>Ga0082212_10009298_pt1 | contig 12683 bp, 9 predicted proteins | sample TergutNt197P3_FD_71548 | JGI IMG/M metagenome (GOLD analysis project Ga0082212, IMG submission 71548) | Neocapritermes taracua P3 segment gut microbial communities from Petit-Saut dam, French Guiana - Nt197 P3 | ecosystem: Host-associated > Arthropoda: Insects > Digestive system > Gut ... | reverse complement strand
AACTCATGGCCACGGCCCATCCCTTTGACGCCCTGGTCTGCATACCCAACTGCGACAAGGTCACGCCGGGCATGCTTATGGCCATGCTGCGCCTGAATGTTCCCGCCATCATGGTCAGCGGCGGTCCCATGGCCGCCGGAAGCCACCGGGGGCTGCGCGCTGATCTCATCACCGTGTTTGAGGCTGTCGGGCGCGTGGGGCGCGGCGACATGAGCGAGGAAGAACTGGAGGACATGGCCGGCAACGCCTGTCCCGGCTGCGGTTCCTGCGCGGGCATGTTCACCGCCAACACCATGAACTGCCTGGCGGAGGCCATCGGCCTCGCCCTGCCCGGCAACGGCACTGTGGCGTCAAGCTCGGCGGCGCGCATCCGCCTGGGCAAGGAGGCGGGCATGCGCGTCATGGACCTGCTCAAAGAGGGCATCAGGCCGCGCGACATAGTCACCCCCGAAGCCGTGCACAATGCCGTGGCCGTGGACATGGCCCTGGGCGGCTCCACCAACACGGTGCTGCACCTGCCCGCCATTTTCGCCGAAGCCGGACTTGATCTGAGCCTGGACATCTTCGACCGGATCAGCCGCTGCACGCCCAATGTGTGCAAGCTTTCCCCGGCCGGACAACACCATATCCAGGATCTCGACGCCGCCGGCGGCATCCAGGCCGTCATCGCGGTCCTGGACGCAGGCGGACTGATCCGGGGCGAAGCCCGTACCGTCACCGGCAAGAGCGTGGCGGAGAATCTTGCGGCCGATGCCGCACGGGTGCTTGACGACACGGTCATCCGCCCGCTGGATGCTCCCTATTCCAAAGAGGGGGGCCTCGCGATCCTGCGCGGCAACATCGCCCCGGACGGCGCGGTGGTAAAACAATCCGCCGTGGCCCCGGAAATGATGCGGCGCACCGGCCGCGCCCGCGTCTTCCATTCGGAGGAAGAAGCCATGCGCGCCATCCTCGGCGGCGCGATAGTCAAAAACGACGTGGTAGTCATTCTCTACGAAGGCCCGCGCGGCGGACCCGGCATGCGTGAAATGCTCTCCCCCACCTCGGCCATCACCGGCATGGGCCTCGGCAAAGATGTGGCCCTACTGACCGACGGGCGCTTCTCCGGCGGCACCAATGGCGCGGCCATCGGGCATATCTCGCCGGAAGCCGCTGACAACGGCCCCATCGGCCTGGTGCGCGAAGGCGACAGCATCCGCATCGACATCCCGGCCCGTACGCTCGACGTGCTGGTGGACGAGGCCGAACTCGCCCGCCGCAGGGCGGAGCATACGCCGTTGACGAAGGAAATCGCCTCTCCCTTCCTGCGCCGTTACGCCAAGCAGGTGAGTTCCGCCTCTACCGGCGCGGTGTTCAGGTAGCGGCGTCAAATATGTATAACCAAGGGCGTATACTTGGAGAGTACCCCGTCGCCGGTAATCAGCCGCATGGGCTCGGCCATGGCCTGGGCCACCAGCATGTGGTCGAAAGGGTCATTGTGGTGCATGGGCAAAGCCGCCAGCATCTCCACATGCGCTCCAAGCAACGGCAATTCCCAAAATCCGCTTTTTTGAGCATCGGCCCGAAGTTCCGGCAAGTCGGCATCCAGTTTGCCGATACGCGCCTTGATGGCGATTTCCCACCAGGATACCGTGCTGACAAAGACTTCGCTTTCGTCAGCAAGCAGCAGTGCCCTCACCGCTTCGATACGCGGCGCATTGGTCAGCGCCCATAGCAGCGCGTTGGTATCCAACAGCAGTCTCATTCCGCGTCTCCCTCAAAGGCGGCGAGGATATCCTGCGGCAGAGGGGCGTCAAAATCATCGGGAACGGTCAGCTTGCCTGCCGAAAGACCAAGGCGTTTCTTCGGCTTGCGGTTTGCGGCAGCGCTAAGAACAGCTTCCGCCCGGCCATAGCTGCCGATAAAAATCGTTTCGCCGCCGGCCGCGCGTTTGACCAATTGCGACAGGGAGCTCTTGGCTTGATGCATGGGCACGATGGCAGTGGACATGGCAGCCTCCAGTTCTGTTTCTTCGTACAGACTTAGCCAAGACTTAGTCCGAAGTCAAGAGCGACACTTGCCCACATGGCCCTATACGTCTAAAGCATACACAAGTTTTACGGGACTGGCGTTGCCGCACATGCGACTCATCCCTCGGCGAAGGCCTGCAAGTACCGGACTATGAACTCCGACTTGGCTTTGGCGCGATACTGCATAATAAAGCGCGGGTGTTCCAGGGGGATGACCCGGCCAAACAGCCCATACTCCTTATTGAGCCTGCGCAGGTAGTCCGCGTTCTTGCCGGTTCCCAGGCAGAAGCAGACCTCCGCCAGCCCGGTGAAGGCGAGCTGTTTCCGGATGCTGCCCAAGGCGAAGGGACGCACAGTTTCGGACAGGTCGGCCCTGTCGTAATAGTTGAGGTTGACTTCCCTGCCGTTTTTGCCTGCGGCTGTGAAACCCAGCGGACAGATCGAATTGATATAGAACGCCCGGTAAAAGTCTTCCGGTCCCCCGTAGCTCTCGATCATTTCGTAAATAAATACGCTGGAGGGTTCGTGGGCCGGCTTGCCGTCGTAGTCAATGCCGCAGGCGTTCCGAAGCCGTTTGGGATCAGTAAAGGGAACGCCTGTCAGCCCGGCCCCGAAGCGGCCGGGGTTGATGCCCAGGATCAGACGCCGGGGCCCGTGGTCGTCATAGTATTTCTTGTAGAAGGCGGAAGAAGCGGCCCAGGCGGCAGGATTCTGAAACGGATTCATGACGTGGACGCCGTCCGGCAACGGGTAGGAAAAACGCAAAGAACTGTTGAAGGCGATGATGTGGTCGGCAACAGTATTGGAGGCGCCTTCGCCGGACAGCGGGCTTTTGGGCATAGCTTATTTTTCCGCCGGCTCGGGAAACATTTCCGCCGCCATCTCGCGCAACTTGTATTTTTGGATCTTGGCGCTGCCGGTCATGGGGAATTCCCGCAGGGTCGCCACGTAACGAGGAATTTTGTGCCAGGCTATCTTGCCCCGACAAAAGTCGCGCACATCTTCAGCGGTAATGGACGCGCCGTCTTCCCTGGGGATGATGAAGGCCACCACCTCCTCGCCGTATTTGCGGCTCGGCACGCCTACCACCTGCACGTCGCGCACGCCCTCCATACCCATGAGATATTCTTCTATCTCACGCGGATAGACATTCTCGCCCCCCCGGATGATCATATCCTTGATGCGGCCCGTGATGCGCAAATAGCCCTGCTCGTCCATGACGCCCTGATCGCCGGAATGCAGCCAACCTTCCGGGCTTATGGCTTCCAGGGTGGCTTCGGGCATCTTGTAATAGCCCTTCATCACGTTGTAGCCCCGGCAAAGCACCTCGCCCACCGTGCCGCGCGGCAGTTCCTCGCGGGTCGTCGAATCCGCCACGCGCACCTCGATGCCGGGCATGGGCCGCCCCACTGTGCTGCAACGCGCTTCCAGGCTGTCGGTGACATCTGACTGCGTCATCACGGGCGAGCCTTCGGTCAGGCCGTAGCAGATGGTGATCTCCTGCATGAACATTTCGTGCATCACACGCCGCATAAGCGGCTCCGGGCATACGGAACCCGCCATGATACCCGTGCGCAGGGTGCTGAAATCGAAACGCGGAAACAGCTTGTGCTCCAACACGGCCAGAAACATTGTCGGCACGCCGTACAGCGCGGTGCATTTTTCGGCATCCACCGCTTCCATCACCTGCACCGGGTTAAAACCTTCCAGAATGACCATGGTCGCGCCGTGGTTCACGCAGGCGGACACGCCCAGCACGCAGCCGAAGCAGTGGAACAGCGGCACCGGCAGGCAGACGCGGTCCTTGCCGCTGAAACGCTGGTGCGCGCCAATCCAGTACCCGTTCAGCCCCACCCCCACATGCGTGAGCATGACGCCCTTGGGAAAACCCGTGGTTCCCGATGTGTACTGCATGTTCACGACATCCCAGGGGTCCAGGCTGTCCTGGCGGGCTTTATACTCCTCCTCCGTGACCATGACGGCCATAGCCGCCACTTCGGGAATGGAATACATGCCGCGCTGCTTCTCCAGCCCCAGGAAGAATACCCGGCGCAAATGCGGCAAGGTGGCGCTTCGCATGTTTTCGCGGGTGCGGGTGCGCAATTCCGGGGCAACGGCATAGAGGGTCTGGATAAAGTCGTGGTCGCGAAAGCCATCGATAATAAACAAATTTTCACATTCGGACTGCGTCAGCAGGTAGCGCAGCTCGTGTTCGCGGTACGAGGTGTTCACGGTGATCAGGATCGCGCCGATTTTGGCCGTGGCAAACTGCAGGGCGACCCAATACGGCACATTCGTGGCCCAGATGGCGACCTTCTCTCCTTTTTGGATGCCAAGGGCCATCAGCCCCTTGGCAAGATCATCCACTGTCCGGGCGAATTCCCGCCAGGTCCGGCGATATCCCCGATCGGCATAGACAACGGCGTCATTATCCGGAAAACGCTCCACCGTGGCGTCCAGCACCTGCCCGAGCGTCAGCTCGCGCAACACAAAGGGTTCTCCAAATACGGAAACGGGATTGGCAACGTGGGCGTTTTTCATGCTCGGCTCGCAAAAAGGCCCGGCTTTTACGGATAATAAATGACAGCGACGATTTCCGCGGGGGCATCGCCATAGGCGCCCACATGGTGAGGCACAACGGAATTGTAGTACACCGTGTCGCCCGCTTCCAAAACATGCTCTTCACGACCGTAGATCACAAGCAGCCTGCCCTTCATCACGAGGATGAACTCCTCGCCCTGGTGGGAGGAAAGCTTGTGTTCCGCGTCCTTTTCATCGGGCATGATCTCTATGTAAAAGGGCTCCATGTTCCGATCGCTCTTGCCCTTGCCGAGCGAATGATACACCAGTTCGGCGCGGCTGTTGCGCGCCTTGTGCATGGTCAAATCCGTCGTGCGTTCTCCCGCGCGGCTGATGATGGGATCCTGGGTAATCTTGTCATCCATAAAGGTGCCCAGGCGTACCCCAAAGGCACGCGCCACCTTCTGCAAGGGGCCGATCGAAGGATACACGTCGTCCTCTTCCAGCGATTTCAGAAAGGCTTCCGTCAATCCCGTATCTTCAGCGAGCTGGGCGCGGCTGATGTCGCGATCCTCGCGATATTTCCGCATCCGTGCTCCCAGGGTGTCGCGCTTTTTCATGAGAACCTCACGATTTAATCAGGTATACTTACAAAATAGCACCTGGCCCTGCAAGCGAAATGCGCGCGCCATCCCTGTGCAAACGGGCCGCTTTATGCTAAACGCCGAACAATGAACATACAGCAACGACGCAGAATTACGCTGGCAGGGCAGGTACAGGGGGTGGGTTTCCGCCCCTTTGTCTTCCGCCTCGCGCGGGAACACGGCCTCAGCGGCACGGTGGGCAACTGCCCCGAGGGCGTCGTCATCGAGATTCAGGGCGTCCGACCGGCCCTGAAGGCCTTTGCGCAGGATATGGCGGCCCAACTCCCACCGCTGGCGAAAATACACGCCCGCAGGGAAGAAACGCTGCCCCTCCTTGAAAATGAGACCGGCTTTCGTATCCTGCGCAGCCTGGGAGTAGCCCACACCGCCGGGCACGAGGCGTTGATCAGCCCGGATATGAGCACCTGCGAAGACTGCCTTGCGGATATACGCGACCCGGCAAACAGACGTCATGACTATGCTTTCACCAATTGCACCAACTGCGGACCGCGCTATGCCATCACGCGCGCCCTTCCCTATGACCGCGCCACCACCACCATGCACTGTTTTCCCATGTGTCCCCAATGCCGGGGCGAATATGACGACCCGCCGGACAGGCGCTTCCACGCCCAGCCCAACGCCTGCCCCGCGTGCGGCCCGAAGCTGTGGACGGCCCTGCCCGGCGATGCCGCCGCCACGCCGGACGCGCCGGGATACGCGGGCCAGACGGACACGCGGGCCGTCATCGCCGTCGCCGAGGCCCTGCATGCGGGAAAAATCGCGGCCATAAAAGGCTTGGGGGGATTTCACCTAGCCTGTGACGCCACGAACGCCCGGGCGGTCGAGGAACTGCGACAGCGGAAAAACCGCCCCCACAAGGCCCTGGCGATCATGTGCCCGGATGTGGACGCCGTACGCAGCCTCGTCCGCCTCAGCCCGGCAGAGGAAGCCCTGCTGACCTGTCCGGAGCGGCCCATCGTGGTCTGCGAGCAACCCTACGGACGCCTCGCCCCCGGCATAGCCCCGGACAGCGCAACGCTTGGCGTCATGCTGCCGTACACCCCGCTGCACCACGTGCTTTTCAAATATTTCTCCGTCCTGCGCCCCGCAAAAGCCCCCATAGCCCTGGTCATGACCTCGGGCAACGCCGGAGGCGAACCGATCTGCCTCGGCAACCGGGAGGCTCTGCGCCGTCTTGCGCATATCGCCGACATCCTTCTGCTCCACAACCGCGACATCCTCGTCCGCACGGACGACTCGGTGCTGCGCCCCGCAGCCGCTCCAGGCGGAAACAGCCTTGTATACCGGCGCGCGCGCGGCTATGTGCCGCGGCCCTTGCAGCTCGGCGCCAAAGGGGCCTGCGTGCTGGGCGCAGGCGCGGAACTCAAGTCCACCCTGTGCGTGACGCGCGGGGAATGGGCCTTTGTGGGACAGCACATAGGGGATTTGCAGCATCCCGGATGCCTGGGGTTTTACCACGAACTGGCGGAACATCTGCCCGCCGTGCTCCAGGCAAAGCCGGAGGCGATCATCTGCGACCTGCACCCGGAATATTGGTCCACACGTTTTGCGCGGGAGTCGGGCCTGCCCGCGCATGCGTTGCAGCATCATTTCGCGCATGTGTGGAGCGTGCTGGCCGAACACCGGATCGAAGGCCCGGCGCTCGGCCTGGCGCTGGACGGCACCGGCCACGGCGAAGACGGCACTGTCTGGGGCGGAGAACTGCTGTTTGTGGACACGCGCGATCTGAGGCAACAACGCCTGGGCAGGCTGTCGCTCTTTGCGCTGCCCGGCGGCGAAGCCGCGATACGCGAACCCTGGCGCATTGCGCAAGGCTTTCTGGAAACCCTCGGTGAAGGCAGGGGACATGCGTGGCCCTGGCTGGACGGCGGCGCGACAACGAAACGCGCTGCAGCGGCGGCAGCGGAACTTGTGCGGCGCGGCGTGAACTGCCCGCAAACCTCCAGTTGCGGACGGCTCTTTGACGCCGTATCGGCTCTGCTCGGACTCTGCCTGTGCGCCAGTTATGAAGGACAGGCCGCGATACGCCTGGAAACGGCCCAAGGCCGGGATGGCGGCGACACGCCCCGGCTCGACTTTCCCTTGCGCGAACGCAGCGGACTCTGGGAACTGGATACGCACGCGCTTATGAGCACGATCATCCGGGAACGCCTGCTTGGGCGCGGCACGGGCGCACTGGCGCGGGCTTTTCATGCAAGCCTAGCGTGCGGGCTCGCGGATATGGCGCTTGCTGCGGCCCGGCGCACGGATGTTTGGCGGATAGGGCTCTCGGGCGGCGTGCTGCAAAACGCCACGCTGGCGAAGCTGCTGCCCGGCCTGTTGGAGACGCGCGGACTCAGACCCCTGATGCACAAGGAAGTTCCTGCGCATGACGGCGGCATTTCTTTCGGGCAGGCAGCGTGGGGCAGAAGGCTTTTCAAATGATTTTATGTATGGTAAAAAGAAAGAGAACATGTGGACAGCTCGCATGCAACCCAAGGGACACGCTATGATATCTCCCCGCCTTTTCCCCTTCCCGTCCCTTGACTGGACAAAGCCGGAAAACGCGCACGCATGGCTGCAAAAGTTCCTCGATTCCTTTGTGATCGGTATTTTGATCATGGATGCGTCCGGCCGAATACTCATGGCAAACGCTGCGGTCCACAAAATTTTCAACGTCCCGCCTGCCTCGCCGCTGGAAGATATTACGCGTTTTCTCCCGCCCGAGGACATAGCAAAATTCGAGATGAACCGTGAACGCATTCTACGCGGAGAGTGCTCCTCCAACGAGGACTACTTTCTGCTGGAAGGCGACGCCGGACGCTGGGTGAGCTGCACCTTCGCCCTGCTCCCTGAACAACAGGACGGGCAGAAGCTTACGCTTGTCACACTGGTGGACGTGAGCGCGGAAAAAGCGGCGCTGGAACAGCACGACCTTGCCGCGCAGCGCTACCGCGCTCTGTTCGACACCGCAGCCGACGCCATGATGGTCCTTTCACCCGAAGGCATCCTGCTGGACCTGAACACAATGACCTGCGAACATGTCAACATGCCGCGTGAAGAACTGCTGGGCAAACACCTGCGGGCCGTCTTCACCTCGGCCAAGCAAGCGGTGGTGACCTCCAGCCTGGAAACAATCCTGAGAACAGGGGAACAACGCAGCTTTGAAGCGCTGCTCACGAGCCCGGACAGCCCCATTCCCGTGGAAATCAACGCCAGGCCGATCAACTTCGGCGGGCAAATCGCCGTGCTTGGCGTCGCGCGCGACATAACGGAAAGGAAAATCCTCCAGGCGCGTCTTGAGTACCAGGCTTCCACGGATCCGCTCACCGCGCTCAACAACCGGCGCCATTTCCTGCTCAAGGCGGATCAGGAATTTCTGCGCTTCAAGCGCTACGGCAACCCCTTTGCCATGTTGATGCTGGATTTGGACTTTTTCAAAAACGTCAACGACACCTACGGTCACCAGACGGGCGACGCGCTGTTGCGGGAATTCTCCCGCCAGATGCGGGTGACGTTTAGGCATTCGGATATCCTCGGGCGCATAGGCGGAGAGGAGTTTTCCGTGGTGCTGCTGGAATCAAGCCTGCACCGGGGCATAGAAATCGCCGAGCGCCTGCGCCAACTGGTGGAAAAAGGCCCCTTGCAGCTCAACGACAGCACGGTGCCGTATACGGTGAGCATAGGCGTGACCATAGCCGGCGTGAGCGATACCAGCCTGGACGGCATTATGCGCCGGGCGGACGCGGCCCTGTACCGGGCCAAACGCAATGGGCGCAACCAGGTGGAGTTCGAAAAAGCCCCGGACGGCCCGGAACAGTCGGTTCAAGAACACGCGCAATAGGGCAGGTCACCGTCGCTAAAAGAAAGAGCCCATGGTGAATTCAAAGCGGCCCTGTTTCCATTCCCTGTCATAATTCTTGGTGAGCGGCCAGCCGTAAGCGACGCGTAAATCCCCCATCGGCGAACGCCAGCGCAGTTCCAGACCGCTGCTCCATACCCAGGTGTCGTTGTTGACATACATCCGCTTGGAATCAATATTGAAACCGCCGTCCACAAAGGGCACAATGGCAAGCCCCAGGTCTTTCTGGAACATCCAGACGTATTCGGCGTTCACTATACCCATGCGGTCACCGCCAATATGTTCGTTGGAATGCTTGTCGCGCGGGGACAGATCGGTGTAGGAGAAACCGCGGATGGTATCTATGCCGCCGAGATAGTAGCGGTCAAAGATGGGCACGCTTTTGCCGGTATTCTGGAATACGCCGCCCAGGCGCCCGCGCAGGTGTACGGTGTGCTCCGGCCGCCAGCTATGGAAGCCGTGCCATTCCGCGAGGCCCTTGACGAAGTTGTCGTCGCCGCCGAGACCGCCGCCGCCGTATTCGCCGGATAGCATCGTGATGGTGCCCTTGGTGGGACGTATACGGTCATCAGTGGTGTCGCGCGTGATGCGGGCGTTGACGGCGCTCGTCCAGTTAGTGCCCTCGTAGTCTCTGATGAGGTTGGACGACCAGGGGTAGATATTATAGAGCCTGTAGCGTTCAAGACGATAGCCCCAGCCGACGGAGGTATATTCCCCGATCGGATAGGCCATGCGCACAGCGCTGCCTACGGTTTCTTTTTCGAAGTCATCCCAGGTATCGTGGATATAATACAAGTCGCCGCCTATCGAGAGGTCGGTGTCCCACAGACGGGGGTTGGTGAGGGACAGCATGCCGCTGGTGCGCCGCCAGGAAAAGAAGCCTTGCAACTGCGCCCAATATCCGCGGCCGAAGAGGTTGCGCTCCATGATGGAGGCGGTAACGCCCACGTCATAGTAGGTGGAATACCCAATCCCGGCCATAACGGCGCCGGTGTTATCCTCCTTGAGGCTGACCTTCAGATCCACCTCGTCGTCCACGCCGGTGGGCACAAGTTCCGTATTAACCTGGGAGAAATAGTGCAGACGGGTCAGGCGCTCATTGGAGCGGCGCAGCTTGGCGCCGTCGTACATGTCGCCGTCGGCCAGGCGCATTTCGCGCAGGATGACGTTGTCGCGGGTCTTCTGGTTCCCCTCGATGTTCACCCGTCGGATGTACACCTTTTGTTTTTTCTGAATGGAATAGGCGATGTCCAGAATGTGCTCGCCCTCATGGCGGTCAACCTTGGTGTCCACTTCGGCAAAGGCGTATCCGAAATCGCCGTAGAACTCGGTAAGCTTCTTGGTGTCTTCCTGCATGACGCTTAAGGAGAAATAGCCTTCCTGCTTCTTGTGGTCGTCAAGTTCGATGACTTCCAAAAGGCGGGCCTCGGTGTCAATAAGGTCGCCGATGAAGGTAATTTCACCCAGTTTATAGCGGGGGCCCTCATCCACCTTGAAGGTGATGTAAATGCCGTCAGGCTTATAGTCCACGACAGCGGGGGCGACCTGCACATCCACATAGCCGTGGCTCAGGGCGTAGGCGGCGATGGCGGTGGCGTCGCGCTCGAGATACTCGTCCTTGAGTACGCCCGAACCGGTAAACCACGAAAGGATATTACGCTCCTTGAGCGCCAGATAGTCCTTCATGTCGCCCTGTTTCATGCCCTTCAGGCCATCAATGCGGACTTCTCTGATGTACAGCTTGCCGCCTTCGTCTACACTCAGGTTCAGTACGGCGCCGCTGCCGGTCGGGCGCGGATCCACGCTGGAAGTTACCTTGGCAAGGTAATGGCCTTTCTCGCGGTACAGGTCGGTGACTTTTTGCAGGTCTTCGGCCAGCAGTTTTTCATTCAGCACCGCGCCGGTCTTGGTGCTCATGGCGCCGAGGATGTCTTCCTTGGCAATTGCGCCCGCGCCGTTAACGACAATATTGTCGATGCGCGGCTTTTCCACCACCGTGAAGACCAGCACGCGGCCTGCGGCCTGCTGTTCCAGACTGGCCTGGACATCGCTGAAATAGCCCATGTCCCATACGCGTTTGACATCTTCGTCAATGGCTGTGGCGCCGGGGCTGTCGCCCTTGCGCACACGCAGACGCATCAGCACCACATCCGGGTCCAGCACTTTCGCGCCGCGCACCTGGATATCGGCCAGGCTGCCCGGGCCGCTGGCCAACAGAGGCGCGCGGGTAGCGCGGCCTGCGGCCACGGTTCCGGCTATCGCGTCGGTCAGTTTGTCCACGGCCGGGCCAAGTTCGATTATCCCCTGTCCCTGGGCGACCAGAGGGCGGGCTGCGCCTTCGCCTCGGGCGGGCGTCAGGCGGGATTCGATGGTAAAGGCTTCGCCAAGCTGGTTGAAGACGCCGTACACGGCGTACTCGGCGCCGGCCGCTGCCGCCAACGCGCGGGCTGCGCCGATATCCAGGCTGTCTTTGCCCCGGGCCAGAGACCGCGCCCTGTCCATGGGCACTACGCGCAGGCCTTTGGAGGCCAAACGCTGGCTGACCATCTGCGGCAGTTCGGGATTCAGGTATGCCATGTCTGCGCCCGCATTGATCTGGAAGGGCAGCACCAGCACAAGAGGTTCCCGCGCCGCCTGCGCGGCGTTCGCGGAACCGACGGAGATCAGCCCGACGCATAAGAGGCAACACAGGCTAAGAACATGTTTTTTCATACAGCGCTCCTGAGCGAAGTTCGATGCAGCGATCCATGCAGGCTGCCAAATCGCGGTTGTGGGTCACCACCACCAGCGTCATAGCAAATTCCCGGCGCAAACGTAACATAAGTTCCCCTATCATACGACCGGTGCGTTCGTCGAGGTTTCCCGTAGGCTCGTCCGCCAGAAGAATTTTCGGTTCAAGCAGAATGGCCCTGGCTATCGCGACGCGTTGCCGTTCCCCTCCGGAAAGTGTTGTCACTTGTTGGCCGGCCTTGTCGGCAAGCCCGACATTCTCCAATGCCCGTTCGGCCAGTCTCGCGGCCCCGGCGCGGGGCATGCCCCCAATCAGGGCCTGCATGGCCACATTTTCCAAGGCGCTGAATTCGGGCAGCAAATGGTGAAACTGAAATACAAATCCCAACGCGCGGTTGCGCAGGGCGGCCTTTTCTTCGGGCGTCATAGCGCCCAGGTCCTGTCCTGCAAGCACTACCCGCCCCTGCGTGGGAACATCCAGCGCGCCCAGCAGGTGCAACAGGGTGGACTTACCCGAACCCGATGCTCCAACAATGGCTATGGCCTCTCCTGCTCCAATGGTCAAGTTAATTTTATTGAAAATTACTAGATCTTCACCCGGAGCGGCAAATTTTTTGCCCAGGTCGTGCAGTTCGTACAAGGGCGTATTCATTCGTAGCGCAACGCTTCAGCCGGTTCAAGCCGCGCTGCCTGGCATGCCGGGTACAGTGTGGCGAGGAAGGCCAACAACATGGCGCTGCCGCCCACTATAGCGATATCTACGGGATTGAGCAACATGGGCAGATGATCCAGTGCATAGACCCCCTGCGGCAACTTGATGAACTGATATTCTTTCAGCAAAAGCGCAAGCGTGATCCCCAGCGTATAGCCGGAAACCGTGCCCACCGCGCCGATTATAGTGCCCTGCAGCATGAAGAT
>Ga0082212_10009297_pt1 | contig 12684 bp, 10 predicted proteins | sample TergutNt197P3_FD_71548 | JGI IMG/M metagenome (GOLD analysis project Ga0082212, IMG submission 71548) | Neocapritermes taracua P3 segment gut microbial communities from Petit-Saut dam, French Guiana - Nt197 P3 | ecosystem: Host-associated > Arthropoda: Insects > Digestive system > Gut ... | reverse complement strand
CACCCGGACAGAGGCTTGCGTTCCAGGCAAGCCATACCCATGCAGGATTACTTTATGGAACACGCCTGTATCAATCTTCTGGAACAAGCTTTGCGGACCGGGGAGCAGGAACTGGACGCATTGAAGGACGGCCAGGTCGAACAGGCCAGCGCCTGGGAAGAGGAACGCAGCCGCCTGACGCAAAAGGCCATCAAGCTCAGTGACGATGTCCCCCTAGACGTTTTGCTGGTGGAATTCCATAAACTGCGCGACATTCAGAAGCGCCTGATCCAGGCGGTCAATGAATTGCGCCAAAACTGGCAGCAGGAATTCACGCGCGCACGCGGGGAAAGCCGGCGCCTGGCGGGGTACAGGCAGGCGACAACGCACGCGCTGAACAGCCCTCATCCTAAACAATAAAACCAAACCACCGTAGTCGACAGTCTCACGAACCCGCGGCAGCGCCGCGGGTTCGTTTTTGCTTGCCGTTTTTTTGCGAAGGGAGTACCGTACAGGCGCAGCGTGTGCCCCAAAGCTTCATTACAAAGGTGGAAACTATGGTTGAAGGCAATATGCTCATCTTGATCCTGATCGTATCGATCACAGCCATCGTTCTGCTCATCTCCACATTCAAAGTCCACCCCTTTCTCAGCCTGCTGCTGGTCGCCCTGTTCATGGGAATTGCGGCCAATATGCCCCTGCGTGAGGTGGTAACCAACATATCAACGGGCTTCGGCAACACCTGCGCCTCCATCGGCATCGTCATCGCACTGGGTACGGCCATCGGCGTCTTTCTGGAGAAAACCGGCGCCGCGTACACCATGGCGGGAAGCATCCTGAAAACAGTAGGAGAAAAACGCCCGGCGCTGGCCATGAGCATCATCGGATATATCGTCTCCATTCCGGTGTTCTGCGATTCGGGCTTTGTCATCCTTTCCGCCCTGAATAAATCCCTGGCGCGCAGGTCAAAAACCTCCATGGCGACCATGGCCGCCGCCCTGTCCACGGGCCTGTACGCCACGCACACCCTGGTGCCGCCCACGCCCGGCCCCATCGCGGCGGCCGCCAATTTACGCGCGGACCTCGGCATGGTCGTCCTGGTAGGCCTGACTATAGCCGTCGCGTCCGCGGCAGCCGGCTACCTCTATGCGGTCTGGATCGGCTCCAAACTGCCCCTGGAATTGGACGAGGCCTCGGACGACCTGGAAACCGTCATCGCCAAACGGGGCACGCTGCCCTCGCCCTTCATGTCCTTTGCTCCCATTTTCCTGCCCATCATTCTCATCGGCCTCAGCTCCCTGGTGGATTTTCCAACCATCAAGGCCGCTATCGGCGCGAGCAGCCCCCTGTATATCGGCATGCGTTTTCTGGGCCACCCGATCATAGCGCTCTCCCTGGGCTTTGCGCTCTGCCTGTGGCTGACCCCAAACCTGACGTCCGGCAACCAGTTCAATGACTGGATGGGCGAAGCCCTCAAGGGGGCGGGGGCCATTATCCTGATCACCGCCGCCGGCGGCGCGCTGGGCATGATCATCGCCAAGACCAACATCGGCACGCAACTTGGCAATATGCTCAAAGTGTACAACCTGGGCATCTTCCTGCCCTTCATCATCGCGGCAGCCCTGAAAACGGCGCAGGGTTCCTCGACCGTGGCCCTGATCACCACCTCGACAATCGTCTATCCCCTGCTGGAAAGCCTTGGCCTCGGCACGCCCATGGGCGCGGTCATGGCCACGGCGGCTGTGGGCTGCGGCGCCATGGTGGTCTCTCACGCCAACGACTCCTATTTCTGGGTCGTGTCGCAGTTCTCAGGCCTCAAGGTTATGACGACATACCGCGCCCACTCGGCGGCGACGCTCGTTCAGGGAGTTGTGGGCATGCTGGCGGTCTTTATCATAGCGAAGATCGTCGTGTAGCCGGACGGCAATACATTGCAACATACCAATTTGATACGAAAGGAACAACACATGAGCAAAGTCAAAGTGGCGATTAACGGCTTCGGACGTATCGGCAGGCAGGTATTCCGCGCGCTGTACCAGGATTATCGCGACAAGGCCGAGGTGGTGGCGCTCAACGATCTTGCGGATGCCGCGACCAACTTCCACCTTTTGCAATACGATTCCATATACGGAAATATCCCCTTCAACGCGGCCATTGACGGCGACAGCGCGCAGGTCGGCCCCTGGAAAATTCACTGCTTTGCCGAGCGCGACCCCAAGAAGCTAGACTGGGGAAAATACGGCGCGGACATTGTCGTGGAATCAACCGGCATTTTCCGGTCCGCGAAAGACGCGCGCGTCCATATTGATAACGGCGCGAAAAAGGTCATTATCAGCGCCCCGGCCAAAGAAGAAGACCTCACCATCGTCATGGGCGTCAACCAGGATCAGTATGACCCGAAAAAACACCATGTGCTTTCCAATGCGTCCTGCACCACCAACTGCCTTGCGCCCGTCGCCCTGGTGGTTGAAAAGGAATTCGGCATCAAAACCGGCATGATGTGCACCATCCACTCCTACACCAACGACCAGCGCATTCTGGACATGGGACACAGCGATCTGCGCCGCGCGCGCGCCGCGGCCCTGAGCATCATCCCTACCTCCACCGGAGCGGCCCAGGCCGTGGCCAAGGTTATCCCCTCGCTCAAGGGCAAGTTCACCGGCTATGCGATGCGCGTTCCCACGCCCACGGTTTCTGCGGTGGACTTTACCGCCCTGCTGGAAAAACCCACCGACACAGCGACCCTGCGCGCCGTGCTGAAAAAGGCCTCGGAAACCCATCTCAAGGGCATCCTGGAATACAGCGACAAGCCCCTTGTCTCCATGGACTTCAAGGGCAACGCCCATTCCTCCATCCTGGAAGAGGAATATACCATAGCGGACGGGCAGATGGCGAAGCTCGTCAGTTGGTACGACAATGAATGGGGCTATTCCTGCCGCGTCTGCGACGTGATCGTGTTCATGCAGGAAAAGGGGCTGTAACACCGGAGAACCCGGCCAGCTAGCAACCTTACACAGCCGCGTCAAGCAGCATATTGTCGCGATGCACCACTTCCGGGTAATGGGCATCGCCGAGCAGGGCCGCCACCTCGAGCCGGGGGCGGCCCATGATGCGGCGCAAGTCCGCGGCGCTGTAGTTGGAAAGCCCGACCCCCAGGGTGCGCCCCTGTATATGAATGCGCACCAGGGCCGCGGGCTGAAAATTCCCCTCCACCCGGCAGACCCCGCCCGGTAGAAGGCTTGATCCGCGTTCCATAAGCGCCTTGGCGGCTCCGTCATCCACTTCTATCTCGCCCTGCGGATCGGACTGGTAGGCCAACCAGTATTTACGGCGCGAAATGCTCTGCGCCTCGGGCCGCACCCAGGTGCCAAGCTCTTCGCCGGCAAAGGCGCGCGCGATGACCCGCGCTTCCCGTCCCGGCAAAATGAAGGTGGCCACGCCAAGCTGCGCGGCGCGGCGCGCGGCGAGCAATTTGGAATACATGCCTCCCGTGCCCAGCGTGGTCTTGGCGCCGCACAATTCGTCAAGCTTGAGTCCGCGAATGTTCTCCACGCACGGCACGATCCCGGCGTCCGGATCGCGTTGCGGATCCGCGGAAAAAACGCCTCCGGCAGACGTCAAGTTCACAAAAAGCTCCGCTTCCACCACATTGAGCAGCAGGCTGGCCAGGCAGTCGTTATCGCCGAAGCGCAATTCCTGCACGGCCACGGTGTCGTTTTCATTGACCACGGGCACAGCGCCCCAGTCGAGCAGTTCCATAAAAGTATTGCGGACATTGAGAAAACGCTGGCGGCCTCGAAGATCGTCACGAGTAAGCAGCACCTGGGCGGAAAGCAGACCATGCCGGGCAAAGAGCTGATCATAGGTATGCATGAGGCGGCTTTGCCCCACCGCGGAAGCAGCCTGCCTGCCCGCCATGCTCCGGGTGTCGCGTTCCGGGCCCAGGGCCGCGCGCCCGGCGGCCACAGCGCCGGAACTCACCAACACCACGCGGCGGCCTTGCCCGCGCAAAAAGGCGAGCTGCGCGGCCAACGCTTCCATCGTCCCCGTGTCCAACCCCTCGGGGCCGGCAAGCACGGCGCTGCCCACCTTGACAACGATACAGCGGGCCTGCTCCAAAATGCCGGCGCGTTCTTCCTGCCAGTTCATAGCTCTCCCCCGCAATCCCTGTTTGCTCCCTCTGCCTGCGCATCCTGCAGACGCCACATGGCGGCGACCAGCTCCTCCAAGCCCTGCCCGTGCCTGGCGGAAAGAAAAAACAACTCGCGCCCCTCGTCTGCCGCTGCCCGGCGTATGACGTCAATCTGCCCGGGAGCGGCCAGGTCCGTCTTGTTGATCACTTGCAGTTGCACCCGTCCGGCCAGGGCCGGTTCAAAAAGCGCCAGTTCCTCGTTGACGAGCGCAAAGCCCGCGAAGGGATTCTCCATCTGTACATCTTCCAGGCTCAACATGTGGATCAAAAAACGCGAACGCTCCACATGCTTGAGAAAGCGGTGCCCAAGCCCGAGCCCCTGGTGCGCGCCCTCGATCAAACCGGGAATATCCGCCAGGACCATGCGGCGGTCCGGATCCGCCCCGTCAATCATGACGCCGAGATTGGGCGTCAAGGTAGTGAAGGGATAGGGGCCGATCTTCGGCCGGGCTGCGGAAACTTTGGAAATGAACGTGGACTTCCCCGCATTGGGCAGGCCGATGATGCCCGCGTCCGCGAGGATTTTGAGTTCAAGGCGCAGGCTCAGTTCCTCGCCCGGCTCGCCCGGCTGGGCAAAACGCGGCGCGCGTTGAACAGCGGATTTGAAATGCTCGTTTCCCTTGCCGCCGCGTCCGCCGCGGGCGACAATGACGCCGACTTCCGGATTGGAAACATCCGCCAGCAGTTCCTCCCCCTCGGAGGCGCGCGCAAACACCAGCGTGCCCACGGGAAGGGCCAACTCCAGATCCTGCCCCTTGCGGCCATCGCACTGACCGCCCATGCCGTGCTGCCCGTTTTCCGCCTCATACAGGCGCTTCAGGCGAAAGTCGTACAGGCTGAGCAGGCGCGGATCCGCCCGCAGCGCCACATTGCCGCCATCTCCGCCGTTGCCGCCGTCCGGTCCACCGCGAGGAACGAACTTTTCGCGCCGGAACGAAACGCAGCCCCGCCCGCCCTTGCCGGAGCGTACGGTAATGACGGCCTCATCCACGAATTTCATGGCGTTCCCGGCAATGAAACGACAAGCGGGAGTGGAAGCACCCTCCCACTCCCGCCCGAATGCGTCCGGTGTAACAAATGCGTCATGCCGCCACGGGACCGCGCGCGTCAATATGGACCCTGACCAATACGCGACGCTTGCGATAAAACTTTTCGTAGCGCACCACGCCGTCAATCGTGGCAAAAAGCGTATAATCCCTGCCCATGCCCACATTGTGGCCGGGGAAAATGCGTGTGCCGAGCTGGCGCACAAGGATGTTGCCCGCGGACACGTTCTGCCCGCCAAAGCGTTTTACCCCGCGGCGCTGCCCCTTGCTGTCGCGTCCGTTACGTGAACTGCCGCCTGCTTTTTTATGTGCCATGGCTTACTCCTCAACATGATGCCGACGGCTCTGCCGCCGGCGCATTCGCAGTGTGCGCCGCATATCGCCGTGCGCTATGCCGAAATGGAGGTAATCTTCAAAGCGGTATATTCCTGCCGGTGCCCTTTGAGCTTGCGCGAATCCTTGCGCCGCCTCTTCCTGAAGATCAGCACCTTCTCGCCGCGGCCGTGCTCAAGCACCTCGGCCCTGACGGCAGCGCCCTGCACATACGGGGCGCCCAAATTCAGCCCGGCGCCGCCCACAAGGAGCACCTTGTCGAGCGCAAGCTCGCTGCCTATCTTGGCGCTCAGCTTTTCCACGCGGATTTTGCTGCCCTCCACAACGCGGAACTGCTTGCCGCCGCTTTCAATGATAGCGTACATGGAAACCCTCCGAAAGTGAGACAGGAACTATTGCCCCATTACGGAAAAAATGTCAAGGGAATGCAACACGGATTCGGGAGGAAGCACATGAAAGGCATCATCCTGGCAGGCGGTTCCGGCACACGCCTGTATCCCATTACCCGGGGCGTATGCAAACAGCTCGTGCCCGTATACGACAAACCCATGATTTATTACCCGCTTTCCGTGCTCATGCTGGCTGGCATCCGCGAAATAAGCGTCATTTCCGCGCCGATGGACCTGCCGCACTTTCAAAATCTGCTCGGCGACGGAAGCCAGCTCGGCTTATCCGTCAGCTACATACGGCAGCCCAGCCCCGATGGCCTGGCCCAGGCCTTTCTGCTGGCGCGCGATTTCATAGGCGGCAAACCTTGCTGCCTGATCCTGGGCGACAACCTTTTTTACGGCGACCGCCTGTCACGCCAACTGGCCGCGGACACGGCGCTTGAACAGGGCGGCGTCATCTTCGCGTACAAGGTGAAAGACCCGGAACGCTACGGCGTTGTGGAATTTGACGAACAGGGCCGGGCGGTCAGCATTGAGGAAAAACCCCAAAAGCCCAAATCGCGCTATGCGGTGACGGGATTGTACTTCTACGACGGCCGGGTAAGCGACATGGCGGCTGCCTTGCGCCCCTCGGCGCGCGGCGAGCTGGAAATTACCGATCTCAACAACCTGTATCTGCGCGAAGGCAGCCTGAATGTACGTTTTCTCAGCCGTGGCGTTGCCTGGCTGGACACAGGCACCTTTGACGCGCTGCACCAGGCATCCGCCTTTGTACGCGCCGTGCAGGACAGACAGGGATTAAAAATCGCCTGTCCGGAAGAAATCGCCTACAACCGGGGCTATATCAACGCCGCCCAGCTTGAAGCCCTGGCCGCGCCCATGCTCAAAAACGAGTACGGCATGTACCTGATGGACATCCTGGAAAGTTCGCGGAACTGACAGGCCTGAGATCCCTTTTACGCCGCCCGTTCAAGCGAACGCGCAAGGCGCAGGAACAAATCCCTGTGCGGCGCATAGCACGGCTGCCCGAGTTCGGCGGCAAGGAAAAAATACGCGCTTGCAAGCAGCGCCCCCTGCCGCGCAGCGTTTTCCGGCAACAGGCGGCGCAGACCAGGAACATCGCGCAGCAACGTCTGCATAACGCTCAAAATATCGGCCGCACGATGGACATCGCTGTGTTTTTGCTCCACAAGTTCCCGGCCCTGCGCGGCGATACGCGCGAGCGCTGCGGGATCGCCCAGGGCCGCTTTGGCCGTTGCCGCCGCCTGCGCGGCATTGCCACGCGCGTAGGTGGGCAAAATATGCTCGCCGGGGGTGAAAAGATCACGCAGGCCGTTGGCGCATTCTTCCATCAACAGTGCCGCGCCGCAGGCCAGAGCCTCGAAACAGCGAAAATTGACCTCTCCGACGGCCGTCTGGTTCAGCGCGATGTGGCCGCGGTTAAAAAGCGGCACATAGTCGCCGCTGGTGATGAACAGAGGGTGCATCCTGCGGAAGGATTCCAGAAATGGCTTGCGATCCGGGTTATTGCGCGCGCCGATATTACCCACGAACACAACGGGAATGTCCCTGGCCTGCTTCCGGTAATGCTGCCGCGCTGCACAAAAGAAAAGCGGCAGCCAGAAGGCGGCAATGCCGCTTTGGACGAAAAGGTCCACATAATCCTTCTGGGCGACGAAGACCGCATCGAAGGCATGCCCGAAGGGGATGTGCCAGGGATTGCAATAGCTGTCGATGGAATAAAAGGCGCTGGGACAGGGAAGTTTTTCCAGGTCAAAAAACTGCGGCAGGTTGCCGGAATCGCAATACAAGACAAGGTCGGGCACAAAGCCCTGGCTGCTGATCTTCGCAAATATCCTCAACGCGGACATGGGGTGCGAACAGTGCACGTCGCAACCCTGCTGGTCACCCACATTGAACACTTCACAGCCAAGAGCCTCAAAACCTTTATTCAGGAAGGGACCGCCCAGTATGAGTATGCGCATGCGCTTCTCCCACGCGCGGCAACGCAAAATTGCCGCCGTGCTCGAGGCATGCAATATACGGGCCGGAATGCCAGGGTATTCCGGCCCGTATCATACTCAAGCAATTAAAGGCATTCGCGCAAGGCGGAGAGCAGACGGTTCACATTTTCCCTGCGGGCTGTCTCACCCATCAGGCCGATGCGGATGATTTTGCCTGCCAGGGGACCAAGGCCGCTGCCCAATTCAATCATGTATTCCTGGCGCATCCGCTTGCGCAGCGCCGCCTCGTCCACTCCCGGGGGGGGCACCACGGCGTTGAGCATGGGCAAGCGGCAGGATTCCTTGACATACATTTTGAAGCCCAGCGCATCCAGGCCATAGACAAGCCGGTCGTGCACGTCCTTATGGCGCTCAAAGACCTTGTCCGTTCCTTCTTGGAGAATAAGGCGCAGAGCCTGGTACAGGGCGTAGTTCATGTTAATGGGCGCGGTATGGTGGTAGGCGCGGGTGTTGCCTTCCCAATAATTGATGATCATCGTGAGATCGAGGTACCAGTTGGGCACCTTGTTCTTGCGGCCCTTCAGCTTCGCAATGGCCGCCTCGGAGAAGGAAATGGGGGCGAGACCGGGAGGGCAGGACAGACATTTTTGCGTTCCGCTGTAAAAGGCGTCAACGCCCCAGCGGTCCAGGGCCACTTCTATGCCGCCGAGGCTGGTCACGCAGTCCACCAGGTAGAGCGCGCCATGGTCCTTGACCAGCTTGCCGATGGCCTCCACGGGGTTGCACACGCCGGTGGAGGTTTCCGCATGCACCACGGCCACGATGGCGTATTTCTTTTTGCCCAGGGCCTTGGCCACGTCATCCGTAATGACCGGGGTGCCCCATTCAAATTCCAGCACATCAACGTCCGCGCCAAGGCGGCCGGCCACATCGGCCATGCGTACGCCGAACACGCCGTTTTGCAGAATAAGCACCGCGTCGCCAGGTTCCACCAAATTGACGAAGCAGGTTTCCATGCCCGACGAACCTGTGCCCGACATGGGCATGGTGACCGAATTCCTGGTTTGGCACAGTGCGCGCAACTGCTCCTTGATGGCGTCCATCAGGGCAATAAAGGAAGCGTCCATGTGCCCGATGGTATCTTTGGCCATGGCCGCATACACGGAACTATGGACCATGGACGGTCCCGGACCCATGAGAAGAATTTTTTCCAAGGAATCAAGTTTGTTCGGCATATCTACTTCCTTATGGTTTTTTATGGCACAAACCCACCCAAACGTCCTTTCCGATTTTTAATGAAAGTCACGGAGGATGGCAAGCCAAGCCTGACCGCCGCGGCGGGACGGCTGCAAACGCGTCGGGCGCTTGCCGAAATGAAAGGACTTTGCTATGCTGGGGCTCAATCGCATGCGCTGCTCTTCGCATTTCTGAGCGGGAAGCATAGAGATAACCGCCTGATGTCCATAATGCCTTATGCCGGACGGTCTGCCGATGTCAAAAAAAACTCTGGGCGTTTTCTGTAGTGCGCTGCTCGGTATTTTTACGGCCGCTGCCGCCGTGTATGTCAAAAGCGATGCGCTGTTCCAGGAAGAAACGCTGGAGCATCACCGTCTTATGTGCGAAGCAGTCGCGCGATCGGTTGACGCCACATTTAGCCGGACGCGACAGCTTGTCTCCTTTGCCGCGTCCATGTCCGCCATGACAAGCGCCGTCGACGGGCATGACCGGGAGCAGGCCCGGCAATTGCTGCGCAAACTGGCGGAGCAGCATCGCAAGGAAGAACTGACGACTCCGCTGAGTCTTCTCGATGCCAAGGGCAATGTGCTGGCATCTTCCGTGTTCACCTCGCCCCAGGCGCGCAGTTCCTTTTTCCAGGAAGCCGCCCTGGGACGCTTTGCCCTCCAGGGACCGGAAATCGCAAAAGAAACGCAGGCCGCGACCCTGCTTTTCGCGGAACCGGTCATGAAAAACAAGCAGGTAGTCGGCGTCGTTGCAGCTCACCTGGATTTGAACGAGCTGGCCATTGATGTGCTGCCCATCCTGCGCGACAGTGACACGGAGCATTCCTTCGCCTTCGCGCTGGATGCGTCAGGCAGGGTGCTCATGCATACCAATTTCGGCGACCTGATAGGCATAAGCATGCAGGATGAGCCTTGGGCGCGCGAAATGCTGCGCAGGAAAAACGGGGAATTGTCTCACGATTGGGCAGGCACGCCGCGTATCACCGTTTTTGCGAGCCTGCCGAAACCCGGCTGGGTGGTTGCCGTATCGCTGCGCGAAAAAGACGTGCTGGCGCCGCAACACGCCGTCCGGAACTGGTTCCTGGGCAGCAGCCTGGTAGTTGCGGGGCTGGCGCTGTTGATCCTGCATCTGCTGCTGCGAAAAAACCAGTTCCATCTGCGCGCGGGCAGCGAACTGGCATTGGCGGAACTCGCTTCCGAACTCCGCCTTCCTTCCGGAAAAGCGCCGGATGACAGGGCGGAACTCCTGCACCTCGGCTTGTCCGCGGCCTTGAAAAAGGCCCGGCAAACAGCAGAACACCTCGAACAGACGCTCGCCGACCGGCGCGAACGCCTGCACGCCATCTTTACAGCCATGCTGGAAGGCATTGTGCGTATTGACACTGAGGGCATCGTCTTCTTTGCCAATCCGGCCGTTTTGGACATGTTGCATTACCGGGAGAAGGACGTGCTCGGCAGGCACATACGGACCGTGCTCCTCCAGCCTGTGGGCTTTGCCGACGGCGGCGCCCTCTCCGATGTGTATCAGGCCGTAGGCGCTTCCCAGAGCCAAACCTTTACGGGCATAATTCTGCGCCGCCAGAACGGAAGCCTCCTGCTTGCGGATATCATGGTGCATCCCTTGCAGCAGCACGGCAATGCGGACGGGGCGGTGCTCGCCATCAGCGATGCAAGCCTGGTTGACGCGCAACGGCAAATGCTTGCCGCCATCACCCGCGCCGCAGGCGCCATGTACTTTGTCTGGGACGAGCAATGCCGGCTTGTGGATTGCGGGGACAACTGCACAACCTTCCTGCTGGCGCCGGACAAGGAGGAAGTCCTGCGGAATTTTGCGCGCTTCATGCCTGAACATCAGATCAACGGACGTCTGAGCGCGCACGAATTGGAACGCCGCCTGACGCGCACGCTGAGCGCGGGAAACGACAGTTGTGACTGGCAATTCAAAAATGAACTGGGGGCAGCCATTCCCTGTGACCTTGCCTTACGGCGCTTCACAATATGCGGGCGGCCCGCCGTTCTGGGTTTTGCGCGCGATATGCGCCTTGCCCTGGAAGCGATGGAAAAGCTGGCGAGCGGGCATACCAATCTCAGGCACGTGCTTGACGCCCTCCCCGTGGCGGTGGGGGTCGTCGGCCAGGGGACGCTCCTCTACGCCAACCACGCCATGGAAGAATTCTTCGCCCTGCACGGCGAGGACTCAGCCCTATGGCCCTTCAGCCCGATGCAGGGGGCTGCCGCTGCCTCAAGCAAGGATTTTCTGCAAACAGTCGCCAACAGGCACCTCCAGCTTTTCGGGCCTGACGAAAGCGCGCACGACTATATACTTTCGTGCTTCCCCACGGAATTTGACGGAACAACCGCGCTCATGGGCTGGATTGTGGACATTACCGGGCTGAAAAGCGGAGAACAGCGCCTTGTTCAGGCCAGGGATCAGGCGCTTGCAGCCATTGAAATCAACAAGCGTTTCCTCAGCCAGCTTGAACGCGATATCCGCGAACCGCTCAACGGCATTTTGTTCACCTTGCAACACGCCGTGCAGACAAGCGACGCGGAGCAGTACCAGGCCGTCAACGCCGCGTATACTTTCGGCAGGCGCTTGCAGGAGACCTTGAGCTACATGCTGAATGTATCCGGCGTGACACCTCCGGCTCTCGTCCATGACATCGTGCGCTTCGATGTGGCGGATGTCGTCTACGAGGCCTTGTACAGTTTCGCCGACGAAGCGGAAGCAAAGGGCATCACCTTCGACTCCAGGCTCGATCCGGCATTGCCGAAAGAACTGGTGGGCGACCGTACGCTTCTGCGCCTGATCATAACCCATCTTGTTGATAATGCGGTGAAGTATACCGTTGTGGGCGGCGTCAGCGTGGATATTGCCCCATTGTCCACCGCAAAAGCGGATACGGTCGTCCTGCGCATCCTGGTTGCGGATACCGGTCTCGGCATATCCGACGCCCAGTTGGGATCCTTGTTCCGTTCCTTCCCGGAGGGAGCCCAGAACCCGAAACTGCTGTCGGAAAACACAAGCTTCGGGCTTGCCATGGTCCGCAGCTACGTCCGCCTTCTGGAAGGGGAACTCTGCGTCATAAGCGAACCGGAACAGGGGACGGAAATGCACCTTGTTCTGCCCTTTTCGCTGACACTGCCGGAAGAGGATATATTGGAGGAAGAAGAAACGCTGCCCTTCCTGCATGCCCCTCTGGAACCAGCGCTGGTGCGAATCCAGGGCGCCGCCAGGACCAAGGGCCGCATTCTGGTGGTTGACGACGTGCCGACCAACATGCAAATCGTGGTTCTCATCCTGCAAAAAATGGGCTACGAGGCCTTAGGCGCGGAAAGCGGCGCAAAAGCGCTGCACCTGCTGGAAACAGAGCATATTGATCTCGTCTTCATGGACATCCAGATGCCGCATATGAACGGCATGGAAACCACGGCGCACATCAGAAACGACCTCACCGGGCGCTATCCCCGCGACATTCCCATTGTGGCCATGACGGCCCACGCCATGCTCGGCGATCCGGAAAAATATCTGGCCGCGGG
>Ga0082212_10009296_pt1 | contig 12686 bp, 11 predicted proteins | sample TergutNt197P3_FD_71548 | JGI IMG/M metagenome (GOLD analysis project Ga0082212, IMG submission 71548) | Neocapritermes taracua P3 segment gut microbial communities from Petit-Saut dam, French Guiana - Nt197 P3 | ecosystem: Host-associated > Arthropoda: Insects > Digestive system > Gut ... | reverse complement strand
CCTCCGTGAGATGTACCCAGTTCTGCAATAATAAATGGTGATTTTTTCTCCATTTAGCTACTTTACATTTTTTACCAAAAGAGGTATACTTCAAATATTGAATTTAAATTATTCTTCAGAATGAGGAGTTAGCATGAAGAATCTTAAATGTGATGTGTGTAATAAAGACATTACAACAGCAATCAATCAGCGCAGTTATTTCCACATGGCCAATAGGGATCTCTGTGAAGCATGCCATGATCAAATGGAATTCATTGTAAAACCCGTGGTCAGGACCAAACAGCCCTTTAATTATGAATGGTACGACAGACTGGTTCGGGATTCAATCGAAAAGGCTATTGCTAAGGGTAAGTGGGAAACCCGTTAACCATACGTGAAAGCAAGAGGCTTCCTGTCGATAGGATTGCCTCTTGTTTCCCTGAATTTTCATGTCTCATACTTAAACTCATAATGTAGATGAATACCTCAGGAAAGGAGTAGTTATGTCCGGCCATAGTAAATGGGCTACTATTAAACATGCAAAAGGCGCCGCAGATGCAAAGCGGGGCCAGATATTTACCAAGTTAATTAAAGAAATTTCCATCGCTGCCCGTATGGGCGGAGGAGACCTTAACGGAAACCCCAGGTTACGGACTGCCGTTTTAAAAGCCAGAGGCGCCAATATGCCCAAAGACAATATTGACCGGGCAATAAAAAAAGGTACGGGGGAGTTGGATGGAGTCAACTATGAAGAGTTGACTTACGAAGCATACGCAGGCGGAGGAGTAGGACTCCTTATCGAAGTTCTTACCGACAATAAAAACCGGGTTGCGGCAGATGTCCGGAACATTCTTACAAGAGCGGGCGGAGAACTGGCCAAAGCCGGCTCGGTAACAAGGCTTTTTAAGCGCCAGGGAGTAATCCATCTTGACGGAGAAAAATACACCGAAGATCAGGTAATGGAAGCCGCTCTGGAAGGCGGTGCGGAAGACGTATCGGCAGACGGAGGAATAGTTGAAGTTACCAGCGCTCCTGAAGATTTTGAAGCGGTAATGGAAAGCCTGAGCGCCAAAAATTTTGAAACGCTCAGCGCCGAAATAAGCATGGTTGCAGAAGCGGAAGTAACCCTGGATAACGACGCTACCGCCAAGGCGCTGCGGATGATAGACAAGCTGGAAGAAAACGACGATGTCCAGAATGTATATCACAATATGGCGCTTCCCGAAGGTTTTATTCCTGAGTAATTTGTATAAACCAGGGTGAAACGGCGTATCATTGGCATTGATCCCGGCCTGGCATCTACCGGCTGGGGCATCGTTGACTATGAAAAAAGCCGCATAAAATATCTGGCACACGGCTGCATTGTAACAGAAGCTGCTTTGCCCCGGGTAGAGCGGCTTTTTAAAATTTACCGCGAGATCAATAACGTACTGGATACCTATATTCCTTCGGAAGCCGCTATGGAAACATTGTACTTTGGAAAAAATGTTTCAAGCGCAATTGCTGTTGCGGAAGCACGGGGAGTACTCTCTTTGGCTATGGCTGAAAGAAACCTTCCATTAACGGAATGCACACCCAATCAAATAAAACAGGCTGTAACAGGAGTAAAGAAAGCAGAAAAGGAACAGGTTCAGGAAATGGTTGCGCTAATATTGGGATTGCCGGTAATTCCCGCTCCCGATCATGCGGCAGATGCTCTGGGAGCTGCAATCTGCGCTGCACATGGAAGTATAAAAGAAATGGGCTCATCAAAAAGATGAGCCCGCTGTTACATTAAGAACTTATTCGTAAACAACAGCCTGAACTTCGGGGGTGTCAAGATTGGCCTTGTCTGCCCAAACAAAACCGGAGTCGATGTGGTTAGGCAATGATTCACCTTTAAGAGCTTTTATTGCAGCTTCTACAGTTCTGTATCCCATACCAACCGGATTCTGCTGTACGGCGCCGTACATAAGGCCGGAACGAATGGCATCCAGCTGAAGTTTGCCGGAGTCAAATCCGATTACAATTAACTGACCCGCAATACCTAACTCGGTAACCGCATTTACTACACCGATAGCCGAGCCTTCGTTGGCGCCATAGTAACCTTTAAGATCGGGGTTGCCATTAATAACGGCTTTGGCAATGTCGGCAGACCTAAGGTGATCTCCGCCGCCGTATTGTACGTCAACAACTTCGATGTTGGGATATTTTGACTTCATTTGCTCCAGAAATCCGTCCCGCCGTTCAATGCCGGTACGGCTGGTCTGGTCATGAACAATGACAGCCACCTTGCCGCTGCCGCCAATTGCTTCCGCCATTTTGTCCGCAGCCATTGCCGCAGCATTTTTATTGTTGGTAGATACGGTGGTAAGGGGGATGTCGGAGTCTACGCCGGAGTCAAAAGCAATTACCGGAATTTTGGCCTGCTGAAGCAGAGGGATAGCAGCTTTACTGTCAAGAGCCGCAAAACCCAGAGCTGCGGGTTTCTTTCCCAGTTCGGTTTGAAGCATTTCCATTTGCTTGTCAACCTGGGATTCGCTTTCAGGACCGATAAAGTTAATTTCGACATCAAAATCTCTTGCCGCTTGTTCAGCGCCTTGCTTTACAGCCTGCCAGAATTGATGCTGGAATCCTTTTGATACCAGGGGAATATAGGTTTTCCCTCCGGATTGTCCTCCCCCTGATTGTGAACAGGCAATAAATATACCTGCTGCAATTGCAAGACAAAGGATCAACAACACTGTTTTTTTCATTTTTTCCTCCATTCGGATAACGAAATTCCATGAAAACTTCATGGTTTATTTTCTGCGGTAATACCGCCGAAAACCTATTTAATTCGCCGGCGTGCAATATCCATATAAACGGCGCCGATAACGATTAGGCCCGTAACCACCATCTGCCATTCCTGGGGAACCGAAAGAATACGCAGGCCGTTGGTCAGTACCGTAATGATAAAGGCTCCGATAATCGTTCCCAAAATACTGCCTTCTCCGCCGGAAAGCGAAGACCCGCCGATTACAGCCGCGGCAATTGCATCCATCTCATAGCCGGGCCCCAGGGCAGGCTGCGCCGAACTGAGGCGGCTGGCCATAACAATGCCTGCAATGCTAAAGAACGCGCCGCTTAAACTGTAAATTCCCATTTTCCATAAATCGGTGTTTATACCTGATAACCGGGCCGATTCTTCGTTAGATCCGATTGCAAAGGTATATCTGCCCAGTATTGTTTTGCTAAGGATAAAACCTGCAATAATCGCAGCAATAAAAAATATCACAACCCCGGAAGGAATTCCAAATATTACTTTTAAAGCGATGTTGGAAAAGCCTTCGACTTCTGTAAGATAAACGGGCTTCATACCGGAAATAATCAGGTTTAACCCTTTTGTAATGTTCATCATGCCCAATGTTGCTATAAAAGGCGGTAATTTAAGTTTTGCAATAAACGTACCGTTAACAAAGCCGCACAGTGCACCGCAAACAACTGTTAATGCCAGTCCTATAAAGACGGGAAAATGAAATCTTGTAATAAAAACAGCGCACATTACCGAACAGAAGGTCATAACCGTGCCTATGGAAAGATCAATCCCTCCGGTAATAATAATAAAGGTTATCCCTACCGCAAGAATTCCATTTACCGCTGTTGCCAGAAGTATGGTATTCATGTTGCTATAGGTGCGAAAATTCGGCGTAAGAATTGAAAATACAATAATAAGCAAAATTAAGCTTGTAAATGCCAGAATTGTTTGAGTAGCTTTGGAATTAAATTTAAAGTTTTTCAGCATGGTTTAAACCTCACTTCCTTTTGTAGCAGTATTGTTCCTCAGAGTTGCATAGTACATTATTTTTTCCTGAGTGCTGTCTTCGTTTTTCATAATCGCCGTTACCTTTCCTTCGCACATAACAACAATTCTATGACTCATGCGGAGTATCTCCGGCAGTTCCGAAGAAATCATAATGATTGCTTTCCCCTGGTCGGAAAGTTCGTTAAGAAGTTTATATATTTCACTTTTTGCGCCGACATCAATTCCCCTTGTGGGCTCGTCAAAAATCAAAATGTCGCAATCCCGGACAAGCCACTTTCCTACGACCACTTTTTGCTGATTGCCGCCGGAAAGGTTTTTTGCCAGCTGATCAATCGACGGAGTTTTGGTATTGAGTTTTTCTACATATTCTTTTGTGGTTTCTTTTTCCTTTTGATTATTAATTATGCCCAAAGGATTGATAAATTTGGAAAGCGAAGCCATTACGGTGTTTGTTCTTACCGACATGCCCAATGCCAGGCCAAAAAGTTTTCGGTCTTCGGAAAGGTAGCCAATTCCAAGACGCACCGCATCTTTGGGGTGCTTAATATTTTCCGGCCTGCCTTTAACAATTATTTCACCTTTTTCTCTTTTGTCCGCTCCGAATATCAGGCGCATGGTTTCTGTACGGCCTGCGCCAAGCAAGCCCGCAAACCCCAGAATTTCTCCTTTATGAAGTTCAAACGAAACATCCTTAACCATCCGGCCGCGGTTTAAATTTTTTACCTCAAGAACAATTTCATTTTGCAATGTGTCTTCGTGCGGATGATGGCTTTCATAGATTTCCCTTCCGACCATTTGTGAAATAATCTGTTCGGTGGTGATATCCTTCATTGGCGTTGTAGCAATATACCTCCCGTCCCGCATAACGGTTACCGTATCGCAAATATGATGAAGCTCATCCATACGGTGTGAAATATACACAATACCTTTGCCCTGTTCGCGGAAGTTCCTGATTACCTTAAACAGCTCTTCAATTTCACTTTCGCTTAATGCGGAAGTCGGCTCGTCCATGATAAGCACTTCCGAATTATGGGAAAGCGCTTTGGCAATTTCAATCATTTGCTGCTGGGCAACGGTCAGATTTGAAACCTGAATTGCCGGATCAAGATTAAGGTTGATCGTTTTAAAAAGTTCCGCAGATTTCCGGTTTATTTCTGTATCGTCAACGAGAATTTTTAATCCTTTTTTTTGTTCACGGCCAATAAAAATATTTTGCGCGGCAGTTAAATGCCTCATCAGATTAAGTTCCTGATGTATAATACTGATACCTTTTAGCAGGGCCTGTTTGGTGTTGTGAAAATCAACTTCTTCTCCTTTAACAAGGATAGTCCCTTTGTCTTTTTTATATATTCCAGAAAGGACTTTCATTAAAGTTGATTTCCCGGCGCCGTTCTCGCCTACAAGCCCGTGTACTTCGCCTGATTTAAGCTTAAAACTGCAGTCATTAAGGGCTTTTACACCGGGAAACTGTTTGTCTATTCCCTTCATCTCTACAAGAAAATTACTCATGATTTACATCCCACCTTCTCTGCTTCCAAAAGCCATTCTGCACGGTATTGGTTTAATTCCGGGAAATCTAGTTTTTCCACTTCCCGGTAATCAATTTGAAAATCTGCGGCCAGATCCGAAAGACTTTTTCCCGTTACCGCCATCTTTGCAGTCATGGCCGCTCCCAGAGCGGTAGCTTCTGCAATATCGGTTAAAAAAACTTTATTGGACGGGAAAACAGAAGATAACAGCAAACTGTAAGATTGATCCTTGCGGAACCCGCCTTCGGTATAGATTTCACAACCCTTTTGTAAGCCTGTCCGTTCCAGCGCCGTAAGGGTTTGCATAACCAGAGAAATACGAAGCAGTGCAAAAACTGTTTCATAATCTGCAAAACAGGGGGGAATATTGTTTGACATATCATCAAAAAAATATTCCTTTCCGTTCTCAATAACACGCGCCCTGGAAGACGGAAACTGCCCGGAACCGGGGGTCAACTCGGGTAACAGGAATAACTTTTTTTCTTTCAGGATAGATCGGTACAGTGATTCGTTCCATCCGGGAATATCGGTCCTTTTATGCTGTTTCATAATAAGGCTTGACCAGGTTTCAAATTCCAGTCCCCCAAGGAAAATTGCCGTTTTTACCGGCTTTCCGAAAGCAGATATATTAAAAAACACTACCTTACCCAGTTCATCCGGAGCAAAGCCGTACTGTTCCATTGGGTTCATGATTACACACCATGTACCTGTAGAATTAAGTATAAAGCCCTGTTCTCCTTTTTTGGCAAAATGGGGAAGCAGCGCCGAATTGGAATCATGTATTCCCATGACAACAATGGTTTCTTCGGAAAGTCCTGTTTTTTCTGCAAATTCACCGGTAAGCGTACCCAGGATATCCCAGGATTTGTACAATTTATCCGGAATCAAAGATGCGATTCCCAAATCCCTTGCCACCGAAGAAAGGTTTTTATCCAAATGATCCCACAGATAGGTGTGGTTACCCATATAGGTACTTTCCGTCCCCGTGTTTCCGGTAAAACGCAACCCCCAATATTGAGGGTAGGGGAGTACGGAAACGGTATTGCTAAACAGATTGCTAAATTGTTCTTTTGCAAAGAATAAACCCTTTGCAGGATTTATCATTGCTTTGAATGCGGGGGTACCTGTTCGTGACTGAAGATCTTCGGGTTTTCCGAATTGTTCGTAAAACCGCCGGTGAAAATCCTCCCCCGGTTCATGTGTATAGTACACACAGGGAAGAGCGGGTTTTCCGTCCTTCCCCGTGCAGACAAAGGTAGCGCCGTGAGTAGTAACAGCGAGAGCTTTGATTGGGTACCGGGCGGCAAAATCTTTCAGGCATAATGTAAACCATGTTTCCATACCTTCCAGATCATGCGTTTCCAGACCGTTTACTGTTATCGGTGTAAAATTCCGGTACTTTGCATCCAATTGACAGAGAACATTGTCGTAAACGGCGACTTTTTTATTTGTCATCCCTATGTCAATTACCGCAATCGCGTATTCCACGTCTTTAACAACCTTCGCCTGTTATTTGTACATTGGTCCCAAAACAGAACAGGCTCTGTAATCCGCAGCTTCCTTATCCATTCCGAATGCATTCCAGAAACTGGGGCGGAAGATCTGTTCTTCCGGTAAGTTATGCATACATACTGGAATTCGCAGTATTGAACAGAGAGAAATTAAATCCGCCCCGATATGACCGTAGGAAATTGAACCGTGGTTGGCTCCCCAGTTGTTCATAACATCGTAGGCTGTCGTAAATGCGCCTTTACCGGTTACCCTTGGAGCAAACCATGTACATGGCCAGGTATAGTCGGTCCGCTTCCACAATATATCGGAAATATCATCAGGCAGATTTACTGTCCATCCTTCGGCAATCTGGATTACCGGCCCCAGACCCCTTACAATGTTAATACGGCTCATCGTTACCGGCATTTCCGCCCGCGTCAGAAACCTTGAAGAAAACCCTCCGCCCCGGAAATAACCGAAGTCCGCTGCATTCCAGGTAGTAGCATCAAGACAAGCATTCCTGTCCGCCTCGGACACATCCCAGAAAGGCTTCATTATGCCCTTTCCGTTTGAGTCTTTCATTTCTCCGCTTGCATCAATACATGATGCCCCGGAGTTGATCAGATGGAGTATTCCCCCTGCTTCTTTTGCAACACCGGCAAGATCATAACCTGTAGCGCGTTTAACCGCTTCCGGGCTCCAATAGGTTCTGACATCGGAAAAAATCTGGGCTGTTCCGGTAAGGAGCTTTCCAAAAAGCATTCCGGCTGCATTTAACGTATCATTCTCTGTTGCCAGGATATACGGTTCGCGGGATCCTTCCCAATCAAAGGAAGTGTTAAGCATAGATTCGGGGAAGTCACAGTTAGGGTAAAAATCTGTCCATTGCCGCTGTCCCTGAAAACCGCCGGCAATAGCGTTATGACCGGCCATCTCTTCCGCAAATTCTTCTTTCAGGCTGGAATTGCCGTTAAAAAGATCTTTGATGATGCACATCATCTTAACAACAAATTCCCAGGCTTTATCCTGTTCGGCTCTGGATCTCTGGAGTTCGGGAGGGTTTTTGTCAAACCCTTCTTTGCAATACTGTTTTGTCCAGGCCAGGGCTTTTTGATATTCTTTTTCGTCGTAGATTCCGTTTTCTATACGGCGGATAATTTCAACCTCATCCACGCTTTCCACCCGCATCCCCAGGTATTCTTCAAAGAATTCTGGATTGATGATCGAACCGGCTATGCCCATACATATTGATCCGATCTGTAAATAACTTTTTCCTTTCATTGTGGCGGCAGCTATTGATGCCCTTCCGAAACGCAGGAGCTTTTCCTGCACATCTTCGGGGATTCCCGTGTCATCGGCATTCTGCACATCGTGACCGTAAATGCCAAAGGCGGGAAGGCCTTTTTGTGCATGAGCTGCCAGTACCGAGGCCAGGTATACGGCGCCGGGTCTTTCGGTGCCGTTAAAACCCCAAACTCCCTTAATGGTGGAAGTATCCATATCCATAGTTTCAGACCCATAACACCAGCAGGGGGTTACGGTCAGGGTTATATCTACGCCTTCCCGGCGAAACTTATCGGCGCATGCCGCCGCTTCGGCAACCCGGCCTATGGTTGTATCGGCAATTATTACTTCGGCTTTTTCTCCGTTGGAATACCGCAGGTTTTTTTCAAAAAGTTCCTTGGCCGCTTTTGCCATGTTCATAGTCTGTTCTTCCAGAGATTCCCTGACCTTAAGCGGACCCCGGCGAGCGTCAATTGTCGGCCTGATTCCAATTTTGGGATATGCTCCCCGATAACGATTTTTCGCCATATTCTTCCTCCATATAAATTATATTATTTCAAAAAATAATTACAATAAACCTGATTTTCTACCCAAAAACAGGAGCCGTATTGCTCACTGTTACCGGAAGCCGGATTATCCTTTCTGCGGAATTTCCTTTGCAATTCCCGTTTCCGGCTCTTTTATCCCGTATTTTTTCTATGATCCGCTGACCGGCACGCCGCCCCATACCAACCGCATCCTGAGCCGCAGTGTATCTGCAAGCCGGTAAAAAAGGAGAAAACCAGGAAACATCAAAGCCGGCGATTACCGGATACTTTGCCTTCATATCCAAAAGGCAGCGTTCCATTCCAAGATGTACCAGCAGGTTCACCGCTACCATTGCTTCCGGCGGATCGGGTTTCTTCAGCAGGTTTTTCATGTGCTCATACCCGTCTTGTATCTCCATCCCCCCTAAACAGATAAGAGAAGGGTCGAGTTTAATTCCCGCTTCAGCCAGCGCTCTGCTGAATCCCAAAAGCCGTTCCCTTGCCGTCGAATACGTAATCTCCCCTCCGACAAAGGCAATCCTTGTAAAACCGTCTGACAGCAAAGCTTTGGTAAGCTGAAAAGTTCCTCCTTCGTTGTCCGATGTAACCGCATCCAGGCTGGTTCCTTCCACAATTCTGTCAACCATCACCATAGGCAAACCCCGGTCGGCCAGCACCTGAAGGTGATCTCCAAGAGTGCCAGAAGGAGTAATTATCATTCCGTCTACCATACGATCGGCCAGCATCAGAACCCGCTTTTTTTCTTCTTCAATTGAATTGAGCGAAGATGCAATCAGCATAGTATAACCGCATACGCTTAATTCCTGCTCAATCCCTTCGGCAACATCCATAAAAAAGTCATTGGACAGTTCCGGCAAAACCACAGCTACCGTCATGGTGGACTGGGTTTTAAGTCCGCGGGCTGCATAATTTAGCCTGTATCCCAGGTTGTTTGCCGCAGCTATAACCCGCAGCCGGGTTTTTTCCGCTACAGGACGAAAAGCTCCCCCTGCGGGATCCGCCAAATACACCGACAATGCCCGAGAGACAGTAGCGGTAGAAACCCCCGCTTCGTATGCTACATCTTTGATTGTTGCACCCATAGCACAGACCTTAAACCGTGTAAACGTTTACATGGTTTTATACCGGAATAACTCCCTTCTTTAGGATAATATTCCCGTATTTTACTGTTTCTCCTGTCATTACAATAGCATAAGCGGTTTTACACCTTTCATAGAAAGCAAAGCGCTCCATGCGTTCAACGGGCGGGGTGCCGGGCCAGCATTTGTCTATAACTTCCCGGAAGGATTTTTCCGTTTCGGGGTCAAGGTTGTCTCCGGGAACCGGCGCCATCATAATTACAGGGTTAGGGACATACGAATCAAGATTAATCAGGGCCAAAATTCCTTTTAAAAGAGCCGGAACCCGTATTCCATCGGCTCTTATTACACTTGAATTAAATGTATTGCCGGGAAAAAATGCATCCGCCAGCACCAATTCATCACCGTGGCCCATACGAATCAGCACATCCAGCAATTCTGGACTTATAACAGGATCGATACCTATTAACATAGTACCTCCAAATAACCAGGATGATATTATAATCCGGCACTTTTTCCGGTTTGTCAAGAAAAAAATGCAAACGTTTACATTTTTCTTATTTGGGGTTTGGTGATTGAGTTTTTATGAATTAAACAAACTGGGAGAGCGGAGATAATCCTCTGCAGAATAATCATTGAGCAATTTAGCCATTGAACCATTACTGGCAATGGTCCTGATCACCTTGGCGGAAAGCCCCGCCGAAGAGACAACTTCAAGGCCTGTGATATCTTTATTACCGGAACAGTCTACCGTATCGGTAACAATTATATGACTAAGGAGCTTTTCTTCCGAAAGCTTGTTTAACCGTTCAGTAACCGGAGGCGAAAAAACCGGATGAATCGCCATCAGGTTGATTTCTTTTGGATTCATACGTGCCAGAGCGCGTATCAGGGCAACGACCGACCCTGCCGTATCAATCATATCATCCACAATCCAAATTACTTTATCCTCGATAGGTTCGGCCGAAAGTATGTTTATGCACTCCACGGAGTTATGTCTGGAATAATCCCGTTGTTTATGGGCAACTACCAGGGGTACACCAAACGAATTGGCAAAACGGCGGGCAAGTTTTTCTCCGCCGGCGTCAACCGAGCAAAAGGCCCATGTATCCCGGACTTTACCATGCAAGGTTTCCAGATCCTTGATATACACATCGCAAAGCCGCAGTTTAAGCAATGAAATGGCAGGAATGTCATCGATTACACAACGGGTAGGATCGACCATAGCCTGGGATTTATCCGAGTGGAGCTGGTATGTAACAAAATGCTTCGCTCCCAGACTGGATAGAATTTTCAGGTGACCCCAAAGCCCTACAGAACTCCGCCGTGTTGTGCGGTCAGACCGGGAACAGGATATATACGGTTCAAAGACAATAATTTGCGCAGCCTGAGCCCTTTTTATGGCATCTACCGTATGATACAATTCCAGTTTAGCTTCATCCACATTTAGCCCGGCTTCATTCCTTGCACAGCTTGCAAAGAGGAAAACATCCTTTCCCCGTATGGAAGAGCCTACGACTACTTCTTTTTCACCATCAGCAAAACAATCTGTAGTGAGTAGGTCAATACCGTTTATGGAAGACGAAAAAGCGTTAAAACTGGGGAATTTTGTCACGATCTCCGCTACTCCGGCAGCGTAGGACTTCATGGTCCTGGTAGCGGTGATGACAAATTCATTCATACCGTACACAGGTTACCATGAATTTCCTGATGGTACAAGAGCGATCCTGCCTGGTTTGCCATAAGTAAAGATTACCCGGGAGTATAGGAAAAGTACTTAAAATCAGCTACAGCCTCGTATCTGGCCGTATCCACACAGAACATCCCTATAAAGGCTCCTGTAAATCCTAAAGAATCAAACTCATCGGAAAGGACAGTGCTGTCAAGAGACGAACCTGCATTGGTGTATGTTTTACCGTCAGTGGAATAACTAAAGCTTCCCTGTTGTTCACGTACAGTAAGGCGAAGATAAAGCGGGCCTTCGGGTACAGCGGGACCTTCTTCATGTAAAAACTGGCCTGCTGTCATCGAGAGAACAGACAGTACACGGCCCTTGTTTTCATTCCTGCTTTCGTTATGAGTCAGAGTAAACAGGTATTGATTCCGTTCGTCATAACGCCAGCAAAGTCCGGCAAGTTCCTGAAAACTTTGCGGGGTAAATTCCAGGCAGGTTTCGGCTGTAAAAGAAAAGTCCTGCTGCCGGCGGGCAAGGAGCGTCTGGCCGTATGCCGAGACAGGGGACTGGCCCCCCCGGAGTCTGAGATAACCGGGCCTGGAAGTGAGCGAAAAGCGGAGGGGATCCATCGGGGTACGCAGGGTTTTAAAATCACCGTGAATGGCCTGGCTATCAAAGGTATAGATCCGGCTCTTGTCTGCGGAATCGGGCGCTTTAAGATTCACCGGCGCTTCAAATGTGTCGGTTGGATGGTTCTGCCGTGTTCCTTCTTCGCCTTTTATGTATGGCCAATCATCATGCCAGACCATTTCCGATATGGATGTCTCTCTGCCCAGAACACAATGGTTTGTTCCCGGCAATGGCCGGCCGCAAAGATAGGCAAGATAATACCGGCCATCGGGTGTTTCGCACCAACTTGCATGACCGGCTTTTTGCAGATATTGTTCCGGTTTATCCCGGGAACTAATCAGCGGATTGGAAGGATGTACTTCGTATGGGCCTTCAATGGAACGTGACCGTGCCAGAGTAGCGGCATGTCCGTAGCATGTTCCTCCTTCTGCAGTAAGCAGGTAATGCCATCCGTTGCGTTTGTAAAGATGAGGGCCTTCCACACACATGATTGATGTGCCTTTGAAGATCTTCCGCACAGCACCGACCAATTTTTTTTCGGTAGGGCTGTATTCCTGAAGAAGTATCCCCGTAAATTGGTATCCTTCGGGAACGGTTTTTTGACGGTAATCCCACTCCATGCTGACCAGCCATTTTTTACCATCGTCATCATGGAACAGGGACGGATCAAAACCGGAACAGGTCAGA
>Ga0082212_10009295_pt1 | contig 12686 bp, 17 predicted proteins | sample TergutNt197P3_FD_71548 | JGI IMG/M metagenome (GOLD analysis project Ga0082212, IMG submission 71548) | Neocapritermes taracua P3 segment gut microbial communities from Petit-Saut dam, French Guiana - Nt197 P3 | ecosystem: Host-associated > Arthropoda: Insects > Digestive system > Gut ... | reverse complement strand
CGTTCCCTTTTCCACCTTTCGATCAATGTGGCGAAAAGGCTCTCCGAGGCTTTTAACGGCGAACTGCCAATTTCCTATTCCGGCGGCGCGGATTATTTCAACCTCAAAGATATTCTGGAGGCCGGCATACGGCCGGTAACGGTCGCCACTACGATCCTCAAACCCGGCGGCTACGAACGCCTATCCCAGCTTGCGGAACTGGCGGAGAAAGTTACTGCCAAAGCAGATGGCGGCGCTCCTATCACCGTGCAAACCCTGAACGCCTACGCCGAATCCCTGCCCCAACTGCCCCGCTACCGCAAAGAATACCGGCAAAGCGCTTCACGAAAAACCGCGAGTGCCCTGCCCCTGTTTGAGTGCGCAAAAGCACCCTGCATGGACGGCGGCTGCCCCATTCACCAGCGGATACCCGATTACCTCGCCGCCGTTGCGGAAGGAAACTACTCAAGGGCATTCGGCATTATCGCGCAGGACAACACCGCCCCTTCGATAACCGGAACGATCTGCGACCATCAGTGCCAGCACAAATGCACCCGCCTTGATTATGAAGACCCGCTGCAGATCAGGCAGGCGAAACTCATCGCCGCCGGCAACGCCCAGGAGCAATTCACCTCCTCGCTGCAGGCGGCTGCGGTCAAGACCGATACATCGGCGGCAGTAATCGGCGCGGGGCCTGCGGGAATTGCCGCGGCGGTGTTTTTACGGAGAAACGGAGTTCCTGTCACGGTATATGAAAAACGTGAAAAACCGTTTGGCATTGTGCAGCACGTGATTCCCTCGTTCAGAATTTCCGGTGAAGCAATCAGCCGCGATTTCAAAATAGCCGAAAAAACCGGCGTAGAATTCAAATTCAACGCGCCGGAAAATTATTCAATCACAGAGTTACAAAAAACCCACGCCTTTGTCGTCATAGCCACCGGCGCATGGAAAGAAGGCGCGCCGGTTGTCAAACAGGGACAGGAAAAAATTCTTGACGCATTGCGTTTCCTCGAAGATTCCAAAAAGACCAACTGCGGCCTCGACCTTGGCAAAAATGTCGCCGTTATTGGCGGCGGGGACGTTGCGATGGACTGCGCAAGGGCCGCGAAGCGTAACAAGGGAGTAGAATCGGTCACCATCGTGTACCGCCGAACCAGGGAATTTATGCCCTCCCAATTCGAGGAACAGGAGATGGCATTGGCAGACGGAGTGGCGTTTATGGAATTGCTGGCCCCCCAAACATGGGCCGGCGGCGTTCTCACCTGCGAGGTAATGCGCCTCGCCGATTACGATTCCTCCGGCAGGCGGGGCATTGAAGGCACGGGTAAAAAACAGGAACTGCGTTTCGACACGGTAATCGGCGCTGTCGGCGCGGGGGTGGAAACCGCCGGCTTTGCCCGCGGCGGCATTGCGCTTAACGCGAAAGGTCTGCCCCAGGTGAACGCTGCCCGCGAAAGTTCCGTGCCCGGCGTGTACATCGCCGGTGACTGCAAGGCCGGTGCGGCGACGGTGGTTAAGGCAATCGCCGACGGAAAAGCCGCAGCCGCCGACATCTTGCGAAAACTCGGGCTGGAAGCAAACTTCTCTGTTGAACCAGCGGCTTCCCCATGCACGGCGGATGTCGATTTCTCAGACCTCTACCTTAAAAAAGGCGTTTTCGCCGAAGCAAAAGAAAACAACACCGACGGATACCGCTGCCTTTCATGCAATACCCTGTGCGAGATATGCGCCGACGTTTGTCCGAACCGTGCCAATGTTGCGATAGATGCTGCGGGCAAGCACCAGATCCTCCACATCGACCGGATCTGCAACGAATGTGGAAACTGCGCTACCTTCTGCCCCCACGCCGGAAAACCGTACAAAGACAAACTGACGGTATTCTGCTGCGAGGAAGATTTTGCGACGAGCGAAAACTCAGGCTTCCTGAAAACCGGCGGTGGCGGCGACACCTGGAAGATCAGGATGGAGGACAAATCGGTGGTAACGTACCGCAGGGGTGATTCATCGATTCCAAAGGAATGGATCGCCGTGCTTGAGGCCATCATGTCAAAGTACGAGTATCTCAGCTAAGGAGGAATATATGCTTTTAATCGGAAACGGAAACGTAGTAACCAGGGATTTCGCCATCACAGATGGCGGTACTAATCCCTTTATCGAAAACGGCGCGGTTCTTGTAGAGGGAAAAACCATCAGGGAAGTTGGCGACACCGCCGCGCTGCGGGCAAAATACCCCGATGCGGAATATATCGACGCAAAGGGAAAACTCGTGATGCCCGGCTTTATCAACACCCACATGCACTACTATTCCACCTTTGCCCGAGGCATCAACCTGGGCGGAAAACCGGCGACCACATTCGGCGAAGTGCTTGCCGGCCTGTGGTGGCGGCTGGACAAAAAGCTCACCCTTGAGGATGTGTACTACAGCTGCATCGGCCCGATGATCGACGAAGTGCGCTCCGGGGTTACATCGGTAATCGATCACCATGCCAGCCCCTTTGCCATAGAAGGCAGCCTGTTCAAAATAGCCGAAGCGGCGAAACTTTTCGGCATACGCAGCAACCTCTGTTATGAGACATCCGACCGTGACGGCGAACAAATCGCCGCCGCCGGCATTAAGGAAAACGCCGACTTCGCCAATTACTGCAAGAAGCAAAACGACGACATGATCGGCTCGCTTTTCGGTCTGCACGCCCAGTTGACCGTCGGCGAAAAAACCCTTGGGCGCTGCCTTGAAGCTGCGGCCGGCGCGGGAGTCGGCTTTCACATACACGCCGCCGAAGGCTTTGAAGACGTTGCCGATGCGGTTTCCAAATACGGGATGCGCGTTATCGAGCGCCTGTACAAGGCCGGCGTTCTTTCGCCCAAATCAATCGCCGTCCACTGTATTCATATCACCGATGAAGAAATTGATATGCTTAAGGAAAGCGGAGTCGCCGTAGTGCATAATCCCCAGTCAAACATGGGCAACGCCGTTGGTGTTTCGCCCGTGCTGGAAATGCTGAAAAAAGGAATCCCCGTGGGAATGGGTACGGACGGTTACGCCGCCGATGTGCTTGAATCCTACAAAACCGCCGCGATTCTTCACAAGCACGCGAAAGGCATTCCATCTGTCGCCTGGGCTGAACCCCCGGCAATGCTTTTTGAAAACAACAAGAAGATTTTGGAACGCTTCATCAAAGGAAAAACGGGAACCCTGACGAAGGATCATTACGCGGACATCATCATCGTCGATTACAAAGGCCCAACTCCGGTTAACGCCGGTACGATTAACAGCCACATCCTCTTCGGTGTAACCGGCCGCCATGTTGACACAACGATTATCAACGGAAAGATCGTCATGCGCGACCGTGTACTGGTAAACATCGACGAAGATGCCCTGCTGGCAAAATCACGGGAACTGGCGAAAAAGCTCTGGGAGCGGATATAGGGGCTGTCCAAGAAGTTGGTTACTTCCCGGCCAGCCCCCGGAATTATTCAGAACTACGGTCGGCTTCCTGCTCAGAATCATCATCTGACAGGAAAGTATCGACAAATTTGTCCTCAATTTTTTTGTACCCGGTGACAACGCCCTTTTCGATAGCCTTGTAGCCGGTAACTACTCCGTTCTCAATCGCCTTATAGCCGGTAACTACGGCTTTTTCGATTTTCTTGCCGGCTTTTTTTGACTTGCTCATACTGTATCCTCCATTGTTAATTTTCCGACTGAATATTCACGACTTCGGCTCCGGCAACAGAAACCACTTTGCCGGTAGCGGCAATTTCTGTGTTATCCAGGTAAACCGATCTGCCGGTAACCCACACAATATCCCGAATGTCATAACTACCGGAATATTTTTGCCCCGCCGCTTCCATTAACTTGATGTAGGCCTGAGTATTTACGGCATCCCTTGCGCTTTTCATGGAGAAAAAGGAGGAGCGAACCACAAAGGTTGTCTGAACAGTACCGAGTACCGTCTCTTCCCTCGACAGCGGCATAAAATCCCCTGTTGACGCGCAGGAAGCCGCCAGACCCAAAACAAGGGAAACCATCAAAACCAGTGCCAGTTTCTTTCCGATTCTCATACAAACCTCCGAAAAATAATTTTACAAGTATCCTATTTTAGATGCTTGACATATATAAAACAATTGTACTAATATGAGTTACACTTGGGTCAAGCGTTTTCAATAAAAATGGACAGAGCGGGAAAAATGTAAAAAACCTTACAAGGGGGATAATATGTTGAAAAATTCAGGTAAACCAAACCGCCAGGTAGAGCGGACCAAATCATGGATTTTTGACGCCTTGATGCTTTTAATGGACGAAAAGCCCTATAGCAAGATTACTGTTTCAGACATAACCGAAAGGGCGGGTATTGCCCGGCAGACTTTTTACTACAACTATGATGAAAAAGACGATGTCGTTTTTGAATATCTGCATAATACGATAAATACGGAAGAGTTATTGAACATTGAAAAAATTAAAAAAGATGATAAACAGAATAATATCGCCCTTGTGTTTGATCATAAATACATGATTAAGCATAAAAAAATATTGAAAAAAATAATATCTGTTGTTGATGTTGAAAATCGCATTATCCGTGAAATGAAGAAATTTCCGATGTCGTTACTGAAACAATATAAGGAAGATCTTTCGGCAGATGAATATTTGATATGCCGCTACAAAATATACTATCAGATAACCGGCAGTCTTAGCATGCTTTTTGACTGGTTTATGAACGACATGCCCATGCCAATAGAAGCTATTGTTGCAATGATAAACGCCATGAACATCCCCAAAACTATCCAATACCGCAATATTCCGAGTATTGTTGTACGCCTAAAAGACGAATAACCCCTCACATACAATTAACATTTTTCGCGCGGCTGCACAGCGGCCCACCGGTAGCAGTCTACCAGGTGATCGTTTACCAGTCCTGCTGCCTGCATAAAAGCGTAGATGATCGTGGGACCGACAAAGGTAAAACCCTTCTTTTTGAGTTCCTTTGAGATTTGCTGTGAAAGATCTGTCGATGCGGGGATTTTCGCGAGAGTTTTCCAGCGGTTGACAATGGGCCGGCCATCAACCCAGTTCCAGAGCCATTTTGAAAAATCCTCCCCCGCTTCCGCCATTTCGCAATATACTTTGGCGTTGTTTATTGCGGAAGTAATTTTAAGCCTGTTACGGATGATTCGTTCATCTTTCAGGAGTCGCTTCACATCTTTTTCTCCATAGCCAGCCATTTTCTCGGGGTCGAAGCCATCAAAGGCAAGGCGATAGCCCTCACGGCGTTTCAGGATGGTAAGCCATGAAAGACCGGCCTGTGCTCCGTCCAGGACAAGGAACTCAAAAAGTTTCCGGCTGTTTTTCAGGGGAACTCCCCATTCCCTGTCATGGTATCGCGTATAATCAGGATCCCTCAGGCACCAGGGGCATCGATTTTTTTCAGAAGCCATAACGGAATGGTATTTCAGACAAACGGTTTGTGGCTAGGGGTGGAAGGGGGGGGTATTATTTACAAGTTGCGCTTTTATGCGATTTTTTCTTTTGCCTCTAATTGTTCATACTGTCTATCTTATCAACGCTGTATGCCCTTCTAGACGCTTCCGGGGCGTTCCTGGTGCGTCCTGAGGGGTTTCTGGCATTGCTGCGTGCTTTTCCGGTGAAGGTTCGCCATCAGGTGAATCTGCTTTATGACACAATCCCTAAAAACGGGGTCAAGTTCCTTTATGATTTCCGTAATTTGTAGTAACTCCGGATCCGGCGGCGTTTCTGAAAACATATCGCCTTTTCCGGTGATCAACCAATCCTTATTGACCTTGTATTTATTACTGATTAACTCATAGACCCGCTCATTCGGGTTTCTGGTACCGGTTTCTATTTTTGCGTAAAAGGAATGGGAAAGGTAGATACCTCCACAAAAATCCCGTTGTGAGATATTTAACGCTTTCCGTACCGCCTTAATACGCTCATTTATGGAAGAAACCGCCATTTTTCCCTCTGTACTCAAAATAATATAGCACAAATCTCTGATAAATACAAGAAACAGCTTGACATGCCCCTATGTACATAGAATAATGAGTACATAGGGTTACTATGGATAATACGGTAAAACAAGATGATGACTTTGTGGAACCTTGCAATTTTGAGAATGATTTTCAGATTTTAACCTTGAAAGAAAAACGGGCGGTACTTAAAAACGCCAGACACCTATTGGAACTTCAAAAGAAAGATACCTTGTTTTCCTATGCTGGTTCCTGCAGGTGAAGGAAGAAGCGAAAAATGACTTTAATTAACAGAAGACAGAATCTTAATAAATTCCAGCCTATAACCGAAACCCAAAAACCATGCTATTAGCATATAAAAATGGAGATGGCGGGAGTCGAACCAACCCATAGTGCCGTAATTCCTTGCTATATAAGTACTTACAGCGCCCTGGTTTTTAGGTTCCCCAAAAATGGGTACATACCCTTTTCCTTACCTTTACACCAACTGTAATATATCACAAAATCGGGATTTTATCAAATGGTACAACCGTATAAGTCAAATATATACGGAAAAGGCATATAACGCTTCTTTATGTCTTTTTGCCTAAAAATTGCGCCGTCGGTCGATATTTACCGTCCGTCGGTCTTTATCTATCATTTTTTAACTTTACTTTTCATCTTCGACAAAAATAAAAAATGGGGGCATTTTTTCATTTTTTAATGTCTTTTTTCCGTCGGTGGTTTTCTATCCGTCTGTCTATTTTTATCGCTGTACGCCGTCTAAACGCTTTTAGGGCGTTCCTGGGGGCATCCTACGGGGTTTTCTTGCCTCTTAACTTTAATAACCCCTCTAACTGCTCTAGCGCATAATTTTGGAAGTCTAAAGGCAGTCTATTGAAAATGCTTACTAATCTAGTAATCTTTTCGTCTGCGGACTTGTAGAACATATCGCCTTTACCTTCTTTTAACCAGGTTTCAGAAATACCAAAAACCATAGAGCAGAGTTTGACTATTCTATCATTTGTTTTGCGGACTTCGTTTTCAATACCGGCTAGATAAGTATTTGATAAAGAAATAGCAGCGGCAAAGTCTTTTTGGGAGATATTAAGGGTTTTTCTTGCTTCTTTGATGCGCTGGTTCACTGACATGTGGGTATATTTTAATGGTAAAAAATACGCATAGCAAGGCAATTCTTCTCATTTTAGGTATTGACTTAATACGCATTGTACATCATATTTTCTCTATGTGTATCTGCACTTTGAAAAGCGATAACCTTGTAAAACTACTTGAAGGACTATCGCTGCTAGAGGATAGAGACAAAGAGCATATTATCAGTGTGGTTAGCGCTTTAGACTTTGCTTATGAAAAATCAGTGAAATTGGTTGCTAATGTGGGGGTAGAAAATGACTAGAAAAACAAGAAGTGACGCTACAGTCAAAACAGTTGAAAAAAAACTCGGTGTACCAAAAGGCACTATCAGGAATCCTGGAACTGGTAGAAAAACCAGAAAAGATACAACCCTTGGGACTTTAAGGAAGAGAAACAAAAAATAATAATATTGAGATTTTTTCAATGGGTATTGTTCGGAAAATATTTAGAAAAGTAAAAAAACTCAATAAAAAACAAGAAACAAAAAAAGAATACAGTTCTTATGACGATGCTCTAAAGGATTGCCCTACCCAAAAGGTATATGAAAATACAGAACTTTGTTGTGTGATTGGCGATAAAACAAAAAACTTTATTAAATATTCAGAAAACAAACCGTATGCAGTAAAGGCAAGCAATGTTTTTTTGGTAAATATTATTCAAACATATTTTTTTGAAAATTCAATTAAATCTATAACAATACTTGATTTTGGAGGTGCTTGTGGGATTCATTATTTTGAGACAAGGAAGTTTTTAGGAAGTAACTATAGTATTAGGTGGTTTGTGGTTGAAACACCAGAAATGGTTAGGTCAGCATTAGAACATGGGCTTGAAAATGATGAATTACATTTTATTGATAATATAGAGAAAATAAATTCTACCATTGATATTGTACATAGTTCATCTACTTTACAATATGTTTCTAGCTGGAATGAATATTTGAATCAGTTGATTAGAAAAGAAGCAAAGTACATGCTATTTAACCGTATGATGTTTAATGAAAACGACAGGACATTTATAACGATACAAAAATCAAAACTTACTGCTAATGGTCCTGGAGTAATACCAGAAAAATATGAAGATAAGGATATTTTTTACCCTCATACGACCATATCTTACAATGAATTTAACAAAACCATAATACAAAAAGGGTATGATATGGAATGGAGTTTCGAAGAGTATTCAGGTTCATACAGGATAAACAATGAAAAAATAATAGGGAGAGGATTATTATATAAAAAACATTCTAATTAGTTCGCTTAAAGAAATAACAAGTAATATATGGTTGAATATTGTTATGTGCAACACCATTACTTGCTGATTGTGATGTTCCTGAACCACCTGTGTATTGATTGGTTGCTGTGGTATATGATGTCAAGGTTGGTTTTGAAAAATCGGCGTCAGGGCGTGTTGCAGAATAACTACCGCCGCCCATTAAATCATTGTAATGTGGAATATCATGTCTATGTTGATTTTGTATATGTGTGTGCCTCGGCATTTCAGCGGTGGTTAATGTTACGTTTTCCTCTCCACCCATTTTCTCTACAGTATTAAATGTTCCAGTAGTATTTACACCAACAATTGCTCGTCCCTGACCCCATGCTGTCCAAGTTCCTCCAAATAGAGAACCAGGATTCGTAGAATTAACACTCATATAAATAGAACCAACTGGGTACATAGATAAGGCTATTTCATTAAATCTCCCATCAACATAATTTTTTCTTGCAATATTATTACTATTAAAAATCCATCTTAAATTGTTAATAATTGTTTGTAAAATTGATGTTAATGAATTACTATTATTTGCAGGAATAGTACTGGATTCTGTTGTTCCAGATGGTGTCGTCTCAACTGGTGCCTTTTCATCAAAAGCGGCAATTATATCCGCCGCCCTTATCACTTCGCCTTGTTTTATAAAATCACTTGTCATATATTTATCTTTATTCTAAATTTTAATTTATCGTTTCTTATTCACGGCATCCAAATAACGATTCCACATTTGTTTCATTTTATTATTAAGTTCTTCCAAATTATGTAAATCAGAATCAGTTTTGTGTTCTTTTGTATTTAGATCATCGTACTTTTTTTTGGTTCTATTAAATTCAATTAACAATGCAATAATTTTTTCAATTTTCTGGCTTTCATTGCGTGTGTGATAGTCCAATATTGGTAATTTTGCATATAGTTTCCTTAGCATATCGCCTATTTCTTTGCTAGTAATTGTTTTATATTTTTCTTTTATTGTTTCACTTTCAGAAATAATTCCTGCCATTTCGAGTATTTCTCTTTTAAGTTTCAATTCTTTCTCCTCCATTCGTTAATTTTTGTACATATACCATTACCGCAAATTTTAATAATATTGGTTCATACATTGCCTCTGTCATATCATAAGTGTCAAGATAAAGGATTATTTCATCAAACATTTTTTCAATTTCATATACTGGCATTGATTGGATAAAAGTAAATATTTCCTCTTCTTTATCTGAAATATGAATATCATTAAATAATTCATAAAGTACATTCATATTCCTGTAATAACATATCAATTCATTATTGCGCTTTCTTTTTAATTTTCTGAAAAAGTTTCGTTTCATTTTCTGGTTATCTCCTTTATTTGTTGCAAGACATTTAATACTTCATTTCTGAAAAACCGTCTGTCGTTTTTTATTGAATCAAATTTCATTTTTTTTAACTTTTCAGTGAGTTGTTCAGAAGTTGAATTTTCAACAATAAGATTTTTGAATTTCATTTTGTACCTCTATCTTATCTTTAACTTTTCTATTTTTGGTTTGATAAAACCTCTAGCTAGTTAGTCTTATATATTAGTCTTATTAGGCGGACACTGCTGTCGTTTTATACCATGTTCAAAAGACAAAACTGACGCTCTGACAGTTTTGTCCAAATGAAAATCGTCAATTCCGTCGGTCAATTTTTACTTAAAATACCAATAATTGAATTCCCTGTTGTTGAACAACCCATTATTATTCCCTTTCTTTCTTCACCTTCATATAATAAATCAACTTCCCCGTTCTCATATTTATAAAGAATTTTTTCATAAAATTCTTGTTTTGAAAGTGAAATCTTAGTTTCAATTCTGCTGAAAATATCTTCTTTTTTGTCTGCGCCCTCTTCAAAGAATCCAATAGGGATATTGTTTTTACGTTTAACATTTAACCAATTCATAACATTATCTTTTTATGAAACAACTACTTGACAAAGATAAAAAATATATTTATATTATTTTCAATATTAAAAGGAAGTTAAAAATATTATGTGTGCATTAGTTTTTGGTTTTGTATTGTGGTTATATATTATTATAAAAATTGGAAAATATATTTTTTATATTATTGATCAATTAAAATGAATATTCTCCATACATTTATTGTGATAAAAAAAGGAACACCCGATTATTGAAATGTTCCCTTCTTTATGAATATTTAATGAAGTTATTATTATCTTTACTCTTCCCCCAAATCAATGAAGTTTTCGTACCCCAGTACTGCGTATGTCCAGTATTTGATTCCAACTTTCCGTTGATTGGTTATTGTTACTTCTTTTGGTTCAATATGAACAATCTGCTTTTCATTTTCATTGTTATGCCGTGTATATGCGTTGTTGAAATGAGTATCCAGAATGTTAATGACTTTTTTGCCATTATCAACAAGCAATCCAATGTCGCCAATATCATTGCCTATTTCTTCAATGTTGGTGTACCGATCCCCCATATCATTCATGTTCTTGGCATGACCCATAAAAACAGTAATGAGTTCTTTTGATAATCCGCCTTGAACAAGTATCGTACGGAAAAAGTGACGGAAGGAATGGAAGTCAACATTGCTGTCTTTTATTTCAGTTTCTGTATATCCACAATGAATCCCGCACTGTTTGTACGCTTCAATAAAGACTCTGCCGTTTTGTGTTTTTTGATTTTCAGAAAAGAACAGATAATCGCCGGATATATTGGCAAAAACGACATAATCATTGATCGCCTTATGTACAAACTTATGCAATGGAACACGGCGATACGCATTGACTGTCTTGAGTCCTGGATTCTCTGTATCTATTCTGCTGTTATCAATATTGAGAAAATGGACACCGCCTATCTTCTCTATACTGGACTTTTTGAGCATAAACACTTCACCAGCGCGTAGTCCGGTTGTCGCGGCAATTAGACATAAAAGATACTTTTTCATTTTAATCTGTTTTTCTGTTGGATTCTCTAAATCCTCTTTTGATTTGGCAAGTGTCCATATATGATAATCAAACAATACATCAAAAAGGCGATTCACCGGAAAAATACGCCGCCTTTTAACTTCGCCCTTTATCGCCTTGATTGTAATGTCGCCTTTTGTAATATCTCTGAACGGATTATAGGCAATTTTTCCTTTTAGGTACAAAAAATCTAACGCTTGTTTTACAGCGCCATTGATCCGGTCGTTTATGGTTTTTGCTGTTAGTTTTTTTGTGTCTCTTAACCAACCGCCAAACTTTAATATTTTTTCCGGTTTCAAATCTTCTATTTTGGTTATACCTTCTTCTTTTAGAAAAGGAATAAAAGACTTGTCCATAAAACTGCGATAGGTTTTAATCAGTTTTTGACTTAACTGTCTTTTGGTTCTTAATGATTCCGCCAGCAACTCTGAACCTTCCGCATAATAGCCTGATAGGAGGGTATAGAAGGCGATGTTTCGGTTTCCTCTTTTGCCATGAGAATCAAGGAAAGTATCTTTCCATAATTTCGCTCTTTTTTCTGCTTCTACTGGATCGATGGTTTTTAGACTAAACTTGGTTTTCAAAAACTTGCCATTGACTTTGTATTTGACGCAATAGACAAAACCTTCTTTTTTCCGTTGCTGTTTGATAATGGTGTAATCTTTCGTTGTCTGTTTTTTCGGCATTAACTTTTCAATCTCCCGTAACTGCTTGGAAAGTCCCACCTGCTGTTTTAATAGCAGGTTCCTGGTTTGTTCCAAACCTTCCAACATGACCCGATTCATCATTTTACGCCTCTTGTTTACGGTGGTAAACCGCATAGATTTAGCGTAAAGAGGAAATATTGGTATTTTTGGGTCTAAAAAAATGGGTCTATCTCGCTAATTTTGACCTAAAAACCATGCTGATAGCATATATTTTCAGGTCAAAAACGCCATTTTACCATGCTATTAGCATATAAAAATGGAGATGGCGGGAGTCGAACCCGCGTCCTGATGCGCGAAATACAGGCTTCTACAGGTTTAGCCGTTTATTCAGCCCGCTTGCACGGGCATATGTCGGGGGCGGCTTGGCTAAACAGCGCGCGTCCGTCCCGTATCCCGGAAAATCTTGCCCCGCCGTCTCCGGAAGCGGCGGCGAAACCAGCCCTGTTTGCGACGCGGAAGCCGTCCCTCAAGGCGGCGGAACGGTTCCACGCGGTTACGCTGCTAAGGCGTAGCCGTAACTGTCGTTATTGGCAGTTAAATTTTTTGCCCAATCAGGAGATGGGCGCTCCACCTGCAGCCAATACCCCGAGTCGCACCAGTCGAAACCGGTGCATCCCCGCAAATTAAAGCGCAGCGTTAAGCTGCGTTAATTCAAAAAATTCAGCACGCGGTAGCGCA
>Ga0082212_10009294_pt1 | contig 12686 bp, 6 predicted proteins | sample TergutNt197P3_FD_71548 | JGI IMG/M metagenome (GOLD analysis project Ga0082212, IMG submission 71548) | Neocapritermes taracua P3 segment gut microbial communities from Petit-Saut dam, French Guiana - Nt197 P3 | ecosystem: Host-associated > Arthropoda: Insects > Digestive system > Gut ... | reverse complement strand
CTTTCGCCCGGTGGTGCAACGGTAGATTATCAATGGTATCGCGGCACAACGCCGATTACCGGTGCCACTGAGATTTCGTACACACCGGATGTTGACGATGTCGGATATGTCCTAAAAATCGTTGTCACTGGAACTGGCAATTACACCGGCGCACAAGGCATAGAAACTCTTGCAGCAGTAGTAAATGTCGATGCGAACATTTTGAAAAGTATTACCATCAACGAGGATTCACCGCAGGTGGGAAATACGATCACCACCACGCTTGAGCCCGGCGGCGCAGATGCAACGTACAAATGGTATCGTGACGAAACGCTAATTGAGGGTGCCATTTTCGATACCTATACGGTGGTACTCGCTGATCTCGGTCATTATTTGAGAGTCGACGCCACCGGATCAGGAAGTTACACCGGCACAGTGCGCCACTCGTCAACCAGCGCGGTAACAGATAAATTGACGGCGGTGAGTGTCAACAATGATTCACCGAAGGTGGGGGATACGGTAACAGTTACGTCGCTTGAGCCCGCTGGCGCAACGGCAACGTATCAATGGTTTCGCGGCGATGACCCGGCTCCAATTGCCGCTGGCAGTTCCTACACGGTAACTGCCGACGATGAGGGGTGTGTTCTCCGAGTCGAAGCCGCCGGAACCAACAATTACACTGAAACGGTCTGGCATACCTTGACTAATCCAGTAAAAATAACATTGAAGAGCATTACCGTCGATATTGATTCACCGCAGGTTGGTTCACCGAAGGTGGGGGATAAGATCACTGCCGCGCTTTTGCCCGGCGATGCAGCGGCAGATTACCAATGGTATCGCGATGGAGAGGAAATTATCGGTGCCACTGGGAGTTTCTACACGGTAACTGCTGGCGATGAAGGATGTTTCCTACATGTCGTTGCCGCTGGAACGGGAAATTATACCGGTACAGTTGAGGGCACGTTGACCAGTGCGGTAAAGATAACGTTGAAGAGCATTTCCATCAGCACGAACTCGCCGGTGGTAGGCACGCCCATCACGGCAACGCCTGTGCCCGAAGGTGCAACGGTAAATTACCAATGGTATCGCGATGGAGAGGAAATTGAGGGTGCCACTTCCCGCACTTACAGACCGGTTCTCGCCGATGTCGGATATAAACTGAAAATCGTTGCCACCGGGACGGAAAGTTACACCGGTAGTGTCGAGCATACCTTGACCAATGCGGTACCAAAGGTAACATTAACGGACGTTACCATCGACAATAATTCACCGCAGGTGGGGGATGAGATCACCGCTACGCTTGAGCCCGGCGGTGCGAATGAAACGGCAACGTACCAATGGTATCGCGGTACAACGGCAATTACCGGTGCCGTTGAGAATACCTACACACCAGTTCTCGCCGATGTCGGATATACCCTGTGGGTCAGCGTTACCGGAAACGGCAAGTACACTGGCGACGTTAGCAGTTTGCCAACCAACCTGGTAAAGGCTGAATTGACGGGCATTACCGTCAGCACGGATTCACCGAAGGTGGGGGATGCGGTCACGGTCACGCTTGAACCCGGTGGTGCAGATGCAACGTACCAATGGTATCGCAGCACAACGTCCAGCGATGTAACGACGCTGATCGACGGTGCTGTTTCTCGTACCTACACACCGGGTCTCGACGATGTCGGATGTTTTCTGAAAGTCGTTGTTACCGGGTCGGGCAATTACTCTGGCACAGAAAGCCGCACGTTGACCAATACGGTACCAATGGTAACATTGACGGGCGTTACCATTGACAAGAATTCGCCGCAGGTGGGGGATGTGATCACCGCTACGCTTTTGCCTGGAGGGGCAACGGCAAATTACCAATGGTATCGCGGTACAACGCTGATTACCGGTGCCGTTGGGAGTTCCTACGAGGTAACTACCGCCGACCTCGGTGCTCAACTGCGGGTTGCCGTTACCGGAACGGGAGGTTACACCGGCGAAGTCAATCACACGCCGACCAGTGCGGTTACGGCTCAATTGGTATCCATTGAAACCAGCACGGAATCACCGAAGGTGGGCGCACTCATCACGACCACGCTTTTGCCAGAAGGGGCAACGGCAACGTATCTATGGTATCACGACGGAATACCAATCCACGGTGCGACTTCCAGTTCCTACACGCCGACTCTTACCGATGTTGGGGCTGTCTTAAAAGTCGTTGCTACTTGTACGGGCAATTACACCGGTGAGGTTGAGCATATCTTGCCCGATGAGGTAACGGCTGCATTGACAAGCATTACCGTCGACAAAGATTCGCCGTTGGTGGGGGATGTGATCACCGCCGCGCTTGTGCCCGGTAGTGCAACGGCGACGTACCAATGGTTTCGCGATGGAAAAGAAATTGAGGGTGCCACTGAGAGTTCCTACACGGTAACTGCCGCCGATGAGGGATGTGTCCTGAAAGTCGTTGCCGTCGGATCGGGCTATTACACCGGCGACGTTAGCAGTTCACCAACCGGTGCTGTAACGAACGTACAGTACCCATTGACGGGTATCACTGTTGACACTAATGTACCGCAGGTGGGGAACAAGATTACCGCCACGCTTTCGCCCGGTGGTGCAACGGTAGATTATCAATGGTATCGCGATGGAAAAGAAATTGAGGGTGCCACTGAGAGTACCTACACGCCAGTCGTTGCCGATGTCGGGTGTGTCTTGAAAGTTGTTGCCACCGGAACAGGTAGTTACACCGGTGAGGTCGAACGTATCTTGTTCAATGCGGTAAAAATTGCACTCGAAGGTATTTCTACAACCACGGATGTGCCGCAGGTAGGGAAGGAGATCACCGCCACACTTTCGCCCGGTGACGCTGACGTAACGTATCAATGGTATCGTGGTACAACGGTAATTACCGGTGCGGCTTCCAGTTCGTACACGCCAACCTACGCCGATGTTGGACATTTTCTGAAAGTCGCTGCCATCGGGAAGGGCAATTACACCGGTACGGTCGAATATGCCTTGCTCAATATGCTAACGGTTGAATTGACAAGCATTACCGTCGACAAAGATTCGCCGCTGGCGGGGGATGTGATCACCGCCGCGCTTGTGCCCGGTAGTGCAACGGCGACGTACCAATGGTATCGCGATGGAAAAGAAATTGAGGGTGCCACTGAGAGTTCCTACACGGTAACTGCCGCCGATGAGGGATGTGTCTTGAAAGTCGTTGCCGCCGGAACAGACGGTTACACCGGCGAAGTCGAATATACCCTGACGAGTGCGGTAAAGATAACATTGACAAGCATTACCGTCGACAAAGATTCGCCGCTGGTGGGGGATGTGATCACCGCTGCGCTTGTGCCCGATAGTGCAACGGTAACGTACCAATGGTATCGCGATGGAAAGGACATTGAGGGTGCCACTGAGAGCACCTATACGCCAGTCGCCGCCGATGTTGGATGTGTCTTGAAAGTCGTTGCCGTCGGGACAGACGGTTACACCGGCGAAGTCGAATGTACCTTGACGAATGCGGTAGTGGACAATGTTCTCCCGCAACCCAATAAGGGTGGCGGAAACGACGGTGCCTTAACAAAGACCGAACTCAAAGGAGCATCCGATTCGACTGCCGCCATCAAAGGGCAAAAAAACTTGTCGAAAAATGCCACCATCGTCTCCATTACATTTGAATGGAATACGGCAAAGATGGGGACGACGCTCGACAAAGTGGAAAAAGTCGAATTTTTCGTTATCGGTCCCAAACCAAAAGGAGGAACCGCGCCGGTGGTTACCAGTTTCGTCTTGGACTGGGAGGAAATTACGGAGCAGGTTGCCAGCGGATCATGGACGGGCACTGCCGCCGGCGGCTATAAAATTACAGTAACTAAAAACGGCAGTAGCCCCTACAACATCACGATCTCCGGTTTGAATGCGGGAACAAAGTATTCCATCCAGATGCGGGCGGTGGAAACAGGCGGAAAAAAAGCAAAGGGAGTTACGATTTCAGCATCGACAAAAAAATACGCAGTTCCGCAGAAGGGTGCCAAAGCCGTGTCTGACACGGGAAAGGTTACGCTTAACTGGAAGGCAGCAAAAGGACTTTCAACGACCGCAGCGGTTAAAGGGTACGAAGTCGGTGTTTTTGTCGGCAAAGAGTGCCTTTTTGGTGACGAACTCGGGGCTTACTTGGCAAAGGAAGGCATTACCTTGCCGCAGCCAGTCGGCAAGGTAACGACGATCACGGTAACGGGCTTGGCATCGCAGAAGTACACGTTTGGTGTGCGGGAGATTGCGGAAGTCAACGGCTTTGAAGCCAAGTCGGCAATTCGCAAAATCACTGCCGCTCCGAAAAAGTACGTTGCACCGAAGGTGAATGAAAAGCCGGGAAATGTAAAACCTGGCTTGTCCGCCAGTTTCACGTGGCATGCGGTCCAATCGCCGCCAGCGGAGGCAATTTCCTACGAGGTCGGTATTTGGGATGCAGTGAAAAAAGAGTATCTCTGGTTTAGCGAATCGGTGCTATCCTATGACAAAGTAGAGATCAAGAAAAAGCAGGAGGTAGCGGTAGGTGTGTCCATCGATTCATTCCCCTTAACAACAGCCGACGGACTGACGACCGCCATGCTTGATAAAGGAAAATACACGTTTGGTGTACGTGAGGTTGTCAGTGTGGGCGGCAATGTGATTGCCAAGTCGGCAACCCTGAAAGTCAGCGTAACCGTGAAGTGAGAAGGGCGGATTTCCTGATAACACCTCCAGACCTCCAGACCGCCTCTTGACTTTTGTCAGGGCAATGGGGACAATAGCAGACATGGTGTCCACACTTTTCCTTTAACCTACGAAAACAAAAATGCAGAAGTCTGTTTTGCTTGCCGTTGTTACAATTTTCACTCTTCTCACACTTTCATTTATTTCGGCAGTTGCCCAAGAGACCGACGGCACGCTGAGCAGCGAACGATTGGTCATCGAAACGAAGGACAAAGACGGACCGGCAAACAAAGGATTGAAACTCGAAAAAGAACCTGCTCCGCGCTTGCCCAATGGTTTCGGTCCCCTTGTCGATGGCACACAAAAAGAACAAATCTACAGCATTCAAAGAGAGTACAATGGATTGATTGCCATGCTGAAACTGCGTGTTGCTCTCCTTGAAGATGAGCGCGATGACAAAGTTCATGCTGTCCTGAAACCCAGCCAGTTGGAGAAAGTCAAGCGTCCCGCTCGCCGAACAATTTTGCCAGCGCGGCAATAATTCCGGCAAACGAGGCTTCGCTCGCTTCCCGATGCGGAGGAAATCCCAAATCGCAAAGTGCTTTGGTCGTAATCGGACTGATGCTGACCAAGCGGGTCTGTCGAAGCGCATTGCCGAACATGTTGACCAGCGATTGCGCAATCGCCGAACTCGTTACGGCTACGAAATTGATGTTGCCCCGTTGCATAGACTCTAAAATCAGCGGGTCGGCATGAATTCGGTCAACGCTTCGATAGACCGCTATCTCGGTAACACTCCCTCCCGCCTCGGTCAGCGACCGCTTGAGAACGTCTCGTCCCCGGCTTGCCCGGCAATGCAAAAACCGTTTCCCTTGCTTTGCTTCCGCCAGCAATGTTTCTGCAACTCCTTCCGCCGTAAAAGTTTTTTCGGGAACAACATCGGCATGCCGACCAATATGTTGGTGCAACGTTGCATCGGTACTGCTGCCGACGACAGCAAGTTGGATGTCCGGCAACGCATTGCCAAACCGATCAAAGAAAAAACGAACGCCGTTGCTGCTTGAAAAGAGGAGCCAATCGAATTTGCCGTGCCGGAGTTGTTGAATGGCATCGTCCGTTTCCTGCCAAGACTCTGGCGGCAAAATGTCGATCACTGGTTGGAGGAGCACTCGAAAACCGAGGGCTTCCAACGGGATTTTCGAGGCTTCCGCCTGATGTTCCGGTCGGACGAGCAATACCGTCGGTGCTGGGCGTGCCGTTCGCTTGGTGATCTTTGCGGTGAGACTTTTGAGGGACTGTTCCAAATGTTTGACGGTTCGAACATCGACGTTTCGTTGCGGCAGAACGACGAAATCGAAACCGCTCGGCAATTCGGACTTGGATTTTCTAAAGGCTTCGCGAATCAGCCGTTTCCAGCGGTTGCGGACGACGGCATTGCCGACTTTTTTGGAAACGGAAAGCCCCAACCGGCAATGCGGCAATTCGTTGGAGGCGGCAAACACAATGAGCGTGTGGTCGGCAGCCGAATTTCGGGCAGCGAAAACCCTCTGAAACTGTCCGGTACTGCGAAGCCGGAGAAATTTGGAAAAATGGTGTTCGCCCTTTGTCATGGTTGATGGTGATGATGCTGTTACAGCATGGAACAATACTGCAACACGTCAATAATTGCCTTTTTGGTTCTCTCGCCCCTTCCAAAGGGCAATGAGATACTGTAACCGAGGACAAATTGCCGTTTTTAGGTCGGCAACCTACCTTTTGCGGCGAAAACCTTTACAATAAAAAACCAATTTGTCCCCGGTTACCGTATATCACTGCCCCTTTGGTCGCGGAAAATTCCCTTTCATTTGGCGTTCTTGCCGATAACCTTCGGGAATCGGGTCGCCCGGCTGCCACGAATTCGGACCGGGTGTCCACACTTCTTTTTTCTCACGCCATGCCTTTACTTTGTCAAGCATTATCTTGACCAGTCCTGACGGATTGTCAATCATGTTTGTGAGACGCAGCCATTGTTCGTCGGTCAATACGTCTAACATCTGTGTCCTGAACTGCAACGAATACTGTTTTCCGTGGGCTTCCCGTTCGTTTCCAATCTTACGTAGGTCTTCCGTTATCTGCTTGCGCATATCTTCATCAAGTACACCAAAATCGATTCCATTCCATCCTTTTTTCTCACATTCGTCAAGCAACGTGTTATCTACAAGCAGTTGACGGGTAGCAAGGTCTTCGATGTGTTTCTCGAAGTCGGATTCGAGTTTCTTTTTGATTTTCTCCATTTCTTGCTTCTGGGCATCGGTCAAGCCAAGTGCTTCAAACATGCTCGGCGGAAAAGTTGATACGTCCGACAAAGCAGCCACCAACTGATACTCTTTCATCTTTTGTTTCTGTTCCTGAGTTAAAGCAATCTCTAATGCGTTGCTTACAGTAAATCTATTGAGCGGATCACTGCCGGTAGTCGTTGTCAATGCAATTACCTTTTCTTGGAGGTCAAAATACCTATTCTTCGTCTCCTCGTCAGCATTTTGCAACGTGCGACCGTTTGCAGTTTCGATTGCCTTTATCTCCTCATAGATTTCATTTACTTCGGGGTTATGCTCCGGGTTACGAAAATTCTTTCCTGCCTCCTGAATTTTCTCATACTGTTCATCGGAAACGCCCAGTTCAGTACGAAAGTTTGTGTCGTTTAGCATTGCAATGAGCATATCATTTCCTGCCCATCCGTTCCATTCCAAACGGATCGAGGCTTTTCCCATTCGCAATCTGGCTTCTTGCTGCACAGGGGATTTTTGGATTTCCCTTTCTTGTCGATACCAATCGTTCTGCTGTGCAGCACTCTGTTGGATAGGCAACGTGAACACAAGGATGAACGGGTACACAGCGGCAAGGAAGAGTTTCGGGCTCATGGAATATCTCGTGGGGTCGAATGGCATGAGTATAACACAGAGTACACGGCATAAGCAAGAGACAATAATCGCCGGATTTTACGGGCATTTCTTTTTTCACCAAAAGGGCTACAATGTGGTTCAAGAAATTGGTGAGGAATATGCGAAAAACACGTTTATACTTGGATACGTCGCCGATTATCAGAGTGAGTGATAGCCAAAACACCATTCGACAAGCGATGACGAAAGAATTTTTTCGTGTCGTCGCCGAAAAACCGGACGAATATGAACTGTTCGTTTCTCCCGTAACAATCGAAGAATTAAACAGAACAAAATCGGTTGAAAAACGATTGGCTTCCGCCGAATTCTTGAAGTCGATAATATACACCAAACTTCCAAGAAACGACACGGCAGAGAATCTGGCTTGGGTCTATGTCGTTGAAGGCATACTTTCTCAAAATCACATTGACGATTTGATGCACATCGCTTATGCCGTTGTTTCTCTTTGTGATTACGTTGTAACTTGGAACATGAAGCATCTGGCAAACGACAAAACGGTAAGCCGAGTCAATGCTGTCAACGTCGTTGAAAACTACGGAAAAATTTACATTGCAACCCCGGAATTTTTTACAGGAGAAAAAATCTATGGAAAATGATCTGGAAGATAACGTTGTTGAAATGGTCCGAGCGATCCGAAACCAACACTACGAAGAAACGAAGCACATGACCCGTGAAGAAAAGCGGATTCACGACTGCAAGAGGTATGAAGAGGCAGAAAATTGGTTTGCAACCATCAAGCCTGACCCTGCGCGATTTCCATTTCTTGCCGGGAAGTGAAAAAGAGACAAAATTCGCCGTTGACAAGAAACCGCTCGGCACAAAATTTCACAAAGAAAAAAACGGCAGTCTTATTAACGTGTTACAGTACACACGTTTGGTTTTCGTACAGCCATTGCTGTGCAAAAAGATGATCACATAATGAGGCGTTTTCCGCCGGCATGCCGTGTCCGAAGATCAACACGGTGTCGCCGCTCTTTGCCTCCGACAATCCAAGTGCCATCGCTTCCGCACGGTCAGGAACGATGTTGGTTTCCCGCTCGGCTGTAAAATGGCGGCCAATGTCGCACGCTGCCCTTGCAGACTCCGTATCCAAATACTCCGATACCGAGGTCAAAATAACCGTGTCCGAATGAGACTCCAACGCTTTGGCAAAGGCTGTTCGGCGTTCCTGCTCATGATGGGCAGCCGCTCCGAACACACAGATCAAGCGTCCCTGCGTGATCTCCCGCGCCGTCCGCAGTACGGCAGTCAGCGAATCGACAGTGCGTGCCGAATCAATGTACACGTTAAAATCCTGACCACATTCGATTCGCTCCATTCTACGCGGCACACTTTCGACCTTGCCCACGCCTCGGGCAATCGTTTTGATGTCAATTTCCAATCCGATGCCCAGTGCCGTCGCTGTCAAGCAGTTGTAAATATGGGTATCGCCGATCATTTTCGTTTGGTAAGGCACCGCTTCGGTTCCTACGGTAACGATGAACGTTTGCTCGCTGGCACAGCGTTCGATCAGCGTGGAGCCGACTTCCGCATGATTACGAATTCCCACCGAAAGCAACGGTTGGTCGATCAGCGGAATCAACGCTTCGGTAATGCGGTCATCGACGTTGCAGATTGCCAATGCTTTTTTCTTCGCATAACGGAAAATGCCGAGTTTACTCAGGCGGTACTGTTCGACGGTTTTGTGAAAATCGAGATGATCTCGCCGAACATTGGTGAGACAGATGGCATCGAACTCGATTCCCCCCAAATATCCTTGGGCAATCATCTGGCTGGGGACTTCCACAATGACGTGGGTGCAGCCATTCATCATCATTTGGTAGAGCCAGTCGGCAAATTGCGGCGGCTGCAAATCGGCATCGGTGGTTTGATGAAATATCTGACCATCGAAAATTCCCAGCGATCCGATGAGTCCCACTTGATAGCCCGCCTCGGAAAGAATGCCGGAAATCAAATATGAAGTCGATGTTTTGCCGCTTGTGCCGGTGATCCCGATCATTTTCATGGATTTTGCCGGATCATCGTTCAAGGCATGGCAAACGGCAGCATAACATTCTCCGACATTCGGAACGATATAAAAGGGAATCTGCTCTGCTCCGGCGGTCGGTCGCTCCGCAACGACGGCACAACAGCCGCGATGGATTGCAAGTCCGACCGATTCGTCAAAATCCTCCTGCTCCGGCAGTGCAAAAAACAAATCGCCGGGACGAACTTTTTCGGGATCGGCAGTACAACTCTTAATTTTGATGTTTGTTCCAAAGGAACAGTGAACTTTTTTACAAACGCGCTTGAGCGTCTTTTTTAATGAAATGGCATCCTTGCCTCGGCAACAGGTTTGCATCCTTGCCTCCTTTAAGTTGTTGTGGGTGGTACTATACACTGAATCGGTGGTTCGTGTCAATGCCAATTTTTTCCAAAAATGACCATACTAAACATTGCTTTGGATTCAGCACAAAAGCGGGTTCGTTTGAAAAATCAAACTGCCCTCACCCCGAACCCTCTCCCAGAGGGAGAGGGGACGCTGTTTTGACCGTCTAGAGCGGATTCCATTGGAATACCCTCGATGGTGCAAGACGATTCCGTGCAGCAGACGGCGGCGAAACATCGTCCGGTTGGATTTGTTGCAACACGTTTTGTATTTCCGGTACAACCACTCGCGTAATCGTCGGATCGGTCAGCGGTCCCGTGATTCTCAACTGCACAAGTTGATCGCTCACTCCGCCGATAATGTCGCTGATGCCGGGTATCTGCATCCGCCGGCTGCCCAGCCGGGTTTTCAGCATCAAGTCAACCTGCCGGCTGTCCAACCGCACCATTCCATTGCCGTGCATGGAAATCAACCCTCCTTCAAACACCACCGGATCATAGAACATTTGCAAGCCTTCGATACGAAAATCAACGTCCACCGAACTGAACATTCCCGCATTCGGGTCGCTTGGTTTGATGCGTAACTCGCGAAAGAGACGCATCATCACGGGCGCACCGTAAATGTTCGCTTCCCGAAGTTGAATTTTTCCCGATCCGTTGACCGTTTCCAATTTTGTGCCGATGCCGCGCAAATTGACATTTTTGCAATTCACTGTTCCCGACGTTTTGGGTGCCGTCGGTTCGACCACTTGTGCGATTTTTGCCAAGTCGGCACCGATTAAATCGGCATTGACATTGTAGGTGATTCCGTTGTCCAAGACGACCAATCCATCGGCACGAATTGTACCGCCGCAAAACATTGCAGTCAGCGGTCGGGCTGGCACGTCCGGTGTCAAACGATTCGCCGGTTCACCCAGCCGGAGCCGCGTATGATCAAAAGAAAAAGGACCGTGAACATTGGTAACTTGAAAACCGGAAACCATAAGCGAGTCGAGAAGGAGTTCGCCTGCCAGTTGCAGTTGAGAGGCAACCGAATGTCCCTTCAATCGAACGATCCCAAAAATGTTTTCACAGAGCATTCCGAGTTGTGCACTGTTTTGGCTCAATATGCAATTTAAGTCCCAGAGGACGGCTTGTTCTCCCTGCGCCGTTTGCTGATATTCGATTCCACCTGATAGATTGAACGGCTTGGTAATTTGCAACGATCCTAATAATTCCTGCAAGTGCTTCGGCAGCGCATCCAACAGTTCCCGATCTGCTTGCAACTGGTAAATCTCCAAGGGTGCCAGCCGAAGGATGGACGGTTCCTGTTCAGAGAATCGACAATCGAGTCCGGTGCGAAATTCCGTGTTGCGGTGCGTTCCTTTCAATGTTTCGGCAAAGACACGTCCATTTTCGTACCGGATTTCGCCGGCAATATCGTCGATCCTATAAGAAAATTTATCCGAACAAATTGACAAGCCGGGACGCGGAACCGCCTGAAAATGGAGATTCAACTTTTTGTCGTCGGTTCGATAGTGAATTTGTGCTTCGAGATTGATTTTGCCGTTGACGTTCAAACTTTGCAACAGTTGCCGCTGATTGGAATTGGGCAATGCCTGAGTGATTTGATCGTCGAGGGGCAACTCTCCCGCCGAAAGGTGAAGAACGAACTCTTGGGCAACATGATCAATCCCGTCGAGGGGACGCAGATGTCCGGCTCCATGAACGAGAGCCGTACCGTTGGTGCCGGAAACATCACGAAACTGCCAAACATTGCCGTCGCAACGCAGAAAACCTGTAACATCACGGAGCGGATAAGGAAAATGCTCATACTGAAGAGAGACCTTGTCGAGAGCAATGTCGATTTGCTTGTTGACGGGAACATCGCCCGGCGGCAGATCAAAAATGAGTCTGGATTTGAGTTGACCGGACGGATGCAGTGAATTGACAACATTCTGTGTGGCAGGAGGCAGTGCCCGAATCAGTTTGGAATCAAGAGGCACATTTTCAGCAATGATTTCAACTTTACCGGTAGCGTCTTCAAAAATGTTTGAGTATCGTCCTTCAATCACCGCTTTGAGCGGTGCATCATGCTTCGAGGTAAAACGTAAATAAAGAGCGGCGGCTTCGTCAATGTGCAAATCTCCCGTGAGCCGGTCAAGCCAATAGGGAAAGGCACGATGAGCAAAACCGATGTCGGCTATTTTCATCGAAAGTTTTCTGGGATACCATTCGCCATGCTGACAAACAAGTTGAGTATAGACATCAGCCGTTCCTTCGTAATCGTATTGGGCAAGGAGCCGTTTGGTTTCGTCGTTGAGAAACGGCGACAGGGCTTCGATCAGTTCATCATCGAATCGGAGGTCTTGAACGTTGGCGGTGAGTTCTGCCTGCTGCCGTTGATCGCCGAAAGAGGTTAACCCATTCTGGACGTAGGAAACCGCAAACCGGGCAGAGTCGCCGTTGCCGGTCAATTTGTCGATCACAATTTTTTCGTTTGTAATTTCAAACCTTGTGGAGAGTTCCGTCAATGTCCGATTGAGTTTCGGAAAATCTATTCGACCGTGAGCCAGCGTTCCGCCGAGAGCAAACCGGCATCCCCAGTCGGCGGCGGCATCGGACACTGCCGAGACGTTGAAGTCGAATCGACCTTGAAGGAGCGGACGCTCCTCAAAATAGGAATGAGGCGGCAGATAGTTCCAAATATCATCCGACCACTCGAATTGCCGACAGTTGGCGGTG
>Ga0082212_10009293_pt1 | contig 12687 bp, 2 predicted proteins | sample TergutNt197P3_FD_71548 | JGI IMG/M metagenome (GOLD analysis project Ga0082212, IMG submission 71548) | Neocapritermes taracua P3 segment gut microbial communities from Petit-Saut dam, French Guiana - Nt197 P3 | ecosystem: Host-associated > Arthropoda: Insects > Digestive system > Gut ... | reverse complement strand
ATCCACCCCGTTCACTGTTACCTGCACAATGCGAGCAACTTTCATTTCAGTCAACGTGATGACTGCAGGTGCGCTTCCTGAATAGGTGAATTTCACCTTGCCCGCAACAACGCTGCCTTCAAATTCGTTGGTCCCGTCGTTTCTGCCTGTCATAAACCCAAAAATATAGCTGTCATTCTTAGTCGTTGGGCTAAGCGTTTGTGCATTCTTCGTGCGTAAAACGCTGCTCAGCTCAAACCCATCAAATTTGATCGCCTTCTCGTCGCTGATAGTCAATGTGAACTGTACGCCCGCATAGGGCGCATCCAATACGTCGGCTGACAAATCGGTTTCAAAGGTGTACGGCTTGTCTCCTGACGGTGCAACCACCTGAATTGTCTCAGCGAAAGCGAAAGCGCAAAAGGCTAGGCAGAAAATTAATGTGAAAAACAACCCGATCAGGCACGGCCTGATTACTCCAATACTTCTTTTAGTCAATGTTACCACTCCTTACTAATTTTAAATTGATTGCCAAGCCACCCTTGCCTGCACTGACTGGCGGCTTGAGCCATAACGATTACCTAATCTAGTGCAATATAGTCTTAGACGGCTTGACTGGTTAAAATGTTCCCGTCAATTTAGTATATTATAAGAATATTGCATGGTCAAGTGGTTTTCGCGAATTTAGCCAACCCGCGCAGCATGCTGCACGGGTTGGCATCGGTTGTTTCAAGAATTATCTTGTTCTCTGACGGTGCTATTTGGTGTAATGGATGAAAAGGTCGAGCAAATCAAGCATGTCAATCACTCCGTCTTCGTTGACGTCGCACATGCTCGCCGTCACGCCCTTGCCTTTCGAATCGTTAACTTTTACTAAAGTATCCCAGTTAAGCGAATCCTTGTCGAAGCCACAGTACAGCAGCATAATGCCCAGATCCAGCGCATCGACTACGCCGTCCTTGTTCAGGTCGTATTTCGAATAGATCAGCTTGTCAATAAACGTCGTGGCTTCGCCGGTTACTATGATTGAGTCAAGGTATTGCGTTACCCCGTCAACGTAGCCGACCGCTTTGAAACCGAGCAGTTTCACTGCAGCGTCGCCAAGCGCCCTAGGCGCGAACACAAGTTTGGCTATGACAGTGTCCCCCACAGTAGTAAATCCGACTGAATCTCCAGCCGGGTATGCTATCGTAGCCGTGCCTCTCCATATGTCGCCTCCCATGCTTCTCCAAGCAATTCCGTCAACTGTGGTAAAGCCGTTCAGCGTGTCCAAGCCCTTCCAAGACAACATGCTGCTGTCTACTTCAAACACGAATTCAATATCCAGCACGTCTTGCGCCCCGCCGATTGACAGCGTGTACTCAACGTCGCCCTCAATGCCGCTCACCTCAGCTACTCCGAGCTTTACTTTTACTACGGCACCGATTTCGATGGTCAGTTCCTTAGTGTCGGAACCAAGGTAGTTTTCGGCTTGCACAGTTACTTTGTAAGTGCCTGTGCATGTCGGGATGCCGCTGAGGGTTCCTTTGTATTCGTCGATGTTAAGCCAATCGAGTTCCGGGTCTGCGCTGACTATGCTCCACACGAAGTTTTCCGTCCCCTTTGCGGTTTGCGCTGACGAGTAAGCCTCGCCAACTTCTGCCGGAACAGTCCCTGCGGTCGTGATTACAGGCGTGTCCATGGTATAGACTATTTCGCCGCCGAGCACGGTCATTACGGAGTTCAGTTCTTTGATTTCAACGTCATAGCAGGCGCTGCGGTCAAAGTATGCGCGGTCGAGCACAACAAAGTCGGCAAGGTATCCCGGCCTGAGCGTACCCTTGAGCTTCTCTTCAAAACTAGCGTATGCGCCGCCCCATGTGGAATAGTGGAGCGCTTCAGCCCTTGTCAGCCTCTGATCTGCGTACCATCCGCTGTCCTCCGTGAAGTTCCTGGTTCCAGGCTCGTATTCGAGCTTGAATTTTTCAACGTCTATGGCCTTCCCTGCAGGGGATTGCCTGCCGATTGTACCAAACAAGCTGACCCTTGTCACAGCTGCGTAGAGGTTGTGGAATGGATTGAGCAGCTCGACAGACGAGTCCGTACCGTTGGCGATTATGCCGCCCAAGTCGATTATCGAACGCCATGCGTATGCGCCGCGTATCCTGTCTGGACCAATACGGTCTTCTGCGGCAGCCATATCGGTTGTGCCGTGCTTGAATTGCATGGACAGGACCATACCTGCCTCAATAGCCCTCTCAATGTCGTTTTTCCCACCGATTTTGTCTTTCTCGAGGATACTGACTATCTGATAGTGTTCAGGCCTGTGCCTGTCGTCCGCAACAAGCGCCCTGAGCCTTGCGGCTTCTGCGGGGTCTTCCGCTTCAACTGCTGTTGCGTCTTTTAGGATTTGGTCTTTTGTTTCAAGGTACGTGTCGATGAAATGCCTATTAGCGAGGTCTCCGATTGCGTGGGCTGAGCTCTGCCAGCCATTCCTCACAGTTCGTTCCTGAATTGTTTTGCTGGCGGCATAAGTCCTGCGCATGCCGATGTCGCCGACCCCGTCCGGATCGTCTGTGTACGGGTCTATCATGCCGGCTGTCCTGACGCCCAGCGCGCCGTCCATGAACCACTTGATCGCCCTGACTGTAAGGCGCTCGCCGAAATCGCCGATCAGGCGCCCGTATTCGTCTGCGCGTTCACGCCCTGCGACTTCATTTTTGAAATCCCTTATTGCGTTTGTCCCGTCAGAAAGCTCCATGTCCATTCTGATTTTAAGGAACCTGCCTGTGAAATCCTGCAGCTGCCCCTTGTACGCGTCTTCGTACATTCTGAAAGTGGAAATGCTTGAGCCCGCGTCCATGACGGATGTTAAGCCATACGAGAAGCATTGGTCCTCAGCCGCAAATATCCCTGCCCTTGTTTCGGCTGCCGTCGAACCGGGGGCACTGAAAGCCGCAGTGTCTGTTAAGATGCCTATGGCTTGGCCTTTGTCGTTGATGATGATTTCACCGCCAACGATGGGTGTCGTCGGTGGGTGCTCTGGGTCATAGGCCCATCTGGACGATTCCATCGCAGCTGTGTTGTACCAAGCGCCGTGGCCTGACGCATGGCCCAGTCTGACGGGGTAGTTAAACTCCGGCCCCAAATCCTTTGTGACGGTGTCAAGTTCCCATCTTGTCGGCCAGTTCATGACACTGTCCGGGTGGGGAACGTTCCAGTCGCCGCCCAGTGTTTGCAGCCACCCTCTTGAAACGATCCATTGGGTTGTCGGTATTCCAAGAGCCTGCAGCCTCCGGGCTTCAGCCTCGACGGCTGCCAAAATGCCGGCTTTTGACTTCCAGAATATGTCAATCTGGTTCGCAAGGGTTCCTGTGCTGGTAAAGTGCATATGCGCTTCATTCAGGCCAGGTACTACTGTCGCACCCTTCAAATCGACCCATTCCGCGTTTGCGCCGGGAGCCGCAGCAGTGCCGATCTCAGTGGCAAGGCTTGCCAAGTCGCCGGCGCCCTTAGCAACGAGCTCAATATACTGGCCTTTCGTTACTATGGCGTAAGCTCCCAGATAAGAATTGATTTTTTTGTTTGCTGATATTATTTTGCCTGGTTTTCTGTCAGCTGCGCCATAGTCAAAATCAGCCGGATCCGCTTCTGTAAAGAAGTTGCCGTTGTACCATACATAGTACTTGCCGGGGTCGTAGGGGCCCTGTTTGGCAAGCGCGGCTGCCGGGTCGAAGTCCCCTCCCCAAACAGCGCGTTCAGCTGAAACCGGATCTTCTGCGTTATTGGCAAAAGCAGCGCTGGCACCCAGCGAAAAAGTTGTTACAAGCATCACAAAAGCAAGCAGCAACGCGGGCGTCCTCTTATTGAATTTTGAGCAATAACTTTTCATTTTTAATCCTCCTTTTTTCTGTATTGTTGTTCCGCCTCTTTTGTTCTGTCGTTGAGGTTCGACATTTTGAGTTGTCACCTCCTCTCGAATTGTTTTCGCTTGCGTAAAGTTCATTCAAGTCAATTATATAAATCTTGACAATATACGTCAAACACTTTCTTGCGGTTTTTTTAATTTAGTTGCAACAAAAAAATACAGAAAAGCGGAAGTATTGAAATGATACCTCCGCTTTCCTGTTGTAGGGTTATAAGTATTATGATATGAAAAAGCTGCGTTGTTCAAGTATGCCCTATTTGGTGTAGTGAATGAAAAGGTCGAGCAAATCAAGCATGTCGATCACGCCGTCTCCGTTGACGTCACACATCTTGGCTGTGACGCCTTTGCCCTTGGAATCGTTGACTTTGACCAATGTGTCCCAATTCGGCGAATCCTTGTCGAAGCCGCAGTAAAGCAGCATGATGCCAAGGTCCAGAGCGTCGACTACATTGTCCCTGTTCAGGTCGTATTTGGAAAACACCCTCTGGTCGATGTTGGTTGTGGCTGTGCCTTGCCCAATTATCGCATCGAGGTATTGCGTCACCGGCTCGACAAGCCCCGCCGCCTTGACGCTTGTCAGCTGCAAGGTGGCGTCGCCTGCTGCCCTGGCTGCAAAGACGAATTTGGCTATGTCGACAGACGCAGCAGACATGAGGCCTTCGCTGCTCCCTGCCGGGTATGCCAGCGTGGCTGTGCCCTTCCACAGATTGCCGCCTGCGTAGCTCCACAGGACATCGTTCATCAGTGTGAAGCCGTTCATCGGCTCTATGCCCTTCCCTGCCAGCATGTCGCCGTCGACCACGAATTCCACTTCAACGTTGAGCAGGTTCTTCGCGTTGCTTACGGACAAGGTGAACTCCACGTCCTTGGCAATGTCGCTCTCAGCGGCTGCGCCGACGCTAAACCTCAGTATGTCCGGGAAAATGATCACTGCGTCGTCTTTTGCAAAGGCAGACTCGCTGTAGTAGCGGGTCACTGTGCCGTCGCCGTTTTCCACGACGCTGAAGTGCTTCATGAAGTCCCAGATGACTGCTGAATAAGATTGGCGGTTGTTGTGCGCGTTGAACAGCGAGTAGCTGTACTCCATCACGCGAATGCCGTAGTCGTTGCTCCACGTGAACGTTCGGAATCGGGCATTGTTCGCGCCCCATTCGGCCAGCGTCCCGTCTTCTTTGTCAGTGCCGCCGTTCAGTACGCTTGCCCCCCTGTACCAGATGTCATTGCTCAATTTGCCTGATAGGCCATTGATGCGGCTGAAAAACGCTACCCATCTTTGGAAGGCGTCATTGTTGTCCCAATAGATGTCAGCCCCGGCTGCAGTCGCCGCGCTGGAACGGACATTGCCTGATTCTCCCGGGCGCCTTGTATCTGCCGCAAAGCCCGGTACGCCGCGAAGCGAATAATTGCCGTCGCCGATGAACAAGCCGATGGGAATGGGTTTGCTGCCTCCCGCCGCCAGCTGCGCGTCAGAGGAGAGGCTTGGCGGGTTGTGCGCATATGTGGCTGCAAGCTTGTCGGTGCGGTTAATAGTATATGTGGTAGTGAGGCCTCCGCCTGCCGACTGCCCGGTGGTGTAGATGCGGGTCATGTCGAAGCGGCTGTCGTTCTCCAAGTAGCTGTACATAGCGTCAAACAGAGGCAGGTCGCCGCCGGTCCCCTGAGCTCCGCTGGTTCCGGACGGCGTGGTCCTGGTTGTAAACAGCAGTGCGACGCCCTCGGCTGCAGCGGTTTGCCACCAAGCCGTGGAGTCGAAGAACAGATGTGCGGTCTGGCTGGCGCCGTGGTTTACGATCACCACCGGGATGTCCTTGTCGCCTGCGGTTTCCGGCACGTATACCAGCATGTCGGATATGCCCCCGGAAGTCCTTAGCAGTTTGATGGTTATCTCAGCCTCGACTTCACGCCCGTCAAGTGTCATGCCTTTGACTTTGCCGCTGGCTTCCTTGGCCAGATTGGAGGGCTGGAACCGCTCCACCTGAATCGCCGTGTAGTCCAGGCGGTACGTAAGGGCGTTGCCGTAGGATATGGAGTTGTCGTAGCGCGTGTATTTTGCCATAGCATCGCGAATGGCTCTGGAGAACGCATATCCATCTGTGTCAGCATTTGTCGCAATGCTTGTGACCTTCGAAATCTTCCCTGCGTACTCAGTCGGCCAAGCGTCTTCTTTCTGGGCAAAGACGTCGCCCGCAATGACCGCGCTGCCGCCAAAGCTTGCCAATGTGCTGTCAGCAGTGGCTGACGTCGCTCTGTTGACCTTCTTCCAATACGTCAGGCTTTCTGTGCCCGCAGCGTTGACGAACCATGTTGGAACGGGCATGTCACCCTTTGTCAAAAGGCCCTCGAAGCCTGCAGTGCCGGGATTCAAGCTGCCCTTCAAACGGGCAGCCATGTCAACCAGCGCACCTTGCTTGCCGTCGACGAGATGCGTGTCGCCGTCGGTCATGTGGTTCCAGCCGAAGGACGTCGCGCCGGCGGCTTCCAGAGCTGCAGTGCCGGCGCTGGCGCCGCCCACGTATGTCTGGGCAATCAACAGGTGAGTATTGTCAGCTGCCCAAGCTTCAAGCGCAGCAGCGCCTTCTTTGTACCCTGTCAGGTAGTACATGCCAAAAGTCGTGAAATACGTAGCGCCGCCGGCAGTGCTGTTTGCGCTGGTCGCTTGGTGGTACGCCCGGGCGGCTGTTATGTAAGCCTTTTCATCCGTGATAGAACCCCAAACGCCGTCCTTGGGCATCAGAATGAACAGGCATTCGCCGGTCTCGTCTGCTATCTGCTTCCAGCCGCTTTCAACAATGAACTTGTCAACGTTGACTCCGTTAGGAACGGCAATGAAATGGAAGTATTGACGGATGACCGCTGTGCCCGGTATGTAGTAGCGCACTTCGCGGTCTGCGAACTGTGCCGGCAAAGGCGCCCTGAAATACCCACTCAATGCCAGCTGGTTGCTTTCGCCCGCTTTCGCAGGGGCATTTGCGGTCGGCATGCTGCCGGGTTTGGGATAATCAACTGTTATAGTAAATTTGTACTGGCTAGTGGTCACCCCGTCCGGTGCAGTAACGTCAATAGCGACTACCCCGCCATCCACTACAGCCACCTCGTTGACGGACTTGTACGCAACTTCTGTGCCGTTGAGTTTGATGGATTTGACATTTGTGGACATGGTTGTTGGGATGACTGTGATGCTGTCTGTCCCCGGCTGAACCTTTACAGTGTAATTGTAGGTCCAAGGGTCAAACATATTGTATAGAGTGTTCGCAGCGCCTGAAGCGAACATCAGGTTCACTCCTTCAAGTTCTGCACCGTCGAACTGAATGTTGGAAAGCACAGAATACGCACCAGGACCTGCTGTGTTGTAGTTGATACCTACATTGTTCCATGACTGCGGGCTGGACAAGTCAGTTGAAGCGTTGCCGTAGCTGCCGCCAAGCAGTATCGATATCCAATTGTTCCCAGCCCTGTATTTCCTGTACTCCGGAATGGGGATGACAGGGGTCGGCTCGCCCACCGCCGGCATCTGGGCGTTTCCGATATAGGTAGGCATCAGCCCGCTGGGCGAATCCGGGTAAGTGCTGCCCAGCGTTACCGTGCGGGAGTTCGCGCCCCGCCTCACGCTGCGGTACGTCGGATGTTCGACGTTGCTTATGCCTTCGTCAACCATCAGCTGGAAAACCCCCTCGAAAACCTCCATATGCGGGCCTGCCGGAAGCGGCGCTTCGTCGTGGCCTGTGGTTATGTAACTCGCGTTGCCGTCGCTCAACATCATGGCATGGGTCTGCTGGATAATAGAAAGGAACAGGTCCGACCTTAAATTCGATATGCCGACGTCGTCTACGGAGCCGGCGCGGGTGCAGGCATAGATGTCGCTCCCGAAAATCAAGCCGCTTTCCTTGTCCTGAAGGATGATGCTGTTGCTGTTGTGCCCGGGAAGCTCGTAAACAGTCAGCGTGCTGTCGCCAAGGTTGATGGTGTCGCCGTTTACGACCCGGTTGGTTGCATTGCTGTACCTTGTGCTCCCGTAGATGCGGTGGCCCGCGAAAGCGTACACCTGCGCCGTGTGGTCCCCGTCAGAATGCCCGATTACAAGATGCAGGCGCTCCTGCGGGTTGTCCTTTAGAGGATGTCCCGGGCTGGTAACGTGGTTAATCACGTAGTTCTTAAGGTTTTCATAGCCGCCCGCGTTCGTGTTGGCTTGACTCAGGTTCAGCGCGTCGTTCACGATCGCGTACTCGGAGCCTTCAACGTACCAGGCCATTGCAAGTACGGAGTCAGAGCGCTCAAAGAGGCGGTACACCGCCGGGCTGTTCGGGCCAAGCGCACCCTTCTCAAATATCAGCTCGTGTTGGAACGGCGCGTGCGCCGGGCGCCAGACGTTCCAGTCCCCCCTGGTTATCTCGCTTTCCGTCTTCAGCGCCTTGGTCGGATCGACCGCAAAAGCTTTGATGACCGGGTACTGGTAGTAATTGGAGCCTCCGATGTCGTAGCCGATATAGCCACGCGGGGCATCGTTGTTTAGGTTGCTGTATTCGCTGTACCTTGTAGCCACGCTCTTGACAGGATCGCCCGGTTCGATACGGCCGCCGGGGGCGGTGTTGAGCGCACCGTTCAGGTTCCTGGAAACGTAGATTTCCGCAGCCGGGTTTGCCGTGTAAAGCTTGATGTTGCGCCTTGGAGCGTACCCTGTTGTCGGCCTTGGTATGAAGTACACGGGTGAGACGACGCCATTTTTCATCGCAGCAAACAGAGCCAAAACCTCATCCCTGTCGCAGGCTGATGCCGGGTTGAAATTGCCTGCTACGGCACCGAGCAGCCCCAGCTTCGCAAGCGCTGCCACGCTGCCCCTTGCCTCGTCGCCAGAGAAAGCGGCGTTGTCGTCATAACCGCTGTTGATGTCCGAAACATTGAGCTTGAAAGCCCTTGCGAGCATGACCGCTGCGTCCTCGCGAGTGATGGGGTCGTCCGGCTTGAAGCTGCCGACAACATCGGTGCCCCATTCCTTTTTGCCGTCCCCGCCGGATCTCTTCCCAACATAGCCTTTAGGCCCGACCACGCCTTCCTCCAGCGCAGCCTCTATCGCCCTCTTGTAGGCGTTGCCGGAGACGTCGTCAAAAGTCTTGGGATCGTCCTTCCAGATGTCGTTGTACTCGTCCCAATGGGGCCATCCGAAGAATCCGGTTATTTCTGACACGAATTCGCCCCTGCTAATATCGGTGGCTGCATATGCACTGCCGGCTGAGGCGTCAAAGCAGAACCCCAGCGGCACAAGGCAAATGACGAGGAGCCAAACCAGTGCCGGTTTTGCGATTTTTGAGTTCGTTAGCATTAATAAAATCCTCCTTATTATTTCTCTGCAACTGTCATTTTGTGTAATGTATGAACAGGTCGAGCAGGTCTAGCATGTCTATCACGCCGTCGCTGTTCACGTCGCACATGCTTGCCGTTACGCCCTTGCCCTTAGAATCGTTGACTTTGACCAAGGTATCCCAGTTCGGTGAATCCTTGTCGAAGCCACAGTAAAGCAGCATTATGCCAAGGTCCAGGGCGTCCACTTTGTTGTCCCTGTTCAGGTCGTACTTCGAAAACACCCTCTGGTCGATGTTGGTCGTGGCCGTGCCCTGCTCAATTATCGCGTCGAGGTATTGTGTCACCGGTTCGACAAGCCCCGCCGCTCTTACGCTTGTCAGCTGCAAGGTGGCGTCGCCTGCTGCCCTTGCCGCAAAGACGAATTTGGCTATGTCGACAGACGCAGCAGACATGAGGCCTTCGCTGCTCCCTGCCGGAAATGCCAGCGTGGCCGTGCCTTTCCACTGGCTGCCGCCTGCGTAGCTCCAGAAGACATCGTCGATAAGCGTGAAGCCGTTCATCGGCTCAATGCCCTTCCCTGCCAGCATGTCACCGTCGACCACGAATTCCACCTCCACGCTGAGCAGGTTCTTCGCGTTGCTCGCAGACAGCGTGAACTCCACGTCCCTCGCGATGTCGCTCTCAGCAGCTGCGCCGACGCTAAACCTCAGTATGTCCGGGAAGATGATCACAGCGTCGTCATCTGCAAAAGCAGACTCGCTGTAGTAGCGGGTCACAGTGCCGTCGCCGTTTTCCACGACGCGGTAGTGCTTCATGAAGTCCCAAATAAATGGACGGAAGCCTTGGAGGTCGTTATGCGCTTCAAACAGCGACAAGGTGTACTCCATCACAGGGATGCCGTAGTCGTTTTTCCAATTGAAGCTGCGGAAGCGTGCGTTGTTATTCTGCCAGTCGGCCAACCTCCCGTCGGGGTTGTTGATCCCGCCGTTGAGCGTACTTGCGCCATGGTACCTGACAGTGCTGCTCAGGGCGTTCGCCCCAAGGCCGTTTGCATCAGTGAAATAAGCCATCCACCTGTGGATTCCGGTGGTCCGTCCAGGGGTGGCTACCGCGTTGTCCCAATAAATGTCTGCGCCTGCTGCTGCCGCTGCGGTAGAACGAACCAGCCCGGTGGTTTCATCTGATGGGTAGCTGGTATCTGCTGCATACCCTGGTATAGCACGGTTGGCATAATTGCCTTCGCCCGCTGCATGCCCTACCGGGATGGCTTTGCCGCCGAATTCGGAGTTCGGCGTCCCTGATGCCGTTGAATATGCCGCTGCAAGCTGGTCTGCCCTGTCCTGTGCATACGTGACCGTGAGCGTACCGCCCGCCGACTGGCCTGTGGTGTAGATGCGTGTCATGTCGAAACGCCCGTCTGCCTTCAGATAGTTTATTGTCGCGTCAAACAGGGTCAGGTTGTCTGGCGCAATGCCGCCCGTGCCCTGAGTGGTCCTTGTAGTGAGCACCAAAGCAAAACCCTCTTTGGCAGCAGTCTGCCACCAAGCCGTAGAATCCAAATAAAGATGCGCGTTCTGAGATCCGCCATGGTTGACTATCACAACAGGGATGTCTTTTCCGCCTGCGGTTTCAGGCACGTAAAGCAGCGCGTCAGCTACGCCTCTTGCGGTTTTAAAGAGCGAAAGCGTTACTTCTGCTTCAACATTCTGGCCGTCAAGCGTCAAGCCGCTAACCTTGCCGGTGGCGTATTTGTCCTTGGAAGAAAACCGCTCCACCTGTACCGCTGTGTAGTCCAAGCGGTAGGTCAGGGCATTGCCGTAAGTGATGGAACTGTCATAGCGTGTGTATTTTGCCATCGCGTCGCGCAGTGCTTTCGAGAACGCATAGGTGCCTGTGTCAGCGCTCGCCGAAATGCTTGTAACCTTGGAAATCTGCCCTGCGTACTCGGTTGGCCAAGCGTCTTCTTTTTGTGCAAAGACGTCGCCTGCTGTAACGGCAACGCCGCCAAAGCTGGTTATCGTGCTGTCCGCAGCAGCCCCAGTGGCTTTGTTGACTTTCTTCCAATACGTCAAGCTGTCGCCGTTTGATGCATTGACAAGCCATGTCGGAACAGGCATGTCCCCCTTGGTCAAAAGCCCCTCGTACCCTGTGATGCCGGGGTTCAGGAAGCTCGCCAAACGTGCAGTCATCTGGGACAGTATCTTCTGTTTGACCCGTACGCCGTTTTCAATGACAAACCTGTCGTCTGTGCGTTGGTCGCCGTCAGTCATCTGCATCCAGCCAAAGGACGTTGCACCGGCGGCATTCAATGCTGCAGTGCTGGCGCCTGCGCTTCCCACGTAGGATTGCGCGATTACAAGGTTCGTGTTGTCTGCCGCCCAGGCTTCCAGCGGTGCAGCGCCTTCCTTGTACCCGGTCAAGTAGTACAGCCCAAATGTTGTGAAGAAATTGGCGCCGCCGCCTTGATGATAGGCCCTTGCTGCTGCTATGTAAGCTTTTTCATCCGCAACTGTGCCCCAAACGCCGTCTTTGGGCATCAGCACGAACAGGCATTCTCCAGTTTCGTCTGCGATCTGCTTCCAGCCGCTGGCGACTATAAAGTTGTCGGCATTTACACCGTTTGGAACCGCTATGAAGTGGAAATACGGCCGTTGGATCGCTGTGTCCGGGATGTAGTAGCGGATTTCGCGGCCAGCGTTTGGTGCCGGCAGCGAGGCTTTGAAGTAGCCTGTCAGCGGCAGCTGGTTGCTTTCGCTGTTGTCTGCCGCAGGGGCAGGCACAGTTGCCAAATCAACCGCCACGCTCATAGTAAAGGTGTAATGGCTTTCAGTCGCCCCGTCCGGTGCGGTCACGTCAATAGTGAAGGCCTTCCCATCTTCCACAACCACTGCGTTGGAAGAACGGTAAGCCACCTCGCTGCCATTCAATTTGATTGACTTGACCTTTGTTGACATGCTTGTAGGGACAACAGTGATGCTCTCTGTCCCCGGCTGGACCTTCACCGTATAGTCGTAGGTCCAAGGATCGAAGGAGTTGGGCAGTACGCTTGTAGCGGCAGAACCCCACTGGATATCCACGCCGGCTAATTCGGCACCGGAAAATTCGATATTTGAGAGTTGGGAGTAAGTAACAGCACCGTTTGCGTTCCCTGTGTTGTAGTTCTCCTTAACATTGTTCCAGCTTTGAGGGCTTGACAAGTAGTTCGGCGCCGTTGTGGTTCCGAAGGAAGGCCCGCCAAACGTAATGCTGATCCACTCAGTTGCCCCTCTGTAACGCCTGTACTTTGGTATCTCCAAGGTTGGAGTCGCGTTCCCCGGTGTGGGAACAAAGCTGTTTTCGATGGGTGTAGGCATCAGCCCGCTGGGTGAATCCGGATATGTGCTGCCTATGGTAACTGTCCTGCCGTTTGGCCCCTTCCTTAGATTGCGGGACGTCGGGTGGGGAAAGCCCCCCCCCCCCCCTCCTTCCCCCTCAGAAGGTTCTCCCTCACTTAAGGTGGTGTA
>Ga0082212_10009292_pt1 | contig 12689 bp, 4 predicted proteins | sample TergutNt197P3_FD_71548 | JGI IMG/M metagenome (GOLD analysis project Ga0082212, IMG submission 71548) | Neocapritermes taracua P3 segment gut microbial communities from Petit-Saut dam, French Guiana - Nt197 P3 | ecosystem: Host-associated > Arthropoda: Insects > Digestive system > Gut ... | reverse complement strand
TTATCTGCGCCTCGACGCCTATACGGACTCATATCTTATCCATCAGTTCTTTCTCGAGTTTCTCCGTGGTAAGCAAACGCAGCTCACGCACGAGGAAAAATACGAGACATATAAGGTCGCGGCCGAGTGGTGCAACGCCAACGGGATCAAGGTCAACGCCCTCACATATTTCGAAAAAATCGGAGATTATGAGTCGATAGTGAAAATTTTCTATTGCCTGCCGACTCAAATCCCTTATGATATCGCCCGGTATACGACAGAGATCTTTGACCGCGCCCCTGAGGAGGCGTTTGACAATGTTCCTGTACTTGCGGCGATGCGCGTGCGTTCCATCATGCGGCTTGGGCATATGGATAAGGCTGAAGCGCTTATAGAGCATTATGAAAAAAGGTATATAGACCTGCCTATGGACAGTCTGTTCCGCAACCATACGCTCGGAGGACTCTATTATTGCAGTGGTATTATGCAAACGATGATGTGTACGACCGAAGACAGATATGACTTCGACCTTTCTTTCAAAAAGATGGACGAGTGCCTGACGCTGACGCCGCTTGACCCGAAGTCCGTATCCGGGTACCCTATAGGTCCGTGGATATCCCTCGTCGGTACAAAAAGAGACGGCGCGCTGCAAGACTATATCGATGCTCTTTCGCGTTCGGAAGCCCATATTTCCCATTGCATGTACGGTACGATGACAGGGATAACGGACGTTGCGCGGGGCGAGCTGCTTTTTAACCAGGGCAACGTTGCAGACGCGGAGCCCCTCTTTGTGTTTGGCGCGAAACGCGCGCTCGAGCACAAACAGTTTGAAATCGCGCATTTAGGTCTTGGATATCTCATGCGTATCGCGCTTTATCAAGGTAATTTCAAAAAAGCTGAACAGACGATAAAGGAAATGCAGGAACTGCTTGACGAGAGTGCGTACAGCAACCGGTATGTTATATATGATATCTTTATGGGTTGGTATTATTCGTATCTCGAATTGCCGGAGTTTTTGCCGAACTGGCTAAAAGAAAGGTTCGCGGCGTACAGCCACACATATTACGCCGAGAATTTCGGAAACCGCATAAAGGCGCGTTATCATTACACAACAAGGAATTTCGCGCCGCTGCTTGCGTATATCCGGGAACAGCGCCAGCGCGAGCCTATATTGTACGGATGCCTGGAAATGCTGGCTATGGAGGCTTGCATATACAACATTACGAAGGAAAAACAAAAAGCGCTCAAAGTACTCAAAGAGGCTTATGACAAAGCCTCTCCTAACGGTATCATCATGTCATTCGTAAACCGCGGTAAAGACATGCGGGCGTTGTGTTCCGCCGCTCTTAAAGAGCCGGGCTGCGGCATTCCGGCAGATTGGCTTGAAATGATAAGGAGCAAATCGTCGTCGTACGCGAAACGCCAGTCGCACGTTATCGCGGAATACAAGCGTACATATAACATCGCGGAAGGCGCCCCCCTGACTCAGCGCGAGATCGATATTATCACCGATCTTTCACACGGGCTTTCGCAAATGGAGATCGCGGTCAGCCGAAGCATTTCCGTAAATACGGTAAAAACGACTATCAGCACGATTCATAAGAAGCTGAAAACAGAGAATATTGCTGATATGATCCGCGCTTCGATCAGAGACAGGCTCATTTGAATGCAGAGCGTTCCATAACACAATGCGCAATAGTATAACTAAAAAACTATATAAAAGCATCACTAAATAGTATATCAATACAGCAACTGTCCGAAACCATAACGGAGCGGCCCACCCCTCGTAAGTGCCTGCAAATTCAAAGAAAGTATTCTCAGCAGCACTAATAATGAAATAATAACAAGAAAACGCGATGCGAAACGCAGAAAAAAGGTGTGTTACGCTATCGTGTTTTCGGCGTTTAAAGCAAGTATTATTATGAGAAAATTAAATTTAGTATATGTTATATGTAGAAATTTCAACATCTATAATTGTAATTTGGTTACGTATTTGTAGATTGTAACCAGGAGCTTGAATGAACTAAAACTAAGGAACCGTTGGCTGGTGCATAAAACCGTGAAGCGGGCAAGCCGCTTGTGATGCAGATACTATTCATGTGGTTTCCCCACACAGAAAGGCATGGCTAAAACATGACAATAAGAGAGCGGCTTTTTGAGATCGTCGAGCTGAATTCGTCTCAGATCCTTATGCAGATGAGAGATAACCAACTGGAAAAGTATATTTCCGCTTTGAATTCTTTTGTAGAAAATTTCCCGTTATTTGAGACAGAGCTGAAAAATACACTGGAAGAAAGGGATTACCATTCGTTCTCCAGGATCCTTGCTAATGTCAGGGATATGCTAAGTAACATTTATGCCGATGATTTAGCGGAGGAGTGCCAGAAACAAATAAACGCGCTGCTCAATGTCAAACATGAAAAGGTCCTTGCTTCCGTGACATATTTATTATCACTGATGGCAATGCTTTCCATCGATATTCAGGTGGTTATATATATGAATGAAAATGACGACGGCAGTATACTGCGCAACGAAGCAGCGGAGGACGAAACGGAAGATGCGCAGTGGAAAAAGAGCATACTGGCAGTTGATGACAGCGCGTTTTCTCTGGACGCCTTGAAAATGTCGTTTGTAGGGACAGAGTATAAATTCACAGGCGTCAGATCCGGCGCCGCTGCGATCAAATTCCTGGAAACCCACGATCCTGACCTGTATATACTGGATATAGAAATGCCTGAGATAGACGGTTACGAGCTTGCTTACAGGGTCAGAGATATGGGAAAGACCGCCCCGATCCTATTCCTTACCGGAAATGCCACAAGGGAATACGTACTCAAGGCTCTTAAAGCGGGCGCGGCGGATTTCATCGTAAAGCCGGTATCACAAAAACTGATACTCGACAAGGTCGAGAAGTTTATATAGGGCGCCGGAGGCCATAGTGAGAGTAGCTTTGTACCTGAAAACTTACCGGAGGCTGCTGTTACAGCTTCTGCTGGTTTTTGCCGCTTTTACCATAATGGTGGTCATGAGCAGTTACTTTGCTTCCAGCATTGTCGAGAAGCATATCTCCAATTATGGCGACGAAGTCATCACGGCGTCGGCGGAGACGATCAGAACTTATCTGCAGGGCCACGAAATAACGCTCAATGATATGGCGTTTGTTATCGAGGGGCTTCAGGCACAAGGCAGCGATGCCGGCGCGATGCAGACGGAGCTGGTCCTGTGGTCGGACTGGCTATATGCCAATGACGACAGGTTTGAAAGTGTGCTTTTTCTTTACGGGTACATAGACGGCGCCTTTATCAACAGCTCGAACTGGACCCATCCCGAAGACTACGACCCTGAAACACGTGTGTGGTATACAGGGGCCGGAGAACACAACGGAGCGATATTTTACAGCGACCCGTATCTGGACGCGTATACCGGCGAATTCGTAATGACGATCTCAAGGCAGGTCTTCGACACTGACGGTACCCCCTTCGGAGTCGTCGCGCTTGACGTATTTGTTTCCAGCATATCAAACTATATCGGGAACCTGCAATTGATGAACAGCGGCTACGCAGTGCTGATGGATTCAAACCGGCGCATTATAATCCATCCTGTGGCCGGCGTCCTGGGGGTACAGATAGAAAATGTCACCGGGGGAAGCGGATATGAGGAGATCGCGTCGCTCCTGACAGCCGGGGAAGATATTTCCGCGTTTAATTACTCCGCTATCCAAGGCGCTAACGACGTCGCGTTTTTCAAAAAGCTGTTCAACGGGTGGTATCTGGAACTCTCTTTATCCAGCAAGGTGTACTACAAGGACGTCGACGATATGAGGGTCAGCCTGTCGGTTACGGGAGTTGTCCTTGCTCTGCTGGTAGGCGGGGTACTGACTGTAATGCATATTGCGCGCAAGCGGGCGGAGGAAGCTAACAGAACGAAAACCTCGTTCCTTGCAAAGATGAGCCATGAAATACGTACGCCTATGAACGCGGTCATCGGCATGACGGAACTGCTCCTGCGTGAGCCGCTCAGCGAGCGGCAGTCAGACTATGTCAATGATATCAATGCGTCCGCGCATTCGCTGCTGTCTATAATAAACGATATACCGGATATATCAGGCAGCGAATCGGGCGCCAGGCAGTTGGGTTCTGAGGCAAACGACCTGACGCTTTGTGCGCCTTCCGCTAAAATTCTGTTGGTAGACGACAACGACTTCAACCTTAAAGTGGCCTGCGGGCTGCTGATGCTGTTCGGTATCAACGCAAATACGGCGACTTCCGGCAGGAAAGCCATTACGATGGTCAGTACGAATGACTACGATCTTATTTTTATGGATCATATGATGCCGGAAATGGACGGCCTCGAGACAACCGGTGAGATCCGTAAGCTTGGCGGAAAATTTAAAGAACTCCCGATCATCGCGCTTACGGCAAACGCGGTGCACGGCGCGAGAGATATGTTTCTTGCCAATGGCTTCAGCGGTTATTTATCAAAACCAATAGATATCCATGAATTATCGTCGGTACTTATACAATGGCTGCCTTCGAACAAAGTCATACAGGCAGCGGGCGCGTGTAATAAATGCGCCGCGGGGGGCAAAACGGCGGGTGGTTCCGTCCTGAAAGCCGGAGCCGCGACTGATACGGCGGATCATCCCGCCTCAACAGCCTTCTCCGTTGGAGAAAACTCCGCCGGAGCCGGCATAGACGAGTTGCTTGGTATTGTTGAGAAGATAGGCGATATAAATATTGAGATCGGACTAAGCCGGGTTGCCGGCATGGAAAGTATGTATATCGACAACTTACGGTCGTTTCACGACAAGCTGACGCAGGAGCGCGGACATATGTCCGCAAGTTTAGAGGGCGGGGATATAGATGGGTTTTCAATCTCCGTACACGCTATGAAGTCGTCGCTTGCCACTATCGGAGCGATGGATCTCTCGGAGACTGCCCGGAAACTGGAAATGGCTTCAAAGGAGAAGAATGTTGTTTTCTGCACGGAGCAGTTTCCGGAATTCGACGTTAAGCTGTTGAGGCTACACCAGAATATGTCGGCTCTCTCCAAAGATCGGTTCTCGCAGAGTCATTCTTCGGCGGGGGTGATCGCCTCGAACAAAAAGCCGGGAGACGCGGCGTTTTTGAGGGAGCAGGTTCAAAAGGCTCTCGCGGCGTTGGAAGACTATGATAACGACGCAGGTATGGAGGCCATCAACAGTTTACTGGTTTGGGATTTCGGCAAGCAGGACAACACCCTGTTGCAAAGCGCCTCGGAAGCGTTACAGGCATATGATTACGAGACGGCCGGGGAAATATTACTGAAGCTGTAAAAGGAAAAGTATGAAGATTTATCGCCTGTCATTTTTATTATTAACATGCGTGATGTTGCTGCAGGCTGTTTCAGGCTGCGCAGGCGCCCTTGCCGACAGGGATAAAGCAGAAGGGTCTCAGGCGGCTTATAATTCGTTTTCCAATTTCATGGATATCCCCGGGATCACGGATCAAGAAATAAACGCAATTAATGAACTCCGCGGACGAAGGGAATACTTAACATACGGGATGCCTCTCAGCACGGAGGCTTTTCTCAATGATGACGGAGAAATAGTAGGATTTTCAGCGCTTTTCTGCCGGTGGCTGACTGAACTTTTCGATATCCCGTTCGTACCTGTACGCTGCGAGTTCGCCGACTTGATCCCCGCGCTGCAAACAGGTGACGTCGATTTTACCGGGCACCTTGTGGTCACGGAAGAGCGAAAAAATACATATTTCATGACCGGCCCCATCTCAAACCGCTATCTGCAGTACTATCGCCTTGCCGACAGTCCCCCGCTCTCCGAGGTAAGCGGATCCCGTCCGCTGAGGCTCGCTATGGTTGAAGGCAGCGCTACAGTCGGACTTGTCAATTCTGTACTAGTACCCGGCGCTTTTGAGCCGGTTTATATAAAGTACAATGAAGAAGCTTACGATTTGCTGAGCCGGGGCGAAATAGACGCTTTTATCCATCAGAACATAACAGAAGTCGTTTTTAACAGTAATTATGATATCGTTACGGAAGATTTTTATCCGATTATAATGAACCCCGTCTCCATGTCGGCACAAAACCCGGAGTTTGAGCCGGTCATCTCCGCAGTTCAAAAGGCGCTTGCCAACAGCGAAGCCGGTTTTCTGTCCGGTTTGTACAACAAGGGGTATGAGGAGTACAGGAGGTACAAGCTTTTCAAGACACTCTCATCGGAGGAAAAAGCATATTTGCGCGAGCATGATACTGTTATGATCGTGGCAGAGTATTTCAACTATCCGGTCAGTTTTTACAATGACTATGAGAAACAGTGGCAGGGTATCTATTTTGATATCCTGCGCGAGGTGGGAGACCTGACGGGCTTGAAATTTGAACTCGCGCATGATGAGCATACGGAGTGGCGTGATCTGATTAACATGCTGGAAAACGGACAAGCTTCAATTATAGACACGCTGGTACGCTCACCGGACCGCGAGGGCAGGTTTATTTGGCCGGAAACATCGATAGCGCAGTGCAAATACGTGCTTATGTCAAGGACGGAATATCCGGATATCGGCGTCACGGATATTGTTGATGTGAGGATCGGCGTCTCAGGAAGCGCGGTTTACAACGAACTTATCAGGAGATGGTTTCCGGGCCATCGCTATATTATTGAATACGCCAGCACTGATGAAGCTATTGAAGCGCTGGGGCGCGGTGAAGTGGACATGGTCATGGTGGACGACCACAAACTGCTTGCCCTGACTCATTATTACGAAAACTATGACTATAAAATCAATTTCGTTTTTCATGATCAGGTCCAGGATACAAAAATCGGGTTCAATATAAACGAGGCCGTACTTTGCTCGATATTCGATAAGTCGCTCACACTGATCGACACAGACGGTGTATTGCAACGCTGGACGGCTAAAACATATGATTACGGGGCTAAACTCGCTCAGGCGCAGCAGCCCTGGCTTATCGGGATATCGGTCCTAGCGATTTGCATAGTAACTCTGTTATGTATTTTGTTCCTGAGAAAACGACAAATAGGCAAGCGGCTTGAAAAGCTCGTCGCGGAGAGGACAAGCGAACTGGAAGCGGCGGAGGAAGCGGCGATCAGCGCCAACAGCGCAAAATCCGAGTTCCTTGCCTCTATGAGCCATGAAATCCGGACTCCCCTCAACGCTATCATCGGGCTTACAGATTTGACCCTTGAAAACGATAAGCTGGATAAAGTGGCTTTCGCGAACCTTGAAAAAATAAATAGCGCCGGAATGATCCTGCTCAGTACAGTCAATGATATTTTAGATATTTCTAAAATAGAAGCCGGGAAATTTGAGCTTGTCCCGGTCGTGTACGATATACCAAGCCTTATTAACGATACCGTGAACCAGAGCATAATGCATAAAGGGGAAAAACCTATCGAGTTTATTTTAAGTATCGATAAGAACCTTCCCGCAAAACTCATCGGGGACGAACTGCGGGTCAAGCAGATACTCAACAACCTCCTGTCCAACGCTTTTAAATATACAAGGGAAGGCGCCGTCGAACTTGGCGTCAGCTGCGCATACGATAATGATCCGGTTTTGCTGACTGCGTGTGTCCGTGATACCGGTATCGGCTTGAGCCCTGAAAACATCGACAGGATATTTGACAATTACTCGCAGATGGATATGCGCGCCAACCGCGAAATCATGGGAACCGGGCTCGGGCTGTCGATAGTAAAAAAGATGGTGGAACTGATGGACGGCGACATAAACGTCCAAAGCGAACCCGGTAAGGGCAGTGTATTCACAATAATGATACCGCAGGGTTTCGTAAGTTCTGACGCCATCGGTCAGAAAATGGCGGATAACCTCACCAAATTCCAGTATTTCGAGCAAAAGCGCCGGCAGAATTCGAAGCTCGCGAGGATACAATTGCCATATGCGCACGTTCTTATCGTGGACGACGTCGCGTTCAACCTCGACGTCGCTAAAGGGCTGATGAAACCATATGGCATGAAAATCCACTGTGTAACAAGCGGGCAGCAGGCTGTTGACGCTATACGCGGTGAAAAAGTCCGCTACAACGCTGTGTTCATGGATCATATGATGCCGGGCATGGACGGGATCGAAGCAACGCGCATGATAAGGGAAATCGGCACGGATTACGCTAAAAATGTACCCGTCATCGCTCTTACGGCCAATGCCGTATCGGGCAATGAGGGCATGTTTCTGGAAAACGGCTTTCAGGCATTTATTTCAAAACCGATCGAAGTGACCAATCTTGACGCGATCATCCGCAAGTGGGTAAGGGACCGGGAGCAGGAGGAGCAGGCTTTTCCGCTGCAAACGGATCAGAATGGAAATGGTTACAGAGAAACCCGATGCGGGGGTGAAAGGCGCTCCGACGCTGTCAGGAGAAGCGGTTTTGACCGGCGGCTGTTCGGCGAACTGTTTTACGAGCTTAAAGTCAATAAATGCGTCGAGAAATACGGCGGCGACAGGGAAATGTATTTGGGAATACTGCGTTCTTTTGTTCTTAACACAAAGGCAGAGCTGGAAAAGATAAGAGAAGTAGATACCGGTAGTTTGCGCGATTACGGAATAGTCATTCATGGTATAAAGGGAACGAGCCGCGGGATCATGGCGGAGGCTGTCGGGCAAAAAGCGGAGGTGCTGGAGCGGGCTGCTATAGACGGGGACATAGGCTTTATCAGCGATAACAATCCGGGATTTATTGAAGCCGCCGAAAAACTTGCGGCTGACATAGAAAACGTGCTGAACAAAGTGGATTCGTACAAACAAAAGCAAAAAAAGGATTCACCGGACAGCGAAACGCTGGCAAGGCTCCTTTCCGCATGTAAAAAATATGACGTCGACGAGGCAAATTCAGTTCTTGAAGAGCTTGAAAAGTATGAGTATTCCCGCGATAGCGACCTTATAGTCTGGCTCCGCGAAAACGTGGACGTCACGGCTTTCAAAAAAATCATTGACAAACTGTCGGATGTGTCAGGGGGACGGTTCTTTTGACACACAGATTGGGAGATAGATTATGGGAAATGCGCGTAAAAGAATCATAATGGTCGACGACGCCAAGGCGAACCTGACGATCGGCAGGAACTTGCTGAAAACGTTTTACGAGGTCTATCCGGTGCAATCAGCCGAAGGGCTTTTTGAACTTCTCGAGAATGTTATGCCGAACCTGATACTGCTCGACATAGAAATGCCGGAGGTAGACGGCTATGAAGCCTTGAGGCGACTGAAATCCAACAGGCAGTACGCGGATATTCCCGTTATCTTTCTAACCTCAAAAGACGATGAAGACAGTGAGATGGAAGGCTTTGACTTAGGCGCGGCCGACTATATCAAAAAACCATTTTCCGGGCCTTTGCTTCTCAAACGTATAGCGAACCAGCTTTTGATAGTACAACAAAGAAACGAGCTGCTGGCTAATCAGGCTGAGTTGCTGGCTAATCAGGCCGCCCTGAAGGATTACGCCGATAATCTGGAACAAAAAGTGAAAGAAAAGACCGCAGAAGTAATGGATTTACAAAATGCCATACTAGCTACGGTCGCGGATCTTGTTGAATTTCGCGATGAGTTGACCGGAGGGCATATCGCCCGCACGCAGAGATATCTGCAGTTGATCATCGACGAGATGATCAGTGAGAACGTATACTCTGATGAAGTATCAAAATGGAGAATGGAGTTTTTCCAGCCGGCCGCCCAGCTTCATGACGTCGGTAAGATCGGCATATCAGATATGATTCTGAACAAGCCGGGCAGGCTCGACGATGAGGAAGTCGAGATAATGAAAACTCATGTGACGATCGGCGTGGATGCGATAGAGCGGATCATGAGCGAAACGCGGGAACACGTATTCCTCAACCACGCCCTGCTTATCACCGGGACTCACCACGAAAAATGGGACGGTACAGGGTATCCCGTAGGCTTAAGGGGGCTGAACATACCGATCGAGGGCCGCTTGATGGCGATTGCGGATGTTTACGACGCTCTGATATCTGTGCGCCCGTATAAGAAGGCGTTTACGCATGAGGAAGCGTGTAAGATCATAGAAGACAGCGCCGGAAGCCATTTTGACCCGATTCTGGTGGATCTGTTTGTAAATGTGGAAGACAGGTTTGCGCAGATCGCCCGGGAAGCGGGGCTGTAATTCACCGAATTCCGCAAGTTTTTACCGAATTCCGCGGATACGCCGCCGCCTGAGCTGTCCGGCTTTGCCGGTTTATTCGACGATAGAGCACTCTCGTATCTGCGTGTTGCCCTTTGTGTCGACATATACATTGTAGCCATTAACCTGATATGTACCGGCCTCGTTATTGTTGATAAGCCCGTCCCACTCTATTGTCCTTTCAGTGCCGTCTGAATATATTTCTGTGACAGTTATATTGAGGCGGTTTTGATTCCCGTTCAGTTTCTCTACATAAGCTGACGGCGTCGCGGATGTAACCACAGGGTCTGGGTCGGGATCAGGGTCTGGGTCTGGGTCTGGGTCGGGATCAGGGTCAGGGTCTGGATCGGGATCAGCAGGATCGCCTATATTCACATATATTTCGATCGTTTTAGACGCGGAGACTCCGCCGATCAGAAATTCCAGGGTCAAGTCCTCTTGCCCGGTTTTGATCGGCGTTATTATTGCGTCATACATGACTGTATTGTGCGCCGTCTCATTTTCTGTGACCCTGTAGGCCTTTCTGTCTGTAAAGGGAATTCTGACGATCTCGTTATCCCATGTGATATCCTTTACGGACCCGGTCGTTTCGCGTTTTTCCAGCCTGACGCTGACAATACTGCTCGAATAGTCAAGCTGAAGTTCTTCACCGGCCGGGGCGTCTGTAACGAGGACAGTAATTACGGCCTCATCACCAGATTCCAGCAGCGCTTCCGAAGGCCCGTTCGGCCAGACCCCCGCCGCCATCGGGCTCAGTCGCCAAACCTGGCCGCCGTTGAAAGGATTCGCCGTCATGACATACATACCGTGCTCGGAAGACACGAGTACGCGCCCGCCGTAATTATAGGGATCGCCGAAACCGTCGACGGTGACAGCCTCAAAATTCATTCCGTCTTCACTGACGAACAGGTCAAACCCTGCGGGGTTTGATTTATCAATGAAGTACAGTGCCGTGACGGAAATATATGCCAGCGTATCAGTGATAACCTGACAGGGATCCAAATCGTAGTTACAGACCGCCGCCGCCAGGGCGAAAATCGAGTCCGCGAGAGCCTTGGTCTCTCCAAGCGGGAAATATTTTGCCAGTATTGCTGAAAAGCCTCCGATGATCTCGTTTATATCGGCTTCGCTGCCTTCCCCGAGGCTGTCCTTGACTCCCTGTAAATACGCACCGAGCTCATTCGCGAGGGCTTGTACATCCACCTGCGCGTAATCGTCGAAAATCTTTTGGACCTGCTGCTCGATCGAAATGACATAACTCAGAAGCGACATGACCGCCCCGTCCGTGATGCCGTCGAAAACCATTAAGCTCAAAAGGCTGTAATACTGTTTAAACACGCTCATATCCCATGTGGACGCGTAGAGTTTCCCGTCGTGTTCCGTCATCCACCACACGTATTGATTGAACGATACGTTTTGATAGTTGTAATTCTGGAGGAAGAAGCCTGCGCGCTGGCTGGGGTCGCTCACGCGCGGAAGCTTCGCCCCGCTTTGGTCGACAGCGACTAAATCACCCGCCTCGTCCCCCGCGACGACCTCCCATTTATCATTCACGTCAAACCTGTATATCTGCGCGGGGCAGAACAGGTTATTGAACGCGGCGTCATAGTTACCAAGCGCCATAGCGCCCAGGAACAGCGGCCCGTTCGCGAACGTGGTTACATAGACATAATCTTGGCCGAAAGAAGTGGAAATAAAGCCGGACGCCGTCATATTTCTGCTGATCCCTAAAGCGTTCTTGTTGACGCCCAGGCCGTATGGGTAAGCTGCGGAACTGTCTCCAACGATTTGTTTCAGTGAATAACCGCTTTGATCCGGCGTGATTTTGAAAACTCCAAAAGCTTCGCCCGGCTGATACGCGCCGCCAACATGCGCGACAAACGCGTATAGCGCTCCGTGGAATGCCAGCAGATCCCAAATCGCCCCGTCGTTACGTACGCCATATTCTTCCTTCGACAATTTTAACGCCAGCGACCAGCCAGTGTCTTTGGCGCCGGCGTTCGGCGTCAGGCTCTCCAGGTCTTTGCCGTCAGTCACATAGATCTTCGAATCAAATGTGCCGATGTACAGTTTGCCGTCGAGGACAGCAGCGGACCTGAAATATTCCGTGGTCGTACCCGTGACATTTTCCCAAAAGACGATATCCGGGGTATCGCCGGACTTAAAGCCGCTTGGAAAACGAAGGACTATAGAATAGTCGTCGCTCAGGCTTCTTCTGTTGGACAGCCCGGCGAGGACATAAAGGTCGCCGTTAAAAACGATCATCTTCCGGTACCCGCTGATACCGTCGTTTTTATAGACCATCTCCCACTCGGCGCCGTTGTCGGATACCCGCTGCCTGTATATCCTGCCCGCTGCGTCTTTGCTGGCGTCGGGAATCCCAAACATCGACAGAGAAAAGTCAGAACCGGTGCTTCCGAATAAAAGAGCGCCCAGGTCCCTGTTCATCCCGACCCAGAGATAATCCGAATCGTCTTGTTTAAATACTTCGCTGCACCATGCATAACTGTTGTGTACCCCGACGTCCGGGTCAGGGTCGATGCCGTCCG
>Ga0082212_10009290_pt1 | contig 12690 bp, 10 predicted proteins | sample TergutNt197P3_FD_71548 | JGI IMG/M metagenome (GOLD analysis project Ga0082212, IMG submission 71548) | Neocapritermes taracua P3 segment gut microbial communities from Petit-Saut dam, French Guiana - Nt197 P3 | ecosystem: Host-associated > Arthropoda: Insects > Digestive system > Gut ... | reverse complement strand
GCAGCCGCAGGTTTCCATTACGATCCAAAATCAATATACCGGACAGGTTTTGGGAATGGTCGGCGGCCGGGGCGAAAAGACAGCCAGCCGGACGCTTAATCGTGCCGTTTCTTCGAAAAGACAGCCAGGCTCTTGTTTTAAAGTGTTGGCAGCTTTTGCGCCGGCCCTTGATTCAGCCGGAATGACCTTGGCGACGGTCCAGAATGATGCTCCTTTCAACTATCCCGATGGCCGGCCGGTCGGTAACTGGTGGGGCAGGGAATACCGCGGCTTGGCATCTTACCGTACTGCCATCAGGGATTCGATGAATATCATCACCGTAAAATGCCTGACACAGATTACCCCCCAATTGGGCTATGAATATCTGTTGAATTTCGGTTTTACGACTTTGGTGGATCGCATGGAGTACCGCGGGCAAATCGTATCCGATATCATTCCGTCGCTTGCGCTTGGCGGTGTTACCTTCGGTGTCACGAATCTTGAGATGAATGCTGCCTATGCCGCGATTGCCAATGAAGGAACTTATATTAAGCCCAAATTGTATACGAAGGTTTTGGATTATGACGGAAATGTCTTGCTTGACAATACGGAACCGATATCCAGACGGGTAATCAAAGAATCGACTGCCTTCCTATTAACCAGCGCGATGATTGATGTTGTCACTTCCGGGACCGGAGGTGCGACTCGTTTTCCCAATATGTCAATTGCCGGAAAGACCGGCTCAACGACCGGATATAATGATGTTTGGTTCTCCGGCTATACTCCTTATTATACCGCAACCGTTTGGACTGGTTATGACAATAATATCGATATGAAAACCGATGGTGAAAAGGGCCTGTCAAGACGCTTATGGCGTTTGGTCATGGAACAGATCCATGAAGAGCTTCCCAATAAAACCTTCCCAATGCCGAGCGATATTGTGACGGGAACGATTTGTTCACAATCGGGTAAGCTTCCGCTGCCGGGGCGCTGCGAAGGAACCATGCGGACGGAATATTTTGCGGAAGGAACCGTCCCGACGGATTTCTGCAATGTCCATTTCTTAGGGAATATTTGTCAATATTCGATGCTGCCGGCCTGTGAACCATGCCCTTTCCCGATCCCGGGCGTTTTGAATTTGATTCCGCCGGAGGATCAATCTTTGCTTGCCGGTTCAGGAACAGCGGCGGTAAATACCGGTGATGGTTATATTCAAGAAGAAAGAATCGCTGAAGACGGTTCAATTGTGATTGTCAATATCCCCCAAACGAATCTGGCTTCTTGTCCGCATAATTGGGAGTTCTGGACGAATCCGGATGCCCAATACATCGTTGACCAGCAGCGGAATGAAATGAGTGCGGAGCACCAGGCGGCATTGCTTGCTGCTCAGCAAGCGGCGGCTGCCGCGGAAGCAGCGCCGGCCGAGGCGGCAAACACCGGTGGGGAATAGTGTGAAGAGATTTTCTAAACTTGCGTCCATTGGAACGCAAGTTTAGAAAATCTAAAACTTCACACGGGAAGAATGTCGCAAGTACCATTCTTCCGGCGAAGCAACGCTTAGCAGAGCGAGCCTCTTTGTACCGGAAAAACTCCGCAAGCGTTGTTATTTGTAGGTGGGTGTGTGTGAAAGCTTTCAACGAAGATTTAAAATCAGGAAATCTCAAGCAAATCTATTTATTTTATGGGGAGGAGTCCTATCTTCGCCGCCAGTACTTAAAGCGGTTCAAAAAGGCTTTAGTCAATGATGATGATGAAATGAATTATCATTATTACGAAGGAAATGACACTAGTGTCAGTGAGTTCATAGATGTGGCGGAAACACTGCCTTTTTTTGCTGACCGACGTGTCATTATTTGGGAAAATAGTGGATTGTTTAAAGCTGGCACAAATAAAAACAAAGCATCCATTGATAAAATAAGTGAATACCTAAAGAATGTTCCGGCGAGTACCATGATCCTTTTTGCCGAGTCAGAGATTGATAAGCGGAGCCGGATGGTAAAAATGCTGATCGGCATGGGAAGCGCGGTAGAGTTTTCGGCACAGGATGAGGAAGTTTTGAAGCGTTGGATTGGTGGGATTCTCAAGAAGGAGAATAAACAGATTACGGAGCGGGCGGCTTCCTATCTGATTGACAAAGTTGGCACGGATATGGAAAATATCTATACCGAGCTGGAAAAATTGATTTGCTTTTGTCTTAATCAAGAGGTGATTACGGAGGCTTTGATCGACGAAATCTGCACCCCCCATATTAATGGCCAAATATTTCAATTGGTTGATGCGGTAGCCGGCCGGAGGCAGCAGGAGGCCCTTAAGCTTTATTATGATTTATTGGCGCTAAAAGAACCGCCGATGCGGATTTTATTTTTGATTGCCAGACAGTTTAATAATCTTTTGCAAGTAAAAGATTTAAAGGGCAAGGGGTTTGACCATAAAAGCATTGGCACAAAAGTGGGCCTGCCTGGCTTTGTTGTCGGGAAGTGTGCGACACAGGCGGCAAAGTTCAAAATGGCCGGCTTAAAGGAAGCGTTGTGCGCTTGCGTGGAAATGGAGGAAGCAATCAAGCGGGGTAATTTAAGTGACCGGTTGAGCGTGGAGTTGTTGATTGTGAAGTATAGTACATAAAGTTTTGAAAGTCCTTTTTATGAAACACCATAGCTGATAGACTTAAAAGAAAAGGAGTTCAAACAAATGAAAATCAGGATAAAAAAGCATCTCGGTACCATCGTACTTTCGCTGATAATAATCATGACAATATTCTTATGTGTATCCATTCATGCTTCGGGGAAGAATCAATCCTTAAACAGAAAATTAGACCAAGCCGGTCACGAAACCCGTGATATGGAAAAAGCGTATCGGCAAGACCTGAAAGTTTTTTTATGCGATGCAGGTTTTTCTAATAGCGGCATTAATATGACTAAAACGGTCAATTATTTTGAACTTCCGGATGGTTCGACTGACGGGACAGTCATATTGAACTACACTGTATCTATTCACCACCAAAAGATTAGTGACTTGAGCATTGATGAGCTATCCAGCTTATTGACTGAAATAGTCAGCATTGATTTACCCGTTGAAGGAAGTACGATATCCTATAAATTCGGGTGCATTTTTTGAAAGTGATTATATTAGTGTTTGCCGCGTGTGAGAATCTTATATATCTCCGAATCCAGCGAAGCTGGATTTTAAACCCGCTTTCGCTCGATGTAAAACGTTGCGTTACGTAAGGCGGCAAAATACGCCGCCTAAGTAACGACGTTTTCCAACGGTTTGCTGGAGACATATAAATTCTCACTCACGATATACATAACGATCACTTTCAAAAAAATGCATCCAATAAATTTTCATGACTTGACACCGAACACTCGTTCTGATATAGTATAGATATTATATCACGTACACCGATAGGAGGCAGCGATGAGAAGCACACCAAGACCACAGGAGATATACCGGCACTTTAAGGGCGATTTGTATCAGATTATTGCACTGGCAGAACATAGTGAAACGAAAGAGGAGCTCATAATATACCAAGCATTATCTGACGAGTCGAAAGTATATGCCCGCCCGCTGACGATGTTTATGGAAAAAATGGGTGAAGATTACCGTTTCCAATTATATAACTCTGAATTATTGGAAGTTGATCCACTCATCCTTGAATTTTTGGGAGCCGAAACCTATGAGAAACGTCTTCAGATTTTGTCATTGCTTCAACTGCGGATTACCGATAACATGATTAACACGATGGCCGCTTCTCTTGATTTGGAAATAAGCGACGGAGAGATAGAAAAACGTTATGATGAATTAAGGCATTGTCTATTGACGATGCGGAAATTTGAAGTCAATCGTTAGTATACCATATATTAACGATCACAGTAAGAATTATTAAAGCTTCGTTTGCTATTTGAGTCACGTGAAGCGTGACATGGAGGGTTAATATGCCGATGAATTTGAAAAGCCGATTAGTGGTTGGGGTATCATCACGAGCGCTCTTTAATCTATCCAAAGAGAATGCCATTTTTGAAAACGAGGGGGTCGAGGCATATTGCCGTTATCAAGTGGAGCATGAAGAGGAAGCCCTACTCCCTGGCCCAGGTTTTGCCTTGATTAAAGCATTGTTGGATTTAAACCACTTATCCGGTCAGGAGGAGCGGGTTGAGGTCATCATCATGTCCCAGAACAGTCCTGATACATCGCTTCGGGTATTTAATACGATTGCCCATTATGGTCTCGATATTTCCCGCGCAGTGCTGGCCAGCGGTGCATCATTGGCACCCTATTTGGAAGCTTTCCAGACAGACTTATTTTTATCAGCTGACGAAAATGATGTCCAATCAGCAATTGATGCCGGGATTGCGGCCGGGATGATTTATTGCGATGCGGCGAAAGATTATAGCCGGACCGATTATTCGAAGATCCGGATTGCTTTTGATGGTGATGCGGTTCTTTTTTCCGGTGAGTCAGATGCCATTTCCCGAACCAGTGGGCTTAAAGCTTTTGAAGAAAACGAACAGCGCAATGCCCTAAATCCTCTTTCGGCCGGGCCATTTGCGAAATTTTTAAAGATCATTTCCGACCTCCAAAATGAATTCCCCCCTGACGAAGTGCCGATTCGGACAGCTTTGGTAACTGCCCGCTGCGCTCCGGCGCATGAACGGGTCATACGTACACTGCGTGCTTGGAATGTACGCATTGACGAAGCCTTTTTCTTAGGCGGATTGGGCAAGAAGGACGTGCTGAAAGCCTTTGGGGCTCATATCTTTTTCGATGATCAAGAGGCGAATACGATTCCCGCCGCCCAGTTTGTCCCTTCGGCGAGGGTTCCTTACCGGCATACGGCATAATTTACTGGAGCGACTGATGAATAGATTCATTTTGCCAAGGTGTGATTTTGTATAATTTGCGTAGATTGGTTTTTTATGTTTTATCAGAATCTTTTTTTTTATTTTACTAATCATTAACAATCCAACGCCCGTTCATTTTTGAGCCTTCTCGTTTTATTAAACCTTTTGCTTGTAAATTTGCAAAGCATTCTTGGATAGAACGCTTTGATTCTCCGCTGGTTTCGATGATTTCTTTTTGCTTTATCTGTGGATTTGCTTTAATGTATTCAATAATCAAAACCTCAATCAAAGCACGGTTTTTCCTTTTTTGAGGTTTTGAGGTTTTGTTTGGGGTTTTCCCCTGTCCTCGTCACCGACTGACAATCGGGTGTATAATGCGGTGATGTTGTTTTTTTCCATGTTCTGCTCCTTTCGGTGAGAAAAAAATAAGCTACAAATGGCTTAGTTATCAGCTTTTATGATATGCTGATTAATAAGTCATCTCTAGCTTACAACTCCCCTTACAGCATAACTTCTCAGACAGACCCTTAGCACAACAGATGTAATTTCTGATGATGGCATGTCATCGTCACTGCCTTTGAAGGTTCTTCGACCTCGCCGTCAGTATGAACCCAGAGTGGGGCAGAGACCTCGATCCGCATCGTCTTTGCGCGGTATGAATCGATTTGCGGAAAGATGAAATGCTTGCCGGAAAAAGCGGTCGGCAGCGCAAAAAGGATCAGGATAACTTTTGGCAAGCCTCCGACGATGCAGATATCCAATAATCCATCGGTATGGTCGGCATCGGGACAGAATTTGAATCCGCCGCCCTCGAATTTATGTACCATCCCGGCGGCAAACAAAAATTTTCGGTAATGAATCGGCTCTTTGTTATCATCAAAATAAATATTAGCTGCCACTTTTTTGGCAGTAATAATTTGCTTCAAGGCAATGGCCAGATAGATCAATTTTCCTAGCCTGACTTTATTTAATGCTTTCTTTAGCTTTGAAGTAAGGACTTCCGCGCAAACCGCCGCATCAAACCCAATTCCGCTGCTTACGGCAAAATAGCGCGATGGCCGATCATCCTGAAAAGATACCTCGCCAATGTCCATTACCCGGCGTGTTTTTCCGGATAAAATAATATCCAGAATTTCCAGTGGGTCTTTCGGCAACTGTAAATCTCTCGCCATATCATTGCTTGAACCGGTAGGGATATACCCAAGCTCGATCCGCCCAAAATCATCAATCCCTTGAATTATTTCATTAATCGTACCGTCTCCGCCTAAGACGATTACCTTGAGTGGTGTTGTACTGTCGCCAGCGTTGTAAGCCTCGGTAAGTTCTTTGACATATTTAGAAACGAAGCCTGCCCGCTTTGAAAAATAAGCATCATACTCTACCTTACGTTCAATTAAGCCGGCTTCGATCTGTCGCCACAATTTTTTGCCTCGTCCGGATTTGGCCGCCGGATTGACGATGATATGGTACATGGATACTCCATTCTTAAAAGTATTTTAACTCTTGGTGTTATTCTAATTCTATCAATGAATTATATTTATGGCAATGCTTGTTTGCATTTTTATTTGCGAATGTGCTTACATAACGCTATTTGACTGTAACTAAAAAATGCACCCAAAACCGCACCACAGCTTGCGACATTTAGTATCTTTGTGATATACTGTTACTGTCCATGACCTCATCAGGATCACCACCTCCTGGGGAGCCGTTTCATGAACCCATCGGTAATTTTTCGCAGAAAGGTTGGATAAAAAATGATAAAACTTTACAGTGCTTTCACGAATGAAATCGACCATCCGCAAGCGGCGGCCCAGGATATCCTTGCGCAGCTTAAACCGGAGCAGAATATGCAAAAAAACACGGTCGGGATTCTTCATTTTTATTATGAATTTTCGGAAACAGGCGCGTATCAGGCAGTAAAAGATGCTTTGCCTTTTCCGGTCGCCGGATGCATTTCGTCCTATATCGGGACGAGCGGGCAAAGCGGCGATGCCGTCCTTTCGGTCATGATGATAACCGGCGATGACATCTGCTTTGACATTCAGACAGTTGAGAATGCCGGAAGCAAATCAAGAGAGCAAATCGATGAGGAAATCGGGCAAATTTTCGCTGCTTTTTGTTCCAACGAAAAACCGAAACTGGTCATGCCATTTTTGCCGCAATTAGGGCATTTCAGCGGCAGCGACTTGGTTGCGGCGGTCAATATGCTGCCGCAAAATCTGCCCTTATTCGGGACGGTTACTTTCAATTCGGAAAATGTCGCCGATTCCCACCATGTTCTGGGCGGCGGGAAAATATCTTCGGACATGCTTGCGTTCGTAGCTTTTTACGGCGAATTTGAACCAAAATTCCGGCTGATTTCATCATTTGCTTTTTATGACGGCTTTGGTGAGGTTGCCGAAGTTACCGATGCCGAAGGATCAATCCTAAAAAAAGTAAACGGCATCTCTGCGCTTAAATATCTAAAAAAGCAGGGCATGATTGCCGAATCAGGATTGGACACGCTGGTTCCGGCTATCTTGACTTATCCGGACGGAACCAAAGTTGTCCGCGGTTTTTTTGGTGTTACCGAAGGCACGGAGAATATTGTTGCCGCCGGAAATATGGAAGTAGGCACCAAAATAATGTTTGCTGATTTAAACGGCGAAAAGACCTTAGCCAGCACCGAAAAGCTTTTCAAAGAAGTAACCCAAGCCAAAGAAAACGGTGTCATTGCTTACAGCTGCGCTGCCCGCGCTTGGTCATTGGGATCGAAATTTTACATTGAAACCCAAAAAATCGCCGAATGTGCGGAGGAATACCAACTTAAAAACGCGGTGCCGCTTGATTACTGCGTGGCTTATTCCGGCGGTGAAATTTGTCCGGTATATGATGATAACGGAAACATGGTGAATGTTTTGCATAACTATACCCTGATATCCTGTGCGCTTTGTTAAAAGCCGTGTCACGATGAAGGAGGTTCCATCATATGAATGAATCCTTGAATCCGGATCAGCTTAGCGATAAAATGGCGGCGATGACAGAAGAAAACCGCCGGCTTACGGCAGAGCTTAAATCGGCGAGCCGTGAGGCAAATCGGCGTGAGCGCACGATTACCGCGATGGAGGATGACTTTAAAGTCAGAATGAACATGTTCCGGTCGCTCGCGGCGGAAAATGAAAAACATCAACGCTTTCTCAAATATATGATGAAGAACAGCGTCGACTTTTTAATTCTGCTTGATAATGCACTGAATATCGCTTATTGTTCCGACTTGTTCCTGCAAAAAATCGGCATCGAATATTTGAATGAAATTGAAGGAAAAAACATTTACGAGATATATCGGATGTTTATAAATGGCGACTTGCTGGCACAGATAAAGGGGGAATTGGATGCCGCCGTTTCCGGGTCGCTGACGACCCGGACGGATATCATCATTGGGTTTCAAGGCGAAAGCGTAAAGCGGTTTTACCGCGTCACCAATACGCCGATGTTTGACGATCAAAATTTCCACGGGGTTTTCGTGGACTGGAACGATATGACCGATATTATCAGTGCGAAAAACGAAGCGGAGCAGGCCAATAAAGGCAAGAGTGCTTTCCTGGCCACGATGTCCCACGAAATCCGCACCCCGATGAATGCCATCATCGGTATTTCGCAGATTGAACTCCAAAAAGAGCATTTGTCCGACGAATACGCGGTGGCTTTTGAAAAAATCTATTCTTCCGGCAACAATCTGCTCGGAATGATCAATGATATTCTTGATATGTCGAAAATTGAATCCGGCAAGCTTGACCTGAATCCGCTTGAATATGATGTTCCGGGTTTCATTAATGACGCGGTTCAATCTAATGTGATCCGGATAGGGAAAAAGCCGCTCGAATTTATTTTGAAGGTCAATGAAAGCCTGCCGTCGCGGCTATTTGGCGATGAACTGCGATTAAGGCAGATTCTTAATAACCTGCTTTCAAATGCTATTAAATATACCGAAAGGGGACAGATAACCCTGTCGGTCAGCCATACGCAGGAAGAGGGCGAAGATATAACCATAAGCTTTGCCGTCAAGGATACTGGGCAAGGGCTAAAGAGCGAGGATAAGGAGCGGCTGTTTTCTGAATATTCGCGCTTTAATCCCGAGAAGAACCGTGCTACCGAAGGGACAGGACTGGGTTTGAGCATCATGAAAAACCTGATTGAGATGATGGACGGGACGGTCGCGGTTGAAAGCGAGTACGGCAAGGGAAGTACCTTTACCGTTACGGTCAGGCAAAAGGTCGTGGAATGCATGCCGATCGGAGAAAAAACCGCGAAAAAACTCCGTAATTTTTCTTATGACGATAAGCGCAATAAGAGAATCAAGTTGGATTATGAGCCGATGCCATATGGAACGGTCTTAGTGGTTGATGATGTGGAGACGAATCTTTATGTCGCCCAAGGGTTGCTTGCCCCTTATCAGCTTCATTTGGAAACGAAAAGTGATGGATTAAGTGTCATTGATGCCGTTAAGGAAGGTAAAAACTATGACATCATTTTCATGGATCATATGATGCCAAAGATGGATGGGATCGAGACAACCGAAAAACTGCGGGAATACGGCTATCAAGGCACCATTATTGCCCTGACCGCTAACGCTCTGGTTGGAAATGACGAGATGTTTATGGAAAAAGGGTTTGATGGGTTCATCCCCAAGCCGATTAATACGATGCAGTTGGATGCCGCACTCAAAAAGTTTATCCGTGACCGCTATCCTGAGCAAGCAAAACAATGCCGTACGCAAAAACAAAAAGATCATCCAGGCAAAGCCGGATTCAATGAAAAACTGTTACAAATATTCTGCCGGGATGCCGATAAAGCGGTATTGTCCTTAAAAGAAACGATGAAAACCGAAAACATAAAACTTTTTACCACCACCGCCCACGCGATGAAGTCTGCTTTGGCGAATATCGGTGAGAAGCAAAAATCGGTTAAGGCACACGAGCTGGAAATAGCCGGGCACAAAAACGACTGGGATTTTATAAGTGCCAACACGGAAGCGTTTATTGAAATGCTGGAGGCGTTAGTGAAAAGGCTTCGCCCTGAGGAAAAGAACGTTTTAGATGATGAAAATATCACCGAGGACAGGGAATATTTGGAAGAACAGCTTAAAATTGTCGAAGTTGCCTGCGAATACTATGACAATGAGGCGGCCTTCACAGCTTTGGACAGATTGCGTGAAAAGCAATGGAAAAAGGCAACGAAAACTACCTTGGAAGAAATTCGTGAGATGATCTTTTTGCACAGCAATTTTGAAGGCGCGGCCAAAAGATGCCAGGAGCTAACCGGGTGCATTTTTTAAAAGTGATTATCTTAGTGTTTGCCGCGTGTGAGAATCTTATATGTCTCCGAATCCAGCGAAGCTGGATTTTAAACACGCTTTCGCTCAATGTAAAACGTTGCGTTACGTAAGGCGGCAAAATACGCCGCCTAAGTAACGACGTTTTCCAATGGTTTGCTTAAGACATATAAATTCTCACACGCGATTACATAACGATCACTTTAAAAAAATGCACCCGAGCTAACCAGTCAAGCTTGATATTTGCCTGCGCCAGCATTTCATGCTATAATCGCTTGACGACACTACCATATCAAAAACGGAGGGCATTATGTACGACTTTAACGAAATCAAATCATTCGACCCCGAAATCGCGGGCATGATCGAAAATGAAGTAGCACGTCAAAACCGCCATATTGAATTAATTGCATCGGAGAATTGGGTCAGCAAAGCAGTGATGGCCACAATGGGCAGTCCGCTTACCAATAAGTATGCCGAAGGCTATCCCGGCAAAAGGTATTATGGTGGCTGCGAATGCGTTGATGAGGCGGAAAGCTTGGCCATCGAACGCGCCAAAGAATTATTTGGCTGCGAATATGCCAATGTCCAGCCCCACTCCGGCGCCCAGGCCAACCTTGCGGTTCAATTCGCGGTCTGTGAACCCAGTGACACGATCATGGGAATGAATCTTGCCCACGGCGGGCACTTGACCCATGGCAGCCCGGTCAATATTTCCGGTAAATATTTTAAAATTGTCCCCTATGGGGTCGGCAAAGACGGATTTATTGATTACGAAGAGCTTTTAAATATCGCCCGTTCCTGCCAGCCTAAAATGATTATCGCCGGGGCTTCCGCTTATGCCCGTGCGATTGATTTTAAAAAGTTCCGGGAAGTAGCCGATGAAGTCGGCGCGGTTTTGATGGTAGACATGGCGCATATCGCTGGTTTGGTAGCAGTCGGGGAACACGAAAGCCCGATCCCTTATGCCGATGTCACGACCACGACGACCCACAAAACCCTGCGCGGCCCCCGCGGCGGTTTGATCTTGGCGAATGCCGCTTCCGCCGAAAAATATAACTTCAATAAAGCCATTTTTCCCGGCACCCAAGGCGGCCCTTTGATGCATGTCATCGCCGCGAAGGCGGTCTGCTTTAAAGAAGCCTTAAGTGATGAATTTAAAATTTATCAGCGCAATGTGATTGCAAATGCCCAAGCACTTTGTAAGGGACTGATCGAGCGTGGCATAGAAATTGTCTCTGGCGGAACTGACAACCATTTGATGCTGATCGACCTGACCAGCTTCGGCTTGACCGGAAAAGCAGTCGAAAAACTGATGGATGAAGCGCATATTACGGTCAACAAAAATACGATCCCCGATGATCCGAAATCACCGTTCGTCACCAGCGGCATCCGTTTGGGAACTCCGGCGGTTACTTCCCGGGGTATGAATGCCGAGGATATGGATTTGATAGCCGAAGCCATTTCCATCATTATCAAAAACGGCGCGGACGGCATCGCCGAAACCCAGGCAATCGTCAAAAGCCTGACGGAGAAATATCCGCTGGCATGACTTTTGCTTTTGCTGCACTAAAAGTTGGAGGTGGTGTCATTATTTGGTTCAGCATCAAAATATGTGGTTGATTCCAGACATTGAAAGGAACAGGTTATAATAATGTACGAATATAAAACAGAAATTTTAAGCACAGGAATGAAGTGGTTTTCTGATAAAGCCAACGAATCGGACGTATCTCAATTTAACGAGATTTTTACAGAAAGAGGTACTGAGGGCTGGGAACTTGTCACTTACAGCTATATGGCTACATCTTTGCAAGTAAAAGGCGCATTATTGGTTACTTACAGACGGAAAAAGCAGTAGTTAAAAAGCCGCTAAACGGTACTTAAGCAACTCAAACAATAAATTCGTCAACCACATATTTTAATGTTGAACTATAATTATTTGGCATAACGAAAGGAACCAAATTTTATGAATGAAGTACTATCCGTATCAAACCTAAGCAAAACTTTTAAGCTTTCCAAAAAACAGCAAAAGCTTAGGAATTTGCACAAACCCGTCATCACGGCAGCAGATCAGGTTAGCTTTACGTCGTATGAGGGGGAAGTGTTCGGGCTCCTTGGACCCAACGGGGCGGGCAAGACGACCACAATGCGGATGCTTGCGACATTAATCAGTCCCGATTCCGGTGATGCGCTCGTCGGCGGATACAGCATTGTCAGCCAATCCCAGAAAGTGCGTCAAAGCATTGGTTTTTTGACCAATGAGCTGAAACTGGATGATTTTTTTACTCCCAACTACTTATATGATTTCTTTTCTGAAATGCATAGCATCCCAAAAGATAAGGCGAGGGCACGGAAGACGATGTTGTTTGAAAAATTCGGAATTGATAAATTTGCCGAAGTAAAAGTCGCCAATCTTTCACAGGGAATGAAGCAAAAGATTTCCCTCGCGGTTTCCATTGTCCATGACCCCAATATCATCATTTTCGATGAGCCGACGAATGGCTTGGATGTCATTACGGCAAAAGTAGTGATGGATTTTTTGCTGGAATTAAAATCACAAGGCAA
>Ga0082212_10009289_pt1 | contig 12692 bp, 7 predicted proteins | sample TergutNt197P3_FD_71548 | JGI IMG/M metagenome (GOLD analysis project Ga0082212, IMG submission 71548) | Neocapritermes taracua P3 segment gut microbial communities from Petit-Saut dam, French Guiana - Nt197 P3 | ecosystem: Host-associated > Arthropoda: Insects > Digestive system > Gut ... | reverse complement strand
TCCATTCTTCCAGTCCCTGTAACACATATTTGGAATCGCTGACAATCGTCACGCTACTCGATTTGCTCAATGTTTTCAAACCTTCAATGACGGCAAGTAATTCCATCTGGTTGTTGGTTGTATCAGGTTTGTTGCCGAATCGTTCGAGTATTTTGCCACTTTTGGGATGGTGCAACACGAACGCCCAGCCACCGGGTCCCGGATTCCCTTTACAGGCACCGTCTGTGTAAAGAATAACTACCGGCTTGTGTTCTGGGTCAACCATAGATTTCGGTCAGCCTTTCCTGTTGCTTTCGGATCATCTTGGCAGCGTGGATGCAGTAATCAAGCCCTGACAACAACGTCACACCAAAGGTCAACCAGAACGCACTCAACATGGTGAAAAAAACCGCCGTTCGCCATGTTCGTGTTCCGAGAACGTTGTCGAGTCCTTGTGCCAAAAGGGTTGTTTTTTGTGCTGCAACCGCAGGACGGTAAAACTCTTGTACGAGCAATTCTTGTCCATCGGAAGACGAGGCAATGTTCCACTCTGCTCCGCCAGAAAGGTAAAGCAGAGCCAGAATAATGGCGGCGCACTGTAACACCATTTTCAATTTTCCGAGCCACTTTGCAGAAAAATCTCCGCCGCTACCCTCGACGAAAGCCCGAAGCGAGGTTACAAGCAATTCTCGACCGACGATGACGATTACCATCCACGGCTGCAACATGAGCCAGGCGGGATAATCGGCTTTGTCGCTGGTCATTTCGGGAATGGCGACGAGAAAAATGAATACACCACAAATCAAAAATTTGTCGGCAAAGGGGTCCATAATCCGACCAAAGATGGTGATTTGCTTAAACCGTCGAGCCCACCAGCCGTCCAGAGCGTCCGTTGCAGATGCCGTCAGGAAAAAAAGTAGAGCAACATCGTAGCGTTGCAACCCGATCAGCGTGAAAACGATGACCGCAAAAAGGACACGAAGAAGGGTAAGCGAATTAGGGACGTTCATCGGCAACCTTGCCTAAAAGGAAACTGGTTGTAAGGTTAGCAAAAAAACGAAAAAAATTAAGACTTTATTTGGGAACCTGCCTCGTTATTCAGTCCGTCGACAAGTTCCACGCTTTTTTTCTGTTTTGTGGCAAACGACCTCCCTTTTCCAACGTAGTCACTTCTACGCCGAATTTTTCGTTTTCTTTCTCCACAGCCGAAGGAGAAAAATCGTTATACAAAAAAGTATGAAAACCCAAAGATGAGATAGTCCGACGATAAACCACAGAAAACCTTCCCAACCGTTTTGAATGCCATCGGTTAGTTCGGAAAAGAAACGAATGCGAGACTCTATTCCCTTTATTTTCTGGTAGTAGGCAACAGTCAAGGTGCTCAATGCGATTCGATCGTTGAGATACCTCATGCGTCCTTCCACCGATTCGATTTCCGTCTGCAAACTCCCAATTTCCTTTTCGATGAGGAGAATTTCTTCAACTTTTGACGCTTGCTTCAAAAGTTCCGTGTATCTGCTTTGAAGTTCTTTCTTAGTTTTTATTCGAGCGGCAAGATCAATGTATTCCTCTGTAACGTCGAGTGCTTCAATTTTTCGGCTGTCAAATTTGCTCACGCTTTCAGAAATCGTTTGCAGGAGCACGTCAAATTTATCGGCAGGAACACGAATGATTAACCTATGCTGCAGTTGGTCTGCGTAGGCGTCAACATTGTCGTCGGAGATGTAGCCATTTAACTCCCGAACCGTCTGTGTTATTAACGCCTTTGTCTCATCGACATCCGCCGTTGCAAATCGTATGTTTCCCTGCTTAACAATTTTTCGCTCTACCGTTTCTGCTCGGTCGGGTACTTGTTCGCTTTCCTGCAATGGCAATGCTGTTCCTACCAGTTCAGGTGCGGTCGCGGGGATACTGTAAGCAAGTTTCGTCTGTCCACAGCCGGTCAAGAGCAGGAGAGCGAGGAGAAGGGAGATGTAGTATTTCATCTGGTAGTTCCTTTCACGTTGGATTGGTGACGGTGCCTATTTTACCACACAGGAGACAAAAAAGGGGGACTTTACCGGCGGACTTGCGTCCGCCGCTCTTGCGCCGGAGTACTGGCTAAATGCCTTTCGCTTTCTTCACGAGTTCGATGAACTCCTGCCGGTACTTGTCGTCCTTCACATTCGGCGTTGCGAGTTCCAATACCATGTCCCACGTTCCCGTGCCGCTGTGGCGACTCGAACGGAGTAGCATGCCGTATAATGCGACCGCCGAAGCGAATTGTGAGTCGGCATTTGCGTCGTTCGTCGTCTTTTTCACGGGGAATTCCAACAACGCACTCTTGTCGCCGTCGGGTTCCTTGTAACGCAGTTTTACAAACAACAACTCGTCGGAAACCGGCGACGCAGTCGTCTCTTCTCTGCTGCCGTCTGTCTCGGTATCGTACCGAGACTTATCCACCGCCGTTGGAAGAGTTACACCTACTGGAACAATCTCGTACAGTGCCGTTACGGTGTGTCCCGCTCCGATCTCGCCCGCATCGACCGCATCGTTGTGGAAATCCTCGTCCCGAAGTTTGCGGTTTTCGTAACCGAGCAACCGGTAACCTGCCACCTGTGCCGGATTGAAATCGACTTGAATCTTCACATCCTTCGCTATCGCAAAGAGTGTACCGGTCAAGCCTTCGACCAACAATTTCCGGCACTCGTCCATCGTGTCGATGTATCCGTAGTTGCCGTTGCCTCGCATCGACAGCGTTTTCAATCGGTCATCTTTGTAGTTGCCCATGCCGAAACCGAGAATCGTCAGAAACACGCCGCTCTTCGCTTCATCGCCGATCATTTCTTCCAACGACTTGTTGTCCGTTGTGCCGACATTGAAATCGCCATCGGTGCAAAGGATCACGCGGTTCTGTGCCTCTTTATCAAAATACTTTTTGGCAGTTTCGTAAGCCATTTTGATACCGCCTGCTCCGTTGGTCGAACCGCCGGCACTCAAACTGTTGACCGAGTCGAGAATCGCCCGCTTTTCCTGTCCCGACACCGACGGCAGCACCAGTCGGCTATCTCCGGCGTAGGTAACAATCGCCACCCTGTCTTTTGGTTGGAGCATTTCCACCAAGTCGGTCAGTCCCCGTTGCACCAGCGGCAAGCGATTGGACGACGACATCGAGCCGGAAACGTCGATCAGAAAGACCAAGTTGAGCGGCGGACGCTCATCGACGGTATATTCTTTCCCTTTGATACCGATGCGTGCCAAGAGGTGCTTTGGTTGCCAGGGACAAGGAAAAACGTCCACATGGGTAGCAAACGGCTTGCCGTCGGTTGGTTGGGCGTAATCGTATTTGAAGTAATTGAGATATTCTTCGAGTCGGACGGACTCTGCCGGTGGTCGTCGTCCCGATTCAGCAATGTACCGCCGCATCGTCGAGTAGGAAGCGGTGTCCACGTCAATGGAAAAGGTGGAAAACTCGCCGACTTTGACCGCTTGGAAGTCGTTTTCGGTGAAATCCTTGCACGCTTCGTTGCGTTCGTTGTTGTAGGAGTCGTTGGGACGATAAAAGCGGTCATAACCACCACGTTCTTGGAGGTAACGTGTATCTTGTGTTCTCGATTCTACTGGCGAGGATGGTGCTCTTGCCGGCTGAGACTGCGGGCGTAGCATAGATGCGTCTGCTGAGCGAGCACTGCGTCGTGCAACTTCCATAGAATCAGCACGGTCAAAAGCCCTGCTGCGGCTCGCTGGTCTTCCTGCAATGATCGTAGCCGGTCCGCTCATTCCGCCGCCGACCATACCACCCATACCGCCGCCCATGCCCATGTTGCCCGTCGGAGCAGGTTCTTGTATCATTGGCGGCGGTTGGACCGCTGCTACTTCCATCGGTGGTTCAGAAAACGTTAGGGCATCCGCGACGAGGAGTGATTGTTCTTGCTCTTTTTGTAGGGTTATTGGAGCATCTGTTTCCGCGTCACTCCCGCGAAAGCGGGAGTCTAGAGAAGCAACTGCAAAATTTTCCGTCTGGATTCCTGCCTGCGCAGGAATGACCGCGTCCGCAATCTGAAGATTGCGGCTCTGTTCTACGTTTGTTTCCGTCATTGCGCTTCGCTCCATTCCGGCTTGTGTTGTTACTGTTACGTCTGCTCTTTTGCCTTGCGGTTGCAACACTATGACCACAGCGAACAGCGAAGCGGTAAGGGCAACGAGAGCGATTGCATTCCGAGCCCGCCGCATGAGCGGACGCAAGTCCGCCGGTGAGTCCACGCGTTTACCGGCATACTTGCGTATGCCGCTCTTGTGTTCTTGCGATTCAGGCAACGCCTCTTCGCTCATCGCCGTTTCGATTTGGGCGATGATTTGGCGAATGCCTGCCACTTCGGTTTGCAGTTTGTCGCTCTGTTCGATTGCCGTTTGGATTTCTGCCGCTTCCTCGGCGGACAATTCGCCGAGAACGAAAGCGGTGAGACGTGGATCGGATGGATATATTGTTTTCATGGTTTGTTGGTTGGGTTAATGGGTTAATGTGGATTGCCATTTGTGGTAGGTTGCCGACCGCCGGGCGGCAACGTGCGGTACACCGCACTCTTGTCGGCTATCGCCGACGCAATCGCCCGGCGGTCGATTGCCTACCTTTGCATCTCCTTCCTTAACATCGTAATCGCCTCGTGCAGAAGCCAGGCAATCGTGTTGACCGACTCGCCGAGGACTTCGGCAATCTCGGTGTATTTCAGACCTTCCTGAAATTTCAGGCGTAACACCTCCCGATGCCTCGGGGATAGGTCGTTGATTTTCTGTTGTATCATTGTTGTAATCTCCTTTTTTTCCGTGAGGATGACCGGATCGAACCGGGTAACGTCCGCCGGCAGGTCGTCGGACAGCGATTTGGTACGCCGCAATCGCCGAAGATGGTCGATCACGAGATTCCGTGCCGTCTTGTACGCCCAAGCCTGCGGATGGTCAATCGTTGCCCTCTGTTGTTCCATGCGGAGAAAGACATCTTGGGCGATGTCCTTGCCAGCATCGTGGTCGGACAATAATCGCGCTGCATAGCGGCAGATTGCGTCGTACAGTGAACTTGTTGTCATTTTAGGAAACTGTGCCCATTTCGGGGCGGTTTTTTGCTTTCCTACCATTATAGACGCACGGAGTGGAATTTTCATAGGAGAATTTTTGAAAAAAAAGATTACTTGCCGGTTCGAAGCCCATAAGTTAAGATTTTAGGGTCATTTTTCTCGTGCCAACCCCCTTTTGCTTGCCATGAATGTTCCGAAGCTGTTTGCTTTAGTCATTGGTCTCGTTGCCGTTTTGCTCATGAATTCGTCTTTACACGCTACCGACCGATTTTTGTCCCTCGCCGGAACATGGCAAGTTGCCCTCGACCGTGATGATGTCGGAGTTACGGAAAAATGGTTTGCCAAAAATTTCGATAAAAAAATCCAACTTCCCGGTACGCTTTGCGATGCCAGTTACGGCGATCCGCTGACACTGGAACCAGACATCAACAACCGCGAAGTGCTGCTGAACCTCAAACGCAAATTCGATTATGTCGGTGCGGCGTGGTACAAACGTACAGTGGACATCCCGGAACATTGGAAGGGCAAGCACGTTGCACTCAAATTGGAGCGGGTACTTTGGACATCGCAACTCTGGATCAACGACCAACGTGTCGGGACTCTCCAGCGGAACGATAGTTTGACCACACCCCATTACTTCGATGTTACGCCGTATCTGAAGTCCGGTCAAAACACGTTTGTCTTGCGAATCGACAACCGAAAACTCCATGATGTTTCGGTGCGTAATATGGCACATGCCTATACGAACGAAACGCAAACGATGTGGAACGGCATTTTGGGAGAAATTTCCCTGACCGCAAAAGACAACGTGCGAATTGAATTAGTGAACATCACTCCCTCTGCTTCGGTGGAGGATAAATTCGGAAAATGTTACGACTTTGAAAAGACCTATTGCAATTTTAACATTCGTCTTGCCAAACCCGCTCGTGTTCTGGTGGAGGGAGCCGTTAAAATAACGATTCGGGACAGTGAGGGCAAGAAATATGGACTTGAACCAAGCGAATTCAAGTCCATTAGCAATTCGTCCCTCATGAATTTTGGTTTTCCTCGCCTGATACCGGACGCAAAGCCTTGGTGTGAATTTTCACCGCATCTTTACGAGGCGACTGTCAGGATTGAAACCAACCTTGGAAACGACGAGAAAACTTTCAAGTTCGGACTACGCAACATCACGAACAACAATGCCCGGCTGCAAATCAATGGTCGTCCGCTCTTTCTGCGAGGTACGCTCGAATGCTGCATTTTCCCACTCACGGGATACCCTCCTACCGACAAAGAGGATTGGCTTAAAATCATGAAACAGGCAAAAAACTACGGGCTTAATCATCTGCGTTTCCATTCGTGGTGCCCTCCCCAAGCCGCCTTTGAAGCCGCCGACGAAATCGGATTTTATTTGCAAGTGGAAGCCCCTTACTGGGAAAACAATTTTGGTGCTGACGAACCAACGACTCGGTTTATTCTCGACGAATGTCATCGAATTCTCGCCGAATACGGCAATCATCCTTCGTTCTGCTTTTTCTCATTGGGCAACGAAATCGGCGGCAATTTTCACCTGCTCAATCAAATCGTGCTTGACCTAAAAGAAAGGGACAACCGCCGATTGTACACCAATTCATCGTTCACGTTCCAAAAACCGGATACCGGTTGGACGAATTCCGGCAACGATTTTTGGATAACGCAGTGGACGGACAAAGGCTGGGTGCGCGGACAGGGAGTTTTCGACCAATATCCGGTCAACTTTACGCAAGACTACGCCAAATCGCTCGAAGGAATTCCCTGTCCGGTAATTACGCATGAAATAGGGCAGTACAGCGTGTTTCCGAATTTTCGGGAAATTGAAAAATATACAGGAAACCTTGTGCCGCTCAATTTGCTGGCAATCAAGAAGGCAATGGAAGAGAAAGGATTATTATCAGGGGGACGTGATGTGGTTTACCAAGAAAACAGCGGGAAATTCGCTGCTATTCTCTATAAAGAAGAAATTGAGAGGGCATTAAAGACCGAAGCCCTCAGCGGATTTCAGTTGCTCGATCTGCACGATTTTCCCGGTCAGGGAACGGCACTGGTCGGTTTGCTCGATGCTTTTTGGGACAGCAAGGGAGCGATTTCCGGCGAGGAATTCCGGCGTTTTTGCAGTCCCCTCGTTCCGCTTGCCCGGTTCGAGAAGCCGGTCTATCGCAATACCGAAACGTTGTCCGCAACCTTTGAAGCCGCCAATTTCAGCGATCACGAATTCACATCGGAGGCAACATGGTCGCTCCGCGATCCTACCGGCAACTTCAGCCAATCGGGAGTCTTTGAGCAACGGCATTTCAAAATCGGCGGTGGAAATCAGGTTGGAAAAATTGCCGTCCCGCTCAACCATGTTACCAAGCCGACGAAGTTAACGCTGTCACTGTCGATTGCGGAAGAGAACCGGAGCAACGAATGGAGCGTCTGGGTCTATCCTGTCGTCTCGGAGCCGATAAACACGGAGATTGTCTGTACAACCTCTGCGGAGGAAGCCCTTGCCGCTTTGCAGGAAGGAAAAAAAGTATTGTTGAATCCGCCGGTAGGTAAGATTCAAGGAATCGAGGGAATGTTTGTGCCGGTGTTTTGGAGTCCGATTCATTTTCCAAAACAGGCAATCAGCATGGGCATTTTGTGCGATCCGAAGCATCCGGCACTGTCCGACTTTCCGACGGAAAGCCACGCAAATTGGCAGTGGCGTGATCTTTGCAAGCGGTCGAAAACGTTGGTGATTGACGGCTTGGCACTGGAACCGATTGTGGAAATGATGGACAATTTTCTGACCAATCGGCGATTGGCAAACATTGTGGAAGCAAAGGTCGGCACCGGTTCGCTGCTATTTTGTTCCATTGACATTACGAATGATCTCGACAAATGCCTGCAAGCCGAATGGCTCCGCATTTCGCTGTTGCGGTATATGGAAAGCAATCGTTTTTCGCCTAAAAACAGCGTCGAACCGAGCGGGATTCGTTCCTTGTGTGCCGAATAAAAGTAAGCCGGTACCCCTCCTGTGGAAGGGTACCCTCTTGGTAGAGGATAGGCTTTTTCGTAGAATACCACCTTATTAAAACTTCCGCTGATCAACGGGGTCAGAAAACATGCTCGCTAACAATGACTAAAATCCTGCCGCCACTGTTTCTTTTGTTCTTACTTTTCACCACCTCGGAAACCGTTGCTGAATCGATGCAGCGTCTTGAAAGCGCCGACTTGGTCATGCTCGTTGAAAAAATCGAAATAGAGAAAAACGAAGGTATTCGGCTTGTTTCCCTAACGGATAAGGCGACAGGGCACCTATTCTGTTCGGCTCCGGCTCGTCCATTGTTTTCGTTGATTCTCTGTGACCCGAAAACCACGAAACAGCAACACCACGCTCTTGCCGACAGCGGTTGGGACAGCGTTTCCGTAAAAAAAGAAGATAACGTTTTGCACCTTTCTTGGAAGGGATACCAAAAATTTCCCGGTGCTGAAAACGTTTCCGTTACCATGCAAATCGTTGCTGACCCGGCAAAGAATGGCATCGAGATTTCGCAAACCGCTACTGCCGGTTCGGAACAGGTTTCCATTGTCGCCATGATGTTGGGGCAAATCGCCGTCCGAAATTTCGGTCCCGACACAAAATTGTTCTGTCCTTTAACTTCGGGAAAAGTTTATACCGACCCTTGTGAAAAGAATGTTCAACTGAACGTCGGCTATCCCGGTTACAGCGCCTCGATGCCCTGGAACGTTGTTTGGGGCGAAAAAAGGCCAGAGCAAGGTTTCCGAACTACGGAGAACATCGGTCTGTACGTCGGCTTTCATGATCCAATGGGATGCCGTAAAAACCTCGGATGTCGTGCTGCCGGAAAACAGGAAGGTTATGCTTGGCAAGATACCGTCAGTTTTTGGGCGACCGTCCAAGCGGAAAACATGTTCGAGCCGAACAACGAACTCAAAATTGGCGGCAAAACCGTACTGCGAACAATACGGAACAACTGGTACGATGGTGCAATGATCTACCGTGATTGGGTTCGTCGGGTGGCACCGTGGTATCCCCGCGAAAAAATGGATGAAAACGGTCGTACCGACACGCCGCAATGGCTCAAGGAACACTGTCTCTGGGCAATGTATCGGGTTGCCCCAGAGGAGATGATTCCCGCTATGAAGAATTTCCGTGATGCCTTTGGTGTACCCGCCGCCGTGCATTGGTACTATTGGTGGAAAACAAATCCACATGCCAATGATGGTCCCCATTTTTTTCCTTACGATAACGACTATCCTCATTTTTTTCCCCGCGACGGATTCAAGGCAGCGGTCGATGAACTCCAAAAGAACGACGACATTTTCATTATGCCCTATGTAAACGGTCTGCTCTGGGATACACGGGATCGCGGAATGGAGGATTGGCTTTATACCCAAGAAGGTTTGCCCGGTACGGTAAAAAACGAAGATGGCACCACAAACTTAAATTCATACGGTAGCAAAGAATCGGACGGCAGCGATGTAAAACTCGCTCACATGTGTCCGGCATCGCAGGTTTGGCAGCGTAAAGTCCGAGAAAACGTTTTTCGATTGATGAATGAAAATGGAACGAAAGCCGTTTATGTTGATCAGGTCGCAGCAGCGGTTCCTGAACTCTGTTTTGATCGCTCCCACGGACATCCGCTCGGCGGAGGATATTGGTGGAAAGATGCTTATCAAACGATACTCAACGGTATCCGTTCCGACTTGCATAAGCCTGACATTGCAGACCATCCGTTGTGCGATAGCGTTAATGAACGTTTACGATTGAATCCGAAGGCGTTGCGTGACCGGGCGGTCACATCGGAATGTACCGCCGAGGTCTGCTTGTCGATTGTCGATGGTTTTTTGACTTGGAATCACCAGTCTCAAGATCAGGTTCCTGCTTTTGCGGCGGTGTATGGCGGAGCGGTGCAAATGATCGGGCGGGATTATCGTGCAGGAAAAGTTTATGCCGAGCGAACGGTGCCAGGTTGGAAGCAAACGGTTGAACCGCTTGCCTGCCGGATGAAAACGGCTGAAGCACTCTGTTTTGGCGAACAAATCGGTTGGTTTGTTCCCACGATCATTGAGGAAGCGGATAAATTTCCGTTTCAGCGGGCGGCGGTTCGGCTAAGGTATCAGGTTCGGCACTATTTTTACAAAGGTGAAATGTGCCGACCACCGGATTTACCCCAAGAGGTTCCAACCGTTACGGCGGATTGGAATTTTTACGGCTCACCGCCTATTACGGCTTCGGCTGTGCAAACCGGTTGTTGGCGAATAGTGAAAAACGGTCAAACACAATCAGCAATTCTGCTTTTTGCCAACGTGTCGCAAGAGGCGATCACAAGCCGGTTCCATGTTGATCTGTCGGAAATTGGTTTCGACAAGAACTCGGTGAGCATTCGACAACTTGGTCCTGAAGGAGTCGAAAAGACGATCAACGTTGGCGCTTTGACTCAACCGGTTGTTTTTCCCGGAGAATCTGTGTTCGCTTGGGAAATAGACGGCACGGTCACGAAAGCACTCTGAAGTGAATTTTTGTCAGCCCGACAACTTTTCCATGCCGATGACTTACGGTTGGAGAAAGGCATCTAACCATTCGTACGTTTTGCTTTCGGCTTCGGGAGGCACGGCATGTCCCTTTTTATGATTGAACAATCCAAGATATGGCGGATTGCCGTAAAGTCGATAAATGGGCAAAGCCGCTACGATATAGGTCCAACTGGCATCGCCGTCAGAAGCATTTCCGCCGATCAAGAGAAAGGGACGCGGGGCAATCATCGCCAAGATTTCACGGTGACTTAGCGAAAAATCTTTGGCTTTGCAAGGAGGACCGAGATACCAGTCATCCTCCCAATTCGATTGTTCAATGCCGATGCCTCCTTCACTGCTGACGCTGCAATAAACCCGTTCGTCAAACGCCGGAAGGTACAAGGCTTGCTTTCCCCCCAGCGAATGTCCGGTACAACCGATTCGTTGCGGATCAACATTTTCAAGGGAAATGAGAATATCGACGGCAATCTGCGCATCCAAAATCATTCGAGCCATGCCCCAGTTGTCTGGATTGCGGATTCGGAACTCTTCGGTTACTTCCCGATACTTGAGTTGAATGTCATCGCTACAAGGCCAGATGCTGTTTTGGGGACAAATCACGACGTATCCCTTTCGGGCAAGATGGTATCCGCTTGCACGGACTCCTTTATCGAAAATTCCAGCCGTTTGATGGTAGGAATACTCCGATGTTCCGTGAAAGACGACGACGGCGGGACGCTGCGTTTCGATTTTTTCTGGAAACATCAGATACGCCCGGACTTTTTGTCCCGGCTCCGTCGTGTAGAGGATTTTTTTTCGGACAATACCATCAAATTTGACTTCGTCGAGAACTTCAAACGATGGGGGATCATATTTTTTTCCTTTTTCGCGAACCGATGCCATTGGTCCGAGATACTTGATCCATTCTTTCCGCAACTCTGACCGGCGTTTTTCCCAATCTCCGGGCGTGGCAATCGGTTTGCCGTCCCTACCGACGAACACCGTTTGCTCTGCCGGTTGTCCCGCTGGAGGCGTTTGGAGGTCGGCGAGATTGATTTCAATGTTCGGTTGCGCCGCCGAAGGAATTTGCGTTCCTGCGATGGCGGCACAGACAAATACAATGCAAAGCATTCGGTAAATCATGAGATTGCCATGGTATATTCCGTGTCTTTTTAATCGTATCATTTTCGGCAGGAATAACAAGCCAAAAATCGAGGACGATACACACTTTGTTTGTCAGTGTCTTGACAAGACCTTGCCGTTTCGGGACAATCACGGTCGTTCGGTCTTCATTTCCCTATTTCGATGTCAGATATTGTCTCGCGATTACAGACCGCCCGACACAAGGTGTTAGAACAATTATCGCAAGTCATCATTGGTCAAACCGATGTCATTGACGAATTGCTGATTTCTGTGTTCGCCCAAGGACATTGCCTGCTCGAAGGAGTTCCAGGCTTGGCAAAAACGCTCATGGTCAGCACCCTCGCCCAAAGCCTCGATCTACGGTTCAGCCGTATTCAATTTACGCCGGACTTGATGCCCGCCGACATCACCGGAATTGACATCATTGAAGAAAACCGCGATACCGGCAACCGAGCATACCGCTTTCTCGAAGGTCCATTGTTCGCCAACGTGATTCTTGCCGATGAAATCAATCGGACTCCGCCAAAAACGCAGTCCGCCTTGCTCGAAGCAATGCAAGAACATCGAGTAACAGTCGGTCGCAACCGGCATCCCCTTCCGCAACCGTTTTTTGTACTGGCAACACAAAATCCCATCGAACAGGAAGGAACGTATCCACTTCCCGAAGCGCAGCAGGACCGATTCATGTTCAAGGTTTTCGTGAAGTATCCGTCATTCGAGGAGGAATTTGAAATCGTCCGCAAAACCACGTCGCTCGAAACCTGCGATATTCAGCCTGTCTTGAAGGGAGAAGAAATCCTCGAACTCCAAAAGGTCGTTCGGCAAGTTCCGACGAGTGATCACGTAATGCGGTATGCTTTGGCATTGGTTCGGCAAACCAGGGTCGATCAGAAGGCGGGGATTCCCGATATTGTTCGGCAGTATGTTTCGTGGGGAGCAGGACCACGAGCGGTGCAGTATTTGGTGCTGGGCGGCAAAGCGAGAGCATTGCTTCAC
>Ga0082212_10009288_pt1 | contig 12692 bp, 9 predicted proteins | sample TergutNt197P3_FD_71548 | JGI IMG/M metagenome (GOLD analysis project Ga0082212, IMG submission 71548) | Neocapritermes taracua P3 segment gut microbial communities from Petit-Saut dam, French Guiana - Nt197 P3 | ecosystem: Host-associated > Arthropoda: Insects > Digestive system > Gut ... | reverse complement strand
TCGACCACCCGTGTTTCCAGTTTCAGCGCACCCGCGATATCCTTAACCGATAAGCTCATTTTAACCGCCTCCCAGCGTTATTTTGTAAAAACCGGCCCAAAATACCCGGCTCTGTACTAAATTATCGTTCATGGGGGATCTGAATGCAAGGAAATCACCGAAAAAAAACAAAAAAAACCTAAACTTGCCTCGCAAATTCTCCGAAAATCCCCGACGGGGCGAGCGCGCGGGGCGGCGCGCAGGCTGGCAAAAATCTGGATGAGTCCGCTTGCGGAGCCTCTGACCGGCCTTTTTCCATGTTTCGGGTTAGTGGTATTTCGATATTGTTATGTTGCTCTCAAGTTCCTCATGCCGGTCAGCATTCTTTGTACTCCAAATTTTAGAATTTATTGCGTAGTCTCCTTCAGCGGGGAGTTCCAGAAATTTTTTGCCAGCCTGCGCGCCGCCCCGCGCGCTCGCCCCGTCGGGGCATTTTCGTGTAAATGACGGGGCAAGTTTAGCCTTATTGGTTTCCAATTATATACTTGCATTCAAAGGAAATAACATAGTTATTCGAAAAACACCCATAATAGGCACATTCACCAGAAATGTATGCTAAAACAATTGCTTCGGGGCCCGTCGGAGGCCAAACGCACTCGTGCTGCTCGCACGGCACGTTTGCCTCCGACACCCTCCGCCACATTTTTGGGCATACATTTCTGGGTTTTATTTCACTAGGGGTGTTTTCCCGCTTTTATTCGACTGGCATACATTTCTGAGTTTTCTCCAAAAGAGCATTTCGGATTGATATTTCTTGAATTCGAGAGGGTAATTGCGCGCCCGCCCCGTCGGGGCATTGTCCGATAAGACGGAGCAAGTTTAGCAGCTATTCGCAAAAAGAGAGTCCGCTCTGCAAAGCCGTTATCTCGCTGCCCCCAAGAAGTCCGCTACCGTTACCTCGCGCCGCCTCCATACAAAACCCGCTACTCCCCACTCCCTACTCCCCATTCCCTAGTCCCTAGTCCCCAGTCCCTAATCCCCCTTTCTTCCCCTCTGCGAGCTTTGCGCCTCTGCGCCTCTGCGTGAAATATTGCGAATAACGCCTCTGTGCCTCTGCGTGAAATATTGCGAATTATGCCTCAGTGCCTTTGTGCCTCCGTGTGATATAAGGGAAAAAGTTGCCTCTGTTTTTAAAATTCAAACAGCGGCAATTGCAGCCCGGCGCCGTCGGTGTCGGCGAGGAGGCGGCGGATGCGGCGGGGGTCGTCGGGGCGCTCGATGAAGGCGCCGCCGCAGTTGATGAAGTAGCGGGCGCGCTTGAGTACCGCGCCAAGGCGGCGGAGGCCGTCAAAGCTGAGGCTGCGGGAGCGGCGGGTTTCGATGATGCGGCGGGCGGTTTTTGCGCCGATGCCGGGGACGCGCAGCAGGGTTTCGTAGTCGGCGCGGTTAATCTCGATGGGGAAAAAGTCGAGGTTGCGCAATGCCCAGGCAGTCTTGGGATCGACGTGCGGATCGAGGAAAGGGCTGTCCTCGCCAAGGATTTCGGCGGCGGCAAAATGGTAAAACCGCATGAGCCAGTCTGCCTGGTAGAGGCGGTGCTCGCGCACCAGCGGCGGGCCGGGGATTGCAGGCAGGCGGGGGTCGAAGGCTGCGCCACGGGCACAGGCGCCGGGGTGGATAAAGGCCGAATAGTACACCCGGCGCAGGGAAAATTTGCGGTACAGGGAACTGGACAGCCTGATGATCTGCCGGTCGTCCTCCTCGCTGGCACCTACGATAAGCTGGGTGCTCTGCCCTGCCGGGGCGAAATCGGGGGAACTGGCTTTTCCCTGGGGCAAAAACCGGCTTTTACGGCGGGTTTCCTCAAAATCGCGGCTAAGGTCCGAAAAATCGTCCATCGCGCCGAGGATCGCCGTGCCGGATTTGTCCGGGGCGAGGTTTTTCAGGCTTTTATCCGTGGGAAGCTCAATGTTCACGCTGAGACGGTCCGCCCACAGGCCGGCCTCGCGGATCTGCGCATCTCCCGTGCCGGGGATTATTTTCAGGTGGATATAGCCGCCATAGCCCGCCTCGGTACGGAGTGTTTTAGCCGTCTCGATGAGTTTTTCCATGACGATGTCGGGATCGGCGAATATCCCAGACGACAAAAACAGCCCTTCGATATAGTTGCGCCGGTAAAATTCGCAGGTTAGGCCGACCAGTTCCTGTACGGTAAAGCTGCTGCGGGGTATGTCCGCCGAGGAGCGGTTGACGCAATAGGCGCAGTCATACCGGCAGACATTGGAATAAAGCACCTTGAGCAAGCTGACGCAGCGTCCATCCCCGGTCCAGCTATGGCAAACCCCCGCCGGGACCCGTGCGCCGAAATCCGGCGCATTGCCAGCTTTGCCTTTGGAAGTGCCGCCGTCTTTGATAACGCCACTCCCCGAAGAAGCGCAAGAAGCGTCATACTTAGCCGCCCCCGCAAGAATGGAAATCTTCTCCCCCAACTCCATAATAACAACTATACATCTGTATAGAACAAATTGCAAGCAGGTAAGCGACAGGGCGATCTCAATTCAAGTTTCAAAAATGCCGATAAAGAGTGTATGAAAAAGACCATCGCTTTACTACTGACTTTTTATATTGCCGCGCTGTGCATTCCCCAACAGGCATCAGCCCAGGCATACACGGCCCCGGCGGGGGATAATTTCAGGCAGGAAGGAATCGCCTCGTGGTACGGCGCCGAATTCGACGGCAGGCCGACCGCTTCGGGCGAGGTCTTCAATTCGTCCATGTTTACCGCCGCACACCCCAGCCTTCCCTTTGGAACCTACCTGCTCGTTACCAACAGGCACAACAACAAACAGGTCGCGGTCAGGGTTAACGACAGGGGGCCTTTTGTCGCGTCGAGGATCATCGACGTTTCAAGGGCCGCAGCCGAGCAGCTTGATATGCTTGCCACGGGAACCGCGCCGGTCTTAATCGAAACAATTAACGCGGGCCAGCAGCAGGCCGAAGCGCCGATTCAATATTTGCCGCCTGTTCAGGTGCAGCCCATGGCGCAGCCTCAGCAGCCGGTTGTGCCGCAAACGCCGGTTCCGCAGCAGCCTGTTTATCCGCAGCAAACGTATATTCCGCCGGCGCCCGTCCAGCCGCAGCAGATCACCATAGTGCCGGCCCCGGCGGAAATTCCCCCGGTTACGGTGACGGTATACCCACCGCCGGCGCCCCCCGTACCGCCTCCAGCACCGGCACCGGCACCAGTGATTCCCGCCCCTATTCCGGAAAATCTGCCTCCGGCGCTTACCGGGGCAAGGCTGATTCCTTCGATTACACCGCAGCCGAATAAAACATACCGGCTCCAGGTGGGTTCGTACAAAGTGCCCGGCAACGCGGTAGAGGCGTACACCAAACTGAAGGCCGTCGGACTCAACCCCGAATATGAACGGAACGGAGACTTTTTCCGGGTCGTAATCAAAGGGATCCGTGGTTCAGAAGTTCAGTCTGTAGCCAACACGCTGGGAACGACAGGTTTCAGCGAAGCCGTTATAAGGGAAGAATAGCGGCGCTTCTGGCTTCCTGTGAATAAACGCGCCTTAAGGGCGGATATCCTCCTTTTGCTTACTGCCGGAATCTGGGGATTTGGATTTGTCGCCCAGCGTTCCGGTATGGAGTATGTGGGGCCGTTCGCGTTCAACGGCATCCGGTTCATTTTGGGAAGCCTTTCCCTGCTGCCGCTGATCCTGATCCGGCGAAAATCCCGCATTAATGGGCCTCGTCCCGCAGCAGCCAAAAAGCTCTGCCTGTATTCGCTTGCCGCCGGGGTATGCATCTTTGTCGCCGTCATCCTCCAGCAGTTCGGCATCATGTTCACCACGGCGGGCAACGCCGGCTTTATCACCGGCCTCTATGTGGTGCTGACCCCCATTCTCGGCATTTTCCTGGGAAGGAAAACCGGCGCGGCAACCTGGGCAGGCTCGGTGTTCACCGTGGCCGGCCTGTACTTCCTCTGCGCCGCCGGACAGCTCGCCTCGATAAACCCCGGCGACATCATCACCGTAATAAGCGCGGCTTTTTGGGCCTGCCATGTCCTGTTGATCGACCGGCTGGTCCGCGATGCCGATCCGCTGATATTGTCAGCCGGACAATTCGCCGTTTGCGGAATTTTGGCCCTTGCCGGGGCGTTCCTCGCCGAACCGTTCGTCGTCCCGCTGGTTGAACGCATCGACCCCGCCCTCCTTGGCCGGGGAACCTTCGAGTGGCTGCCCTTCCCTTCCCTGCTTTCGGGACTTATCTCCCGAACTGCCGCCCTCCCCCCCGGTGCCCTGATCCCGATTCTTTACGGCGGCCTCGGCTCCGTGGGAATCGCCTACACCCTGCAGGTGGTCGCCCAGCGGGATGCCCCGCCCGCCCATGCCACAATCATCCTCTGCTTTGAAGGCTGCTTTGCCGCCCTTGGCGGGGCGCTATTGCTATCGGAAAAAATAGGCCGCTGGACGCTCGCGGGCTTCGTCCTGATGCTTGCCGGGATGCTTGTCACCCAATGGGAAGTCGTGATTAAAAGCAGCCGGAAAAAAATTGCTTGAATAGATAGCCATTTACCCCTATTATAGTAAGATAAACAATCAAGGGGGTAGGTATGGCTAATACGGCTGATTTCACAATCGAGGAACTGGGCAAGCGGAGCATCAAATCGCCCATCATTATGTCAAAAACAGAAGGGGACGGAATCGCAAACTACGTCACCGACTCTCAGTATGTGCGCCTGCAAACTGCGGTAAAGCTTGGAGCGCAGCAGCCGGTAAAGCGATCGCAGGTGCTGGAATGTGCCGGGCCGAGGGAAATGATCTACTTTACCCCCGCCCATGTCCATGCGGGGATCGTAAGCTGCGGCGGGCTGTGTCCGGGCATTAACGACGTGATCCGGGCCGTCGTGCGCTGCCTGTGGTATCGTTACGGGGTAACGCGGATATCGGGCATACGCTACGGCTACAAGGGCTTCCTGCCGGAATCGGGATTCGATGTCAAAAAACTTGATCCTCCCAGCGTCGATGAAATTCACAAACTCGGCGGAACCTATTTGGGAAGCGCCCGGGGCGGCGGCAGGGAAGTCGGCAAAATTGTAGACGCGATGGAAAAACTCAACATGAACATATTGTTTACCATCGGCGGCGACGGAACTCAGCGGGGCAGCCTCGACATTGCGGAAGAAGTGGAACGGAGGAAGCTGAAGATCGCCATGGTCGGCATCCCCAAAACCGTTGACAATGATTTTATCCTTCTGGATCGCTCTTTCGGATTTGATACCGCAGTGGCCAAGGCAACCGAGGTTGTTTCATCGGCGCATATGGAGGCGGTCTCGGCGATTAATGGCATCGGCCTGGTAAAGGTGATGGGCAGGGAGTCGGGGTACATCGCCGCATGCACAGCGCTGGCGAGCCACGATGTCAATTTTGTACTTATACCGGAAGTGCCTTTCAACCTTGAAGGCTATAACGGCTTCCTCAAACACCTTGAGGACCGGCTCGCTAAACGCAATCACGCCGTTGTCGTCGTGGCGGAAGGCGCAATGCAGGAGCAGCTTCTTACCGAGAAAAAGCACGACGCGGGCGGCAACCTGAAAATGGCCGATGTCGGCACGTACATCAGGGACAGGATCAACAAGTACTTTGACGAGAAGAAGATCGAGATCAACCTGAAATACATCGATCCCAGTTACGCGATTCGTTCCGCTCCGGCCAATCCGGGCGATTCGGTTTACTGCGAACGGCTGGGCAACGCGGCAGTCCACGCGGCAATGGCGGGAAAGACCAAGATGATCATCGGCCTGGTGAACAATGAATTTGTGCATCTGCCCATCAAGACGGCTATCGCCAAGCGCAACCACGTCGATCCCGAGGGCACCCTCTGGCGCGACTGCCTGGATGCCACCCATCAGCCCGCGCAGATGGTGAACCAGTTTAATAAGTGATTAGTGGGTAGTGATTAGTGAGTAGTTGCGGCGGCGCGGGTTTGGAGATGAGCGATGCGCAGGCCGATTCCCTGTTCTCGCAGGCTTTGGCGCGGGCTTGCGCTGAGGTGGGGAAAATTTCCTCCGTGCTGCTTGTTCCTCCGGACATTACCCGCTTTTATTCGCGGGCGGGCTTTTTTGCGGGAATCGCCTGCCGCGAATTTGCAAAGGCAGGGGTTCAGGTTACCGTGCTGCCCGCCCTGGGAACCCATACCCCGCTGAATGCCGCCGAACGGGAACGGATGTACCCCGCCGTCCCCGAATCGCTGTTCCGCGTACACGACTGGCGCAATGACGTGGTCTGCCTTGGCCGCATCGAACGCGAATGGGTTGCGGAAGCCACTGGCGGCGCGGCGGACTTTGACTGGCCGGTGCAGGTTAACAAACTGCTGGCGGACGGCGGCTTCGACATGATCGTCTCGCTGGGGCAGGTGGTTCCCCACGAAGTGGTCGGCATGGCGAACCACGCGAAAAATATCTTTATTGGAACCGGCGGCAAAGAGGCCATCGACAAAAGCCATTTCGCCGGGGCCGTTTACGGCATGGAAAAAATGATGGGCCGCGCCGAAACGCCGGTGCGGGCGATGTTCGACGAAGGCATGCGCCGCTACGGCGGCAAACTGCCGCCGATATTCTATGCCCTAACCGTTATTGACGGCGGCGGAGAACCGGCGCTGCGGGGATTATTCTGCGGTTTTGGCCGCGAATGTTTTGAACAGGCCGCCGCCCTTTCCCGCGAGGTAAACGTTACCCTGCTGGACGAGCCGCTGCACAGGACAGTGGTATACCTTGAGCCGCAGGAATTCCGCAGCACATGGCTTGGCAACAAGGCGATCTACCGCACCCGCATGGCGATGGCCGACGGCGGCGAATTGCTGATCATCGCGCCGGGACTGGAACGCTTCGGCGAAGACCCGCAGCTTGACGCGCTGATACGCAAACACGGCTACCGCCCGGGAAAAGTTATCCGGGAAAGAGCCGCCGCCGATGCGGAACTGGCGGGCAGCCTCAGCGCGGCGGCGCATTTGATCCACGGCTCAAGCGAGGGACGCTTTACCGTACGCTACTGCCCCGGACCGGGCATTGGCCGCCGTGAAATAGAGTCCGTGGGTTTCGAGTGGGGCAGCATCGGCGAAGCGTTGGAACGCTACGACGTCCGCAGCCTTGCGGCGGGCTGGAACAGCGCCGGCGGCGAACGGTTTTTCTATGTGCCGAATCCGGCGCTGGGCCTGTGGGCATTGCGGAGTACTTTTGAGTCCAACTAGTGAACGCCGCAAGGCTGTGGCGGCAATAATTGTCTGCGTGCTGTTCTGGGGTTTTTCGTTTATTTCGATAAAAATTACCGTGGCGGTTTTTCCTCCCATGTCTCTGGGCCTCTCGCGCTTTGCCATCGCCCTGATTTTTCTGTATTTTATAAAACGCAGGCTGGCCCCCGGCGAAAAACTCCGCAGACAGGACATCCCCCTGCTGCTTGGCGCGGGTTTTTCCGGCGTCACCCTGTACTTCTTCTGCGAAAACAACGGCGTCTCCCTGGTGACAGCATCCGAGGCTTCCATCGCCATCGGCTCCATCCCTGTGCTGACCATGATCGCCGACTGGCTCAGCGTAAAAATGTCGCGTAACAAAAACAGCGTCCATCCGAGGGTAGGCGCGCGCCAGTGGGCGGGGGCATTTATCTCCATCGCCGGGGTATGGCTGGTAGCGGGGGTTTCTTTCGCACTTTCGGGCAGCGCCCTTGGCTATGTGTACATGGCGGGGGCAGCCTTCTCCTGGGTTGGCTATTCCCTGCTGACACGCCCGCTGTTCGCCCGCTGCTCGCGAATCTACATCGTCTTCTGGCAGACCGTTGCAGGCTTTCTCGGCTTTATCCCGTTTACGATCATGGAACTGGGCAAGTGGGGAACGCCCGATCTTCCCGTTATCTTCCACCTGGCCTTTCTGGGCATCTGCTGTTCCGCGCTGGGCTACTGGCTCTACGCCCGCGCCCTTGAGGTTCTGGGCATGTCGGTTACTGCGGTATTCATCAACCTGGTGCCGCTGCTAACCGTAATTTTCGGATTTTTTATCATGGGGGATCGCCTTACGGCATTGCAGTTCGCGGGCGCGGCCCTGGTTATCGGCGGCGTGTATCTTTCGATGCTGGAAAGCCGTCCCCGCCGTCTTATCGAAACCGGCTAAAAGGAGTTTATATGGATAAATCAAAAGCGCAGGTTGCCGAAGGAATCGTATCCGTCGCGGCCAACGCCCTTCTCTTTGCCGTAAAATTCTGGGCGGGAATGGTAACCGGCTCGATCGCGCTGGTGGCCGACGCATGGCACACCCTGTCCGATTCCCTCACCTCGATATTTGTGATATTCGCCGCCAAGCTTTCGGCAAGAAAGGCCGACAAGGAGCATCCCTTTGGACACGGGCGCTGGGAGCAGATATCGTCAATTTTTGTGGCGCTCGTTCTTGGAATCGTCGCCTACGATTTTATGCGAAATTCGATAACAAAATTCAGCAACAGGGAAAGCGCCGTTTTTGGACTGTTCGCCATAATAATAACGGCAGTATCAATACTCACAAAGGAACTCCTTGCCCAATATGCGTTTTATCTTGCGAGAAAGACCGGCAATCTGGTTATCAAGGCGGACGCATGGCACCACAGGTCCGATGCATTGTCATCGGTAGTGGTATTAATCGGCATAATTGTCAGCATATTTTTTGGGGAAAAATTCTGGTGGATAGACAGCGTTATGGGAATGATCATCGCATTAATGCTATTTTACGCGAGCTATGAGATAACAAAAGAGGCGATAACCAAATTGCTGGGCGAAGAGCCGGATCAGGGTCTGAAAGACAGAATCCAGGACGAAATAGTCAAAAAATACGGCTATGACCTGTATATCCACCACATCCATATGCATAATTATGTATTACACCAGGAGCTAACAATGCACATACGGATGGACAAGAACAAAACCATTGAGGAAGGGCATAAAACGGCAACCTATATCGAAGAGATGCTTATGGAAAAGTTCAACATGTCGGCGACCATCCATGTGGAACCGTTGATATAGTAAGTTTTCCGTTGTATGATGGTGAAAGGAGGAGTGCAAAATGGAAACCCGCACATCCATACGGCGCAGATTATTGATTTTTTCGCTGGTATTTTTCCTGGTAGTTTTGATCGGCGGCAGCGCGGCCTTTGTCCTTTCCATGTGGCAGATCGTCCATGTAAACGCGGGGAACGAACTGGCCCGCGATGTCGAAATTGAGCGGATAAAGCTGGAATCGTCGGTAAACAGCGAGATTGCCATCGCCCTTAAAATGGCCGATTCGCCGCTTATAAAACGGCACTTCCTCAACCCCGAAGACGACGCGCTGCGGGCTATTGCCTTTGAAGAAATAGCCGGATACCGCCAGGCCTTTGCGAGCAAATCGGTGTTCTGGGCCAGCGATATGGACAGGGAATTCTACTTTGACGAAGGCAATCACTATACGGTCAACCCGGAAGACCCCGACAATTACTGGTACAAGATGACCCTGTATGAAACGGAAAAATACAATTTCAATATCAACTACAACGCGGAAATGCAGAGGATAATGCTGTTCATCAACGCGCCGGTTTTTGATTCAAGGCGCACGCCAATCGGCCTTGTAGGAACGGGAATTGACCTGTCGGAATTTATCGATATCCTGTACCATGACTATACCCACGAAGCGGCGCTGTACTTCTTTAACATGGCGGGAGAAATTACCGGCGCACGGAATATGGACCTTATTACCAACAAGGTAACCCTGGACAGGGAACTCGGCTCTCTGGGCGCGGATATTCTTGCCCGTGCAAAGGATGTGCCGCCCGGCGAGATGAAGTTTTTTAATTCTTCCGGAGGAGTGGTCGTCGTTGATGAGATACCGACTCTTGACTGGTATATCACCGCCTATCTTCCCGTAACTCCCCTTGATGCACTGAAAAGTTCAATGACGATAATTTTTCTGTCAATGATGGCAATAATCGCCGCCATTTTTGTTATCTTCCATCTGTTCATCTCTACGCTGATAAAGCCCCTCAACACAATGGTGGATACGCTCAACAGGATTTCAGAGGACTGGGACATGACCCGGCGGCTCACCGTCCGCCAGAAGGACGAGATCGGGAATCTGGCCGATTTCTTTAACCTTACTTTTGAAAAAATCAGCGTGCTGCTGCGGGGCATTAAAAACAAATCGTTTACCCTTGCCGATACCGGCGATGAACTGAGCGCCACCATGGATGAAACATCCCAGGCGATAAACAAAATTGACGATGAAATTCAGAAAATGAGGAAAATGATTCTGACCCAGGTAGATGAGGTGAACAACTCGGTTACATTGATGGAACGGATCATCACGGGGCTGGACGGCCTGAACAACCACATAACCGTTCAGGCAGAAAGCGTGTCCCAGTCCTCATCGGCCATTGAACAGATGCTGGCGAGCATACACTCGGTAACGGAAACCCTGATGAAGAATTCGTCCAACATCAACATGTTATCGGATTCTTCTGTGACCGGACGGATGGATCTGCAGAAGGTTTCCGAAGACATACAGGAGATCGCCCGCGAATCGGAAGGGCTTCTGGAAATTAACTCGGTAATGCAGAACATCGCGAGCCAGACCAACCTTCTTTCCATGAACGCCGCAATCGAAGCGGCCCATGCCGGGGAATCGGGAAAGGGCTTTGCCGTAGTAGCCGACGAGATCCGCAAGCTGGCGGAAAATTCCAGCAAACAATCCAAGACCATCAGCTCCGTGCTTAAAAAAATAAAAACCTCCATTGACGCCATCACCAAATCCACCGCCGTTGTTTTGGAACGGTTCGGCGTGATTGAAGAAGAAGTCAACACCGTCTCAAATCAGGAAACCCAGATACGGAACGCGATGCAGGAGCAGAAAACCGGCAGCCAGCTGATCCTTGAAGCGATTACGCGGCTTAACTCCGTAACCGGCGAAGTGAAGAACGCGTCGTCTGATATGTCCGCTGCCAGCAGGGAAGTTCTTGAACAGAACAACGACCTGAAACAAATAAGCAGCAACGTAGCCGGCGAGATGGACGGCATGATGCAGAACATGGAAATGATCACCCAGGCCATTACCCGCGTGGTAGAGATAAGCCAGGAAAACAGCGAAAACATCAGCAGCCTTACAACCGACATTGGGCGCTTTAAGGTGGAATAGCAGGGCCCATGAAAAAAGTATTGATTGTTCTGATTTGCGCGGCCTTAACAGCGGCCTCTTATGCCGCCGACATGCCGAACAGGGCGATTTTTATTGAGGGAAAGGCGGCCAGGCCCGAGCAGCATTCATATTTCATGCAAAACTTCAGAATGGAGGGCGCTGCATTAGGGTACACTATCGCCGACAATAAACCTGATGCCGGGTATACCTTTAGCTTTAATGTTATTCCCAATAATATTATGTACAGCGACGGCATTGAACGGCCGGCCCCGCCCGATGAAGGGCAATACCTCCTTCTGGTAACCTTTACCAGAAACAGCGATAACAGGGAGCTTGTTTATTTAGATTTTCCTTTCACGGAACTTGAAGAAATGTACGAACACAACCAGGTTCTGTTTTTCAAGGCTACGGTTTACATTCCCCCGATCAACGAAGCCGATTATGCTAAACGGGAAAGCCAGGACTGGCGGAACAAATGGCTGTACCTGCGTGTATCTTTTGACTTTCCCGTAACTTTTTACCAATTAAAGGGCGACGGCCTGTATGCCGGGAAGGGGGTCTATGACGGGCCTATTGATTCTCCAACCAACATCGCGCCGCTTGACAACAGGGTCCTTGCCATGCCCGCCGGAACGGTGGGGCTTGAAGTCCACTTCCTGAATTTTATAAGCATTGAGCCGAAATTCCAGATGGGATGGGAATACCTTAACGACACGAATTTGATTATGATGGCGGCGGGCGTTGATCTGAAATTTCCGCTGAAATTCCTGAACAACGTATTGATTGAACCCTACGGGGCTCTTTCATTTCCGGTTCTTGTGCCCGAAGCATCAGATGTTTTTAACTCGTTCCCCCGGTTTGGATTTGGCGGCGGCGTACAAATCGCCTTTAAGGGGGGAAAAGCAGGGGCTTTTTTCGCTGATGTAAGCTATATGTATTTTAGTGGCGATGCTGTTATTAAAAATAATTTAGTTGAATTGTATCCGAACCCCGAAGTAATTCACTTTCAGCGTTCTATTCTTGGAATTGGAGTCGGGTACAAATTCGGGGCCGTTAACCGGAAGTAAATCAACAACCCCACCGCAAGCACTAAACTTGACCCGCAATTAGTATGAAAAATCCAACCAGGGGTGGGGCGGCGGGCGCCAAAAAAACTGGAGGAGTCCGCCTCCACAGCCCCCTGACCTCTTAATGTTTCCAGTTAAGAGAAACTATCCATAGCCACTATCATTAAGTGGTCAGGCCATAATTCTAGCCCTGGTTTTTGATTTTTTTCACAGGTCTATTACGGCGGGGAGTTCCAGAATTTTTTTGGCGCCCGCCGCCCCACCCCTGGTTGGCCTGTTCCGGTACTGTGCGGGTCAAGTTTAGCTGGCGTGGTATTTATCAGTTATTCCAAGCAATTTTGTGCTTATTCAATAATATCTGCCATAAAAATTAAACTTGAACCAGGGCCATTCACAAATGCCCCGGCAGGGTGGGCGGCGCGGGGGGCGCGCGCGGCGGCCTTTCAACTTTTTCT
>Ga0082212_10009287_pt1 | contig 12692 bp, 8 predicted proteins | sample TergutNt197P3_FD_71548 | JGI IMG/M metagenome (GOLD analysis project Ga0082212, IMG submission 71548) | Neocapritermes taracua P3 segment gut microbial communities from Petit-Saut dam, French Guiana - Nt197 P3 | ecosystem: Host-associated > Arthropoda: Insects > Digestive system > Gut ... | reverse complement strand
CCGAGGGAAGCAGGGCCACCAGCAGGCCGAACGCCAGGGTGACGGCGGGCAGGAGGGCTACCGGGGAGGCCAGGCGCGCTGGCCTCCCCGGGGGAGGGCTAGCGGTGAGCGCCTCCCCTTCTACCGGCACTTCTTCGGATGGCCGCGCCGACGCCGGTGAGCCCGACGGCGAGCAGGAGCGCGATCCCGATGGCGGCACCGGTGACGGGAAGAGGGGGTCGGTCCGCCCTCTCGGCTGCCGGTGTGGACGGAGCCGATGACGGGTTGGCCGTCGGCGGCGATTCTGGGGTCGCAGTCGGCGTCGGGTCCGGCGTGGTCGTCGGCGTCGGCGTTGGCGTCGGGGGCGGCGGTGGCGGTTCGGCGGTGGCGTTGACCAGCAGCGGCACCTCGCAGTAACCCACGCAGGTGGCCGTCACCACGGAGGCCTGCCCCGCCACGGCGATCTGGTCGTCGGCCCGCAGCTGGTAGGTGACCACCACCGAATGTCCGGCCGGGATCGCCCCACTCCAGTGCAGCTCGTCGCCAACCACGGTGGCATTGCTGGTGGCCACCTCGGCCCCGGTCGCCTGGTCGATCAGCACGGCCGAGACCGAGCCATCGATCAGGGACGCGAAGGCGAGGGCGGCAGACAGGTCGGTCACGGCGTTGATGGGCATGCCCAGCTCGGAGGAGTTGGGAACCGTCCAGGTGTGGGTGGTGGCCTGGCCCGGGTCTAGCACCCGGTAGGTGTACTCCTTCTCGCAGTGCGAGTCGAGCACCGTCAGCTCCCAGTCATCGGAGTCCTCGACCTCTTCACCGCTCTGGTAGCCCCGACCGTCGACGACCACCACGTTCTCGTGGAACGAGTCTTCGCCCATGTCCAGGGTGCCGTGGCAGGTGATCGACTCGCCCGGCTCCAGCCGCAGGCCGGCGAACACCTGGTCCACCGACAGGCCGTCCAGGGGGTTCTCGCCGTCGTCGGCGGCGTCCGGCAGGCCTGGGGTGCAGTGGGTCCAGGACACGTCTGGGCCGGCGAGGGTCTGGTCGTCCCAGTCAAGGCCGATGAGGGCCTCCGTGCCGGTGTTGGTCGCCGTGAACACCACCGGCACGCCGTTGGCGTCCCCGCCGGGAACCACGATCACGGCCGGGTCGCCGGCCGGGCTGGTCTTGACGACCGTCAGGTCCGGGCTGCCCAGGTAGTGGCGGAAGGTGCGGGCGTACATGCGGGTGCCCGGGAGCAGCGTCTCGCGGGCCTCGGCAGACATGGAGGTCCGGTCGCCGCCCAGGCCGCCGTCGTTCGCGGTGCAGACCGACGTGCTGAACACCTCTCCGCCGCGCAGGGGTGCCGTGGACACCAGGCGAATCCCGGTGATGGTGGTCGGGTCCGCCGGGCGCACCTGGGTCCAGATGGTGGTGGAGCCGGGGTTGCCGACGCCGCCGTTGGCCGCGAAGAGCGGGTCGGTCCGCAGGTCGACGGACGGCGCGGTGGTGAACCACACCTCTTGGTCCGGGCCGGGCAGCACCTCGCCCAGCGACAGCCCGCCGCTCAGGTCGGTGCCGCGCCCGTCGCCGTTCCACGGCAGTACCAGGATCGTGTCGGTCAGGTCGCGCGCCCGGGTGTCCAGGTTGGCGAGCGTCACGGTCCAGCAGTGGTACTCGTTCAGCGGCAGCGGGGAGATGGTGCCGATGGCCAGGCGGGTCTCGCCCTCGGGGGTGCGCACCATCGTCGTGTAGTCACTGGCCGCCGGAATCTCGGTGAACTCGGCCGCCTGGGCGGGGTCGTCCGACGTGATCCGGGCCTCGACCCGGCGGGTGCCGGCGGGCCAGACGGCCTGGGTCAGCACGAGATAGGTGGAGTCCTCGTTGACATGCTGGGAGACGTCCCACTCGATGGTGGTCACGCTGGTGTCCGGGCAAACCACCACGGAGCGCGGCAACGGGGTGCCCTCGGCCACGCCGGTGAACAACACCCCGGGCGGCAGTTCCACCTGCAGCACGTAGTCGACCGGCTGGGAGGCGGCATTGCGGATGCCGCGCGGGCCATGCACCACCGGGAGGGTCACCTGGCTTCCGAACTCGGGGGACACGGCGGAGGTGTCGACGGTCACCCGCGGCGACCAGGGGAGGATGGTGAACCGGTCGACCGAGCGGGTGGTCGCCGTGAACAGCGCGCCGGGCTCGGGGGTGAGCGCCACCGCGGGGACTTGGGTCACCCAGGCATCCGGGCCGACCCGGCGGGAGCCGACGGTCCACACCTGGGTGAGGCTCGGTGCCTCCTGCACCTCATGGGCGCTGACGATCACGTGGTCTCCGAAGTAGGCCGAGCCGGCCGAGGGAGCGTAGAGGACCTTCCAGGCGGTGATGTTCGCCGGGAAGTCGGTCAGCGTGTGCAAAGTGGTGGCGCCATGGCCGACCCAGGTCGCCGGGTACTGCTGCCAGGTGCCGGGCCCATCCATCGAGCAGTCCAGGGTGCCCTCGGTGGCCCGTTCGGTCGAGGAATCGAGCACCGGCCCGGTGGTGAACCACAGCGTCAGGTTGTTCGGGTTCAGTGGCCGCCCCGCCCCGCCGACTACCTCCTGGACAGCGATGCCCAGCACGGGGGCCGTCTCGAATTGCGTCGCCACGCAGTGTCCCACCAGGCCGCCGTCGGCAATCTCGGCCGCGGACAGGAGCACCTGGGAGGAGATGCGGGAGAACACGTGCTGCCCGGGGGCGATTCGCCCCAGCCCGGCGTTGTGCCAGCCGCCCGACTCCATGCGGAGGGCGTTTTCGATGCCAAGGGTGTTCATCAGGGACCACTGCGCCGAGGGGGGAGTGCCGCGCCACCAGGTGTGTTCCCAGGCCACTCCGCCCATCGGGTTGAAGGGGGGAGCGACGGTGCGGTTGTCGTCCTCGATCCCGGGCCAGTTCGGGTTGTGGGTGTCCGTGCCGTCCACCACCGGCTGGCCGCCAAGGGTGGTGCCCGCGCCGTTGCGCAGTTCGGCGGACAGGGTGACGGGCAGGTCTTGGTCAACCATCGGCAGGAAGTTCAGGCGCAGGTAGGTGACGGCAAAGTACTGCCAGTCTGGCCGCAGCTGGGCGCCACTATGGTCAAACGGGGGCAGGTCTACCCCCAAGTCCAGCCCCGTGAGGGTGATCTGCACGGTGTTGGTGCCGGGCAGGGGGGTTAGCGCCACGTTGGGGCGGGAGGTGGGCTGGGCCGCCACATGCGTCCAGGCCGGAATGTGATTGCCCTGTTGGTGGGGGGCGGGGGTGTCGTCGAGCTGGAATCCCGGGGTGGCCAGCAGGTCAAAGATGTCGAGGCGATTGCCTCCCGCGTCGTGGGCAAAGAACTCCAGGGTGAAGGTGACGGTGTCGCTAATCAACTGGTATCCCCGGGGCAGGGCGAGCGCGATTCCCACCCGGCGGTACGACGGCCCGAACCCGTGGCCGCCGCCGGGCATGTTCGAGGAAACCATCACCTCTAGGCCGATCGGGGCGGGCGCCACCGGGATCGTCTCCAGGTAGGCGACCGCCACCTCGGCGTCATCGATCAGCACGCTGGCCCGGCCGGTCATCGTGGTGGGGACGTCCCCGCCGAAGGGGAGGGCCACAAAGTCGGTGCGGAACACGGAGCCCAGCGCGGTGTTTGGGCGCCGGCAGTACACGACGGTGGCGTCCGCGCTCAGCGCGGAACCGGCGGCGCATCCCTCGGGGATGGTCACCAGGCGGCCGCCGACGATCTCCACGCGGATGGTGATGTCGTAGAAGCCGGCCGCGCCGTTGGCGTCGTTGAGGTCCACCCCGAACCAGCCGGTGACCGGGGTGCCGGCCGGGATCGGCAACTCGGCGGGCATGTCCCAGTACGCATAGATGCTGCTGATCAGGTCGAAGTCGTCGTCCAGGGGGACGGGAGGGGCCAGCAGGGGTTGCTCGGCCAGGGGCTGCTCAGTGGCGGGCGCGGCGGCCTCTGGCTCCGCCGCGGGCGTGTGGTCCTCTTCCGTCGGGCCGGTGGCGGTGGGCGGGTAGTCGACGGCGCCGCCCTCGGGGGGCAAGTAGTCGGCCGGAGCGTCCAGGTAGTGCCCCTCGGAGGCGGCGTTCTCGTCCGGCAGGCCGTAAGACAGTGCCGGGGGCATGGTGGCGGCGGCCAGGGCGGCCACCACGGCGATGCCGAGCAGGGAGCGCCGCCGCGTGGCGCGCAACGGACCGCCGCGCGCGCTGCCTGGCGAACTGTGAGTGAGGTCTGTAGCGACCATGGCTGGTCCTCCGATCCAACCCGGCGGCAGGCCGAGAAGAGATTGTTGTCAGGGGCGCCCATTTTGCGCGGAAGCCCCGGGTAATGGTGGGGATTACCCTGTGGGCAGCCGGTAAGTACCGCAACTTTGCCCAGGAGTTCTGGCGTCGCCCCACTGTGCAATGGGCGCCAAATGAACAATCTGGTCGCGCCGTCTAGTGGCACTAGGTGAATCACCCGATTGACCCGGGACAAATGTCTGGGGTCGGCAAACCGCCGTCGGTCGCCGTCGCGCCCGGGTGAAATGAAGGAAGCCCGAACCCTCAAGTGAGGTTCGGGCCATTGCGATGTTCTGCGACATCGGGTGGCGGACGATGGGGGATTCGAACCCCCGAGGGCTATCACACCCAACACGCTTTCCAAGCGTGCGCACTAGGCCACTATGCGAATCGTCCTAATGCCGTCGTCGTGCGAGCGCACGAGCCAGCCCGGGAAGCATACCGGAACCGCGGCGGCCGCCCAAATGATCCCGGCCCGAAACGTCCGGTAGACTCGCCCTCGACCCCTCGTGCGGTGTTACCGCGCTGAACTCCCCCAGGGCCGGAAGGCAGCAAGGGCAGGCGTGCTCTGGCAGGTGTGCGGGGGGTCTTTTCTCTGCCCGCCGGACGGCGGGGGCGGCAGTCCCGGCTAGGGTTGGCCCGTGACCACAGCGCTGTATCGCCGGTATCGCCCCGAGAACTTTGCCGAGGTGATCGGGCAAGATCACGTGACCGCCCCGCTGCGCCAAGCCCTGCGCAGCGGGCGGGTCAACCACGCCTACCTGTTCTCCGGCCCGCGCGGTTGCGGCAAGACCACCTCGGCCCGCATCCTGGCGCGCACCCTCAACTGCGTCACCAACACCCCGGACTCCCCGGTTGACACCCCCTGCGGGGTCTGCGAGAGCTGCGTGGACCTTTCCCGCGGCGGCCCCGGTTCCCTCGACGTGGTGGAGATCGACGCCGCCTCGCACGGTGGCGTCGATGACGCCCGCGAGCTGCGCGAGCGCGCCACCTACGCCCCCGCCCGGGATCGCTTCAAGATCTTCATCATCGACGAGGCGCACATGGTCACCGGGGCGGGCTTCAACGCGCTGCTCAAGATAGTCGAGGAGCCCCCGCCGCACATCAAGTTCATCTTCGCCACCACCGAGCCCGACAAGGTGATCGGCACCATCCGCTCCCGCACCCACCACTATCCGTTCCGCCTGGTGCCGCCGGAGGTGTTGGGCCCCTACCTGGAAAAGCTCGCCGCCGAGGAGGGGGTGACCCTGGGTTCCGGGGTGGTGCCGTTGATTGTGCGGGCCGGGGCGGGCTCGGTCCGCGACTCGCTGTCCGTGCTGGATCAACTGATTGCCGGGGCCACCGACACCGAGGTCGAGTATCCCCTCGCCGTTTCCCTGCTGGGGTACACCAACGCCGCCCTGCTCGACGATGTTTGCGACGCCCTGGCGGCGCGCGACGGGGCCGCCATGTTCCGCATCGTGGAGCAGGTGATTGTCACCGGGCACGCCCCCGTGCGCTTCGTTGACGATCTGCTGGAGCGCTTCCGCGACCTGATAGTGCTGGCGGTGGCCGGCGATGGCGCGGAGGCGGCCCTGCGCGACGTTCCCGCCGATCAGTTTGCCGTCATGAAGGCCGCCGCCGGCCGCCTGGGAATCGCGGAACTCTCCCGCGCTGCCGACCTAATCAACCACGCCCTGACGGAGATGCACGGCGCCACCTCCCCGCGCATGCACCTCGAACTCCTGTGCGCCCGCCTGCTGCTCCCCGGTGCCGACGCCGGGGCGGTCGGCCTGCTCGCCCGGGTGGAGCGCCTCGAGCGCGGGCACGTGGATGGCTTGGAGCCCACCAGTCGAACGGCGGCGATTCCCCTCGGGTCGGGACGTTCGGCGAGTCCCGGTTCACCGGTCCCTGCGGAATCGCCTGCCTCGGGGGGGCTCACCGGGGCGGCCGCCGCCCGCGCCGCCCTGGAGGCCGCGCGCCGCGAGGTGGCCCCGGACGCCTCGGCGCCGGCGGAGCAGGCTGGGCCGACTTCGCAGACCGCGCCGGCTGCCCCAACCGCGCCGACCGCCCAGGGCGGGCCGGTCTCCCCTGCGCCCGCGACAGAGGTTGCCCCTGCGCCTGCGGCGGCGGTCGGCCCTGCGCCTGCGGCGGCGGTCGGCCCTGTGTCGGCTGTCCCTGTGCCGGTCGACTCTGTGCCGGTCGACTCTGTGCCGGTTGACCCTGGACCGCCGGCTACCCCTGCGCCTGCGGCGGCGGGCCCGCGGTCGGAGGAGGCTGCGTCGTCGTCTGCCTCACCGGCGTCGTCGCCTGTGCCCCCGGTGATGGCCGCGATGGTGACCCCCGTGGTGGTCCCGGTGGTGGACTCCGAGCGGCCGGAGGCTCCCTCGGGCCAGGTGGGCGTTTCTCCGGAGCGCCCTCCGGCCGCCGCCGAACAGCCCACGATCACGGCCGAGGTGCTGCGGCGCCGGTGGAGCGAGATCCTCGGGAATGTTGCCAGTGACCGTGCCGCCGCCTTCCTCGGGCAGCACGCCCAGGTGCTCGACCTGCGCGACGACCTGCTGGTGCTCGGTTTCGAGCCGGAGATGGTCGACGTTGGCAGGCGCGGCAACCCGCAGACCATCACCGATGCCGTCTACGAGACCGTTGGCCTGGTGGTCCGCCTAGAGGTGGCCGCCAACCCGACCAGCGTGCGCGACACGGCGTCCGTGCCGGTGGTGGTCCCCGCAGAACCATCGCCCGCAGAACCGTTGCCAGCCGAGCCGTCGCCTGCCGAGGAGGCCCCGGCGGCGGAACCGATGACTGCCGAACCGTCCCCAGCCGGGCCGCCCCCCGGTGGGTCATCGGTTGACGAGCCACCGCTTGAAGAGCCATTGGTTGAAGAACTGTCGTCTGACGAGCCCCCGGTGGACGAGCCGCCGGCCGGAGGGTCGCCATCCGCAGCGCCTTCGTCCGCAGTGCCCTCGTCCCCAGTGCCATCCTTCCCAGAGCCGTCCTCCTCAGTGCCCTCATCACCAGGGACATCCATCTCGGCGCCCTCGCCTGCGGCAGAGCCTGCCTTCGACGAGGACGCCGCCTGGCTGGCCGGGGAGTCCCTCAGCCCGACCCCGCCGCCGGCCGCCGCACCGCCCACCTCGGCCCCGGCACCCACCGAACGGCAGAAGGCGTTTGAGGCAGCAGGGTCCGCTGCGGAGCCCGCCCCGGAGGCCGACTCCGCCGATGACTTCGACCCGTTCGACGACGACGGCTCGGCCCCGTCGTCCCAGGCCGGGTCGCTGACCGGCGTCGCCGCCGCCCTCGGAATCCTAGGAGGGACGGTCATCGAGGAGTCGGGGCACCAGTAGCCCCTTGGGTAGTTCCCTGGGTAACCCCCTGAGTGGCCTCCCCTGTGGCAATGGCCCCCTGCCGTCGTGCCCGGGCGGGAACCGCCTAGCCGACGCGCCGCCGCCCCTCGAAGGCCCGCCCGAGGGTCACCTCGTCGGCGTACTCCAGGTCACCGCCCACGGGCAGGCCTGAGGCCAGCCGCGTGACCGTCAGGCCCATCGGCCCGATCAGGCGCGCCAGGTAGGTGGCGGTCGCCTCGCCCTCGATGTTCGGGTCCATGGCCAGGATCACCTCGGTCACGGCGCCATCGGACAGGCGACCGAGCAGCTCCTTGATGCGCAGGTCGTCCGGCCCCACATTCTCGATCGGGTTGATCGCCCCCCCCAGCACGTGATAGCGCCCCCGATATTCGCGGGTCCGCTCGATGGCCACCACGTCCTTGGGCTCCTCAACCACACAGATCACATCGTCGAGGCGGCGCGGGTCAAGGCATACCCGGCAACGCTCGGCCTCGGACACATTGCCGCACACCTCACAGAAGCGCACCCGCTCCTTGACCTCAATCAGGGCGGCGGTCAGGCGACGCACCTCGTCGCGCTCGGCGGCCAGGATGTGAAACGCGATGCGCTGCGCACTCTTCGGTCCCACCCCGGGAAGGCGACCGAGTTCATCGATGAGGTCTTGCACCGCGCCGTCGTACATGGGCCTCAGCCTAGGCGACGTTTCCGCGTCTTCGCGGGTCATGCCGCGCAAGCCGCCGCAGGCGAAGCGGCCGGGGCCGGCCGCCGGGCTCCCCGGCGTGAGTAGGATGTGCCAGCGTAGGCTCGGCATAGGGAAAGCGTGAAGATGGCACTGGTAGTGCAAAAGTACGGCGGATCGTCGGTGGCCGACACCGAGTCGGTCAAGCGAGTGGCCCACCGCATCGTCGGGACGCAGCGGGCCGGCGATGACGTCGTCGTCGTCGTCTCCGCGATGGGAGACACCACCGACGAGCTGGTCGACATGGCTGGCGAGATCACCGACAGCCCACCGCAGCGCGAGATGGACATCCTCCTCACCGCCGGCGAGCGCATCTCCATGTCGCTGCTGGCAATGGCCATCCACGAGCTGGGCGCCTCCGCCATGAGCTTCACCGGACAGCAGGCTGGCCTGATCACCGACGACGTCTACGGCCACGCCAAGATCTTGGCCGTCGCCCCCGAACGCATCAAGGCCGCCCTGCGCGACGGCCACATCGCCATCATCGCCGGCTTCCAGGGGGTGCACGTCGCCACCAACGACGTCACCACGCTCGGCCGGGGCGGCTCCGACACCACCGCGGTGGCGCTCGCGGCCGGGCTGGAGGCGGACGTCTGCGAGATCTACACCGACGTCGACGGCGTGTTCACCGCCGACCCGCGCATCGCCCCGCGCGCCCGCAAGATTGGCCGCATCACCTACGAGGAGATGCTGGAACTGGCCGCCTCCGGCGCTAAGGTGGTGGCCGAACGCGCCGCCGAGTACGCGCGCCGCTACCACGTGCCGCTGCACGTGCGCTCTTCCTTCTCTTGCGAGGAGGGAACCTGGATTCTGGGAAGTTACGACGAAGGAGACGCCCCCGTGGAAGCCCCGATCATTTCCGGAGTGGCCCATGACAACTCGCAGGCCAAGATCACGGTGGTGGGCGTGCCCGATGTGCCCGGCATGGCCGCCCGCATCTTTGAGGTGGTGGCCGACGCCGGCGTCAACCTCGACATGATTGTGCAGAACGTGTCGGCGGACGCCTCCGGCCTCACCGACATCTCGTTCACGCTGCCGGCCGACCAGGGCGACACCGCCATGTCCGCCATCTACGCCGTGCAGGGCGAGATCGGCTACGGACGGCGGCTGTACAACGATCAGATTGGCAAGCTCTCGCTGGTGGGGGCCGGCATGAAGACGTCCCCGGGGGTGTCGGCCCGCTTCTTCGGCGCCCTGCGGGACGCCGGCATCAACATCGAGATGATTTCCACCTCTGAGATTCGCATCTCGGTGGTCACCCGCCAGGACCAGCTGGCCACCGGGGTCGAGGCGATTCACACCGCCTTTGGGCTTGACGCTAAGCAGATCGAGGCGGTTGTGTACGCCGGAACGGGACGATGAACATGCAGATTAATGACTCTGGGATTTCCCTGGCCGTGGTGGGGGCCACCGGCCAGGTGGGCGCCGTCATGCGCGAGCTGCTGACCGAGCGCAACTTCCCCATCGCGTCCGTCCGCTTCTTCGCCTCCGCCCGTTCGGCAGGCACCGCGCTGGAGTTCATGGGGCACGACGTGGTGGTTGAGGATGTGGCCGCGACCGCCACCGCAGACCTGGCCGACATCGACATCGCGCTGTTTTCGGCCGGAGGGGAAACATCGCTGGAGCACGCCCCCCGCTTCGCGGAGGCCGGCGCGCTGGTGGTGGACAACTCCTCGGCCTGGCGTCGCGACGAGCGGGTCCCGCTGATCGTCTCCGAGGTGAACCCGGCGGCGCTGGCAGACGCCGAGTTGGGGATCGTCGCCAACCCGAACTGCACCACCATGATCGCCATGCCGGCGCTGCGCCCCCTGGCCGACGAGGCCGGGCTGGAGCGCCTGCGGATCACGACGTTCCAGGCGGTCTCGGGTACCGGGGTGGCGGGCGTGGCCGAACTGGCGGGTGGCCTGCGAGCGGCGACCGCCTCACCGGAGTTGGAGGGTCTCGCCCTGCGCGGTGACGCTGTAACCTTCCCGGAACCGGTCAAGTACGTGGCCCCGATTGCCTGCAATGCGCTGCCGCTGGCGGGCGGCCTGGTCGATGACGGTACGGGCGAGACCGACGAGGAGCAGAAGTTGCGCTTCGAGAGCCGGAAAATCTTGGGCCTGCCGCAGCTGGCGGTGGCCGGCACCTGCGTGCGCGTGCCGGTGTTCACCGGGCACTCGCTGGCGATTCACGCCGAGTTCGCACGGGCCATCACGCCGCAGCGGGCGCGCGAGCTGCTCGCCGTGGCACCGGGTGTTGAGTTGGTTGACGTGCCGACCCCCCTGGCCGCTGCCGGGGGCGATGTCTCCCTGGTGGGCCGCATCCGCGTCGACCAGTCGGTGCCGGACGGGCGTGGCCTGGTGTTGTTCGTTTCGGGAGACAACCTGCGCAAGGGGGCGGCGCTCAACACGATTCAGATCGCCGAACTCGTCGCCGCCGACCTGGCCGAGTTGGACGCGCTCGCGGAGGTTGACGGCGCGTAGCCGCCCGCCTAGGGGTGTGCCTAGGGGCGCGCTAACCGCATGCTCGACCAGCAGGCGGGCCAGATATGTCTGGCTGGCCTGCGCCAATGGCCCGATTGCGCCCGGCCGATCAGGGATAATCGACCTCGGTGATCACCTCGAAGTTCGGGCGGGGTCGCCAGTAACCCCCAATGGTCGGCGTCACCTCCGCCGGAGGTTCGTCGGTCACCAGACCGCCGGGCGAGAGGCACAAAATGAGTGCGAGGAAGAGGGGCATCGTTGCTCCTGGGGTCGATGGCTGGACTGCTACATTGTGGCAGGCTGCCCTGGGCGGTGTCACGCTCGATGAAGGAAAACCCGCATCGACTTTCGAAGCCGTGCGGGTGCCCGCCGATGAGGTAGGTTCCGTGCTGGAGCGGCTGATCTCCCTGGTGGAAACGAGTTACGAGACTGCCATCCCCTACTTCCCGCCTGCAGCGGCCCTGCCGGGCTGTCTCGCAAACGAGCGGGCCCTATTGGCTAGGGGGGTGGAAGTCCGCGATCTGGTTCCGACGACGTTGCGCGCCTCGGCGACGGTGCGCCGGTACGCAAGGGAGCTGGCGGGGGAAGGCGGTCAGATGCGAGCGGGACACGTCGGGAGTGTCCACCGAGTGATCGCTGATCGCGTGATCTCCCTACACTCCGCGAGCGGCGCGGATGAGGAACACGACGGCGACGCTTGGGTCACTCGAGTGCCATCTCAAGTTCAATCTGATCGAATGCTGTTTGACGCTTCGTGGCAGGCGGGAGTTGATCTGAGCGAGCCGATGCGGCCGGTCGACCGGATTAGCCATCGTGGCCGAGAGGTGCTGCGACACATCAGAACCGGATCGACCAACGCCGAGATCGGGCGGACCTTGGGTGTCTCGCAGAGCCAGGTGGAGCGAGACATCCGCAACCTGAAGGAGTTACTGCAGGTAAGACATCGCTCGGAACTGGCCGCCGCGGCCCAGCGCCACGGCATCTGAGCGCTACGGGGGATGAAGGTTTTCCTTCATCTAGTTTCGGGCCGGTTTTTGTTGAAATCACTTGGGTTGCGGCCTCTGGGGCGCGTCGAGTTGCGGGATCACCCTTGCCGGAGCGCAGGCGGGCGGCTACAGTCCGGTGCACAGGCCGATGATGGTCTGACAACAGCACCATTTCGAAAGGATCAACGATGACCCGCAGGTGCAAGTCTCTCACCCTCTCCCTCGCCGCCCTCCTTCTCGCCGGAGGTGTTGCCGCCTCCGCCCCGGCTCACGCAGCGGGGGGCTCCCTCTTCTGCTCGGCCCACCTGCGCGTGACCGCGACCGCCACCCAGACTCCGGGCGGGAACATCACCCTCGTCGCCGCCGGTAGGTCACTGAACTTCGGACCTGTCACTTCATCGCAAACTCGGACGAACGTCGGCTGGGGCTCCGGTGGCAACTGGAGCGTCAGCGGCTCCTTCGCCAACGCGCAGGGCGTATGCCGTGCGCCCTAGGCAACACTCGAGGGCTGTGGTCGCGGGTGTGACGCTCGTGACCACAGTTCTGCTGACCGGGTGCCGCGACGGTGCGGTCGATGACGGCGCCGGTTTCACGTGGCAGGAGCCGGCCTGGGTGGCGCAGTTTCGTCAGGACCAGGAGGAGTTCCAACTGGCTCAGATTGCTTGTTGGGCCGAGTTTGGCTTCGACAAAGTAAATGACCCCGCCGGAGGGGTGATGCTCGCGGATTTCGATGCGGAACAACCGCCTGGCTGGTTTGAACTGTTTGAGAGTGCGGGCTTTGAATGCCTCGAGCGAACGAAGCACCTTGCCTGGGCGCTGCCTCTTCCTTTCGATGAGGAAGCGTATCAGCGGGTGCTCGACACGCGGGATTGCCTGCTGGCCCACGGACACCACGTTTCCGAGCCGCCGACCTTCGAGGTGTGGCGAG
>Ga0082212_10009286_pt1 | contig 12693 bp, 12 predicted proteins | sample TergutNt197P3_FD_71548 | JGI IMG/M metagenome (GOLD analysis project Ga0082212, IMG submission 71548) | Neocapritermes taracua P3 segment gut microbial communities from Petit-Saut dam, French Guiana - Nt197 P3 | ecosystem: Host-associated > Arthropoda: Insects > Digestive system > Gut ... | reverse complement strand
CCATAAGTTTAAGGCTGAAAGCCTGATAGTCAATAGCGTAGGGTAAAGCCCTACGGATTGTATGACCTCTCCAGAATAAGCCCTGTAAGGGCGAAATCGGGATATCACCCTTTCAGGGCTAATTGACTTGACACACCTGAATAATAGGGCGATGCCCTATCCTGATGCTTTTGCCCTTTCAGGGCAATCCAATAATGAGAAAGTGTAATGCGACAAATTGAAATGCACCCCAAAATTTCCCTTTATTCTAAATTTTCAATAAAAGTATTATCTTTGCATGTGCTAAAAGGTTGAATAATTGAAAAAAATGAATGGTAAATAATAGACAATTAACTTTTCGGTGGTTTTTGTGTTTTGTCGGAATTTGGATCACACAGGCGAATATGTTTGCACAAATCAGTGAAGGAGGCATTCCTCCAAGCTTTCTGTATCAGACCATGTTGAGCAATCGCGCTGAAACTATTCGGATTCCTATCAATTTTAATGTAAGCGAATTAAGAAGTGCTGATGAAAAGAAAGCCACACTGGAAACACCCTTATTGGCTGTTGCTACATTGATTGAGGTGGGTTGTAACGCTGATAAATCAGGTAGTTGGACAACGCTGCCCGACGGATCACGACTTTGGCAACTGCATCTTCAAGCCAAAGACGCGATTGCCCTGATGCTCTATTATTCAGATTTTTATATTCCCCAAGGAGGAAAACTCTACATATATAATGCAGCAAAAACACAAATACTTGGGGCATACACACAAATGACAAATCCGGACGGAGGCCGTTTCGCAACAGAATTTGTTGCTGGCGATGAACTTACACTCGAATATGTTGCCGCACCGGGCAGTGAAATGCCACGTATCGAAATCGAAGCCATCGGCTATGGCTATAATCATCTGACCATTCACAACGGATTGGTTTCATTGCGCCGTGCTTCGGACCCATGCGAAGTAGATATCAATTGCGAAGAAGGCGACGCGTGGCAGAATCAGAAAAAAGGCGTTTGTTATATGACACAACGAATCAATAACAAAACATTTCTTTGTACCGGTTCGTTATTGAACAACACGGCGCAAAATCTGAAACCCTATATCCTTACGGCACAACATTGTGCTTGCGACAACAATATAGTAGCTTCGGCTGATGATATGAAGCAGTGGGTTTTTTATTTCCACCACGAACTTAATGAATGTGGCAACAGCAATTCACCTGTGACTTCAAAAACAATTGTCGGATGTCAAAAGGTAGCGGCTACGACAACAAATAAGGAATCGGATGGCCTACTCGTTCTGGCTAATACAGCTATCCCTTCCGGTTACAATGTATATTACAACGGATGGGACAGGCGAAACAATCCGGCCCAATCGGGTGTTAGCATTCACCACCCTCAGGGCGATTATAAAAAAATATCCACTTTTGACACACCAGCGATACACTTTTCTTTCAAATCGTCGGATGGCATAACGGGCGATACACATGCACACTGGAAAGTGACGTTTGATAAAACGATTAATGGGCATGGCGTGATGGAAAACGGCTCATCCGGCGCCCCATTATTTAATGAAAATAAACTGATTGTTGGTACCTATACGGGAGGCAATTCTTCATGCAGCAATCCCAATGGATTGAACATTGAGGACGACTTTGGAAAGATGCACTATCATTGGGATAGATACAAAAATGATGATTCGACACGGATGGATGTGTGGCTTGATCCGATTCAATCAGGTGTAGAGTTTTTGAACGGCCGGTATCATCAATCGCAAATGCCTATGCCTTTATACTTGAACGCAGTTTATCAAAACCAAACCATTATATTGACATGGCAGGCCCCGACATCCATGCAACCGCAGAAATATTTTATTTTCAATAATAATGTAAAAATAGGAGAAACCACTTCGTTGGCGTACACACATATTTCGCCTCAATTCGGAACGCAAACATACAGTGTATCAGCTGTGTATGAAGGAGGATTTGAATCCGATTTCATCAATGTAGCAATTTCGATCATGGAATATAAAGCCCCTGTGGATGTGTCGGTTATGTATACTCCTTCGCAGCAACAAGTTGCTGTCCAATGGGAGTCGCCCATATATGAACAAACAATTTATTGGGGTGAAAGCAATGCCTTGTATCAAATCACGCTCAATAAAACAATCCCGTTCTATTTCGGACAGACATGGAATAAAAATGATATCCGGCTATTTCATAAAAAAACAATCACGGCTGTAAAATTTATTCCTATCCGATACAACGATTACGAGATTTATATTGTGCAGGGAAACCGTACCTACCGGCAAGAAGTGATCAATCCGGCAAATGGGCAAACTAACACCATCCACCTAAATACCCCATTTGTCATTGATAGCGGGGAGGATTTATTTGTAACGTTTTTTGTCACCAAACTGTCGGAAAATAATTATCCGGCAGTTTGCGACGGTGGGCCTGCCGTTCAGGGAAAAGGCAATATATATTCATTCGACGGAAAAACCTGGATGAATTTATATGACGACATCAAGAATCCGGATGATTTTAATTATAACTTCTTTGTGGCTGCCGTTGTCAGTTCGATTGAAAAAGAAATTCCTGCGGCTGATACCAACCAATCAAGCCGGAGCAGACAAGCTTTCGATTCGGTAAATGCCGAATTGCAGATAGCCTCCCTGCCCGAAGATATCTCATTGCGCAGCATTCGCCCGGCTGCTTTTCCCGAGGCTACGGGCTATTATATTTACCGTGATAATATTCGCATTGCAGCCGTTCCTCCCATTCCAAGAAGATATTTGGATAATAAACCGTCGGGAAAAACATTTTATCAAGTCTCGGCAATATATAACGGATATGAAGGACAAAAAAGCGTTTCCGTATCCATCGATCCGGTAAGCAATCAGCCTCTTGTAGCAAAAAATGAAATTCGACTTTATCCGACATTTTTCTCAAATCAAATAATTATCGATGGTTATGAACAGATAAGCAGGGTAGAAATCTATACCGTAACAGGTCTTCCAACACTTCACATTGATAAACCCGAAAGCATCATACATACCGAATCATTTCTACCGGGTGTATATATTTTCAGGATTTTTAAGGCTAATGGCGAGTTCACGGTTGTGCGTGGCGTCAAAGTAAGGGATTCCTTATAATCATCTGTTTTTTGAGGTATTTCGTCGGGAATAAACAGATATTTTGTCGATTTTCTATTGCATGACGACTCCCGATGATGTATTTTTGTTTCGGATTTTCAAACGAAACAATTATTTATTAAAACAATAAAACTATGGATTCTAAAACAAACAATTCAGTACTGTTTTCTTCGCTTGCTATCGCTATGATGGCTTGTAGCGGGTTACTTTTGGGCTGGACAATCAATGTGCTCAGCTATTCAATCGACTCAGGGCTTACATTTATATTAGTGTTAGCCTCTGTATTTCTGTATGTTGCAGGCGCAGCATGGATGGGACGTATTATTGTAAATAGAGGTGAATATTGGCGATTTGGCGGATTTCACAACGGAATTACATTTGCGCTGTTGGTTATCGGTGTTGGCGTACTGCTGCTTTGCCTTAACGGAGGGATGCTTCCCTACGCATGGAAAAACTTTTTTATATCATGGCCGATGCTGCTGTTTGTACTCGGATGTAGCGCCCTGTGTAAGATTCACTATGTGCCCGGAATCATTCTGGCTTCTATCGGGACATTTTTCCTTGTTCAACGATTTCCGGATGCTTCGTTCGACGGACATTTTTTTGCTACATGGTGGCCGGTATTTATTATCATCGGCGGCGGGTTGATTTTCTTTTCCATCCTGCTTAAACCAAAAAAGTTATTCAGGGTACATTGTCATACACAAGGTAGTTGGGAAGATAATCATGTTGCAACAAAAGATGAAAATAACGATGGGAAAATCAATTATAAGCTGGTGTTTTCCGGGATGGAACAGGTCATACTCGATCCTGTATTTAAAGGAGGAATGATTGAAACGGTTTTTGGAGGGATGGAACTTGATTTGCGGCATACCACTTTGCCTGAAGGAGAAACGTATTTATACGTTAAATCGGTTTTTGGTGGAGTACAAATAAAAATGCCCGCTGACTGGTTTATTGAAATCAGGTCTGACTCTGTACTTGGTGGAGTGACCGACGATCGCGTCAGGATTAAAGACCTTGACCGTTCGAAAAAACTGATTATTGTCGCTTCTGCTGTGTTTGGTGGAGTAACTGTCGAATAATAACAATGAATTCAATCATTGATAACAAGAATATTCATATTATTGTCTGTTTTACACTTGCAATGATATATGCATTGCTTGTCGGCGAACAGTCGACAGTCTGTCGTGTGGCAGATGGTGTAATCTATGGAGTCATTTTATTTTCAGTCGGTTATATGCTATGGAATATATTCCGGTATGCCATACCTGCCAAAAAAGAATCGGAGTATCCGTTTTTCATCCTTATCACGCTTTCCATACTGACATCCATCTTGGTTGTCGGCATCGAATCATTTGCCATCTATCTCTTTTTTACAGACTGTTTTACAGGTTTTGTCCATACCATTCCCGTTCGCCTCTTTATTACGTTACTGATTTTTATTATTTACAGGCTTTTCTATATCACTTATCTGACAGAACGAAGCGTCCCTGTAAGCGCTAACGAATCGCCATCGGCACAAACTGAAATAATTGACCGGATAACCGTTCGTAACGGACAGAAAATTAAAATAATCCCCGTCAATGACATACATTTTTTACGGGCTGATGGCGATTATGTGGATATCTATACGGCCGAAGGACACTGGCTGAAAGAACAAACCATGAAGTACTCGGAAGAAATACTGCCCCCGGATCGTTTTGTAAGGACGCACCGGTCATATATCGTCAATATCCATCATATCAGCCGCATTGAACGCTATGGCGAACAGCATTTGATAATCTTGTCCAAAGGCGAAAAAATAAAAATCAGCAACGCCCGTTATCAGATATTAAAACAACGGTTAGGCTTGTAATCAACAGCTCAAAAATTATCCGCTATCAACTCAAAAAACGATTGTGGGTGATGGCAACACGGGCAACTATCGGGCGCTTGTTCGCCTTCGTGTAAAAATCCACAGTTGCGGCATGCCCATACCTTCTTATCAGCACGTTTATATACTTCGTCGTTTTCGATGTTCCGTAATAATTTGCGGTATCTTTCTTCGTGTCGTTTTTCAACGGTGGCTACTAAAATAAAAGATTCGGCAATAGCATCAAATCCTTCTTCTTCAGCAACACGGGCAAATTCGGGATAGAGCAAATCCCATTCTTCATGTTCGCCTTCGGCAGCAGCAAGGAGGTTATCGGCTGTGCTGCCAATGACGCCTGCAGGAAATGAAGCGGTAATCTCTACCATACCGCCTTCCAAATATTTGAAGAAAAGTTTGGCATGTTCTTTTTCTTGTGCCGCCGTTTCTTCAAAAAAGGCTGCAATCTGTTCAAAACCATCTTTTTTGGCTTTACTTGCAAAATAAGTGTACCTATTGCGTGCCTGCGATTCGCCGGCAAATGATTTCAACAGGTTTTGTTCGGTTTTTGTTCCTTTGATACGCATGATAAATTATTTTATTGGGTTCAAGACAATTTTAGCGGTCGATTTCTAAAATTTTTGAGCAAAGATAACGTTTTATTTATTATATAAACCGAATTATTAAATATTCGGCTAATTTTTAATTAACCAAAATTTTTGAAAATTATTTTTTCCCTTTTTTTCTTGCTTTCCCAAAAATGTTATTAACTGGTCGCAAAGCCAAATAAAGAATAGACTACTTTTCCCTGATAAAGATATTAATCGGGGTGCCGCTAAAGTTCCAGTTTTCGCGGATTTTGTTTTCGAGGAAGCGTTTGTAGGGCTCTTTGATCCATTGGGGTAGGTTACAGAAGAAAACAAACGCGGGGATATATGTATCGGGCAATTGGGTTATGTATTTGATTTTGATATATTTGCCTTTCCATGCAGGAGGAGGCGTCTTTTCAATGATGGGAAGCATTGTTTCATTCAGTTTGGCAGTAGGAATACGTCTTTTCCGGTTGTCATAGACTGCCTTACAAGATTCCAACACTTTCAATATGCGCTGTTTGGTTAATGCCGATATGAACAGGATCGGAAAGTCGGTAAACGGAGCCAACCGTTCACGAATAGCGTTCGTATAACTCTTGATGACCTGCTGGTTTTTGTCTTCAATCAAATCCCACTTATTGACGCAGACCACCAAGCCTTTCCTGTTCTTCTGAATAATTGAAAAAATATTTATATCCTGACTTTCAATTCCTTTGGTAGCATCCAGCATCAATACGCACACATCGGATCCTTCAATGGAACGAATGGAACGAATCACGGAATAATATTCGAGGTCTTCTTCCACCTTGCCTTTCTTGCGGATACCGGCCGTATCTACCAAGAAAAAATTCAGTCCGAATTTGTTGTATTTTGTAAAAATAGAATCGCGTGTCGTTCCTGCAATATCGGTTACGATATGTCGTTCTTCGCCGATAAAAGCATTGATTAAAGATGATTTACCGACATTCGGACGTCCCACAATGGCAATACGTGGCAGTTCTTCTTCGGGTTCTTCAGCTTTTTTATCGGAAAATAACGATACGATTTTATCGAGCAAATCACCTGTACAAGAGCCGTTTATTGCAGAAACGCAAAATGGATCGCCCAAACCGAGTCGGTAAAATTCGGCTGAGAAGGCATGTGTTTCAAAGTTGTCGGCTTTGTTGGCTACCACGACGATGGGTTTTTCAGAGCGGCGCAAGATATGTGCAACGGAATCGTCCAAATCGGTCAGGCCATTTATTATGTCAACAACAAACAAAATGACGTCGGCTTCTTCGACAGCAATTTGTACCTGTTTATTGATTTCTTCTTCGAATACGTCTTCCGAGTTGACTACCCAGCCTCCCGTATCTATCAGGGAAAATTCTCGGCCACACCAATCGACTTTCCCGTAATGACGGTCGCGCGTGGTGCCCGCTTCTTCATCGACAATTGCCCGACGTGTCTGTGTCAGGCGATTGAATAAGGTGGATTTCCCCACGTTGGGTCTTCCGACTATTGCAATAACATGTCCCATATATTAATTTAAAAGATTTAAAAATTTAAAGATTTAAAGATTTAAAGATATTAACCACTATTGAGTTACAAGTTATGAGTAAAATTTTCCATTAATCACTAACCGTTAACCACTAACCATTAATATCGTACCCAAACGCTTTCAGCATATTGTCGCGGTTGCGCCAGTCTTTTTCGACTTTGACAAACATTTCTAAGAAAATTTTCTTTTCAAAGAACAGTTCGAGGTCTTTCCGCGCCATTGTCCCGACTTTTTTCAAAGCCTGTCCCTGATGTCCGATGATAATCCCTTTTTGGGTATTTCGTTCCACGATTATCACTGACTTGATATGAATCTTTTCGGCCGATTCGTCGAACAATTCAACGATTACTTCCGTTGCGTATGGTATTTCTTTCTGATAATACAACAGTATTTTTTCGCGGATGATTTCGGTTACGAAAAAACGTGCAGGACGGTCTGTCAAGGCGTCTTTGTCAAAATAAGGAGGCGAATCAGGCAGTAACTCGATTACCCGTTTTCGGATCGGTTCGATATTGAAGGCCGACAATGCCGAAAGTGGAATAATCTCTGCATCAGGCAGCAGTTCGTGCCATTGTGCAACTAATTTTTCCAATGCAGGCTGATCGATCAGGTCGATTTTGTTAATCAACAGGAGTACAGGGCATTGAGATTGTCGCACTTTTTGCAAAAACCCCTCATTCTTCGTGCATTGTTCGACCGTATCGGTCACATAGAGCAATACATCCGCATCGTTCAATGCCGACTGCGAAAAGCCCAACATGGACTGTTGCAATTTATAATTGGGTTGCAACACGCCCGGCGTATCGGAGTAAACAATCTGCATATCTTCCGTATTGACAATCCCCAAAATGCGATGCCGCGTTGTCTGCGCTTTTGCAGTGATAATAGAAATTCGTTCGCCAACCAACCTGTTCATCAAGGTCGATTTGCCCACATTCGGATTGCCGATTATATTGACAAAACCTGATTTATGATGCTTCGCAAATTGAGAATTGAGAATTGAGAATTGAGAATTATTCATAATCATATAATGCTACGTTAAACTCTTATAAGACGCAGCAAGCCACGCCTCTACAAACTATACTCTAAACTCTAATAACTATTAACTATTATACCCCCATTTCATTAAACTTGCCCCCCAAGTATATCCTGCTCCAAAGGCAGCGAATAAAATGTAGTCACCTTTTTTCAACCTTTTTTCCCACTCCCAAAGACAGAGAGGGATGGTAGCTGAACTTGTATTCCCATATTTTTGGATATTGATCATTACCCGGTCAATCTCTCCTTCCAGATTTTTTATAACGGCTTCGACAATACGCATATTGGCCTGATGCGGGGCAATCCAGTGAATGTCTTCTTTTTTCAATCCGTTGCGCTCAACAAGTTCCATAGCCACATTCGCCATGTCCGTGACTGCACGCTTAAAAACAGCTCTCCCCTCCTGATACACGCAATGCTCATGATTGTCGATTGTTTCGTACGAAGGCATCCTGACCGATCCTCCGGCTTTCATGTGTAGATAAGGCAATCCACTGCCATCCGTTCGCAGGATCGTATCGATCAATCCTAAAGGTTCGGTAGTCGGTTCTATCAAAAGCGCGCCACAGCCATCGCCAAAAAGAGGGCAGGTGGTACGATCCGTATAATCGGTAATAGCCGTCATTTTATCGCCTGCAACCAATAGGATACGCTTATAGCGTCCTGATCGAATATAATTGCAAGCGGTTTCCAAACCATACAAAAATCCTGCGCACGCCGCCTGCAGGTCGAATGCAAATGCGTGGATACAACCGGTTTGGTAGGCAATGATCGACGCTGTGCTGGGAAAATGATAATCTCCTGTGGAGGTAGCACAAACAATGCCATCTATGGACTCAGGGGCAATACCTGTTTTACTAAACAACTCATTAACGGCCCGAATCCCCATATAAGAAACACCGAGATTTGGGTCTTTCAATATGCGTCGTTCCTTGATGCCAACGCGCGTGGTTATCCACTCGTCGGACGTATCGACCATTTTCGCAATGTCCTCATTGGTAAGAATATCGTCTGGAACATAAGCGCCAATACCTGTAATGACCGCATTCAATTTATCCATATACTATGTAGTTGCCGGTTTATAGTTTTCAGTTGTTTTCAGAAAACACCACACTTAAATACTTTGTATGTAATTGTTTAGTCAGTTTAATAAAAAAGTTAAAAGATAGCCAAAATAGAAATGATGGCTATCTTTTTGCGTTGTTTTTTTGATTTAGTGATACGGCCTCTTATACCGCAGCGTCTTTTTCGATGGCTAATTTGCCCCGATAATACCCGCATTCACTACAAACCGTGTGATATACATGCCATGCTCCGCAATTCGGGCATACGGCCAATGTAGGAGTAACAGCATGATCGTGCGATCTTCTTTTGCCTGTTCTCGCTTTTCCTTGTCTTCTTTTAGGATGTGCCATAATTTTATTTATTTAAATTTATCTTCTTACATTATTGTTTTGAGAACATCCCAGCGCGGATCGGATTCCTGCATTTCGGGTTCGTCATCGATCGGCGTCATATCATCATCCCCGCCGAAATTATCCGGGTCCTCATCGTCCGACCGTTTTGTCGAATGTTTTTTCAATTTTGAGGTCATCGTTCTATTGCATTTTCCCGGTGGATGTACATGTTTCATCGGAATAGCCAATGCTGCAAATTCATACAGGAACCATGCGAGGTTAAGCGTACCCTCGTCCTCCGAAATGACCAACACTTCGTCGCTTTCTTCGGCATATTCTTTGCCGAGTTTTACAATCAGCCGACTATCGGTTTCAATCGGTATCTCTATATCGTCCAAGCAACGGTCGCACGAAACATAGACACTTCCCGTGATATGAAACAACAGTTCGAACGATGAAATTTTATGCGTTACGGTAAGTGTCACACTGACTTTTCCTTTTTGAACTTCAGGCCCATCAATGTCAATAAAGAATTTATTATCAAGCAAATATTCATACGTCCGAACTTCTGCCTGAGCTATATCCCTGAAATCAACCCGATATGCATCAAACTTCCCCAAAATCTTACTTTCTCAAAAAACGCTGCAAAGGTACAACTTTTTTGGATATAGTAAAACAGGTTGTTGTTTTTTTTTTAATGCGTTGCCTCTTATGTTACGAGCAATGTTAGGAATAATCTCACAATTTCACAGCTTTGCCTCCGCCATGTTTTAAGACTTTCGCATCAACATAAAAAACGATTTCTTCTACAATATTGTTGCAATGATCGCCGATACGCTCAAGTTTTCGGATCAGTAAATACGTTTTTAATGCGCCAAACGCCGTAGTTGGATTATTTTCAACATAAGCGGACAAAATATGGATTGCTTCGCGATAAATTTCATCCACTTCTTCATCTTTCGCTATGATTTTTCCGGAAATCCTGGTGTTTTCCGATTCAAGCGCCACAAAACAATCTGATAGCATGGAAATCAACATATTAAACATTTTCTCGATCTGCAATTCCTCTATTAATTGAGCATCTATCATGTTGCAATCATCGTCAACTACATGGCGGGCAATTCCTGCGGCAAAGTCGCCTATGCGTTCCAGGGTACTGCTGATCTTAATCAGCGAAAGCGCCAACCTTAAATCAATTGCAACCGGACTGAAGAGTGCAATATAATTTTCGCAATCGCTTTCAATTTTAAGTTCAAAGGCATTCACGCGCCTCTCACGGCTTACTACTTCACGCGCCAGTTCAAAATCATGATTGAAAAATGCCTGCCCGGCTTTCTCGAGTTGGGATAAAACCAACTTCCACATTTGATTAACTTCTTCTCTAAGAGACTGTGTTTCACGTTCTATATGTTTCATATCAATTAAAAATTACAAGATCAAGCAACACGAATTTCATTTCTTTAATTCGTAATTTTATCCAAATCTTCCTGTTATATAATTTTGTGTTTCTTCCTTATCGGGATTTAAGAATATTTTTTTTGTATTGTCGTACTCTATCAGTTTGCCCAGCATGAAAAAACCTGTTTTATCGCTGATACGTCCTGCCTGTTGCATGTTATGCGTCACGATGACAATGGTATAAATCTTTTTCAATTCGTAGAGCAATTCTTCAATTTTGGCTGTTGAGATAGGGTCAAGCGCAGAGGCGGGTTCGTCCATCAGCAGGATAGACGGTGAAATAGCCAGTGCACGGGCAATACACAAACGTTGTTGCTGACCGCCCGATAACTCAAAAGCCGACTTTTTCAGTTTGTCTTTCACTTCTTCCCATAAAGCGGCGCTGCGAAGGCTTTTTTCGACAGTTTCCTGAATGATATGTTTGTTGTTTATGCCATTTACACGCAAACCATAAGCCACATTTTCGAAAATGGATTTCGGAAAAGGATTGGGTTTTTGAAAAACCATGCCAACCTTTTTCCTCAGTTCGTCAACATTAACGGATTTATGATAGATATTTTCACCGTCGATGAGACATTCGCCGGTAAGGCGCGTATCGTCAATCAAGTCATTCATACGGTTGAACAACCGCAGAAAGGTTGATTTGCCGCATCCGGAAGGTCCGATAAATGCGGTTACCGTATTGGGATCAATTACCATATTGATATTTTTCAGTGCATGAAAACTCCCATAATAAAAGTCTATATTTCTTACTTCCAACATATCTCTTAACTCTTAGTTCTTAACTCTTAACTGTTTCCTAATTAGCGTTGCCAGCAAGTTCATCAGTAATACTATTATAATCAACACCAATGCTGTGCCGAAAGCGATAGGTCGGGATGCCTCCAAATTGGTTCCGCTGGTGGAAATCACATACAGGTGGTAGGGAAGCGCCATGACCTGATCGAAAATGCTTGTGGGTAGTTTGGGCAGGAAGTAGGCGGCAACCGTAAAAAGGATAGGCGCAGTTTCGCCCGACACGCGTCCGATAGACAAGATAAGCCCCGTAATGACATTGGGATAAGCTGCCGGAAGAATAACGCGTTGAATGGTTTGGAGTTTCGTAGCGCCCAATGCCAGGCTGCCGTTACGGTACGAATCGGGAACGGCTTTCAGGGCCTCTTCGGTAGTGCGAATGACAACAGGCAATGCCAATAAACCCAACGTAAGCGATCCCGCCAAAATAGAATCGCCAAATCCCAATGTATTGACAAACAATGTCATGCCAAACAACCCAAATACGATAGACGGGATTCCGCTCAAGTTATTCGTTACAACCCTGATGATTTTAACGCCTAAATTATTGGCCGTATATTCGTTGATATAAATACCTGCCATCACACCCAACGGAAAAGCAAAAATCATACTGCCTGTTACGAGACATAATGTTCCGACGATTGCAGGAAAGATACCGCCGCCGGTCATTCCGTCTGTGGGCGGTTGCGTCAGAAATTCCCAACTGATAACACTTATCCCATTGACAATGATAAACAATTGTATCCATACCAAAACACCAAGAATCAACAACCCAAGCAATTTAATAATGGTAAAAGCAATTTTCTGACTGACTTCTTTTTTCACAATAACTGAGTAATTGAATAACTGAATAACTGAATAACCGCTTCATAATTGCTTCCCT
>Ga0082212_10009285_pt1 | contig 12695 bp, 12 predicted proteins | sample TergutNt197P3_FD_71548 | JGI IMG/M metagenome (GOLD analysis project Ga0082212, IMG submission 71548) | Neocapritermes taracua P3 segment gut microbial communities from Petit-Saut dam, French Guiana - Nt197 P3 | ecosystem: Host-associated > Arthropoda: Insects > Digestive system > Gut ... | reverse complement strand
TTTACGCAAAACATAAGGATCGTGCCGGGCGGTGGAAAACAACAGTACCATATCGCACAGGTCGCTTCTTCCCGCCTGGGCGATTGCCGTTGTGACCGCCTGAACACCCGCGGCGTGGGTATCCGGATTATCGCTGTGTCCAATTCCGACTTTCATATTGTATAATCTCCTTTGCCGGCCTGGTAAAATCGTCGGCGTTTTAATCTATAACAATAACAATAAACGTCGATATGATGAATATTTTACAGGTTTAAAATTAACCTTATATGCGCCGTTTACCTTTGGAACAATACGTCGAGGGCGTTCTTCGCGGAGACCGTGTGATTCTTGCGCGGGCGATAACCCTGATCGAAAGCGAGCTGCCGGATGACGCTGAACTTGCCGCGCAAATGCTCGACCGTCTGCTGCCGCATTCGGGCAATTCCAGGCGCGTCGGCATCACAGGCGTCCCCGGCGCCGGTAAGAGTACTTTCATCGACGCTCTTGGAATGCTTCTGATTCATGAGTACGGTGAAAATCTCGCCGTGCTTAGTATCGATCCCTCAAGTCCGATATCAGGAGGCAGTATTCTCGGCGACAAGACCCGCATGGAACGCCTATCAACCGAGGAACGGGCGTTCATACGCCCATCGCCGTCGCGTGGACACCTGGGCGGCGTGGCGAGACGCACACGCGAAACAATGCTTCTATGCGAAGCCGCGGGCTACCGTAACATTTTCGTCGAAACGGTGGGTGTCGGTCAGTCTGAAATCGCAATCCGCTCCATGACGGACTTTTTCCTGCTTCTAATGCTTGCCGGAGCCGGCGATGAATTGCAGGGGATGAAGCGCGGCATTATCGAGATGCTGGACGGCATGGCGATTACCAAATACGATGGCGATAACAAGTCGAAAGCGGAACGGGCGCGCGCGGAATACGATCGCGCTCTGCATCTTTTTCCGGCTTCCGCCGACGGTTGGACGCCGCCTGTTCTGACATGTTCAGCCATAACGGGCGAAGGACTTGCCGGGGTCTGGCAGATGATACTCGACCATCGGCAGCTTGTAGAAAGCAAAGGTTTTCTAATTGAAACGCGCAGACGCCAGGCGCTGGAATGGATGAATGAGCTGCTGCTGATTGGCATTGAAGACTCTTTCCGCAACGATCCCAGGATTGCGGCGAAACTGCCGCTGCTTCAGGATGAAGTCCGCCGCGGCGAGATAACGCCTTTTGCCGCCAGCCGCGATCTGCTACGCCTGTACAATGTTTAGCCTGACCGGATTCAATTCTTCATGGCTGCCTTCGGTCATGTAAACGATCGCTTCGCAGATATTCGTTATGTGATCCCCTAGGCGCTCCATGTGTCCCGAAAGCCGCAGAAGCCGGGCGGCTGGTTTTGCCAGATCCGGCTTTTCCTTTATTATGACAAGCACCTCGTCGGTAAGCGCCTTATGCTCTTTGTCTATTTTATCGTCCAGCGCCGCCGCGTTTCTCGCCGCATTGTCGTCGCGGGCAAGATAAGCGGAGAACGCGGTCTTGAGCATTTCCTGTCCGGTTTCCGCCATGCGTTCAATTCTTTCTATTGAGAGCGAAGCGGGGCGGTCGGATAGTTTTATAGCGGCTTTTGTCAGATGTATCCCATAATCATCTATGCGTTCCAGATTTGTCGCGAGCTTAAATACCGTCACCAATTCTCTCAGCATGCTTGCGACAGGCTGCTGTGTGGCGATAAGTACCATTACCATATCTTCTATTCTGAGCTGCATCTCGTCAATTATTTTGCCTGTGTTTTTGACGTCGTCCGCCAGTTCGCCATTTCCCGTCTTGAGAATGTTAAGCGACTTCCCAAGGTTTTCATGCACTTTGCCGGCCATATGCGTTAGCTCACGCCTCAGTTCTTCCATTTCTTTCATCATTAAAGTCCGTGTCTGCATAGTTTTCTCTTTTAGCCGAAGCGGCCTGAAATATAATCTTCCGTGCGTTTATCAATCGGTTTGGTAAAAACCGATTTTGTTTCCCCGAATTCGACCAGATCGCCTAAAAGGAAAAATGCTGTCCGGTCGCTTACGCGGGCCGCCTGGTTCATAGAGTGGGTAACAATTATAATGCTGAAATCTTTTTTCAGCTCACCGATAAGTTCTTCGATTCTTCCCGTTGCGATTGGGTCAAGCGCGCTGGTAGGTTCGTCCATGAGTATGATCTCCGGCGACATTGCGATACTGCGGGCTATGCATAACCGTTGCTGTTGTCCTCCGGAAAGACTCTGCGCGGATTTTTTCAGCCGATCCTTTACCTCGTCCCAAAGCGCCGCCTTGATCAGAGATTGTTCAACAAGTTCTGCAAGTTTTTTCCTGTCCTTCATCCCCTGTCTGCGTCTGCCGTAGGCGACATTGTCGAAAATACTCATGTTAAACGGATTCGGTTTTTGGAAAACCATTCCAACCCGCGTTCTCAGCTCGCTTACTTCTATTTCGCCGTAAATGTTCTCGCCGTCGAGGATAACATCGCCGGTTATCCGGCATGATGGGATAAGATCGTTCATGCGGTTAATCACGCGGATAAAAGTCGATTTCCCGCATCCTGATGGCCCGATAAGCGCGGATGCCTCGTTGTTTCTCAAGTCGAAATTGATGTTTTTCAGAGCCTGAAATTCGCCGTAATAAAGGTCTAAACCACGAACCTGAAGTTTTTCTCCGGTCATTCCAAATTCTCCCCGGTATCACTGCCTGCTATACTTGCGCCGATTATTTTTACCGCTGTATTTATTATAAACACCATGATTATGAGTACGACCGCCGCGGTAAAAGCGTGCGCGAAATCATCAGGGGACAGGGCTTCCTTGGTAAGGTAATACAGATGTATTGTCAGTGTGCGGCCCGGCTCGAAGATCGTCTTTGGAAGATTGCGGGCGATGCCCACTGTTAACAGAACCGGAGCGGATTCGCCTACAACACGGCCGGCGGCAAGTATTGCGGCGGTGAGAATTCCGGGCAGTGAAGGCGGCAGAACCGCGAAAACAATGGTCTGGAATTTTGTAGCTCCCAAAGAAAGCGAACCTTCCCGGTATGAAGCAGGCACTGTCTTGAGAGCTTCCTCTGTAGTCCTGATTATAACGGGCAGTATCATGATGCTCAGGGTAAGGCCGCCGGCTATAATTGACTGGCCTAAATTAAAAAAACGGCAAAAGAACAACAGCCCGAACAGGCCGTAAATAATTGATGGAATACCTGCCAGCGTGTCAATGGCTATTCCAAGATAGCGGTTGACTTTTGATTTCAGCGCGTACTCGTGAAGATAAATTGCTGTCATAACACCAACGGGCAGCGCGATTGCAAGAGACACGACCACCGACCATGCAGTGCTTACGATCATGGGAACAAGGCTGGTGTTTAACGGGCCAAAAATAAAGGAAAGTTTAAAAGTACCCGCGGACTGTATAACAATATAGGCTATGATCCCTATAAGCGCGGCCGCAACGGCGACGCAGGCAAATACCATAAGCCCGTAAATGGAATTATCAATAACTTTTCTTTTTTTCATGGGGTTCATTCGTTATCCTCCCCGCTCCGCCGCCGGATAAAAAGGATAATGCTGTTAAGGATAAGTATCATTATCAGCAGCACCACGCCTATCGAAAACAGCATATTCGAATGCCTGCCGTCGGCATAACCCATCTCAAGCGCGATGGTGGCGGTAAGGGTTCTGATTCCTTCAAGCGGATTGGCGGTTAACTGCACGGAATTCCCCGCCACGAGAATCACTGCCATTGTTTCGCCCACGGCGCGGGAAAACCCCAGAATGATTCCCGTAATCACTCCGGACCTCGCATGTGGCAAAACTACATGCCACGCGGTCTGCATTTTACTTGCGCCCACGGCCAGCGATGCCTCGCGCCGTGACCGCGGCACGGCCCGCAGGCATTTTTCAGAAATGGCGATAATTGTTGGAAGGATCATTATGGACAGCACCAGTACGGCTGCGAGAAGACTGTTTCCCGACGGGACTTTAAATATGTCTTTAATCGCGGGGACAAGCACCATCAGCCCGAAAAAGCCGTACACTACCGAAGGGATGCCGGCCAGCAGTTCTACGCATGCGCGCAAAAGCCCCGCCGGTTTGCCGGAAAGGTATTCCGACATAAAAAGAGCGCATAGTATGGCAATGGGCGCCCCTAAAAGAAGCGCGCCGAAACAGGCCAAAAGGCTCCCAAGTATCATGGGCAGGATGCCGTAGACTTTTTCATTTGTCGGAAGCCATTTTGTACCGCTGATAAAACTGAAAACGCTATATGGAGGCTCGGGCAGGATGATGTGTATCTTCTGCGTGAGCAGCGCTATGGTTCCGGGATACGTTACCGAACAGGTGTATGCGTCGGGAAAGCTTACAGTGCCGTCTCCAGCATCTATGGGCTGTAAAAGCGCTGTGCGCCCGTTTTTTTTCGGGGCAAGGCGGAATTCCAGTTCCCGTTCTTCACCCCGGTTAATGAATTGTACGACGACGCTTTCGGTATCCCAGGGCAGAGTTATAAAACCATCGGGATCGTCATAAACCTGGCCGTTAATTGTAACGCTGTCTAATCTTTCGATAACCAGGCGCAGTGTTTTGGCGGTTGGAAAGAAAAACGGCTGTACGCCCTGGACGAGGATAAAGATTACAATGGCTCCCAGGGCGACGACTCCCGTAAAGGAGAAGACCCTGAAGAGCCACGCAAAAATAATATCTACTGAGCGACGTGATAACATCCGTACCTTTTCCCAGGGCGACGGCGCGCAGCGCATGGGCGGTTCGCAAACCGCCCATGCAAAATGCGCCGGCATTTCAGGCCGTTTATTGTTTTTTTATTTAATACTGATCCAGCTTTTCTGAACGATTGTCTGTCCGGCATCCATAGTCCAGTTTAAAAACGCCTGTGTTGCCGGATTGAGGGTTGCGCCCTTTTTGGTTATAAGGATGAAGGGGCGGGCAATTTTATATGACCCTGATTTCACATTGGCGTTGGTTGCTGTTACGCCGTCAACGCTAAGAGCTTTCCCCGTATTATCGACGGAACCGAGGGATATATATCCAATGGCGTCAACATTACCGGCTATTGCCGACTTGATCGCGCCCGTCCCATCGAAAATGATCGCGTTTGAAACAAGCTCGCCGTCCGCGAATTTGACGAGTTCCTGGAAAGCGCCCCTGGTTCCTGAACCGGGTTCCCTGGAAACGACCGCGATTCTGCCGGTCTTGCCGTTTGCGGCGGCGCCAAGCTGCTGCCACTGCGTAATGGCGCCCGTGTAGATTTGTTTAATCTGATCCATCGTAAGGCTGGAAACAGGATTCTTGTTGCTGACGATTACAGCAATGCCGTCAATAGCGACAATATGAGGAACAAGGCCGCCTCCGATTTCGGCGGGCGTCAGCTCACGGCTGGACATGCCGATCTCGTAAGTACCCTCGGTGGCGCCTTTAATGCCATCGCCGGAACCTGTGCCGCTGATTGTGATTTTAACGTTGCTGTTGGCCTTTTCATAATCGGCCTGGAACATTTCCATGAGCGGGGAAACGGATGTGGAACCTCCCACGGAAATAGTGTGAGACTGGGCGGCGGCAATGCCGGCGCTCATGGCAAGAGCAAAAAACACGCACAAATATTTCTTCATAGTTATTCTCCTTTTAAAAAGCGAATGAAAAGATACTGACCAATTGTTAAGAAACGATTTAGGAAGTTTTATTATTTGGTTAAATGTAATATCGGGTTAGCGAGGGATCATCCGTAAAAGCAATGCAATCGGGTGAATTCCTTGAAAATGTAGCAAGCTGGATATTTCATGTGATTCAGTTTTTTCTCATTATTCGCTTCAAAAGCGGTATAATCATCTTTTCAATTTACGAATTAACGAAGGAGTGTCGCTCATGAAATTTACAGTGACGAGAAATTCATTTCTTGGTGAACTCAATCTGGCACAGGGAGTCATCGAAAAAAAGAATACCACGCCCATTCTTTCAAATATCCTTATTGAGGCAGTCGGCGATCGTCTTGATATAACCGCGTCGGATGGGGACATAACCATTTGCTGCGGCTGTTTCGCGGCGGTAGCCGCCGAAGGAGCCATTACAATCGCCGCGCGCCGGCTTTTCGATATAGTCCGGCTTTTGCCGGAAAATGCCGAAATTGAAATGTCTTTGCTCGAAAACAACTGGATGGAAGTGCGCTCCGGAAATTCACATTATAAAATCGTGGCGATTCCCAAAGATGACTTTCCCGTGATTCCCGAGACCGCTCCGACGATTGCGGCCATTCCAGGCAGCACTCTCGAAAAAATGATTCATCGCACGATGTTTGCCATCACCCAGGAGGATTCGCGCTATTCACTTAACGGATCGCTTCTGGCGTTCCATTCCGATGTGGTTCACATGGTGGCTACCGACGGACACCGCCTTGCCCTGGTCAGCAAAAAGATGGAAATCCCGGGAATTGAAGGGGAAGTCCGCGCGCTTATTCCGCGAAAAACGCTGACGGAAATTCTTAAATTTGTTAGCGGCCAGGATATCGTTGTCGAATTCGGTAAAACTGACAATTATCTCTTCTTTTCCGCCGGGAATAAACGAATCGTTTCACGTGTCATGGCCGGTCAGTTTCCAAATTACGAACTGGTTATTCCAAGGGATAATGACAAACTTATCATTATCGGAACCAGGGCGTTCGGCGATGCCATCAGGCGCGCCGCCATCATGGCCGACGAAAGATTGAAATCCATAAAGCTCTCCTTCAGGCCTGAGGAGCTTGAGATTTCAGCGGTCAACGCCGATGCCGGGGAATCCAGGGAAGTAGCGCCTATCGAATATGAGGGCGATAATATTGATATAGGCTTTAATTCGCAATATCTGCTCGATTTTATCGGCGTCTGCGGCGCAGATTCGGTTTCAATAGCCATTAAAGATTCCGAGGGACAGGGATTATTCAGGCCGGTTGTCGCGGATGATCTTGAATACAGATATGTCGCCATGCCGATGAACGTTTAATCCGGTGCGCCATGCGCATTGTCCGGATTCGTCCGTTTCAGTACCGTAATCTCCGGGAGCAGGATATCGCTCCCGGCCCGGGAATCACTCTTTTTTCCGGGCTGAACGGCCAGGGAAAGACAAATATTCTCGAGGCTGTTTATTTTCTCGCCTATGGCAGGAGTTTCCATACATCGGTTCCAAAGGACTGCGTGCGTTATGGAGAGTCGCTGTGCCGCATTGAAGGAGTGGTGGAGCGCGGATCGCTGATCAGGGAACTTGCCGTAACAATCAGCGGGGCCGAGAAAAAATTATTTCTGATGGGGAAACCCGCTCCCCTTGATGAATTTGCCGGCAACCTTCATCTGCTTGCTTTTACACATGAACACCTTGGCGTGGTTCGCGGCGGTCCGGCCGATCGCAGGGCTTTTCTCGACCGAGCCATGGTTTCACTCTATCCCGGGCATATAGCCGCTCTTGCCGCCTACAGCCGGGCGCTGAAGCAGAGGAATAACATCCTTTGCGCCATGCGCGACGGCAAAATTACGTACGAACCTCAACTTGTTGATGCTTGGGATGAGTCCATCGCTCGTCCAGGCGCTCGCGTTCTTTCAAACCGCCTGAAATATGCGGAAAATATTAAGCGAGAACTTCCCAAAGGTCTGTTTGGCACGGAAGAGCTAAAGGCGCATTATTATTCCTCGCTCGGAATGGACACCGCCGATATTTCCCGCCTTGAGGAAAAATTCCTTGAAAAATTGCGGAGCGTCCGTGAAAAAGACAGATATTCCGGGCATACCTCCGTCGGCCCGCACAGGGATGATCTGAAATTATACGTAAACGGAAAATCTCTTGTGGATTTCGGTTCTTCCGGCCAGCAGAGATCGGGCATTCTTGCGCTGTATTTTTCCCAGATGGAAATACATTTCAGGGAACACGGATTTTATCCGGTTTTTCTGGTTGATGACGCCGAAGCGGAACTGGACGAAGAGCGTTTGCGTACTTTCCTTTCGTATCTATCAAACCGGACGCAGACGCTTTTAACCTCAACGAGAAATTTCCTTGTCAATTCCGTACATGGAGACATCGTACACTTTGAAGTAAGAGACGGCGAAGTTTCCTTTTAAAGGCAACCTCCGAAAACCCCGAACTCTGCGTTACGCTCCCTCGACAAAATGCTCATTTACCTATATGTCAACTCCGCTTTTGTCCCGGTCGCAAGCCTTGATTTCGGGGTTTTCGGAGGTTGCCTAAAAATATTTATCTTTTTGATCGTTGATTATCGTGGCTGTTTTGGCACTCCTTTTGTTTGTCGCACTTGAAACAACTGATGTGGAATCCGGCTTCCGGATGGCCTATCCGCTGGCATTTTTCCCGTAAATTGCCGGGATCTGAAGCAGCGGAAGTATTGAAAGAATTGGTTTCCAACGCGAACTCTGTCGAGGGTTCCTGTTCCGGTGTCGGCACGGCTTCCGGCGCGGTTTCCGGTTCCGTGTTAAAAGGAATTTCATGAAAGCCATTTGTGGGAACGGAATCTTCCGGCGCGGTTTCCGACTCCATGTTAAAAGGAATTTCATGGAAGCCCTTTGCGGGAACGGAGCCTTCCGGCGCGGTTTCCGTCTCCACGTTAAAAGGAATTTCATGAAGGCTCTTTGTAGGAACAGAATCTTCAACGGGCGTTGAGTCGCGAAATTGAATTACAGGAACGGCTTCTTCCTCGGGCATTGGATCCGGAAAGTGAATTGTGGGAACAGAATCTTCTTCAGGCATCGGATCCGGAAAGTTAATTACCGGAACAGATCCTTCCCCGGGCATCAGATCCGGAAAGTCGATTGTGGGAACAGATTCTTCTTCGGGCATTGGATCCGGAAAGTGGATTGTAGGAACAGATTCTTCTTCAGGCATCGGATCGGGAAAGTTAATTACGGGAACAGATCCTTCCCCGGGCATCGTATGGGGAAGGTTAATTACGGGATCAGCTTCTTCTGCAGGCATCGAATCCGGAAAGTGAATTGTGGGAACAGAATCTTCTACGGACGCCTGATCAGCAAAATGAATTAAGGGGACAGATTCTTCTTCAGGCGCCGGATCGGGAAAGTTAATTACCGGAACAGAATCTTCTACGGGCGCCTGATCAGCAAAATGAATTAAGGGAACAGATTCTTCTTCAGGCGTCGGATCAAGATAATGGAATGTGGGAATAGAGTTTTCTTCAGGCTCTTCCTCAGGAAAGCCCATTAAGGGCGGAAAAGATTCTATTTCAGGCTCTTGATCAAGTACCTGAATCGCAGGAACCGGGTTTTCAATAAACGCCGGTTCGGAATGATCTTTTTCTGGAGTATGCTTTGCCGCCTGCAGTGATTCGACAACGCCCAGGAGTTTAACGTATCTTTTTTCCATATCCAGGAACTTCTGTTCAAGTTCATCTTCCACCTGGGCGATGTGTTCGTCATGTACGGAGGTTTCATTTTCATCGACAAATCCGGATTTTGAACCCTGAGGTGTGCGCAACGTTTCACAGAGAATGGAACTGGGATCAGCAGCCTGTATCGGTTCGCCGCCCGCGCAGTGATCGGAATCATTCTTCCATCCCGGCTCAATGACTGTTTGTTTACGCGTAAAAGCGGCAGTTTCCGCTGGTTTCGGGTTTTCCATCCTGGCTAAAAAAATGTGCCATTCATCTCTGTCGTGCATTATGTCCCAAAGATTTTGCAGATACTGACAAATCCCGTACGCAACCCGCTCGTCGCGCATCTTTAGGTATTTATCAATGCCGCATTCTTTCACCAAGGCTGTCAATGCCTTCTCAAAATTCAAAAATTCATCGATTCCCATCATTATTTTCCATCTCCTTTGGGTTAAATACACCTCATGTCAACTTTTCGGCCAACCCGCATCCTTCGTTACATCAAAAAATTGATTTTATTGCGGATTTTTAATAAAAGCCAATTTTTTGAAAACTCAACTTCCTATTTATTAACGGCTAGAGTATCCGCGTCATACCAGTCAAAGTATTCGCGTACGCCTTTACGCCCGGATTCCACGAGGGCGTCTTTGCTCTTTTTGGGAATTGAAAAGTCAGTCATGCCTACGCCCAGGGTGTCAATATAAATTGTTCGCTGCCAGTCGTCGCCATGCAGGTGCTGGTTGTTCTGGCTATCAATGTAGCAGCCGACCACGGCGTAGATGAAATCGAAAAGATCATTGATTTTACGGTGAGCCGGTTCGGCCTGATCTCTGAACATCGCTATCTCTTCTTTTGTGTCCAGCCTGAAACCGAGAGTTTCCTTGTTGTAGACGTAAGGAGAACTCTCCGGATGCTTTTTAAGAAACCTTTTGTTTTCCGTTTTGTAGTAATCGGTTTCCCTGCCGTTTTCCGGATCGGACAGGTATTTTTCCCGGTCGAAAAGTTTAACCGGATAGTTATCAAGAACTCCGCCGTCCGAGTAAACATCGTCGCGCATGCTCCGCTTGGCCGCAAAGAAAAAGGGAATGGACATGGAAAGACGCACGGCGTCGGCGATGCAGACATTTGGTGAGGTTTCCTCGCTCATGATTTCAGAAAAGCCCGTGGAAAGGTTGGTAACCAGGAAATACAACTCTCTGAGATTATTTTTTTTACCGGCCTGTTTTCGCATCCTGCCGAAGGCGCTGAAGGTTGTATTATCGCTGCCGGTCTTTTTCTTAATCAGGTCGCCGATCCATTGCCGGAAAAAATCGCCCTTATACCAGCCGAACTCATCTTTGAGCCGCATTAAATCGCGTACTACACCCCATGAGGAATCCATAAATTTCTTGAAGTCCAGTTTCATGAGGATGTCCATTATCTCTTCCGGACTATATCCAAGCCCGACAAGAGTTGCCACGATGGCGCCGGCAGACGCGCCGCCCGCCCGTTTGATATCTGATAGAATCCCTCTTTTTTCCAACTCTTCAAGCGCGCCCACATAGGCGATGCCCTTGACGCCGCCGCCTTCAAATACCAGGTTTGTAAAATGATATGGCATTGTGTTCTCCTTAATAAACTTTTCTTTCCATGCGATCTCCAACCTTGCCGAGCCTTTTCAATACGCTCCCGCATGCGCAGGATCCGGGCAGCCAGCGGCTGAAATCTCCCGTCCGATAACGGATCAGCGGCATGGCGCGCCGGGTCAGCGTCGTAAATACAATTTCTCCATACTCTCCATCCGGCAGAACTTTTCCCGTTTCCGGGTCTATTATCTCAAATAACAAATCAGCTTCGCGAGGGTGGTAGCCGTCGCGCGCGTCACAGGCCATCGCGCCGCCCAGCCCCATTTCCGTCATGCCATAGTGTTCGTAAACCGCGCATCCCCAACTTCGCTCAATTGATGCCTTTTCCACGTCCGAAACGTACTGCGCCGACAACAGTATCGTTCGCATATTTTTTTTAATAACCGTGTCGCCATCGCTCTTTTTCGCAAGCCGCGCCGCCGTATGCGCCGTAGCCAGTCCCGTAGTCACGCCCTCGCGACGCATGATGCCGAGAATCTCGTCATCGCGGCTGCCGTCCGGCGGAATTGTTCCCACGCGCAAGGCTCGCGATCCGATACGCTCAACCCCAATGGCTACAAGGTCGCCGACCGACCCGGGGCGTTCGCAGGGCATAAGTACGAGAAATACGTCGCCGGGGCCAGTCATGACCGTCAAACCATGATGAATATAATCCGTCATCAATTCCAGATCCGTGTCTGTGAACCAGACGCGCTTGGGCATGCCCGTTGTTCCCGTAGTCGGGAGTGTTACGATGCGTCCGACTTCCGAGGCGGACACGCAAACCATAGCCGTCGCGGCCGAAGCCAGATCAGCGGATGTCGTGAATGGCAGGCTTTCGATGCAATCCAGGGAAATTAGGACATCCGCCGCGCTCCCGCTTTCTGCAATGGGCGATAAACGCTCCCGGTAAAACGGGCTTTTCGCGCGGACATATTCCACGGTTTCGCGCAGTTTACGAAGCTGCCATTCCTCAAGCGCCGCGCGCGTTAATGTTTGTCCGTTGGGCAGCCCGATTTTTCCAGCGATCCATTCATCAACGATCATCTTAGAGGCAACCTCCGAAAACCCCGAAATCAAGGCTTGCGACCGAGACAAAAGCGGAGTTTACATATAGGTAAATGAGCATTTTGCCGAGGGAGCGTAACGCAGAGTTCGGGGTTTTCGGAGGTTGCTAGAGAACGCCCGCATCCTCCAGCAACTCTGTGAGCTTACGATACGTCTCCTCGACGATTATCGGGCAAAGCGTGAGTTTGCGCGTTTCATCTCCGGCAAGTATATCCGCGCAGCAGTGAGATCCATAGCTGTCGAGAAACCATTTCATCATCACCGGTCGCAGCTCGTCGCGCGCCTGATCGTAATTTTCAGCGGCTGTGAAAATCACGCTTACCGCGGCGGCCAGAGCGCCGCATACCAGACCTTCCCTCATGCCGCCGCAGAAAGCGCCCATAGCCTTTATAAGATCGTCGTTATTTTTATCCGTGTCTTCAAGGAACATGGCCATGATGCTTTCGCTGCAGCAATGCCCTTTCAGCTTTTCTCCGATGACCCTTTCTTTAATATCCATTAGTTCACATTACCTCTTTGGAAACGCTGATTAATTGTCTGTGCGGGCGAATCGCTGCGTTGCGCGGTACTCGCAACCTCGACATATTTCTGTATATGCCTCGGTTCCTGCGTTCCGTGCGCCTTGCGCTTCATCCCGCGCAGGCAATTAA
>Ga0082212_10009284_pt1 | contig 12695 bp, 8 predicted proteins | sample TergutNt197P3_FD_71548 | JGI IMG/M metagenome (GOLD analysis project Ga0082212, IMG submission 71548) | Neocapritermes taracua P3 segment gut microbial communities from Petit-Saut dam, French Guiana - Nt197 P3 | ecosystem: Host-associated > Arthropoda: Insects > Digestive system > Gut ... | reverse complement strand
ATTCGAGACAACGCCATCATATTCGTATGCTCCTATATCGACGACACCATGTATGATACGGTCATTACCAGCAAGGTCTTTCGTCAACCAAGTTGGTATGTAATCGTCATTTCCTCTGTTAATCGCTTGTGAATTTGCGGCAAGTCGATAATCTCCATTTGCGGCATCGACGAAGAGCGGTAAAGCCGAATTATAAACAAGATTCGTTGCCCCCCAGCCAGTGAGTGTTGTCAGGTTATTGGAACCCGATATTGTTCCATAGACACACCTTATGTCAGAATTCGAGTTTTGGACAACAATGGTATTGTAAAGTGACGAATATTCTGAATCGTAAATACAAATCCCGCCACCACTAGAAGCCGTGTTGCCTGCTATTGTGCAGTTTGTTATTATCATAGTGCCGCTAGCAGAAATGCCACTGCCACCATAGATTCCCCCCCCATATCTTGCCGAGTTTTCCGAAATTGTGCATTCTGTTACTGTCACAGACAGAGCATATATACCACCACCGTAAGACGAGGCGACATTATCTGATACCGTGCAATCTATCACGGTCAGGGTGCCGTAATTACTGTATATTCCGCCACCGCTACTATTTGCGATGTTGTTGGTTATCGTACTATACTCTACGTTCAGCGTGCCACCACCGCTATTGTAAATTCCACCGCCGCTATTTACCGTCCAGTTTTCCGAGATGGTTGTGTCAGTTACGTTCAGCATACCCCCCAAATTGAACAGACCACCGCCAGAATTCGCCGAATTCTCGACGATTTCGCAATCTATTATCGTCATTTCACCACCGAAAAAGTTATACACTCCGCCGCCGCCGTCGACTGACGCGTTGTGTAAAATCACGGTACTTGTTACGGTTAGTGTGCCACGATTTTCGATTCCACCGCCGCTTATGTTCGCCGAATTTCCAGTGATCGTACTCTCCGTAATGGTCAGGTCGCCTCGGTTTCTAATTCCGGCACCGGTGTCCGCATAGCCCCCGGTAATCGTGAGCCCAGCCAGTGCAACGGTTGAACCAGAGGCGATGTTAAGTACCCGCGATTGCTCGTTTTCCTCTTGGCTCGCGACAATCGTAAGTGAATCGACTCCAAGACTGACGATGGTAATGCTTCCCCACAAATCAACGTCAATATCGATGAACAATTCCATTCCGGCAAGCGTGATCGTGTTATATTCATCGGTAGTATAGATGACGATGAGATCATCTTCTTCGGTAACACCGGCTGCTGCGTTAGTAGCAATATTACTTTTTCCCTTGCTGCATCCTATGGCAAAAAGTGCAAGCATCAGCAAAAATAAAGCCGTTTTTTTCATTATGTTTCCCTCCTGGAATATCTTCGGGAAATGGAGCCTATTGCCCAGAAGAGCAAAAAGGCAAAAATATTCAGCATTACTACGCTTGCCCCTGCCGGAGTAGCGTATAAATACGATATCACAATTCCGATGAAAAAGCAAACCGTCGCGATAATAGCCGAACAGATAGTTACAGTCTTAAATCTCTTGAAAATCCTCATGGACGTTAAAGCCGGAAAAATAATGAGGCTCGAAATAAGCAAGGCGCCCATCATGCGCATTCCCAGTACAATGGTGAGGGCGGTTAGGAGAGCAATCAGCATATTGTACATACCGGTCTTTACTCCACCCGCCTTAGCGAAGGTTTCGTCAAAGGTAATGGCAAATAACTTATGATAAAAAAAGACAAAGAGGATCAGTACCGTTATCGACAGGACCACGCTGAGGTACACGTCATTTTTGCTCATGGCGAGGATGCTGCCAAACATGAAATTGCACACATCAGTATTCATCCCGGTTGTTAAGGAAATGATCACCACGCCAATTGCCAGGGAGCTCGTGGAAATGAGCGCGATAGCAGCGTCACCTTTTATTTTGCTGTTTTCGCTCAGGCGCAGGAGCAGGAAGGCAGCGGCAATCACGACCGGGATGGAAACCAAAAGGGGCGCCGCGTTCATGGCGGTTGAAACCGCCAGTGCACCGAATCCCACATGGGACAGACCATCACCTATCATGGAAAAACGCTTCATCACAAGGCTGATCCCAAGAAGAGAAGCGCAGAGTGAAACGAGCAAACCTACAACGAAGGCCCTGACTAAAAACGTAAATGAAAACATCTCAGATACAATCAAAAATATATCAGTGAACATCGTTTTTCTCCTTGTTTTGCCCCAGGAATTTTCTTCCCCTTTCAGAGTTGAGGTATTCGGCAGTATTGGCGAAGAAGCCATTACCGTTTTCCAAATGCAGAATCTGGTTTGCGTATTGTTCCGCCCCGCGGATATCGTGAGAAACCATGATGATGGTGATGCCAGTTTGTTGATTTAAGGTTTTGAGTAACTCATAGACTTCCACGGTGATAAGGGGATCAAGACCGGCGGCAGGCTCATCGAGCACGAGAAGGCGGCGGGAGTATCCGGTTTCTTCATCGCCGGTAACACTCGAGTTTTCCGCCCTGGCGGAAACCAGAGCGCGGGCCAAAAGAACCCGCCGCTGCTGCCCTCCCGAGAGCTCCCTATAACACTGCCTCGAAAGATTCTTTATCCCCAGGCGCTCCATAGCTTCTTCGGCCCTGTTTTTTTCCTTCGCGGTGTAAAAAGGCCGCAAGCCCATACCGCCGAGGTTACCGGACATTACAATTTCATGAACCCCTGCGGGGAAATCCTTCTTTAAAACCGACTGCTGGGAAAGGTATCCAATTCTTCCCTGCTTAAGTTCATCGCAAAAAACAATACTCCCCCCAAGCGGGTTTAGCAGCCTAAGGAGCCCCATTATAAGCGTGGTTTTGCCGGAACCGTTTTCTCCCACCACCCAGAGGTAGTCTCCACTTTCAACCGAAAAGCTAAGATCCCGGACAACGGCGTGTCCCTCATAACCAAAAGAAACGTTCTGACAATTTATAAGCATAACAGTCCTTTTTAAATGGTGAAAACAACGGCAAAATGACTCCCAAGGGAGTAGCCGGGTATCACCACAATGCCTCCCTTAAATTCTCGACGTTGGCTTTTTGAATATCAAGATAGTTTGCGCCACCGTCAAAATCCCTCTTTGAAACATTATGGCCCGAATGAAGCAGGAGTTTTTTTGCCCCTGTTGCCTCGCTTACGGTATCCGCAATTTTTTCATTGGACAGTTCAATGTGAAAGACTACAGGGATATTTTCGTTTCTTACCTTATTAATCAAAAATGCAACCGTTGCGGCGCTGGGTTCAGTTTCGGTAGAACAACCGGGGAAGGCGGCGGAGTATGTAAGCCCGTAGGCGTCGGCAAGGTAACGGAAGGGGAAGCGGTCACCAAAGACGATTGTATTTCGTTTTGCGCCTTCTACAACCGAGCGGAAAGAGGCGTCCAGTTCATCAAGGCGGACGAAATAATCCGCCGCGTTTTGCCGGTAAAACTCCGCGTTGGTGCTATCCAGCTCACAGAGGGCGTCAGTAATGGCAGTGACAATGATTTTGGCATTTCCGGGTGAAGTCCAGACGTGCTCATCAAAGTCCGGTGAGTCTTCGTCATGATCGTCTTCATGATCATCATCTTCCATACCTTCCACGATTTCTTCTTCTACAGCATCAACCAGATCCAAAAGTTTTATCACCTTCATTTTCTCATCGGAGATTTCCAAAGAATCCAGAATTCTGTCCACCCATATAGCGTTTTCACTACCGGGGTAAATGAAAAGATCACTCTCTTTAATAGTGATGATATCAAAAGGCCTGGGCTCAAAGGAATGGCTTTCCGTGCCCGGAGGCAGTAGCATGACGAGGTTTACGCGATCTCCGGCAATGACCCTGACAAAATCATATGACGGAAAAATTACCGATGTTACTGTGATCTTTCCCTCAACCTTAACAGGCTTTACCCGGCGGCATCCTCCGCTTGCCAAAAGAGCGAGTAAGATAAGTAAAAGCCCCGGCAGTAAGAAAAATTTTTGCTTCATTTCCACTTTTTGTCCTTTTATTGTTTTTCTTCTACAGGCTTAGGACGCATACATTGAGGCAGATTGCCTCTTTCATCCCGGTGATAGGCCACGCATATACAGCAGTGAGCATGCCTCTCACAATCAACATTCGGACAAAGGCATTTTTCAACATTCGGGCAAGGCATATCTTCCTCCTATTTTACGGTAATCAGCTCGTATTTAGTGGTTCCCAAATGGATTTTTTCCGCGTGGGAGAGCTGAATGCGCCAGTCTGTAGCAGGATGGATACCTGTGAAATGATCCATGCCTCCCTTTTCGTAGCTGGGGATTTTCTTCCGTTCGGAAACGATACTGGTCGCAATGCTTTGGGCGGCATTCACCGCGTCGATGCAGGCCTGATCCAGCGCAACCGGATCGAAACCGGCGAAAATTCCGATGTCGGGTACAACCGCAGCATCGTTTTCCTCATGGCAGTCACAGTTAGGCGAAACCTGAGTCACTATATTGATGTGGAAATTCGGCCGCCCGTCCACAACCGCTTTGGCATATTCGGCGATTTTGTAGCTTAACGCTGTATTGCCGGAGCTCCATTCATTTTCAATTGCGTCCTTGCTGCAAGCGCCGATACAGCGCCCACAGCCGACACACTTGCTGTGATTGATGGAAGCTTTGCCGCCGTTAAAACTTATCGCGTCATGAGCACAGAAGCGGGCACAGATTTTACAGCCCACACACTCTTTGCCATCAACTCTCGGCTTTCCTTCGTTGTGCATTGCCATTTTGCCCGCCCGGCTGCCTGACCCCATGCCGAGGTTTTTCAGCGCGCCGCCGAAGCCGGTTCCCTCATGCCCTTTGAAATGGTTCAGGGAAATAATAATATCCGCATCCATGAGCGCCCTGCCGATGTGAGCTATTTTACAATACACGCCATTCTTGATTGGGACATCAATATCGTCGGTACCCCGGATCCCGTCAGCGATAATATTCTGGCAGCCTGTAGACAATATGGAAAAGCCATTCTCGGCAGCGACCCCAAGGTGAGCAAGGGCATTGCTTCGGCGTCCTGGATAAAGGGTGTTGCAATCGGTAAGGAAAGGCGACCCTCCCAGTTTCTTGATTCGATCCGCCAGAGCCTTCGCGTAATTGGGTCTCAAAATGGAAAGATTTCCCGGTTCCCCAAAATGGATTTTAATAGCCACATATTTTTGCTTAAAGTCGATATCCTTGATCCCCGCCTTCTGAATGAGCCTGTCCATTTTCACCAAAAGACTCTCGCCGACCTTTGCCCGCATATCCGTAAAAAATACTTTTGAAGCTGACACAGTACACCTCACGTAAATTTTATAGTGTGTTCAATTCTATTCCTGACTCAAAAAGCTTGCAATACGATGAAGTGTACAAGGAAGAGACATTAATTAGGAAAACCAACAAAAAATCTGACACGGTTTTGTGATTTAGTTATACTATACATTTGTTTAGTGTTTTAGAAATCCTTCATCTACGAAATAAAAAATGATCGTTGTTAATTACTACATTGTTCTTTTTCTCTTCCTCTGTACCTACCTTCGGTTGGTATGATATTTGTCACAAAAGTCGAAGCACCACCCATCCCCGAGCAGTATATCCATTATGGAGCACTGCCAGGTATATACATCGCAAAGGACATAATTCCTGCATATCGCCACCGCCGTTGTAAACAACCTTGATTTCGTGGTAAGCTTTAACTACGGACACATCGTGAAGAATCCTCCGTCGTGTACTGCGGCGATTCTCACAATGATTCAATATATCTACTATTCCGTTTGCCAGAGCAACATTCTTGTTAAATGTATATTGATTATTTTATATGACGGACAAACACAAAATCCTGAAAACCCGATTTGGATACGAATCGTTCCGGCCCGGGCAGGAAGAGGCGATAAACTCGATACTTTCGGGCAGGGACACTCTTGCCGTTATGCCAACCGGTGCGGGGAAATCCCTGTGCTACCAGATTCCAGCGCTGCTTTTGCCGGGGATGACCGTTGTCATTTCGCCGCTGATTTCGTTGATGAAAGATCAGGTAAACGCCCTGCGCGAAGCGGGTTGCGCGGCGGCGTATCTGAACAGCTCGCTTGACACCCGGGAATACGTTCAAACCGTCGGGGAAATTCTTTCCGGTAACGTGAAGCTCCTTTACATCGCGCCGGAACGTCTGCAGCGGGCCGAGCTTCCCCTGACAGCGGGTAATGTGCCGCTTGTTGTGGTTGACGAAGCTCATTGTGTGTCACAGTGGGGTCATGATTTCAGAACAAGCTATCTGGAAATCACATCCTTTATAAAAAGTATTAAGCCCCGTCCGGTTACAGCGGCATTTACCGCAACTGCCACACCGAAGGTTCGGGAAGACATTCAACGGTTACTGGGCCTGAAAAAGCCTTTTTCCCTGAACACCGGCTTTGATCGCTCCAACCTTTACTTCGAAGTCCGGAAACCCCCGGATAAAAAAACCGCGCTACTTGGCTGTCTGGAAAAACGGAAGAATTCAAGCGGCATTATATATTGCGCGACACGCAAAGCAGTTGACGAGCTGTACGTGTTGTTATCATACCACCGTTTTTCTGCAACCCGCTACCACGCCGGTCTTGATGACGATGAACGCCGGAAGAACCAGGATGACTTTATCTGCGACAGGAAAACGATAATGGTTGCGACTAACGCTTTCGGTATGGGCATTGACAAACCAAATGTAAGATTTGTGATTCATTTTAATATGACCAAAAATATCGAAAGTTATTATCAGGAAGCGGGCCGGGCCGGCAGAGACGGGTCACCGGCGGATTGCATTTTGCTGTACAGCGGGCAGGACGTGCGTATTAACGAGTACCTTATCTCCAATGGTGACGAGGACAGGGCGCCTGATCCGGTGCTGGAAGCCCACAACCGGGAACTGCTCAGACAAATGACCTTCTACGCCACCGGGGACGAATGCCTGCGCCACCGTTTGCTTGCCTACTTCGGCGAAGAGTCTCCACTTTACTGCGGCCATTGTTCCAACTGCCTCACCGAATACGAGGAAACCGATGTTACCCTGGAAGCTCGAAAGATCATCTCCTGCGTTTACCGGTTAAAAGAACGAAATCGCAGTTTTGGTAAAACTATGATCATCGATATTTTACGGGGTGGCAAAAATGAAAAGATCAACCGTTTCGATCTGGACTCCCTAAGTACATGGGGTATTATGCGCAACATTAGAGCCCGTCGCATCCGTGCCATCCTCGATTTTCTCATAGACGATGGCTGTTTGAGTGTGGAGGGAGACGAATATCCGGTGGTGGTTTTGGGAAGCGGAGCGAAAAAAGTGCTGTATGAAGAGCGACGGCTTTCCATGAAACTGCCAAAGGAAGAAAAACCCGAACCCGCAATCGATCGGCCAAAGCAAACGGTAAAAGCAGGCAACAAACTGCCGGATACCATGCGTAAGCTTCAACCCTCTCCCCAAAGTGAAGTCGTTGATAACATACTTTTCGAAAAACTCAAGGAATTGCGCCGGGAAATTGCCGCAAAAGAAGGTGTTCCTGCCTACATAGTATTTTCCGATGCCAGTCTCCGGGATATGTGCCGTAAGAAACCGGTTTCTCCCGTTCAATTCTCAACTGTTAACGGCGTGGGTTCGGTCAAACTGGAAAAATACGGCAAAGCATTTACAGAACTAATCAAGGGAACAACTTGACTTATCGCGCCTAATGCATCCATGCTTTAAGGTAGTGGAAGGATACAGCAAAAAAGGAAATGATCGTGGAATTACATGTAAAATATAAAAAACTGGAAACTGAAGATGAAATACATAAAACAAAAGAATTAATTTTAGAATATATAAAGTGGTTAAATCAGGATTTATCGTATCAGGATATAGATAATGAATTATTGAATTTTCCGGAAAAATATAATGAGCCTTTTGGGACTTTTATTATTGCAAAAACAAACGAAAATGTAATCGGATGTGTCGGGTTAAAGAAACTTGATGATAAAATATGTGAAATGAAAAGATTGTATGTACATGATAATTATAAAGGAAAAGGAATCGGAAAAAAATTAACAGAATTAATCATTCAGGAAGCCAAAACAAAAAACTATGAAAAAATGAGGCTGGATACATTCAATATTATGGAAGTGGCATTAAAAATATACTATGAGAATGGTTTTCAAAAAATAAATTCTTACTATAATAATCCCAATGAAGGGGTAATATATCTGGAAAAAATTTTATAAAAGGAGAAAATTATGAAAAAGATATTATTTACGGGTTTTGGACAAACAAACAAGTAATTCAAAAATCGTTTTATTATTCCGCTATTGAATTGAAGAATAAATAGCGCCTATCGCTTTTTCGTCCAGCTCCATGAAGCCTGGGACCTTTCCATTAAGGGCACTCACCGTGCGCTGTATCACAGCGTCAAGATCCTCTTTGGGAATACCAAGCTCCGAAAGGGTAAGGGGCATTCCAATTGAACGCAACCAGGCCCGGAAAACTTCAAGACCTGCGTTTGCCGTGTTCCTGATATCGGTCATGACGGGATTGACACCGAAAACCTTCACGCCGAATTGGGCCACCCTTGCGACGTGTTGTTCTGTACCGTTGTTAACGATGTACTGAAGCCATGCGGGCATCATTACCGAAAGCCCGGCGCCGTGTACAGTATCGTAATGAGCCGAAAGCTGGTGTTCCAGGGCGTGCTCTCCCCCGCGGGGACCGCTGCGGCCTACCCAGGTAAGATCGTTATGGCTGAAAGAAGCCGCCATCATCAGTTCCGCCCGGGCTTCGTAGTCGTCAGGCTTCGCAATAGCAACGGGACCGTATTTTACTACCGTCCTCATGAGTCCTTCGGCGAACTCATCCCCCAGACAACTTTGAGGATTATCTTTTGTGAAGTAACGTGAAACCGTGTGGGCAACAATATCCGCCGCCCCTGCCCCGGTTTGGTATGCTGAAACAGAATAGGTCAATTCCGGGTTCATGATGGCAAAAACCGGCCGACAGCAGCTCCAGTTACAACTCTTTTTGCGGCCTGTCTCTACATCATCCAGAATAACCGAAGAAATGCTGGTCTCGCTCCCGGCCGCCGCTATGGTATGAATCGTACCTACCGGGGCCATTTTCTCCGCCTTGACTCCGCTGAAAAATTTCCAGTATTCGCCATCATTGGCCAAAGCAAGGGCAATTGTTTTTGCGGTATCAATGGCGCTGCCTCCACCCAGGGCGAGATAAAAATCAATCCCTTCATTAAGCGCAACCTTAATGCCCTTCTCCACCAGAGAACGCCGGGGGTTGGGCTGCACCCCGCTGAATTCTATCAGGTAAAGCCCCTCGTCTTTCAGGGCTTTCACTACCGTATCAAAAAGGCCGCTCTTCTTGACCGACCCCCCGCCGTAGACCAGCATTACCCGCTTTCCCCCATGCTTGAGGATCATCTTGCCTGCTTCTTTTTCCGTGTTCTTGCCAAAGAGAATGTCGGTATACGGGTAAAAAGTAAAATTGGTAAAGTGTTTCATGGGTTGCCCTCCATTTTGAGAGTATATCACATTGATTCCTTTGATGTTTTGCTGTATCATCATTAAAAAAGGAGTGGTCTATGAATGATGATTCTGTTACCTGGGACGAAGCTTATTCAGTGGGCTTTGAATACATTGATAACCAGCACAAAGAATTGGTAAAAATGATTAATCAACTCTTTGAGAGCTGCAAACAGGGATCGGATGCCGCTGATAAAACTTTTTTACAGACGGTTAAAAAAGCCGCGAATTACGCCAGAGATCATTTCTCCGATGAAGATAAATATATGGTGCAGGCAGGCTTTCCGAAATTGAGCGAACACAGAGAACAACACGATAATTTTATGGCGACAGTATTAAAGTCGATGCATGATTTTGAAGCGGGAAAAACCGCGCCAATCGAAATGGCCCGCTTTCTGAAAACCTGGCTTTTAAACCACATCGCAAAATCAGACAAGCAATACGTCCCGTATTTGGCAAAACTCTAAAGCAATTGTCCGCCCTCTCAATACTCAGGTTTTTGCAAACCTGAGTATTTGTAAAGCAGCCTTGAATTTTTCCCCAACGCGATATAATATGAGTTAAATCTTCAATAAAGAGGCAAAAAATGGCTGATAAGAACATGGTGATGATTGATGGTAACAATGCTGCGGCCCACGTGGCCCACGCGTTGAGTGAAGTAATCGCGATTTATCCGATTACCCCTTCAAGCCCGATGGGGGAACTTTCGGATGAATTTTCCGCCCAGGGCCGGAAAAACATCTGGGGCGCTATCCCGCAGGTTGTAGAAATGCAGTCCGAAGCGGGAGCTGCCGGCGCGGTTCACGGAGCCCTGACTACCGGGGCGCTTAGTACCACGTTTACCGCCTCTCAGGGTCTCTTGCTGATGATTCCCAACATGTACAAGATAGCCGGGGAGCTTACCTCCACGGTCTTCCATGTTTCTGCCCGTGCTTTGGCTACCTCAAGCCTCTCCATTTTCGGAGATCATCAGGACGTGATGGCCTGCCGCCAGACCGGCTGGGCCATGATTGCTTCCAACAGTGTCCAGGAAGTGATGGATATAGCGGCTATTGCCCATTCTTCCACCCTCAGATCCAGAGTTCCTTTCCTCCATTTCTTTGACGGGTTCAGGACCAGTCATGAGCTGCAGACGGTAGAGGAAGTTTCCTTTGATGTTTTGAAGCAAATGGTTACCGACGATTTAGTCGTAGCGCATCGTCAGAGGGGCTTGACCCCTGAAAAACCCCATATTCGGGGTACCGCCCAGAATCCCGACACCTATTTCCAGGGCAGAGAAGGGGTTAGTCCTTTCTACCTAAAAGTTGCGGGAATTGTTCAGGAAGAAATGGACAAATACGCCAAACTTACCGGGCGCGCATACCATGTGTTTGACTACTTCGGCGCGAAAGACGCGGATAAGGTGATTATCATCATGGGTTCCGGGGCTGATACTTGTGAAGAAACCGTAGAACACCTCCAGGGGAAGGGTGAAAAGGTCGGGGTTCTCAAAGTAAGGCTCTTCCGGCCCTTTGACGCGGAGCTTTTTGTGAAGGCCCTGCCCTCCACGGTAAAAGCCATCGCGGTTCTTGATCGGACCAAAGATCCCGGCGCCCTGGGCGAACCGCTCTACGAAGATGTGCGTACCGCTATCGCCGAGATGCAGGCTGCGGGCAAATTCCCGGCAAATCCTGTTGTTTTGGGTGGACGATACGGTCTTGGATCCAAGGAATTCACTCCCTCAATGGTCAAGGCGGTGTTCGAGAACCTTTCGGGTAAGAAGATCCACGGCTTCGTGGTGGGCATCAATGACGACGTGCTGGGCAAGAGCCTGGACTACGACGAGCATTTTGTCCTCAAAGAAGAGGGCATGAACGAAGCCATGTTCTACGGCCTCGGCGCGGACGGCACGGTAGGCGCCAATAAAAACTCAATAAAGATAATCAGCGAGGCTAAACCGAATCTTTCCGCCCAGGCCTACTTCTCCTACGACTCCAAAAAGTCCGGGGGCTTTACGGTTTCCCATCTGCGTTTCGGTCAAAAGGCGATCCGGCGGCCCTACCTGATTACAAAAGCGGACTTTTTGGCCTGTCACAAGTTCTCCTATATGGAAATCTACGACCTTTTGGCCTACGCAAAGGAAGGCGGAACCTTCCTCCTTAACAGTCCCTTCAAAGCTACCGAAGTCTGGAAAGAGCTTCCTGTTGAAGCCCAGAAGAGGATCCTGGACCAGAAACTCAAATTCTACGTGATCGATGCCGCGCATATCGCCAGAGAAACCGGCATGGGGAACCGGATCAACACGGTTATGCAAGCCGCCTACTTCAAAATCTCCGGCGTTCTCCACGAAGACGAAGCGGTAAAGCTCATGAAAGAGCATGTTGAACATACCTACGGCAAGAAGGGGGCGGACATAGTCAAGGCCAACTTCAACACTATCGACAGATCCCTGGGGGCGGTTGAAGAAGTCAAGTATCCTTCTTCTACCGAAGGGAACCACCACATGAAGCCGGCTTTTGCCACAGCCAAAGACGCCTGGATCAGGGAAGTGCTTGGCGGCGCCTCAATTCAGGAGGGAGACAAACTTGCGGTAAGCAAGATACCCAACGACGGGACTTTCCCCACTGCCACAACCCAGTACGAAAAACGGTCGGTGGCCGAGCGGGTCCCCTCCTGGAATCCCGATGTTTGTATCCAGTGCGGTATGTGCGCTATGGTTTGTTCCCATGCCTGCATCAGAATGAAGAACCTGACCGATGCGGAGGTTTCCAAAGCCCCGGCCGGCTTCAAATGCGCGGCCATTAAACCAAAGCCGGTTGACGGTAAAAAGACAACTCTGGCAATTTCCGCTGAGGACTGTATGGAATGCGGTGTTTGTATCAATTGCTGCCCGATGTCAAAAGACACATCCAAACCTGTGGCCCTTTCCTGGAAATCCTTCGCCGACGATCCGGCCTACCACGCGGAACAGGCCAAAGCCTGGGATTACTTCCTCTCCCTGCCGGAAGTTCCAGCGGCGGAACTCAACCTGGGGACCCAAAAGGGTCTGGCCTACCAGCGGCCGCTCTTTGAATTCTCCGGGGCCTGCGGCGGCTGCGGTGAAACACCCTATGTGAAGCTCATCTCCCAGCTCTTCGGCGACAGGATGGTTATCGCCAACGCCACAGGCTGTTCTTCGATATACGGCGGAAACCTGCCCCACACCCCCTACTGCCAGCGA
>Ga0082212_10009283_pt1 | contig 12697 bp, 6 predicted proteins | sample TergutNt197P3_FD_71548 | JGI IMG/M metagenome (GOLD analysis project Ga0082212, IMG submission 71548) | Neocapritermes taracua P3 segment gut microbial communities from Petit-Saut dam, French Guiana - Nt197 P3 | ecosystem: Host-associated > Arthropoda: Insects > Digestive system > Gut ... | reverse complement strand
CGGCGAGGAGTATTGGTTTGACATTCGTTCCGTAAAAGGCTTTGAGCATTTGAAAAACCTCAAAGACGTCTGCTATATCAGTATGTGCAAAGAAAAAATTCTTGAGCCGATTTACGAGTATATCAAGAAATAAATTTTTTATTCCAAGGAGAATTTAAAAATGCCGATTATAGGAATAGATTTAGGAACAACAAACAGCCTTGTTACGGTTTGGCAAGAAGGAAAAAGCGTGGTGATTCCGAATTCCTTCGGGAAATATTTAACACCGTCCGTTGTCAGTATTAATGACGACGGCAGTGTTGTAACGGGCGAAATTGCCAAACAACGCTTGATTTCTCATCCCGGCAGAACAGTATCGTTATTTAAACAGTTTATGGGAACCGCTCAAAAATTTAACTTCAATAATATAAAAAATGAAAAAGCTCCTCACGACAATATTTCATTCAGCGCGGAGGAGCTGTCTTCATTTATTTTACGCAGTTTAAAAAACGATGCTGAAGCATTTTTGAAAGAAGAAGTTACGGAAGCAATCATCAGCGTACCCGCGTATTTTAACGATAAACAGCGTTACGCGACAAAGGCGGCGGGTTTGCTTGCGGGACTAAAGGTTGACAGAATATTAAACGAGCCTTCCGCCGCCGCTTTAGCGTACAGGCAGTACGGTATATGCGACGGAACGAATATTGTGTTTGATTTCGGGGGCGGTACGCTTGATGTTTCGGTATTGGATTCTTTCGATACCGTGGTGGACATATTAGCGGTTGCGGGAAATAACAGGCTTGGCGGAAGTGATATTGACGCTTTAATTGCAGAAGCGTTTTTGAAAGAACATGAAGAGCTTCGGGAACAGCTGTCTGAGGAACAATCGGGAATTCTTCTGAAAATCGCTGAAAATTGCAAAATCGCACTGTCCGGCAACCCTCAGGCTTTCATGGTGCTTAATCACAACGGGAAAGATTATTTAATGGTGATTGACAACGAAAAATTGATGAATATATGCGAACCCGTGCTTGTAAAATTCAATCAGGTAATTAAACGCGCTGTATTAAACGCGGAAAAATCACTGTTTAATATTGATAATGTTATTTTGGTAGGCGGTTCTTGCCGTATGCCGCTTGTGAAAGAATATCTACAGCATGTAACCAAAAAAACCGTGCTGTCCGAAATTGACCCCGATTTCGCGGTTGCTTACGGAGTAGGTACGGCGGCGGGAATAAAGGAACGCAACGAAGAAATACGCGATATGATTTTGATGGATGTATGCCCGTTTTCTCTTGGTGTAAACACAAGCGTAAGCGGGAAAAAGGATGATATTTTTTCTGTAATAATCCCGCGTAACTGCGCTTTACCTGCAAGCCGTTTGGAAAAATACAATACGCTTTCCGATTTGCAAAAAAGCATGTCTTTTAAAGTTTATCAGGGGGAATCGGTTATTGCGTCACAAAACCTGCTTTTAGGGCAGTATACTATTCCCGTTCCGCCGCTTCCGAAAGGCGAGGCGGTTGTTTCGGTTCGCTTTTCATATGATATTAACGGCATTTTAGATATAGAATTTAAATGCGAGCAAACCGAAGAGGTTTATAAAAAAATCATTATCAGTAATGACAGGTTATCTGAAAAGGATATAAAAGAACATTTAAAAAAATTAGAAAAATTTGCTTTAAACGCGAAAGAAAATGATGAAAACATGATGCTCATTGCACACGGGCAACGGTTACTTGAAGAATTTACGGGCAGTATTCAAAACGATATACGCGGTAAACTGATTATGTTTGAAACCGAGCTTGAAGAATCGCCGATTTCGGCAAAAGTATTAAGAATAAAAAAATCGTTAAAAGAATATTTTGAAGGACTTGATGAATACGCAGAAAATATTCTGCTTTACGGGCAGGCGGATTATTATGAATGGGATGAATACGACGATGAAGATTATGACGAAAATGAGGAGGAGAGTAAACTTTGAGTATTTGGGAAATTCTCGGTATTGATGCCACAAATGATATTAACACTATACGAAAAGCCTATTCGGAAAAAATTAAAGAAGTACATATGGAGGACGACCCCGATGGCTTTCTTAAACTAAAAGACGCATATAAAGCGGCGGTTAAATCCGCTTCAAGCAAACAAACCGCCGTTCACATCGAGCAAACCCGCGAACGGCAAAAAACCGAAGAACCGACTGAAAAAACGCCCAATAAATCAGCGGATAATCTGTTTGATTTTTCGGACGATATATTGAGTAAAAAACAAGAAGAAGAAGAAAATGAAATTCCCCCTACAAAAAATAAAAATTTTGACTTCAGTAAAAAACCGAATAAAAAACAAAAAGAGGAAGAAAGCGAAATTTCCCCGCCGCAAAATAAACTTTTTGATTTTAAAGAAACAGATAAATCCGAAACCGAAACAAGCGAAGAGTTAATCAGCCGCGGTTTCTATTATTATGAAAAAAGCAATTATACAAAAGCCTTCGAGCTTTGGCTAAGAGCCGCCGATGATTTAAGCAGTGCCAGAGCAATGTGTCTTGTAGGGAATTGCTACGCACTTGGTAAAGGCGTGGATTACGATATATCAAATGCTTTTGCATGGCATGAAAAAGCCGCCGAACAGGGCGATATTGACGCGCTGTATTTAATGGGCGATTATTACCGTTGGGGTGAAGAAAAGCAAGATAATATTGTTAAAAAAAACCACAATAAAGCGCGGGATTATTTTAAAAAAGCGGCGACGGGCGGACACGCACAAGCTGCTAAATGCTTAGGGTTCATGTATATGGTGCCGGATAAAATAAAAGACGGAAGCTTTATTAAATCTTTAGAGTGGTTTAAAAAATCCGCCGCTTTGGGTGAAGATTGCAATGCCGTAATTGAACAGCAGGAATTAATTTTAGATATAATATATAATTCGGGCGGCAGTGCGGACGCCTGCGCCTTATTTGAACAAGGTTGTCTTCACAGTTATAAAGATGAATATGAGAAGGCGTTCAAATTAATTGAAAAAGCGGCAAAACAAGGACACTTAGGTGCAAAATATAAAACGGCAGAGTATATTATACTCGCAAAAGGCTGTGAAAGGGATTTAGAAAAAGCGTTTAATTTAATGCTCCCTTTAGCGCGTCAAGATGAGGTAAGGGAGGTAAGATTTAATTCCCTTAAAATGATTGTTTATATTTTTGATAACGGTTATAATCCGAAAGAATATTATGAAGAAATTTTAAAGCTGTATGAAATTGAGTTTGAAAAAGGCGGTTATTCAATAAACTTTATTAATAATTTAGCATTTATGTATTCAAGGGGATGGGGAACAGAAAAAGATAATAAAAAGACGTTTGAGCTTTATCAGAAAGCTGTTGAATTAGAGCCGGATAATACGCTTTTTTTATCTAATTTAGGTTATAGTTATAATTATGGCATTGGCTGTAAAAAAGATTGTAAGAAAGCGTTTGCAATGTACAAAAAGGCGGCTCTGTTAGGCGACGCGTTAGGTCAGAATAACTTTGGGGGAGCGCATGAAGAAGGCGCGGGTACAGAAAAAGACATGGACAAAGCCTTTTATTGGTATTCAAAAGCTGCAGAACAGGAACATTCGAGAGGCATGGAGAATTTAGGAAGATGTTACATGAAAGGAAAAGGCTGTGAAAAAGATTATAATAAAGCGTTTGATTTATTAATGAAAACTGCAACTAAGTACAATGAAAAATATGCCCTGTGTTTAATAGGAGAGATGTATCAAAAAGGACTCGGACGGGAAAAGGATTTAAAAAAAGCGTTTGAATATTATCAAAAATCCGCTGATTTCGAGTGCAGTGAAGCTTGGGTCGCTTTAGGACGCATGTATTTAAAAGGAATTTATGTGAAGAAAAACGAGCCGCTTGCAAAGGAATATTTTGAAAAAGCGGTAAAGGAAAAAAATAAAAAAGCAAAAAGCGCGTTAAAGAAGTATTTTTATCCTTAAATATTATAACAGACAGCGTAAGCCGCGCTTTGACAAACCTCTTTATTTATCTCTTCCCATCAAACCTTTCTTTCAATTTTTGTAGTGCTCTTTTTTCGATTCGGGATACATACATACTACTTTATTATCAATATACTTACAAGTCCTCAAACCGCTTAAATGCCCAGTTTACAGTTATTTCGCCGTCTTTGGAAAGGTCGATTCTTTCAATTAAACTGAACATCAATTCCTTGTTTACGTCGATTTCTTTTAAAAAGCGAGCAGCGAGATTTTTAGCCTTTGCCGACGTGTCTGAACTTTCGGCTTTTGCTTTGTTTTGCAGTTTTTGCAATTTACTGTTTAAAACAGCTCTCTCGCTTTTTATCTTATCGTAAATCCTTTCAAAATCCTCCGCTGAAAGTATTCCGCTAAGTTTGTCCTCGTAAACTTTATCAAGATTTCTTGTAATTTCACCTATTTTCTTTTCAATTCCCGCAGTAACCTTTTCATCCTGTGTTTCTTTTGATTCGGCAATCCATTGGTCTAAGCTTTGTTTGCCGAGCCGCCGCATTTCGGAAAGGTCGAGGTATTTTCCGCAGACTTCCCTGACATTCTGTAACACCTTTTCTTCTATCGCTTCAACCCTGAAGCTGTGGCAGGAGCATTTTGAATAGGTCGTAAACCGTTGATGAGTCCGGCAGATGAAATAAAGAATATCACTGCCGTCAGCAAGTTTCCGATTCATAACGCCAAGTACATACCCGCACTCTTTACAGTGAACCAATCCTTTTAAAAGATAATCATACTTTCTGCTCCGTGTAGGCGTTCTTTTAGCGATAATCATTTGAACCGTATCAAAAACCTGTTTGTCAATTAGCGGTTCATGGGTATTTTCAACGATTATCCATTCTTCGGGCGGAAGTTTTACGCATTTTTTGGATTTATAACTTACTTTTTTCATGCGCCCTTGAACCATATTCCCGATATAAACCTGATTTTTAAGTGTAAAACTTACCCGTTCACTGCTCCACAGCCCGCAGAACGGGCCTTTCCGCGTGTTATTAACTTTAGCGTATTCTGCCGGAGTCGGAACTTTGCTGTCATTAAGCTGTACAGCGATTTGCCTGCATGAGTATCCGGAATATGCCAGCATAAATATGTTCCTTACAACCTCCGCGGCTTCCTCGTCAATAATAATTTTATTTTTCTCCGAAGGGGATATTTTATAACCGTATGATGCTTTCCAACCGATAAATAAGCCTTTTTTTTGCTTGTCGTGCTTTACGCTCAAGATTTTTTTAGATATATCCTTTGCGTACATATCGTTCATAATGGCTTTAAACGGCGTTATATCGTTCATTGAACTGTCGGAAAACGTATCTATCCCGTCAAGCAGAGAAACGTAGCGTACACCATTTTCGGGAAAAAAGCGTTCCATGTAATGCCCTGTCATGATATAGTCCCTGCCGAGCCGTGACATATCCTTTGTTATCACCATATTGATTCTTTTGTTTTCAATATCTTTAATCATACGGTTGAAATCGGGACGGTCAAAGCTTGTACCGGAGATTCCGTCGTCTATGTATTCATCTACGACATAAAATCTATTCTTGCTTGTGTAATCATAAAGCAAGCTGCGCTGGTTTGTAATGCTTTCAGATTCCTTTTCGCTATCATCCTCCTTTGATAATCTGATGTATAATGCTACTTTAAAGTCCATTGGACTTGCGAGCCGCGGCTCACGGTTTCTTATTTCAGCGTACATTTGTACCTCCTAAAATAAGCGACCATCATCGCTTTTAATTATAACATAATTTTACAAAATATTCAACTCTTTTTTATTTTCTTTCTGAATATAAAGTATAAAAGATTGGTTTAAAATATCTTTAATATTTTTTCCGGTATCTTTATATGCGTTTTTAATGGTATGAGTGTGTTTTTGCTCCGCTTTTTTCAATTTAGTCACCTCTGATAAATGTTATTTACTTTATCCCCACAATATGACTTTAAAAATTATAATACTCCCTGTTTGTCCCGCTTTAGATAATTTTCTCACACCCCCGCCGACCCATTTCCTGCGCCTTGCTGTCGCCGCGTATTTGCAGGCTGCGCTATGCGCTGTTTAATCTGCGGGTATATAATAATATCCGTAAAACCTGTATAACCTCCGGCGGAGTGTTATGAACCGTGATAACGGCTGTTTTTCAAAGAGCGCAAGCGGGCTTGTACGACCCGTATACACATTAAAGAGCAGGTATGGATACCAAAAGATGCAAAAATAAAAAATTCCGATTGAAAAACCGGAAATTTTTATTTTACTGTTGAAATCCTTGTATTTAAAACGTATATAATACGCATAACCATTTACATTATGAGGAGGCATTTTAAAATGTTTATTGCAATCCATTCTAACGTATTCATACGAAAACCACAATATTTCTTGGTCTTTAGGTTGCTTTAATAATGCGGTCAATCCCCAATCGGTGATTTCTTCGATTTTCTTCGCCCAAAGCGATAGAGCGTTCGCTAAATTCCAAACAGGGCTGTAACCCGTATAATCTTCTTTCCAACCGCGAAAACCGAAGTGCGGGAACGCAAGCGCGGACATCGCATCGGATAATTCATTTATAAATTGGTCGCTGTTCACGATTGCGGTCAATTCGGGTGAGTTAGCGATTTCAAGCAGGTTTCGCGGGAGTTTGCGGAGTGTCGGGCAGGGGTTTATGTATTCCATCGGCAGGAAGTATAGCAACGGTAGCCATCGTGCGTAGTTTCTTTGTGGGGATTTGCGTGATTTCTTGAGGGTTATTCCTTTTGTGTGATTTGGTGGTTCTAATAATTAACGGCTCGAACAAAACTGTATTGTTCCTATTTTATCATATTTATTTTTGGGTGTCAAGATGAGTTTCGAGAAAATTTTGCAATAAGTTTCGTGAAAACGCTTGTAAAATCTGACATTGTATGCTATAATAAATGTTATGTTAAAAACTAAGGCAAAAAAAGAAAAGAGAGAACTATGTCAAGACTTATTGATAATCAAAACCAAACGCTTGAGGAAGCGTTAAAAAATACATTACCTCAAACCGAAAGTGTTGATATTCTTACAGGATATTTCTACTTTTCTGGATTTTCTATGCTCGCAAACGAATTGCGAGATAAAAAAATACGAATTCTTATAGGTCGCTCTATCGACCCTGCTGCGATTGACAGTTTAAGCGCAGCTCTTAAACATCGTCCAGATGCCAATCTTGAAAGTTTTCAAAGCCGTGAATGGTATAGTATGAACCGTACTCAAAAGCGGAAACAATATGTTGACAGCTATATAGGTTTATCCAATAAATCCGCACTTTCCGAATCATTTGATGGAGCGAACAATATAGCTATGCAGTTTTTATTTGAGGAAAAGTTAAAAAACGGTTCTCTTGAAATTAGAATGACTTTGGAAGACAATCACGCTAAAACTTATATACTCACAAACAAACTTGAATTTTCAGCGTTTGGCGATTCAAAAGGCGTAGTCTTTATGGGCTCGTCGAACTTTACCTATTCGGGATTGCTTGGGCAAGGAGAATTAAATCAGCGTTTTAGCGATAATCAAGATTATGATAATTATCATAATCATTTTGAAAAATTATGGAACGATTCAAACGCTATTGACATTCAAGTAGCGGACGGAAATACAGACTTTATAGATGAGATAGAACGTCGACTTTGGATACACTCTTGTCCTACGCCTTACAAAATATTTATCCGCATTTTGCATGAAATGTATAAGCAAACTGATGATTCGGAAATTGAAATGCCTGACAGTATTACAAGCGGAAAATTTGCAAATTTACGTTATCAGCTTGATGCTATTCAAGGTGCTATTGATTGTATCAATAAAAATAATGGTGTTATAATTGCCGATGTCGTGGGGTTGGGTAAATCAGTTATTGCATCTGCGGTTGCAAGAAATCTTGATATTCAGAGAACTTTTGTTATTGCTCCCCCACATTTGAAACAACAATGGCTTGAATATGTTCAAGACTTTGGCATTCGCGGTGCGATTGTTGAAAGCGGCGGCAAAATCGGAAGTTTACATGAACAATATTCTAATTCTGACAGACCCGCTTTGTACATTATTGACGAAGCCCATAGATACCGCAATGAACTCACTGACGATTATCAATTTTTACACCAACTAACGCGTTCAAATGCTGAGAACAAAGTAATTTTACTGACGGCTACGCCATATAATAACCGTCCTCAAGATTTATTTGCTATGGTTAAATTGTTTCAAACACCAAGCCGTTCAACTATACATTCTGTTGATAATCTTTCGTTCCGTTTTCATGAACTTATTGCTCAGTACCGTAAACTTGAAAAAGAGGGTAAAAAGAATCTAACTGCACAGGTTAAGAAAGAACTTCAAAAGTTAAGTGCGGAATTACGCTTGCTTATTGACCCGATAATAATCAGACGTTCACGTATAGACCTTAAAGAAATAAAGGAATATGCAGAAGATTTGAAAAATCAAGGTATTTCTTTTCCCGAAGTGGTTGGTCCCGAATTAGTTGAGTACGACCTCGGCGATATTCGTGCACTCTACATTGACACTCTTATGAAACTTACAGAACCGCAAAACGGTTTTATCGGTGCGCGTTATATGTCTGCAACATATTTAGTGGATAAATCAGAATTTATAAAAAAATATAAAAATTTCTTTGATGAAACCGATTTGCAGACAGCACAGAAGAACTTGGCTCAATTTATGAAACGTCTGCTCGTTATGCGTTTTGAGAGTTCTAAATACGCTTTTAAGTCAACTCTCGGTAAAATGCGTAAATCTATGCGAACAATGATTATTTGGTGGGAAAAAGGTTATGTACCGATACTTAAAAAAGGCGATTTGTTAAATCCAGATGAGATTGACCTTGATGATTTACTGGATAGAATTGATAATTCCGACAATGAAACTACTGATGTTGAAGCAATAAAGAAAATTGCCATTCCAATTCCATGTGATATGTTTCGCTCTGCTTTTATTGATGATGTTAAGCACGATGCGGATTTGCTTGACGCTATTTATAGTGAGTGGTTTGGAGATAGCGATACTGCCGAAATTGGTTTTGACCCGAAACAAGAGTGCGTTGAAGCTAAAATTGATGTACTGTTTTCAGAGAACAAAAACCGTAAAATAGTTATTTTTTCATCTTTCGCTGATACAGCAGAGTATGTTGCGGATAATCTAAAAAAACACGGTTATAGAGCATTGCTATACACAGGAGGAGCAAATACACTTAGCCGACAAGTAGTTTCGGAAAACTTTGATGCTTCATACGCTTCTAATAAACAAAAAAATGACTATGACGTAATAGTAGCAACTGACGCACTATCAGAGGGATTTAACTTGCACAGAGCAGGGATTGTTATTAACTATGATATTCCTTTTAATCCTACGCGAGTTGTTCAGCGTATAGGGCGTATTAATCGCATTAACAAAAAAGTTTTCGATAAGATTTACATCCTTAACTTTTTTCCTACTGATGTCGGTGCGCCTATTACCAATGTTAAAAACATTTCTACGCTTAAAATGCTTCTAATAAACTCAATTATCGGAAGCGACACAAAGACCTTGACACCGGACGAAGATTTACAAAGTTTCTTCCAAAACCAATATAAAATTGCTCAAAGCGAAACTGATGATGTTTCGTGGGATAATGAATTCCGTAACATTTATTTTTCAATAAGACATGATGAAAATTTATTGCGTGAAGTAATGGAAATCCCTGAAAGAACAAGAATTGTTCGTAATAGTTGTAATGAAAATGTTTCTGTGTCGTTTGCTAAACGCGGCAACGGAATGTTGTTTGCGATAACCTCAGACGGCGAATTAACGGCAAAAATAGTTGCGCCTGAAAATGTATTAAAACACTTCAAAGCAAAATGTGATGAAGTAACCTCTTCGGGTGATGATAACTTAGAAGCGAAATTTGAAATTCTTCGTAAAAAAATCAAAGAACCTCACCCACTCCCTAAAATTGAAGGACGACGTGCCGATGCACTTAAAGTTATTGAGTATCTGAAAGAAAGTTATACAGCAGAGAAAGATTATCTGCTTGACCTTTATGAAACAATTAAAACATTTGATGATTTATCAGATGGCGAGCTTAAATTTATAGCACAATTAAATAAAAGCGATTTGAAAAAAGCCGTCGGCGATTTGCAGATTAAATTTACACCTCATTATATCGGGGTTATAAAAGAACGTGCTGAAGCCATTGACAGAATTGCAGAAATAATTATGTTTACGGAGGATTTGCGTAAATGAGTTTTGATATTAAAAAAGCGTATAATCGACACACGTTTTTAAGTTACTTACAAAACGCTTTATTTTCTGACTTTGAAATTGACGAGCGTGTTGTAGAATTTGATAACCGCACTCTTTTTTCCGAAATAACGCACCTCGGCGAATCGAAATCTTGTGAAATCAATGTCTTTGAAATCGTTTGCTCAGAAAAAGAAAGCAAAAAGCGTATTGCGATTACTCAAAATGCGTTCAAAATAATGCGTCAACATGGTATTTCAAATGCCGTAATCGCCTTTACATACAATTCAAATGTGTGGCGATTATCACTTCTCACTTCAAAATTAGAACTGAAAAACGATAAAATCGTAGTTTCGGTGAGCAATCCACGCCGTTATTCGTATTTACTTGGCGAAAACGCTAAAACTCACACCCCTTATAAATATTTGATTGATAAAGGAAGTGCTTCCACACTTGACGAGTTGCGCACAAGATTTTCCGTTGAAATTGTCAATAAGCAATTCTACGATGAGATAGCAAAGCATTTTACTGAACTTGTCGGCGGTGAACGCGGCGGTGTGCAGTATGATGGACTTCTTAATATTTACGGAACAGAAAAATCGTCTGTAAAATATCAAGAATTTGCTGTAGGCCTAATCGGCCGCTTTATGTTCTGTTGGTTTTTGAAGGAGAAGAAATAAGAAGCCGGGGAACCGTTAGTTCCCGAAAAAATGCTTTCACAACAGGCGGTTGAAAACACATCAGAATATTATCATTATATCCTTGAACCGTTGTTTTTTGAATTACTAAACACCAAACAAAGACGTAGAAAAGGCATTTTCAAAAACGATGAGTATAAGACTATTCCTTATCTTAACGGCGGACTTTTTACTCCTCAGAGAGAAGACCATTATAAGTTTGATGATGTATTAAACTGCGGCACAGTAGATTTAATTTCTATCCCCGACAAATGGTTTGTTTCTCTTTATGAGGTTTTAGAGAGTTACAGTTTCACGGTTGACGAGAATACAACCTATGACGTTGAACTGTCAATTGACCCCGAAATGCTCGGAAGAATTTTCGAGAATTTACTCGCAGAAATTAACCCCGAAACAGGCGAAAGTGCAAAGAAAAGCACAGGCAGTTTTTACACGCCGCGTGATATTGTCGATTATATGGTGGACACCAGTCTGTTGGAATATCTCAAGGACAAAACCAATATTCAAGACGACAAGTTATCTGCATTGATTAGTTATGGACATGAGGACAACGAAAATCATGTTTTAACTGATGACGAACGTGTGAAAATTGTAGAGGCTTTATCAACACTCGCTATACTTGACCCTGCGTGTGGTTCGGGTGCTTTTCCAATTGGTATTTTGCAAAAAATCGTTTATATTCTCGGTAAAGTTGACGAAAGTTCAAAATTATGGATAGAAAAACAGTACAGTAGTGTTACTTCTACCGAATTAAAAAAAGAAATCAAGGAAAAACAAGAACGCGGTCTTTTCGATTATATCCGTAAACTCGGCGTTATTCGCGAATCTATATTTGGAATTGATATTCAAACTATTGCGACTGAAATTGCTAAACTACGTTGTTTTCTGTCGTTGATTGTTGAAGAAACTGTTGATGACGATGACATTAATCGTAGTATTCAACCACTCCCTAACCTTGATTTTAAGTTTATTTCCGCAAATTCACTTGTAAGACTTGAAAACGAAACAGAAGCGGCGGGGCAAGGCTCTTTAACCGAAAATATTTCACAAATGGACAACTTAAAACGCATACGCGATGAATATTTTACCGCTGATACAGAAGAACGCATTGAATTAAGACTTGAATTTGACAGAGTTCAAAAAGATATGTTGCTTGAAACAATCAATAATTTAGAAACTGCAAGCAATCGTTATTCTTTACTATCATCTTGGAAACCTTTTGAACCCGAAGCAACAAAATGGTTTGACCCATCGTGGATGTTTGGCAGGGATAAATTTGATATAATTATAGCAAATCCTCCCTACATTCACCTTGAACACATAAAAGAGCAGTCAGCGTTTTACAAAACACTCGGATATAAAACTTACGCCGCTCGTGGTGATATTTACGCTCTTTTCTATGAAAAGGGTGTTGATTTGTTGTCCAAAAACGGGATTTTATGTTATATTACTTCCAACAAGTGGATGCGAGCAGCTTACGGTAAATCTTTAAGAAAATTCTTCGCAGACAAAACTAATCCTCTCACTTTGATTGATTTTGCGGGTCAACAGATTTTCGATGCGACCGTTGACACGAACATTCTTTTACTTCAAAAATCCGTTAATGCCGGTACAACAAATGCGGTTATCGTAAAAGACAAAGAAAGCGTAACTAATTTGAGCGTTTTTGTTAAGCAAACAGGCGTTCAGAGCAAATTTACAGGCGACGACAGTTGGACGGTGCTTTCACCGATTGAGCAGAGCATTAAGCGAAAAATCG
>Ga0082212_10009282_pt1 | contig 12697 bp, 12 predicted proteins | sample TergutNt197P3_FD_71548 | JGI IMG/M metagenome (GOLD analysis project Ga0082212, IMG submission 71548) | Neocapritermes taracua P3 segment gut microbial communities from Petit-Saut dam, French Guiana - Nt197 P3 | ecosystem: Host-associated > Arthropoda: Insects > Digestive system > Gut ... | reverse complement strand
AATCAAGACGTTGCGTTAGTCCCTTACGGACGCGAAGCGTCAAAAAAGAACAAGAAAATCCACATTCTGAATACTGAATCCTGAATACTGAATACTTGCGGTCGAAGACCGCATTAGGGAATTTCCCGAACGGAGTACCGGCCATTGTCTGGCCCGCTAATAAGAAAGGACGACCATGCTAACCGGAGAAAAAACCATCATCCGCCCCTTAGAACCCGATGATCTCGACACACTCTATATGTGGCACCTGGACCCGGAATTCACCTTCTGGCTCAGCGGAAATTGGCCGGAACGCATGCTTTTGCGCCGGGAAGAAATTGAGCAATTATTTTACGCGGAAGATCCTTATCGCTACGCCATCCTCAACGAAACCCGTCACTTCATCGGGACCATCGGTTTTGACCAACACAACATACCGGCCCGTTCTGTCCGGTTGTTTCTGGGAATTGGCGACAAAAACCACTGGAATCAAGGATACGGAACAGACGCCCTCAAAACCTTCACGAAATACTTATTTGAATTATGGAATCTTCACCGCCTCAGCTTGGAAACCTGGGCCGGAAATCTAAAGGCTCTACGTTGCTATGAAAAAGCCGGCTATCAGCGAGAAGGTCTCCTCCGAGAAGCCTACTTTATCAATGGATGCTACCACGACGGCGTTATTATGGCTAAAATCTCTACGATAGACAATTGACACTCATCTGCCAATATGCGCAGCGCCAAACCAAAACCTCCATCGAATAATTGTAAAATAAATCCTTATAAAGAAGTTGTTGTGCAAGATAAGCCAAGATAAGGTCTGTTATTGATGTTAATCCGACTGACTTGCCGAATGGGTAATAAATGTGTATAATTACGAGGCAAAGAAGCATCCCCTGGGAAGTCTTCCGTATCTACCAGGATTTGAATACCACCGGATTCTGCAATTCGCAAACCAGCCGAATTTCCGGAATCTCTATACCGCAGGAATCTTCTACCGGAACTCAGGGAGGGTCTTATGTTCTCATTTCATGACACCCAGTACATGCAAAGAGCCCTTGTTCTGGCCCAGCAAGCTGCAGGGCGTACAACTCCAAACCCTCTTGTCGGTTGCGTCATAGTCCGCGACGGACATATTATTGGTGAAGGCTACCACATGAAAGCCGGTTCCCCTCATGCGGAAATCAATGCCTTAAACATGGCAGGAGATAAAGCGCGCGGCGCCGATCTTTATGTGACCCTAGAACCCTGCAATCACTATGGCAGAACTCCACCCTGTACAGAACTCATTATAAACGCCGGCATACGGCGGGTTATCACAGCCATGATCGATCCCAATCAACTTGTGCGTGGACAAGGCTTGGAACGCTTAAGACAAAACGGTGTTGACGTTACCTCCGGTCTCATGGAAGACCAAGCCCGCACACTCAATCAGGCCTATATCAAAGCAATTGCCACCGGGTTACCCTTTATTACGTTGAAGACAGCTTATTCCATGGACGGGAAACAGTATTCGTCAACAATCTCCGATCCCTGGATCACCAGCGAACAATCGCGCCTCCGTGTTCATCAGTTGCGCAACGCCAGCGACGTCATCATGGTTGGCAGCCGAACGCTTCTCAGAGACGACCCGCAGCTTACCTGCCGTTTGCCTAATCTGCCGGATCGCAACCCGGTTCGACTCATTGTTGACGGCCAATTCATAACCCCCATCACCTCCAGAGTCTGCCGCGATAACAAACCGGCCGATTCTGAATGGCCGGACAAAGTCATCATCGCTACAACACAAAAAGCTTGGGACAACGCAACCCCCACGCAAAAAGCATCATTTACAAGCCAACCGCATATTTCTGTCTGGACGTATGACAGCGAACGCTATGTCCCACTTTCCCGTCTCATGGGAGATGTTGCCTCCCACGGCTGGAACAATGTCCTCCTGGAAGGCGGCGAACTTCTGGCTAACGCCATGTTACAGCAACATCTTATAGATAAAATCGAATTTCATTACGCGCCAAAACTCTTTGGACACTCCGAACTCTACAAACATCGGCATCCCGTGATACTTGAGAACATTGAATATTCTTGGGATTCCGGCGACCTTCGTATCCTTGGATATCCTAAATACGATGCTTAACCCGGCACGAGAGGTATACTTATGTTTACTGGCATCATCGAAGAATTGGGAAGCGTTCGTACCCTTCGCAAACTGCCTGATTCGGCGCTATTAACGGTACAAGCCGCCGTGGTTCTGGAAGGAACCAAAATCGGCGACAGCATGGCTGTCAACGGTATCTGCCTGACCGTCACATCCCTGGAACCGGGCGAATTTACCGTTGATGTCATGTCGGAAACCATAACCCACACCAACCTTAAAGAACTCAAACCTCATGACCCTGTCAATCTTGAACGAGCACTAACATTGCAGACGCGTTGCGGCGGCCACTTCGTCAGCGGCCATATTGACGGAATTGGCCGTATACGCAGCACCAAACAGGAAGGCATTGCCAAGATCATTGTTATTGACGCCCCAACCACCATCACCGGTATGATTGTCAGCAAAGGATCCATTGCTATTGACGGCATCTCCCTAACCGTGGTCGATGTGACTCCTCACAATTTTACCGTTTCAATTATCCCCCACACCCTATCCCAAACAACACTGGCTGTAAAAAAAGCAGGCGGCACCGTCAACCTCGAAACGGATATGCTGGGTAAATATGTCGCCCGCTTGATACAAAGCCCTAAGACTCCCGGGTTATCTGCAGAATTTCTTCATGAACATGGATACGTCTGATTTTTATTAATACTTAGTGGAGGAATCTTATGTTTGACAGCATCGAACAAGCTCTGGAAGACCTGCGCCAAGGAAAAATGATTATCGTAACCGACGATGAGGACCGCGAAAATGAAGGCGATCTTATTATGGCGGCTGAAAAAATAACCCCAGAAGCCGTCAATTTCATGGCCACATACGGCCGTGGACTGATTTGTGTTCCTATGACCTCAGAACGTGTCAGCGCACTCCAACTGGACACCATGGTACGCAACAGCACCGATCCTCGCAGCACCGCTTTCACCATCAGCGTCGATTGCATCGAGAGCACAACCGGTATCTCGGCTTATGAACGCGCTCGCACCATAGAATATTTGGTCAACCCGAACAGCAAACCCGGCGACTTCTTTCGACCCGGCCACATTTTCCCCCTGATCAGCCGGGATGGCGGTGTCCTCGTACGGGCGGGCCACACTGAAGGAGCCATTGATTTGGCTCGTTTGGCAGGACTGCACCCCACCGGTGTTGTTTGTGAGATCATGAAAGACGACGGAACCATGGCGAGGGTTCCCGACCTCATAGAATTTAAAAAAACTCATGGTTTGACCATGATCTGCCTCAAAGATCTCATCCTCTACCGTCGCCATAATGAAAAACTCATCGTTCGCGGCACCGCGGCTTCTCTGCCCACTGATTACGGCATCTTCACATCTATTCCTTATCAGAGCACCATCGATGGCAAAGAACATCTGGCCCTTGTCTGCGGAGATATGATCAATGGGGAAATTGACTCAACACAGCCCATTCTGTTGCGGGTGCACTCCGAATGTCTGACCGGCGATGTCTTTGCCTCCCGCCGCTGCGACTGCGGATCCCAACTTGCGGCAGCTCTTGGCAAAATCCAACAAGAACAACGCGGCATCTTCCTTTACATGCGCCAAGAAGGTCGCGGCATCGGTCTCATGAACAAAATCGCTGCCTACAAACTTCAGGAAGAGGGCCAAGATACCGTAGAAGCCAACTTAGCCTTGGGATTCTCAGCCGACTTGAGGGAATACGGTGTCGGTGCCCAGATCCTGGCAGATCTCGGCGTCAAACAAGTCCGACTCATGACCAACAATCCCAAGAAAATTGTCGGTCTGGAAGGATACGGCATCGAAGTGGTCGAACGCATCCCCATAGAAACTCCGGCCTATCCGGAAAACAACAAGTATCTCAATACCAAGCGGGACAAAATGGGACACCTACTGGCAGTTGACAATTGATATCCCCCTTACGAACAAACACAGAACATCAAATCGAATTGCTAACATCGCCTGGCGAACATCGATCAAATGAAATGGGAGGAACTTGTTATGAATGTCATCCAAGGCTCTTACATCACCGAACAATTCCGTGTGGCCATCGTCGCCGGCCGTTTCAATGAACTTATAACCAACAAACTGATCGGCGGTGCCGTTGACGCCCTCCAGCGCCACGGCATCAAGGAGGAAACCATTGATTTAATCTGGTCTCCCGGTGCCTTCGAGATCCCGGTTATCGCGCAAGCGGCAGCACAAAGCCAACGTTATGACGCTATCATCTGTCTGGGAGCCGTCATCCGCGGTTCAACGCCCCATTTCGAATACGTCAGCAGTGAAGTCAGCAAAGGCATCGCTGCCGTTGCACTTAATACAGGCATGCCGATTATATTTGGTGTATTAACAACAGACACCATCGAACAAGCCATAGAACGAGCCGGAACCAAAGCCGGCAACAAAGGGTTTGATGCCGCCATGGCTGCCCTGGAGACGTTCAATGTCCTTGCTCAGTTCAAAGAATGATGAGCTTTCTGCAGAGACTTCACAATGAGAATCAGCAACAGACTCAACACCACAACCAGAACCCCTTGAACAAGAATATATAAGAAATAGTGATCGTTAATGAGAACCGCCAGGGGATTACCGTTGCCATATCGTAGCAACATGAAATCCTGATCGAAAACCGTATTGACAATCATCGCGATAGCAGCAAAAAACAGGACAAATCCCAACACGTTACCGGCATCCCGATAACGCGGAACGTAATACCGGGAATAAGCAAGATAGGCGCTATACCAAATCATAATCCCATGATAAATAAAGCTGATAATCGGAAGGGCACTGGCCATGCTTAGCCAAGGAATATCAGGGGGTCCCAAAATATTTGAAGGCAGGATCAGCGCAATAAAACCGGCTAAAATGCCTCCGGCGAAAGCAAACGGCAAAAGCAACCGGACGATTTTTGTGTCAGGCAAAAAAGCAATAATCGGATAAACATAAAGCACCAGACTACAAAAATGCAACGGAAAATAATACAGCGTCAAACTGCCCTCAAGATACAAATAAAGATATTTGGACAATTCCACAACAATTAATAAAACAGCCCCGGATTTCAGGACACATCCAATCCCTTTTGTTGCCCTGACCTTGTTGCTGATCAAGAACAACCCAACAATCATAACAGTCACCCAAATAAGTCCAATAATATGTTTTAGCGAAAAGACTCCCTCCACCTTAACACCCTCGCTTGCAGCTCGTATTCCCATAACACAACACATTCGTCAATGTCATTGTCAATTTCTAAAACTATGCACAGGCGCGGGGATACGCCCCCCTCTATTAACAAACCCCTCACATCCGAATGAATTCACAGCCATAATGGGCGCATACCCCAAGAGACCACCAAACTCCACGGTATCGCCAACATCACATCCCACAACAGGAATAATCCGTACCGCTGTGGTTTTGTTGTTGATCATACCAATAGCCATCTCATCGGCAATAATACCCGAAACCGCTTCCGCCGGTGTATCACCCGGAACCGCGATCATATCAAGTCCCACCGAACAAACGCAGGTCATCGCCTCCAGTTTCTCCAAAGTCAACGCCCCCGCCCGAACAGCTTCAATCATACCTCTATCCTCACTGACCGGAATGAACGCCCCACTCAGCCCACCAACATATGAAGACGCCATAATACCGCCTTTTTTGATATTATCGTTAAGAAGCGCCACCGCCGCTGTCGTCCCAGGTGCCCCCGGATACTCAAGACCCATTTCACAGAGGATCTCCGCAACAGAATCCCCTCTCTCCGGTGTGGGGGCCAGTGACAAATCAATGATCCCGAACGGAACATTTAGGCGGGCGGAAGCTTCCTGGGCCACAAGTTGGCCCACACGGGTGATCTTAAACGCCGTTCTCTTTATCGTCTCACAAAGAGTCTCAAAATCGCCGCCCCGAACCTCCTCAAGAGCCTTTTTAACAACACCCGGACCGCTCACACCCACATTAATAACACATTCCCTCTCCCCGATTCCGTGAAAAGCCCCGGCCATGAAAGGATTATCCTCCACCGCGTTACAGAACACAACAAACTTAGCGCACGCAAGAGACGATTGATCCCGAGTCAGCTCAGCCATCTCTTTAATAATCCCACCCATTTTAACCACAGCATCCATATTGATCCCGTTGCGGCTGGTGGCCACATTGACACTGGCACAGACGCGCTCCGTTTGACTCAAAGCAGGCGCGATCGAATCAATCAAGACCTCGTCACTTTTCGTACAACCCTTATGTACCATAGCCGAAAACCCACCAATAAAATTAACGCCCACCTCCTTCGCCGCCCTATCCAGAGACTCCGCCACAGCAACAAAAGACGACCCATGGCATCCCGCCGCCGCCAAAGCAACCGGCGTCACCGCAATACGTTTATTAACGATCGGAACACCAAACTGGCGGCTAATCTCGTCGCCGACTCGAACCAGATGTTCCGCCTTCTGAGTAATCTTATCATAAACCCTCGCCGCAAAACGATCCAAATTGGCGTCGGCACAACTCAACAGATCAATACCCATCGTAATCGTACGAACGTCAAGATTGTATTCATCAATCATCCTATTGGTTTCAAGCACTTCACCATGGGAAACATGTGAAATCATAATAATGGACTCCTATGTTTGTTCATCCTTTGATATCAATAACCTCGTCCGACAAATCATAAAAAAGTATATCCCAAAACGAAGAAAAAGTGAATGGTATTTATTTCCTGATGATCACTTATCACACCCGATGCATACTCTTAAAAATTTCCTCATGCTGAATGCGAATGACATAACAAATCTCTTGCCCCAACTCATCAAGCCCCGCAGCAATAGCATCAAACGCCAGATCAGACGCTGCCAAATCAACAATCATCGCCATATTGAGATACTCCCCACCAATAACAGTTTGAGAAATATCCAGGATATTAATACGATGCTCCGCCAAATACGTGCACACTTTGCCGATCACACCAATACGATCCTTCCCCGTCATGGTGATGACAGCCTTCATAGAACCTCCTCCTTAAGCGCTCTCGCGCCAACAAAACCCTCTACCACCTTCACCAACCAAACATGAGAATAAGCCGGTTCTATCGCCCTTCTTACATCAGTATCTTCTTCGGGTTCAGTCTCAACACATACATAATCGGAATCAACGTTGAAAGACACACCGTCCCGATACCAACCCCAAAGAACAGAAGCACAATGCCCCAGCTCAATGACACCCCATAACTCTCTAAAATATCATTACCGGTAAACGTGCTTTGATACCCCATCATATCCAATTCAGTATACATCACCGAATGCCCATACAAATCACTCAAAGACGACTGCTCCGCGGCCAACCGGTCAATCAGCACCTTCTCCGAAACAGCACCGGACAGGAGATTCCCGGCGAACAATGACAGCAGAATCGCCACCGCTGAGACAACAACAACCTCCAGAACGATCTGGCCGGCCACCTTGCTTTTCCTTTCACCCAGAGACAGATAGATACCGATCTCCCTCTTCCGATCTCTCAGAAACAACGTTACCACAAGGCTCAGAATAATCAGCGCCACCGCGACAGCCCCAAACAAAACAATTCCGGCAATGCTCTGAAGGGATTTCATGGGTGCCGCCACCTGATCGAAAGACCCGGCTGTATCAATAACCGTATAATAATCCGGTGTCAAAACCGCAACCGCTTCACGAAACGCCCCAACATCCAACGGATCATTCAACACATACAAAGGTTCGTAATACATATTCGAAACAGCCTCAATCTCCGGATTCAGTTTCGCGATTTCACGGTTCTGAAACGCAGCCGCCTCATTGATAACACGATTCGGAACGTAGATTCTGTTCTCCGCTTCATAGTCTAACCATTGGAAATCTATCTTGCCCCCGCTATCTTCCCTAATTTGCTTAACCGGCTTAAAAATACCGATGATTTCAAACTCGTACGGCTGAGTCGCCGCGATAGGTATATCATTCATCATACCATCCGGGCCCCAATATATCGGTTCGCCGCTCATTTCGTAGACATTGTTCTCAAGAGACATCTTGGATCCCACGGCCAAATTGTTTGCACCGGCAAAATTCGCTGAAACTAACGCCACATATGTCAGATTTTTTATCTCCTCTTCATAAAAAACCCGCCCGGAATCAAGCTCAATCTTACCCTCCAGCAAATCAATCAAATTCGGGTTGCTAACTCCCTTCAAAGAAAAATAACTCGTCCCCATTACATAACCTTCACCGGAATCATACGTCCGCAATGAACGGCTCTCCAAAGACACCCGCGCAGAATAATCATAACTCTTCACCTGAGACAATGCCCCAATCTTCTCAATCGTTTCAACAGAAAGAGCCTCAGGAACGAACCCGGCATCCTGTTCAAAGAAAACCCGCAACTTCTCATGATCATAAGAAACGATTGTCGCCGGACTCATAGTAGCGCGCAACCCACGCTCAGTATGATCAACAGCCTGCCGAACAGAAATCGCCCCGGCAATGAGTGTCCCCAAAATGAGCACAAGGATTAAAAGAATCAAAGCCTTGCCAGGTTTTCTGATAACGCTGACAACACCTCTTCTCACAAAATCCATACCCCAAATCCCTCCTCAAACGCCCTCCAAAAAACCCCTGCCCTTATCAAGAAAATCCCTCATACCCTCATACCCTCGTACCCACACGCCAACAGACACACAAAGCCTGCCAAGACCCCGCTCAAAGGCACCCCTCAATAAATTGTTTCAAATGATCCTTATTCCGAGGCCCAATCAGTTGTTGGACAACCGTTCCATTGCGAAAAACCTTGAACGTGGGAATCGTCATAATATCATACTGTTGGGCAATAGAGCCATAGGCATCCGTATCCAACTTCCCAAAAACCATCTTCCCGACGAACTCCTCCGCCAACGCCTCAAAAGCGGGCGCAATCATCCGACAAGGCATACACCAAGACGCCCAAAAATCGACAATAACCGGAACGTCGGCTTTGGTCACTTCCGTTTCCCAATTTTCAGTTGTCAAAACCACAATATTGTTTCCTGCCATAATCGAGACACTCCTTTCATCTTTCAAGCCTTCAAGCCCAACCCCATGATCCCTCTACCCTTCAGTCCTGATGCGCAAATCTCTGAGCTGCATCGGTGCCACAGGGGCAGGTGCCCTGGTCATCAAACAAGCGGCACTCTGAGTCTTCGGAAACGCGATGACATCCCGGATATTATCCCGTCCGCTCAGAATCATCATCAACCGATCCAACCCGAACGCGATCCCGCCGTGAGGCGGTGTCCCATAACTAAACGCGTCCAACAAAAACCCGAACTTCTCAGTCGCCTGTTCCTCATCCATACCCAGAAGCCCAAAAACTCTCTCCTGCATAGCCCGATCATGAATACGAATACTGCCGCCCCCCAATTCCGTCCCATTTACCACCAAATCATAAGCCAACGCCCGCACCTCCAGCGGCGCCTCAGTCAGCTTCTCCAAATCCTCAGCCCGGGGCGCCGTAAACGGATGATGGATCGCAACATACCGCTTCTCCTTCTCATCATACTCCAACAGTGGAAAATCAGTAACCCAAAGAACCGACATCACACTCTGATCAATCATCCCAAACCGTCGACCCATCTCCAACCGCAAATTCCCCAACGAATTCCAGACCACAATTTCAGGTCCGGCCACAAAAAACAAGATATCCCCGTCCTGGGCGCCCATAACCCTGAGCAACTCCGCCCGTTCCCCCTCCGTGAAAAACTTCAGGATAGGCGACTTCAATTCCCCGTCATTCAGAGTAACATAAGCTAACCCCTTGGCGCCAAACAACCCGACAAATTCCGTCAACTTGTCAATCTCACGACGAGGCAGGCTCGCTCCCCCCGGTACCCGCAGCCCCATCGCGCGACCGCCGCTCTCAACGACCTGGGCAAAAGCTTGAAAACCCGTACCCCTCACAACATTCCCCACATCAACCAATTCCATACCGAACCGCAGATCCGGTCTATCCGACCCGAACCGATTCATAGCCTCCCGATAAGACATCCGCGGAAACGGCACAGGAATATCCTTCCCCGCGAACTCCGAAAAAATCTCCCCGATAAGCTTCTCCATCAACGGCAAAATATCATCGATCTCGACAAACGACATCTCCAAATCAATCTGTGTAAATTCCGGTTGCCGATCAGCCCGCAGATCCTCATCACGGAAACACCGGGTAATCTGAAAATATTTTTCCATCCCCGCCACCATCAACAACTGCTTGAACAACTGCGGCGACTGAGGCAACGCGTAGAACGAACCCGGATTCACCCGGCTCGGCACCAAATAATCCCGCGCCCCCTCCGGCGTAGACGCCGTCAAAAAAGGCGTCTCAATCTCCAAAAACCCCGCCTCATCCAGATATCGGCGAACCTTCTGCATCACACCATGCCGCATCCGAAAAACCTCCTGCAACTCCGGCCGACGCAAATCCAGATACCGATACTTCAACCGAACACTCTCATCCACGTCCACCCCATCCCGAATCATAAAAGGTGGGGTCTGAGCAGAATTAAAAACCGTAACCTCCTGGGCAACAACCTCAATATCCCCCAACAGTTTCCCCGGGTTCTCCGTCCCCTCCGGGCGACGACGCACCAACCCCCGTACCGCCAGAACGAACTCCGGCCTGATCCTGACACCCTCAGCATAAACCGCCTCATCCCCGGGATCAAAAACAACCTGGACCAATCCGGACCGATCCCGCAGATCCACAAAAATTACATCCGCATGAGCGCGACGGGTATTAACCCAACCATACAAATGAACAGCCTGCCCGATATTCGCTGAGCTCAACGTTCCAATTTCCGTTCTCACAGATAACATGTCCATCCCCCTACTCACCTGTTCGATGTAAGATATCCTTCTACCGCCGTTTCAATTCGCCTCAAAGAGACGTTTCTCAATCCAGAGAATGCTGTCCTCCAAAGCGACTTCAAATTGCTCCCCTTCGGTCATATCACGAATCACCACAAGATTCTTAACCAACTCATCCTCACCAATAATAACAGCATACCGCGTTCCGTCCCGGTTCGCGGTACGAAGCTGACTCTTCAGACTTCGCCCCATCAGATCCATGTTCGCCGGAATCCCCTTTCGGCGCAATCGGCTGACGATCCGAAACGCCTCATCCTGGGCACGCTGTCCCAACGCCGCAACTGTAACGAACTGAGCTGCCCGGGTATCATCCGGCTCAATCTGCTGATCCTGAAGGATTTTTAGCAACCGCTCAATCCCAAGTGCAAATCCCATCCCCGGAGTCGGAGGACCGCCAATCTCTTCCACAAGAGCATCATACCGGCCTCCGCCGCAGATCGCGTTCTGGGATCCCAAGGAAGTCTCAACAATTTCAAAAGCCGTCTTCCGATAATAATCCAACCCACGAACAAGCCGGGGGTTCACCTTATAGTCCACCCGCGCCAACTGCAACAGATCCTGCACCCGATCAAAATGATCATGACAATCGCCGCACAACGTACTGAAAGTTGTCGGTGCCCCTTGAGTCAACCGTTGGCACTCAGGATTCTTACAATCAAGAACCCGCATAGGATTCCGCTCCAACCGGGACCGACAAAGCTCACAAAACCCCACCCGTTTTGGCTCCAAAAAAGCCAACAGCTGTTCGCGATGTACCGCCCGGCACTCCGGACACCCCAACGAATTGATCTGAGTCTCCAAGCCCTTCACCCCGAAGTTTTGGCAAACCTGCGCCGCCAACTGGATAACCTCCGCGTCCACAATCGGCTCATCCGCCCCCAGCACCTCCACTCCAAACTGGTGGAACTGCCGAAACCGCATAGACTGCGGATTCTCGCTGCGAAACATGGGCCCAATATAATAGAGTTTCTGAGGTTGAGGCAACCCATAAAGCTTATTCTCCACATAAGCACGACACACCGGCGCCGTCCCCTCAGGCCGCAGCGTCAGAGACCGTTTGCCCTCATCCTCAAAAGTATACATCTCTTTCTCAACAATATCAGAAGTCGCCCCTACCCCCCTCACGAACAAAGATGTTGACTCAAAGACAGGGGTGCGGATCTCATGATACCCATAATCCCAGCAAAGCCGCCGTATTTCTTTCTCCAAAACCTGCCAAGGCCAGACAGCGTCCGGCAAGATGTCTTGAGTGCCTTTTATCCGTTGGATACTCAACTTATGGTCTCCTCTCTCAGAAGTATGTATCTGTTCTTTGTATTATAGCATAGGGTGGCCTAGGGCCACAACCAAAGAAGAGCCAGAAGCCAGAAGCCAGGAGTCAGGAGCCAGAATGGAGAATTCAAGAATCAGACTTTAGAAGACTTCGAGAGTATGCCTCCTACTGCTAAAGGGGCTATTAAGTTATTGTGCTGAAAAATTTTTCTAAACCTTGATATACATAGGATTGAGCTTGCCACCGCAAAACGGGCAATATCACCACTGACGCCCCGATCAACACCCATTACAAATACAAACTCTCCGACTGGAACGCCCCCAACCAATCCCAGTACCGCACCACCCTGGTCAGCACCGAATTCATCGGACTCAGAGCCTACAGCTACACCTTCGATGTCTTGGGAAACATCACGAAAATCACC
>Ga0082212_10009281_pt1 | contig 12699 bp, 10 predicted proteins | sample TergutNt197P3_FD_71548 | JGI IMG/M metagenome (GOLD analysis project Ga0082212, IMG submission 71548) | Neocapritermes taracua P3 segment gut microbial communities from Petit-Saut dam, French Guiana - Nt197 P3 | ecosystem: Host-associated > Arthropoda: Insects > Digestive system > Gut ... | reverse complement strand
AAGACGAAGACGAAATTCAGACACAAGGTACGTCCCTCGTCCGAAGACGAAGACGAAATTCAGACACAAGGTACGTCCCTCGTCCGAAGACGTCACTCGCCTGAAAAGCGCTTGATGATTTCGCCGCTTGTCTCGACCACGCCGTACTTGGTGTGGAAGGACTCGAGCGAGGCCTCCTGCTGCAGGTCCGAGTATGAGGAGACGCCGTCGCTGGCGACCAGGACCTTGAAGTGCTCCTGCGCGGCGTCGTGTACAGTGTCGCATACGCATAGGTGGGTGACGGTGCCTGTGACGATCAGCGCGTCGCAGTGGTGGCCGAGCAGGATATCCTTCAGCGGGGAATTCCTGAACGCGGAATAGTTGTATTTTTCAAAGACGTAGTCCTGGCGTTCCGGGTACAGCTCGCCGATGATGTCCGTGCACTCAAGCTCGCCCTCTGCGTCATTGTACTCGCGTTTGAAGCCCCTGATGCAGCAATTGTCGTCCGGGATCTGGGGGCTCCATTCCCACAGGAAGGTGCGCTTCGGGCCCGCCACGAATTTCGTGTAGATGACGGGCATGCCGCATTGCCTCGCCATTTCGATCAGGTTTTGTATTGCCGGTATTGTTTTCCGCGCGTCCGGCACTTCCATCGCGGCCCCCTCGCGCACGAAGTCATTTTGCATGTCCACTATCACGAGCGCGGTCCTGTCACGGTCAAATTCCAGCATTATATACTCCTTTCTGTGTTTAGCGTTTCTTAGCGTTTCTAGCGTTTCACGCGGCCGGAGCCGTCGCCTTTCATCAGCGCCTCCGCCTCGGCAATGCTTATATGGCTGAAATCCCCTTCTATCGTGTGTTTCAGGCAGGACGCCGCGGCCGCGAAACCTGCCGCGCGCCGGGTATCATAGCCGTTGATCAGCGCGTAGATAAGGGCCGCGCTGAAGGCGTCGCCGCCCCCTACGCGATCCACTATGTGGACAGGGTATTCCTCCGAGAAACAGCTTTCTTTCCCGTCGTATATCATGGCCGCCCACATATTGTCGCTTGCCGTCCTTGAAGACCTGAGGGTGATGCCGACAAGATCGAACGAAAAGCGTTCGGCCAGGGTTTTGGCCACTTCCGTGAAACCCTCGCGGGACAGCTTCCCGCTGCTTACGTCCGTGTCTTTCGCGCTGATTGAAAAGACGTCCGCCGCGTCTTCCTCGTTGCAGACGCAAACATTCACGTATTCCATCAGTGGCGCCATGACCGACCGGGCCTTTTCCCTGCCCCAGAGGTTTTTCCGGTAATTCAAATCGCATGAAATCTTTATTCCTTTGTCCGTCGCCTTGCGGCAGGCTTCAAGGCAGATGGCGGCTACATTGTCCGAAAGCGCGGGCGTGATGCCGGTGAAATGAAACCAATGGGCGTCCTGGAAGATGGCGTCCCAGTCGAATTCGTATTTTCCCGCCTCCGCGATCGACGACCCTTTCCGGTCGTAAACCACCTTCGAGGCGCGTTGCGAAGCGCCTTTCTCAAGATAGTAGACGCCAAGCCTGTCCCCGCCACGCACGATCATCGATGTATCCACGCCGTAGCGCCTAAGCGCGTTCAGCGCGGCCTGGCCTATCTCATGCTCCGGCAGCTTAGTGACGAATACGGGATCCAGGCCGAAGTTTGCCAGCGAGACCGCCACATTTGCTTCCGCGCCACCGTACGACGCTTCGAAAGATTCGGCCTGCACGAAGCGCCGGTATCCCGGCGGGGCAAGCCGCAGCATTATCTCGCCGAATGTCACGATCTTTTTCATCTTGACCTCCATCTCACAGCAAGCTGCAAGTAAATTAAGGGTGAAAGCCTTATCTTTCACTGTATGCGTTCCTGCTACCTGCATTATATTATAAATATGGACAGTTCAAATAGATAGAGAAGAAACTCCCCCTCTATCCGCAGGACGTAATAGTAGCTATTGCGAGGAAGTGGCGAGAACCGCTCTGCTTGCCATTGGTAAACAGCGGAAAGAGTGGTAGAATCCCGGTATGGCTATGGCAATCAAACACTGTGGAAGACATAGGGCGGTTCTTCTGTAGTAAGCAGGAGGGCGGTTCTTCTGTAGTAAGCAGGAGGGCGGTTCTTCTGTAGAAAGCAGGAGGGCGGTTCTTCTGTATTCCAAATAAGCGAGGGGGACGAAGCTTTGCGACACGAGCGATTTCACTACAAGACTATTGACGATGTGAGGGCCGCCATGCGGGATGCCGACGCGGATTTCCCTCTCTCCGAGGATATTTCCGTGTTGGGGGCGCCTTATGGTTTCAGGTCCCGGCGCGCCGCGAACAGGGTGCTCTTCCAGCCGATGGAGGCGAGCGACTCGGTGCCGGACGGAGGCCCCGGCGAATTGACCTTCCGCCGGTACGGGCGCTACGCTGCGGGCGGGCCCGGCATCCTCTGGTTCGAGGCCGTGTCGATCGCGCACGAGGCGCGCGCGAGCAGGAACCAGCTCTGTATGACCCGGGAAAACCTTGACGGTTTCAAGCGGCTTGTCGAGTCCGTGAAAACAATCTGCATGCGGCAGAACGGGTTTGAGCCCATCCTTATCGTCCAATCCGCCCATTCCGGGCGTTACAGCAAACCGGAAGGCACGCCCGCGCCCCTGATTGCCGAGAACAACCCGTTGTTTGAAGGGGACAGCCCCATCGCGGGGGACAGAATTATAACCGATGAAGGGCTTGGCGCCCTTCCCGGCTTGTTTGGGGAGTCGGCAAGGCTCGCGGCGGAGGCCGGTTTTGACGGGGTGGATATAAAGGCATGCCACCGCTATCTTTTGAACGAGCTTCTGTGCGCGCATTCGCGCGGCGGGGCTTACGGCGGGAGCTTTGAAAACAGGACGCGGCTCATGACGCAGGCTTTTGACGCCGCCGCGGCCGCGGCGCCTGCGGGCTTCATGCTGACGACGCGGCTTAACGTCTACGACGGGTTCGCCTACCCCTACGGGTTTGGCGCAAGCCGTGAAGGCGGCTCACGTGAAGGCGGATCACGTGAAAGCGGATCCCGTGAAGGCGGCTCGCAGGAAGGCGGCTCCCGCGAAGGCGGCCCTATGCCTGACCTTACGGAACCGTTGCGGCTGATCGGAATGCTAAAGGAAAAATTCAAGCTGGAGCTCATCAATATCACGGCCGGGAACCCCTATGTCAACCCGCATGTGTCGCGCCCGTATGACAAAGGAAACTACGTGCCGGATGAGCACCCCTTTGAGGGCGTGGCGAGAATCACTGGCTTCGCAAAGGCAGTGCAGGAGAGGTTTCCCGACATCGCGGTCGCCTGCTCGGGACTCTCGTACCTGCGCGGGTTTGCCGACAGGCTTGCCGCCGGCATGGTGGGGAGCGGCGCGGCGGCGTTCGCGGGGTTTGGGAGGATGGCGCTTGCCTACCCGGATTTCCCGAGGGACGTGCTTGCGGGCAGGGGGCTCGACGCAGGGAAGGCATGCCTGGCATGCGGCCAGTGCGCCAGGCTTCTGAGGGCCGGCAAGAGCGCGGGGTGCGTGATCCGGGACAGGGAGGTTTACCGCCCCGCCGACGAATGAATGGCGCTGGATCGTATATAGGCGATTGAAGGAAAGAAAGGGAGGTGTCAAGTGAAAAGATTGACGGCGGTAGTTACGGGGGGCACGCGCGGCATCGGGATGGGCATCGCGAAAAAACTCCTGCAGGAGGGATACGAGGTGCTTCTGTCCGGCACGCAGCCTGAATCCCGGAAAGACGAGATCCTTGCGCCGCTTCTTGAAGCGGGGCACTCGGGCAGCTGCGAATACTTCAAGTGCGATATCTCATTAAAGGAAGACAGGGATGCGTTGTTTTCGCATGTCTCTTCCAGGCATGGCAGGCTGGACGTCCTGGTCAACAACGCGGGCGTGGCGCCGCTTGTCAGGGAAGACCTGCTCGAAATGGATCCCGAAAGCCTGGACCGCCTGATCGGGATCAACCTCAAGGGCACGTTTTTCATGTGCCAGCAGGGGGCAAACCTGATGCTGAGGCTTGGCAATTCCGGGGAGCTGCCGCAACGCATCGTCAACATTTCCTCTATCTCGGCCTACGCTACCTCGACAAACAGGGGCGAGTATTGCATATCGAAGGCGGGCGTTTCCATGGTGACGCAGCTCTTTGCCGACAGGCTCGCAAGCGAAGGCATACTCCTGTTTGAGGTAAGGCCGGGCATTATACTTACGGACATGACGGAAATCGTTAAGGACAAGTACGAGAAACTCATCGAGGGCGGCCTTACGCCGATCGCGCGCATGGGGCAGCCGTCAGACGTGGCCGGCATGGTTTACGCCGCATGCAGCGGCCTGCTGGATTTCACCACCGGGCAGGTGCTCAACGCGGACGGCGGGTTCCACCTGCGGCGCTTGTGAAAATTATACAGACAAAAGACGATTCCTGTGTCTTGCAAGGCAGTAGGCGGTTCCTGCATCTTGTTCCATTTTGTCGTACAAGAATGAACAAGGTTATTATGTGAAATAAAGCTTCAACCTGGCGACGAAACGCTGTGTGGATAAACGGGCGGTGGATGAAGGGATAATCAGGCGGTGGATAATATGAATGAAATAAAAATGGATCTTGACGGGATCGCGCTGCGGGTCTGCGAAACGGGCACGCTGGTCATAGGATCGGGGTGCGCGGGTTTCAACGCGGCGGACTGGCTGCACGATCTTGGCGTCACGGACATGATGCTGATTACCGAAGGCGTTAACAAGGGCGCATCGCGGAACACAGGCAGCGACAAACAGACATATTACAAACTTTCCATTGCGGCAGGCGAGGCCGATTCGGTCGACGCCATGACGGATACGCTGTGCGGCGCGGGCGTCCATGGGGACATAGCGCTTGCCGAGGCGGCATCGTCGCTCCAGTCATTTTTCAAGCTGGCAAACCTCGGCGTGCCCTTCCCGACAAACGAGTACGGCGAGTTCGTCGGCTACAAAACGGATCACGACCCGCGCCAGCGCGCGACCTCGGCAGGGCCGCTCACCTCGAAGCTCATGACCGAGGCGCTAGAACGTTCCGTGCGGGAAAAGGGCGTCCCTGTCGTCGACGGGATGCAAGCCGTGAAACTGTTCGCCGATGGCGGCAGGCTGCTCGGCGTATTGGCGATCGATCTTTCGAGGGTCTCTCACCCGGACGAGGCGTTCGTGTATTTCAGGTGCGATAACGCCATACTCGCGACCGGCGGCCCGGCCTGTGTCTACCATGCGTCCGTCTACCCGGAGAGCCAGACCGGCATGACCGGGATGGCCATAGACGCAGGCGCCGAGCTTTGCAATTTCAGCGAATGGCAGTACGGGCTCGCCTCGACAGGGTTCAGGTGGAACGTAAGCGGCACATACCAGCAGGTGTTGCCGCGTTATATAGCCGTTGACAATTTCGGGAGTGAGCGCGAGTTCCTGAACGATTATTTCGATGACCCGTTCCACGCCGCCAGCCTTGTCTTTTTGAAAGGCTACCAATGGCCTTTCGACGTGGCGAAGATCAAGGGGTCTTCACAAATAGACATGATTGTCCACCACGAAACGGCCGTGCTCGGCAACCGCGTCTACATGGATTTCACGAGGAACCCCTCTTGCATCGACAGGGACGGGTTTTCGAGGCTGGATGGGGCAGTCCTAGACTATCTGAAGAATTCGGGCGCGCTTGGCGGTACGCCCATCGAGCGGCTGCGAATAATGAACGCGCCGGCTATCGATCTGTACCGTGACAACGGCATCGACATCACGAAAGAGCCGCTTGGGATTGCGGTCTGCGCCCAGCACTGCAACGGCGGCCTGGCTGTCGACGCAAACTGGCAGACTTCTATTGAAGGGCTCTATGCGGCGGGCGAAGCGGCGGGCACGTTCGGGGTGTACCGCCCGGGGGGTTCGGCGCTCAACTCCGCCCAGGTGGGATCGATGCGCGCCGCACGGCATATCTCGCGCAAGTGTAGCGGGGGCGCAAACAAAACGACAGAAAGCAAAATGGCGGAAGGCAGCAGTGGAAGCGGCGCAGGAAGTGGCGGTGAAGGAAGTGGCGGCGCAGGAAGCGGCGGTGAAGTAAGCAGAAGTGGAAGTGGCGCAGGAAGCGGCGGCAAAGGAAGTGGCGGTGAAGTAAGCAGCAGTGGAAGCGGCGCAGGAAGCGGCGGCAAAGGAAGTGGCGGTGAAGTAAGCGGCGGGATAGTAAGTGGCGGTGAAGGAAGCGGCGGGGAAGCAAGCAAGCCCGTGATCCCTGTAAACGAATTGAAAGGCTTCATAAGCAGTATCATCGCTGGCTGTACAGACGCAGAGCCTCAAGCGGAAACACAAATAGGGCTACAAGCGGAAACGCAAGCAGGGTCACGAGCGGAAACGTATGCGGAAACACAAGCAGAGATACAAGATAGCCGCCCTCAAGTTTCCGGCGTTTATGCGGTTGGCTTCTTCAGAAAGCAATTGTATTGCCAAAAAGTGATGAGCCGCTATGCGGCGCATATACGGGACGAGAAAGCGGTCCGCGACCTGGTCCCCGCTCTTCAAATCGAACTGGATTCCGTGTTTTCCTGTGGATACACTGCTTCACATCTGCCGGAGTTGCTGAAATACAGGGATATGCTGCTGACCCAGCTGGCGCTTCTCAGCGCGGTATTGACTTCGGGCGAAAGCTTTGGCAGCCGGGGTTCTGCGCTTATTGTCCGGGAAAACGGGGAGGAGGTTTTTCCCGGGCTGGCGGGATACAGGTACGCTCCCGCGAAGGAAGCAGGGGCGAGCATGGTGCTGTATACGAAAAAAACGCCTGAGGGCTTCGGGTCGCGGTTGGCGCCTGCACGGCCTGTGCCGGATCGCGACACCTGGTTCGAAACGGTTTGGAGCGCCTATCGGGGCACCAAATGAGGCGTCCTCTTTTGGCTTTGACCCGCCCCTTTTGTGTTACTGCTTGTCAAGCTTGATGCGCGGAAACCTGTTTTGCACGCGCCAAAAAAGCGAAGTACATAAAATAACGGTCAATACTGTCGGCGTCGGCATCAAATGTCCCGTCGAAAAACAGACGCAGGAATTCATCGCGCGCGCGCAGTACTTCCTTTAGCCTATAAGCGTATTCCGTATGGATAAGCGCTTCGACAGTCGCGCTGAAAAGATCGATAGCGCGGTCGATGGCGCGATCCTCCCTTGCCTTATTCCCGTTTCTGTGAGCAATAATGGCCCGGCCTACCTCTGCGCCGATATTCCCCATCTGCTCCTCAAAGCTGAGCTGGGCCCATCTTTCCCGGTCAAACCTGTACTCACCCATCTACTTTCTCAGCGACTATTTCAAGAATAAGCTGCCTTAGCTCTGCGGTTGTAATATTCTCAACGATTTTCATGTCCTGTTCGCTTTCCTCCCAAAATGCCAATTCGCTAAACAAGTATATCACCTTCGTTGCCACGTCAGCAATGGCGCGCACGAACACGGCGGGGACGGTTCAGAGCCACCCTTTTGGCTCAGGTGTGGCGCTCGGTGACGGCGCCCAGGCGGGCGCGTACGTCCTGGAAAACCTTTGTGTAGTACGGGTTGAAGGTCGGGCAGCCGATGTATTCCTGGCGGATCATGAGCTCGAGGCAGTTCAGGCAGGCCGTGCAGTACTTGATTTCACCGTCGCGGTTTTCCATCATCTTCAGCGGCATCAGGGGGTCGGCGAACGACTGCCGGCCGAGCGCGATCATGTCCATCATGCCTTCGTCGATGCACTGGGCGCCCATCTCGATGATGGAGGACTGTTCCTTGCTGACCGCGAGCAGCTGGTTTTTCCCGTTGCGGAACGCGCTGAAATGCCCGCCGACGATCACGGTTTCCGGTTTTAAATTCTGGCGCATGAAGTTGGCGAAATACATATGCAGGTAGGAAAGGTAGGGATGGTCCCTGTTCGCTTCCACCAGCGAGATCGAGCAGTGCACGTTGCCGATCGTCTCCACGAAGTACTGGGCGCCGCGTTCCTCCAGGCCTTTCAGGAAATCGAGCGGCTCCGTCAGGTCCATGAGGGGCGAGTTCGGCCCCGCTGAGCCAAAGCCGCCAGGGAACCCTTCCCACAGGGAGACTTTGGAGCCTATCAGGAACTTCTTGTCATTGATTTCCTTTTGGATGCGTTCGTACAGGTCGTAAGCGAACCGGCTCCTGTTTTCCCAGCTCCCGCCGTATTTCCATTCCCTGTCGTTGTACGGCCGCAGGATCTGGTTGCCGAGGTACCCATGGCAGAATTTCATGTCGATCCCGTCCGCGCCGCAGGCCTGCGTTATCTTCGAGGCAAGGACGAACTGGTCGATGAACCTGTCCGCCTCCTCCTCGGTCATCAGGTCGCCCTCGAGGCCTGGCACGTTCTTCACTGTCACCCTGCGGGAGAATTCAGGGTTGGACAGCTCGCCGGCGTGCGTCAGCTGGAACACGATCAGCGCGTTCGGGTTGACCTCTTTCAGCCGCTTGATGAAGGTCGTAAGGGCCTTCTCGTTGTGTGGCATTATCTCAAGCTGGTTCAGCCTTGATCGGCTTTCGCCAGTGATCGTGATCGCCTCCAGGTCAATCATGCCCCAGCGGCCTTTGAAAAGCTTCTCATAACGCTCAAGCGTCAGGTCGGACGGATTCCCTTCGGGGTCAGCGTCCGAGCATTCCATCGACTGCGCGAACAGCCTGTTCTCGCATTCCCTCTCGCCGATTTTTATCGGGCTTAAAAGCTTTTCTTTACTGTTCATACCTTTTACCTCAACCTCTCTTGTCGTTTTTCATTTCTGTAAGTTTTTTGTTGTCGTAATATCTACTTTCTTGGCAGCAGTGTCTTTCTTGTCCTGCGGGCAGTGTCTTCCTTGTCCTTCGGGCAGTGTCTTCCTTGTCCTGCGGCGGTTTCGGCCTGAATCCGGCCGCGATGCTATTTGTAGAGAATTTTACGTTCCGCCTGACCTGGGGCTACCAGGACTTTTACGAGCGATTTGTTTTCACGCAATTCATTTAGTGCGTCCACAAGCTCTTCCAGCGGCACGATCATGGAGACCATGGGCGTGGGGTCGAGCATGCCGTACTTGAGCAGGGTGATCGCGTCGCCCCAGTCATAGCCGATTCCCGCCGTGCTGCCGCTGACCTTCTTTTCCTGGAGCACGAACTCGACCGGGGGCAGTGAGGCAAAATCGTCGTCGGAGCAGATGCCGAACGCCTCGACCTTCCCGCCGCGGCGCGCCATCTTGAACGCCTGCTCATAGGTCCCGGAACTCCCTACGGCCTCCAGCACGAAGTCGGCGCCGATGCCGTTGGTAAGCCGCATGACTTCCGCGACAGGATCCGCGGTCTCGTTTGTGTCTATCGTGAAATCCGCGGCACCCATCTGCATCGCCATCTCAAGGCGTTTCTTGTTGGTGCCCAGCAGTATGACCGGCGCTGCGCCGCGCAGCTTCGCCAGCTTCGCGTGGATAATCCCCAGCCCGCAGCCGATTACCGCCACGCTGCGCGCCATCTCGCACTGCATCTTCTTTGACGCGTTGAGGCAGGCCGTGATGGGCTCGATGAACGCGGCCTTCTCGTCGCTTACCTCGTCGGGCACCAGGTAGATATTCTTCCATGGGATCTTGACATACTCGGCGTAGGCGCCGTCCGTATGGATGCCGATCTGCGTGAAATCGCCGCACAGGAGCGGCTCGCCGATTCGGCAGTGGTAGCAGGTGCCGCACGGGAGACATATGTCCGCCGCCACGCGGTCGCCGGCTTTCAGTCCCTTCGCGCTTGCCCCCACCTTTTCAATTACACCACAAAACTCGTGCCCGGTGGTGAGCGGCAGGCACTCTACCTCGTCCGCGTACTTGCCCGTGTACGACCCCCAGTCCGACCCGCAGATGCCGCAATACGTCACCTTCACCAGCACTTCGTCATCGTTGATTTCGGGTACCGGGACCTCTTTCAGCACGAACTTATACGGCTCTTCCAGTACCTGCGCTCTCATCATTGCCATTTGTCTACATTGTATAATGCGCTATGCACTATACTTCCCCTTTCTTTTTGGATTCAAGGAAACGCTGACAAATCCCAGGCATGCCATTTCTTTGATCAGCACTTCCTTAGTGGTAACATTTACTTTGTAAACAGCTTATCTGTTCGCCCCTCGTAGGGCGCTTTGATCATAAGTGGTTTCAAAAACTCAATGGTTTTTTCCACGCCGTCCAGCCGGCTCATGAGCACGTCCTCGTGTTCGTAATTGAACGCATAGTCATAGCCGATGTGATACAGTTCGCTGATCAGCTTCTTCCAGTCGATGCTTCCCCAGCCGGGTATCCTGAAACGGAAGGAGCGGTCCAGCCTCCCCCATCCGTCCGCCATGTACATGTTGCAGCCGCCCTTGAGCATGTTGTGCTCCACGATCTCGCAGTCCTTGGCATGCACAAGCACGATGCGGTCCTTGAGCTCGTCGACGAAGGTCTGTATATTGATGCCCGCGAACAGGATGTTGGCCGGGTCCAGGTTGATGCCGAATGCCGGGTGGCAGTCCGTGATCTCCAGGCAACGCAGGGTGGACTGCGTGTCGTAAAGGATGTTGTTCGGATGCGGCTCGAACGCGACCATGACGCCATATTCCCGGTACTTGTCCAGCACGGGCACCCACTTCTCCAGGAATTGCTCCTCTTCATGTTTCCATCCGTCCGGATAAGGCCAGTCATTGATATGCCCGAAGTTCTCCATGCCGGAAAAGGCCACGACCGCCGGGACCTCAAGCTCGCTCGCAAGCTGCGCGGAAAGAATCATGCTGTCCGTGCCGAATGCCACCTTCTCCTCTTTTGTCCCCGGGCAGATGCTGTCCGTGTCCTGGCCGTACGGCCCCATGATAAGCAGCGAATCCGCGTGGTTGCTGATGGCCGAGATGAACATGCCGCTGTCTTCCACTTGCTTTTTCAGCTTTTTGGCGCCACCGCCTTTGAGCATGGCCTCGGCGTCAACCTGCCCGTTTCCGATATACGCCGGAATCTCCAGGCATTCGTAGCCGTGCCTCGCGGCTAGTTCCGTTACTTCCGGGATCGGCAGCTCCGAGTAGTTCACCGCGCAAAACCCAACCTTCATTAGTTACCCTCCCTGTTTACTTCTTCCTTCTCCCTACTTGCTTCTTCCTCTTCTTCTTCTTCTTCTTCTTCTTCTTCTTCTTCTTCTACTACTACTACTACTACTACTTCTTCCTCTTCCTCTTGTTGTTCTTATTCGTCCTGTTTAAAGCTTAGGTATTCGATATTATCCTCAATGGGTTTGTTGCCTCTTCCTTTGCTGTTTGTTGGTTTCCGCAGCGGCAACCTTTAGTAGCCCGCGGAAGCCGTGCCTTCGTCAAAACTCAAATCGTCCGCCAGCTCCGAGTCAAACTCCTTGTTTTCCTGCCGCATGGCGGTTTCCATGATGTTGACAGCGTTCCTGAAGCCGATGCCGAACCGCCTGGCGCCGCGCTTGTACATCTGCAGGAAGGTTTTCAGGTCGCGCACGCCGCCTGCCACCTTGATCTTTGCCTGCTCGCCGACCGTCTCTTTGATAAGCTCCACGTGGTGCAGGGTGGTAGGGGTCTGGGAAAATCCCGAGCCCGACTTGACATAGTCCACGCCCGCGTCCAGGCAGACCTTGCACGCGTTAACTATTTCCTCATCCGTCAGCTGCATCGCCTCGATGATCACCTTGAGCGAAATGTCGCCGATGACCCTGCGCACCGCGAGGATGTCTTCCGCTGTCTCCTTGAACCTCTTTGAGCGCAGCCACCCCACGTTCATGACCATGTCAACCTCCACGGGATCCATGGTCAAGAACCACTCGGCCTGCTTTTGCTTGATGAAGGTCGGCTCCTGCCCGGACGGGAACGCGAGGGACACGCCGAAGGCCGTATTCGTCTTTTTCAACGCGGCGCTGAATTCCGGGTAGTACGCGGGCCATGTGAATGCGCACCCGAAGTCGTACTTCACGCACATGTCCACCAGCTCGAACATGTCCTCATAGCTAGCGTTGATTGCCAGCGCGCTCGGATCCATGGCAAAAGCCAGGTCCTTGATGCTCAGTTTCGTGTTTGTCAGTTCATTCATGTCTGCCCAACTTTCTTTTCCGGGGTTTTGCCCTGCGCGGGGTTTGTTAGTATTTGGTTGGCGCTCGGTCGCTTGGTTGGCGCTTGGCCGACGTTTGGCCGCTTTGTTGGCGCTTGGCCGACGTTTGGCCGCTTTGTTGGCGCTTGGCCGACGCTCGGTCGCTTGGCTGGCACCTGGCCGACGCTTGGCTGTCTGCTTTTCAAGTATACTATTATTGCAACAGCAAATAAACACTACGCACTGTAATAGTTTGGCTGTCTGCGCACTGCAATAGCTTGGCTGTTGCCCGGGAAACCCCCGGGATCACTAGTTGTTGTTACGAAACCTCCACTGCGGCTTCGTTCTGCGTTCTGCGTGGTCATGGCAGTACTGGCAGCGCAGGGACTGCAGGGACTGCAGGGCGGTGCAGGGACTAAAGGGCGGTTTGCGAGGAGAATTCGAAATTTTAGCAGAAAATTGCGATAATCGGCGTTTTATTCGCTAAATTGGACGAAAAACCGGGCAAAATCGGGCAAAACGGCCATAATTGGCGTGAAAACCGCCGATTATCGAAAAAAAATGCTAAAAAAACCGTATTTGCCTGCAACCGGAAAAATTCACTTCGGGAATCCACCCCCCGGCACCCCCCCCCCACCCCCCCCCCCCCCCCCCCCCCCCCCCGCCACCCCCCCCCCACCCCC
>Ga0082212_10009280_pt1 | contig 12699 bp, 11 predicted proteins | sample TergutNt197P3_FD_71548 | JGI IMG/M metagenome (GOLD analysis project Ga0082212, IMG submission 71548) | Neocapritermes taracua P3 segment gut microbial communities from Petit-Saut dam, French Guiana - Nt197 P3 | ecosystem: Host-associated > Arthropoda: Insects > Digestive system > Gut ... | reverse complement strand
CACCGGCAAGGAAGTGAATGCCACGGATATTTTTCCTAAAGCGCTTGATCCCGCCGCCGTCAAACTCTATACGTGGGACCCTTGGGAGGTTCCCATATACCACATGTACCCGAAGAAGAGCTTTTATGCGTATAAGAAAGTTCTATCGAGTATCCCGGAGGGAGGATAGAGATGGACGTCACGCGCAGGGAATTCTTGCGTTTAGCCGGCGGAGCCATCACGGCATCGGCTTTTATCGTATCTCCCACGGCCGGCGGGGAGGTTATCAAGATCCCTGTCTTGATGTATCACGACATCTCGAATTCATTTAATGACCCTTATACGGTTTCTCCGTCCTTGTTTGCGGCCCAGATGGAGTGGTTCTACAACAACGGGTTCCGCACGATTTCCGTCAGGGATATAGCGAATCCTCCGGCGGGCGGCAAGCTGGTGGTGATCACTTTTGACGACGGGTATGCTTCTTTCCTGGATTACGCGTTTCCTTTGCTTCGGGAGTACGGATTTTGCGCCAACATAAATATCATTGGGAACCTTGTGGGGAAGTATATCCCCGAAGGCGACGATAGCCGTCCTATGTTGTCATGGGACGAATACAGGCATCTGCTCAAGTCCGGGCTGGTGGATATCGGGTGCCATACCCATGCGCTTCATCGGTTTGAGCACAAAGGCGCGCTTGACGTTTCCGATGATGTGTTGCGCCAGGACTTGAGGATGTTTCTCGATACGATGAAAAAAGAAACGGGCGCGCAGACGGATATCCTTGCGTGGCCATACGGTTTATATGATGCGCAGAAGACTGAAGTCGCGAAGAAAGAGGGTTTCCGCTACATTCAAACCAGCAGGCATGGTGTTTTCGATACGTCGGGAGACATCTCCGAGATTCCCAGAAAAAACATCAGCAACAGATACAATCTGGCCGTATTACGAGCAGAGGTAACTACATGATTAAAACAAGAGTCGTGTTGTCGGCTGTTTTGGTGTTTCTCTCGTTTGCGGGTATGGCATGCCCTGAAATATCCGTTGCTGCCGGTCCGAAAAAGCCGCCCGCCAAAAAGGTTGTCTTGGCTGACGAGAGTAAAAAAACCGTCGAGAGCGCGCGGGAGACTGCTTTACGGCATAAGGAACTTGGGGATGAGTTTCGGAATAGCGACGATGTTGCGCGCGCCGCGCAGGAGTACGACAAGGCGCTGTCTTTGTACGATGGTTTCCCGGTAGAAGACCGGCTCATGATGACTCGTTTTCTTTCCTGGGGCGGAAAGTTGGATGAGGCGATCCGGGAACTAAATAAAATCTTGTCGAAAGATCCTTCAATCCTCGAAGCGCGGATACAGTTGGCCAGTTGCCTGTCATGGAAAGGAGACCAGGTCGCCTCTCTGGAGGAATCGTCGAAGGCGTTAGCCGCTTCGCCGGAGAACAAGGACGCCCTCCTGGTCCGGGCCGACGCGCTCAGGCGGAGCGACAAACAGGAAGAAAGCGTCTCTATCTATAAAAATATCCTCGGAAAGGAAGAGGATTTTGACACGCGATTAGCGTTGTCCCAAGTTTATCTTTCTGACGGCAACCCGTGCGAAGCCCTGAAAGGAGCGGCGCTCCTGAAGCCTGAATATCCGTATCAGGAAAAGGAGATTGCGAATCTGCGCTCGGATATTTACAAAGTGATACGCCCGGATGCCGTGGAGGGTCGTAGCTATGACAGCGACTCGGACATGGCCCGCTGTTTGTCATGGGAAAAAGACCAGGCCGCCGTAGCTGCTTTGGCCGGCGAGAGCGCAAAAACCGCCGAGAGCGCGCAGGAGACGGCTTCACGGCACAAGGAACTTGGGGATGAATTCCGGGCGCGCGACGAGGTTGCCAACGCCGCGCGGGAGTACGACAAGGCGTTGTCTTTGTACGACGGTTTCCCAAAAGAAGACCGGCTCATGATGGCCCGTTACCTTTCATGGGGCGGGAAGTTTGACGAGGCGATCCGGGAGCTCAATAAAATCTTGTCGGAAGACCCTTCAAACTTTGGAGCGCGGATACAGTTGGCCCGCTGCCTGTCCTGGAAAGGAGACCAGGAAGCTTCTCTGGAGGAATCGTCGAAGGTGTTGGCCGCTTCGCCGGATAACAAGGAAGCTCTTATGGCCAGGGCTAACGCGCTGAGGTTGAGCGGCAAACAGCAAGGCGGCATCTCTATATATAAAGATATCCTTGAGAAAGGTGAGGATTTCGACACGCGCCTTGGGTTGTCTCAAGTTTATCTTTCGGACGGCTACTTTCGCGGGGCGCGGCAAGGAGCGGCGCTTCTGAAACCTGAATATCCTTATCAGGAAAAGGAACTTGATAATCTGCGCACGGATATTAAAAAAGCGGCTCGCCCGGATGTCGGGGCGGGCTACGGCTATTATACCGACTCGGATAAAAACCGTATCCATCGGTACAATGTTTACGGCGGTTTCTGGACCGGGTATTTGAAGTGGGGAGTAGATTACATTTACTCGGACGCTGCTAACTCCACCTCCGGTTACAACGCCCGGAGCCATAGGACTACGTTGTCCGCGGATACCAGGCCGCTGGAATGGCTTTGGGTTGGCGGTACGGCCGGGTATAGCAGTCTGGAAGGAAACAGCTCTTCAAAAGGCTTTTTCGTAGGCGGTTTGCGCGCGGGGACGAGAGTGTACGACGGGCGGCTAAACGTAAGCGCGTCAAGAAATGCTCTGACGGGCATCGCGGAGTTGATCGCAAAACAGATCCGCACCACGGAGATAGCCGCCAACATCAGCTATCCCCTTCCGTATCGCTTTTCTGTGTTCGCGGGTTATGCTTACAGAGACTATTCCGACGACAACCGCGCCATGGACATGTTCGGTATGATCCGTCACAGGTTCGGATTGAGCAAGCCCGGTATCAGTATGGGATACCAGCTCAGGTATCTCGATTTTCAACGGCAATCCAGGGGAGGATATTTCGACCCGTCGAACTATATGTCCCACAAGCTGGACGTTGCGATTGATTACGAAATAGAAAAGATGTATGCCAATCTTATTTTATATGGCGGACATCAGTCTTTCAGCCGGTACGGAACATCGTCAAACAGCTTCTTCGGCGGCTGGTATGCGGTTCTCGGGAGGCATGTCACCGACTCTATTGATATTGAGATCTACAGTGAGGGATCAAGCGAGAAGACTGGCGGATCGGCCTCCGGGGCCGGGTACAGATATAGCGAGGTAGGCGCGAGAGTTCGGGCGAGGTTCTAAAGGCGCTTAAAACGGTTTGCCCGCCCTGTTTGCCGCACCCACGCGTGGCGTGGGTGCGTTTTTTTTCTAAAAACGCAGAGACTCATTAGATAGCGGTATGATTGTATCTATTATTTACAAACAGATTAATGAGCGCGAGATCAATACTTTTAGGCGCGCTTGCCTGGCATCGACGCCAGACATGTGCGCCTGAGCGAGAGTGTCTCAAGTTAAAGAAGCTGGTCGGATACCAATCGCATTAAAATATCTCGTATTTCGGCATGGCCCTTTGTTACATATGGTTTTGCCGCGCTGCATTTGATCACGGCTTTGAATAAGCTGGGTTCAAAAAGGGATTGATCTTGTTAGAATTAGATTTGACCGAAAATGGGGGTGTATTGTGGGAATATTACAAGGGAAAAAGGGATTGATCCTTGGCGTGGCAAACGATAAATCTATCGCGTGGGGCGCGGCGAAAGCTTGTCATCGTGAAGGAGCGGAACTCGGATTCAGTTATCTGGGCGATGCTCTTAAAAAACGCGTTCAGCCGCTTGCCGAATCGATCGGATCGAATTTTGTCGAGCCGCTTGATGTCGCCGACGACACCCAACTCGACGACTTCTTCGCTAAAGTGGAAGCCAACTGGGGTCGGCTTGATTTTCTCGTACACTCCATCGCTTTTGCCGGCAAGGAATCGCTGAAAGGGCTTTTCCGCGACACCTCGCGCGCTGATTTTCTGCTTGCGCTGGATATCTCCGCCTACTCGTTTGTCGCGTGCGCCCGCCGGGCCGCGCGCCTCATGAAACCGGGCGGGGCCATGCTTACGATGACGTACCTTGGCGCTGTGCGAGCCATTCCCAACTACAACGTGATGGGAGTTGCCAAGGCCGCGCTTGAAGCATCGACCCGTTATCTGTCGTACGATCTTGGCGCGGAGGGGATTCGCGTCAACGCTGTTTCGGCGGGGCCTGTCCGCACGCTGGCCGCGTCCGGCGTATCTGATTTCAAGAGGCTGATGGATAGGGGCGTTCGCGGCGCCATGCTTCGGCGGAACATCAACCAGGAGGAGGTTGGCAATGCTGCCGCGTACCTGTTGTCGGACTGGGCCTCCGGCGTGACCGGAGAGATACACTATGTCGACGCCGGGTTTAACGTCGGCGCGGGAGACCCAGGTGTTGATTTTACGCCGTCAGAGCCTTGAGGTCCGCGCGCATTTAGCGGATACGGTTTGATGTGTCACGATAGTTCCTGGATTATGTTGACGCTGTGTTTGCCCTGAAGTAACATAGCTTGTTTTACCGGATGCGCTCTTAGCTCAGCTGGATAGAGCACTTGACTACGAATCAAGTGGCCAGAGGTTCGAATCCTCTAGAGCGCGCCAAAAAAAAATCAAGGGGTTGCGGAAGAAAGCTTCCGCAACCCCTTTTTTGTTGTAATGGCGCTCTTGCCGCGCGAACATCGGACGCCAACCTGATTAACGTCAGGTTGTGTTTATCGGCAAAACGGTCAGAGTTGTGTTTCTTTTGCCACCAGGCTTGCCGCGCCGTATTTTGCACGAAGCTTTGGTTTTTCTATCTTGCCTGTGGGGTTGCGCGGGACAGTGTCGAATATTATCTTGCGCGGACGCTTGTACCGTGGCATCGACGCGCAGAAGTCGTTGATATCTTCTTCCGTGCATACGCTTCCCTGCTTTGGTTCTATGATGGCGGCCGCGATTTCTCCCAGACGCTTGTCCGGCAGCCCGATGACCGCGACATCCTTGATGGCGGGGTGTGCCCGTAGAAAATCCTCGATCTGTACGGGATAGAGGTTTTCGCCTCCGCTTATGATCACGTCTTTTTTGCGGTCAACCAGAAAGATGAAGCCGTCCTCGTCTACCATGGCCATATCTCCGGTGAGCAGCCAGTTGTCTTGCAATGTTGCCGCGGTTGCTTTCGGGTCGTTGTAGTAGCATTTCATGACGCCCGGTCCTTTGACCGCCAACTCGCCAACCTGTCCTTGCGGCACTGTGTTTTTGTCTTCATCGACAATCTTTGTTTCCCATCCGTAACCCGCGATTCCGATGGCGCCGACCTTGTGGATGTTCTCGACGCCCAGGTGAACGCAACCGGGGCCGGAGGATTCGCTCAGGCCGTAGTTCGTGTCGTACAGGTGGTTGGGGAAATGCTTCTTCCATCGGAGGATAAGATTGGGCGGCACCGGCTGCGCGCCGATGTGCATCAGCCTCCATTGCGACAGTTCGTACTTGTCGAGATCAACGTCTCCCCGCTCGATAGCGTCCAGGATATCCTGCGCCCACGGGACCAGCAGCCAAACGACCGTGATTTTTTCCTCGGAAATCGTCCGCAAGATCCACTCCGGTTTGATCCCGCGCAATAGTACGGCCTGGCTTCCCGCCAGAAAACTTCCGAACCAGTGCATTTTTGCGCCCGTGTGGTAAAGGGGAGGGATGCACAGGAAGTTGTCCTCGCGTGTTTGCCCGTGGTGGTTTTGCTCTGTCAGGCACGAAGCCATCAGGCTGCTGTGTGTGTGCAGGATGGCTTTGGGGAACCCGGTTGTGCCGGAAGAAAAATATATAGCCGCGTCGTCTGTGTCCGCCAACTGGATCTGCGGCGCTTCGGATGAACAGTTGGCGGTCAGGCGGTCGTAATTTTCGGCGAAAGAGGGACGGTTTTCTCCGGCAAAGAACAGCGTTTTCACTTTGCTGCGTATCTGGTCGTGGATCGATTCGAGGCGACCGATGAACTCCGGTCCGAAAATCAGCGCGATAGTGTCCGACAGATTCAGGCAGTACCGGATCTCCTCCGCCGTATAGCGGAAGTTCAACGGCACCACGACCGCTCCGGTTTTCAGGACTCCAAAGTAGATTGGAAGCCACTCAAGGCAGTTCATGAGGAGAATCGCGACTTTGTCTCCCTTGCCGATTCCGCGCTTGAGCAGCAGGTTGGCCATGCGGTTTGCTTTTTCGTCGAAGACGCGCCAGGTCATCTCCCGGCGGTATTCTCCGGCGGGGTTATTCTCGATCAGTTCGTAGTCTTTCCATGTGATGTTATGGCTTTCCTGCAGGTCAAGGTTGATTTCGGCCAGACATTTTTCATTCCCGTAAAGTTCAGAGTTGCGGACCAGTATTTCGGTGATAGTCATTTGCAAATCCTCCGGAAATAGGGAAGAGAGTCCGAAAGAAGCGGAAAAGGGAACATGAGGGTGAATTTCTTCTGACGCGTTACTTCCCGAAACGTTGCTTCCGGCTGCTGTCCCTAGATCTTTTAAGTATAGCCGCTGTATTGGGGAAAGCAATCATCGGCCTGCCGGCGGTTGCCAAAGCGTGCCTGGTTTGCGTTATCGGGGAACGACGCTTATATCACGTTGCGGCGCCAAGCGTCGCAACCGCTACTTCTTTGACCTGCGCTTCGGTCATTTCCGGGAAGATAGGGAGAGACATACATCGTCTGGCGGTATCTTCTGAAACGGGGAGCGAGACGTTTGCGTACTCCGCCCGGAACACTTCCTGACAATGGAGCGGGATCGGGTAGTAAATGGCCGAGGAGATACCTTGCGAGGCGAGCGTATTCATGATTGCTTCCCGCTTCTCCGCGTTTTCCACGAGAACCGTGTACTGGTGGTAGACGTGGGTTCCGATGCCGTCTTCGAAAGGGGGCGAAACGGGAGTGTCTTTGAACAGCTTCCCATAAAGGTTGGCTATCCGGCGTCGTTTTTCATTGAAAGAGCCTATATGCTTCAACTTGACGCGGAGAATAACCGCCTGCAGTTCATCCAGGCGGCTGTTGAGCCCGATGGAGGAATGGTGGTACCTCACTTTGCTGCCGTGATTGCGCAGCATTTGCAGTTGCTCCGCCATCTCGCTTGACCCGGTGGTGACCATTCCGCCGTCGCCGTAGCAGCCCAGGTTTTTGCTTGGGAAGAAACTGAACGCGCCAAACAGCCCGATCGCGCCGGTCATGCGGTTTTCGATGGACGCGCCGAAAGACTGGGCGCAATCCTCTATGATCATGAGTCCGTGTTTTTGGCAGACAGCCTGGATGGCGTTCATATCCGCCGGCTGGCCGAACAGATGAACCGGGAGGACGGCGCGTGTTCTGTTTGTGATGGCCTCTTCAATCTTTGCCGGGTCGATGTTGAAGGTGCGCGGGTCGATATCGACGAAAACAGGTTTTGCGCCCACGTAACGTATAGCTTCCGCGGTGGCGATAAAAGTGAACGGAGTGGTGATTACCTCGTCTCCGGCCCCTATGCCCGCCGCAAGCATGGCAAGATGAAGGGCGTCTGTTCCGGAGGCGACGGCGACGGCGTGTTTTGCGCCCAGAAAGGCGGCCGCTTCCTGTTCGAAGGCGGAGACGTTCGGGCCGAGGATGAATTGCGTAGCCGCAAGCGCGTCGAGCAGCCCCTTATCGATTTCATCTCGCAGGTTGTGGTACTGGATTTTCAGGTCGACCATGGGGATCATAAAGGCGCCTTGTTGAGTTGATCTGTGATCATGATGGCGATTTCCAGCGCTTTTCGCCCGTCTTCTCCGGTCACTTTGGGCGGAACGCCGCTTGCGATCGAGTGTAGAAAAGACTGGATTTCATCACGGATGGCGTCGCCCGCATCAAGCGTTTTTTCGTCTACCGAGATCGCGGGGCCGCTGGGCGTCATCTCTTCCTTGCGCGCCACCAGCAGTTTCCTGTTCTGGAAGTCGATGGAGATGTAGGCGTCGGCCTGGAAGATCCGCATCTTCCGCTCGCTTTTTAAGCTTATGCGGCTTGCCGTGATATTGGCGACGCAGCCGTTTTCGAATTCAATGCGTACGTTGGCTATATCCTCTTTGTCTGTAAGGACCGGAGCCCCTGCCGCGCGGATTTCCCGGATAGGTGAGCCGACGAAGGCCATGATGAGGTCGATGTCGTGGATCATCAGATCCATGACGATGTTGACGTCCGTGCCCCTCGGTTTGAAGGGGGCGATCCGTGTGGATTCCACAAAGCGCGGATTGTTGAGGACGCTTTCGGCGGCGACAACGGCGGGATTGAAGCGCTCCAGGTGGCCTACCTGTAGTACGGCTTTCTTCCTGGCCGCGGTCCGTATAAGGTCGTCGGCTTCCTCTATCGTATTGGTGATCGGCTTTTCCAGCAGGACATGGACGCCATGCTCCAGGAAATCCTTTGCTATTTCGTAATGGAGGCATGTGGGCACGACGATGCTGACCGCGTCCACCTGGTCCAGTATTTCACGGTAGTCGAATACGGCGCGCGTTTTGTGTTTCTCCGCCAGTTCCAAGCACCTTTGCTGGTCTGTGTCGACTACGGCGGCAAGTGTTGCCCCCGGCATCTGCTCATACTTTTCCGCGTGAAACTGTCCGAGGTATCCCACCCCTATGACCGCGGCGCGGGTTAATTTCATCTTCTTTTAATAATCGCTTTCTTCTAAAGGCGTTTTTGGCGTTACTTGGATTTGCCGGATGTGTCGCTGGGCGATTCCTTGCCGGGGAAAGATTTCTTCATGCTCGACATTCCGTCATCAACGGTTTGGCAAGCGCCGAACAGGAGCGGCAGCAGCAAAAAAATGACACACGGTATCAGCTTCTTCATGTTCTTCATGGTGGCCTCCTAATATATGGTTTCTCAAAAATACCGGATTATATGCCGTGAGAAGGCTCCGGCGGAAGCCTTCTCTACGTTTATTCGCATATGCAATGGGTGCCCATGCAGATTCCGAGCGAATTGGCGGTTGCTATCGTGTCGGAGTCAAGGGGAACGCGTTTACGCTCCGCGACGGCTTCCTCGATCGGTACCGGCAGCAACATCGGCGGCTGGAACGCTACCATTACACCCGACTGCCCTTCCGCAAGGAACCGGACGGCCGCTGTTCCGAACCGTAGCGCCATAAGGCGGTCAAACGAGGAGGGGCCGCCTCCTCTTTGCAGATGGCCAAGGACGAGAAAACGGGTTTCCTTCCCCGTACGCGCGGCGATCTCTTCGGCAAGCCATTCGGCTATGCCTCCCAGCCGGATCTCGCTTCCGATCTCTTTTTTGCCTTTTGTCCGGACCTGCCCGCCCGCCGGCATAGCCCCTTCCGCCGCCACGACAATGGAGTAATGGCGTCCCATCTGGTCGCGTTTGCGGATTGACTCGCAGACTTTTTCTATATTGAAGGGGATCTCAGGTATCAGGATTACATCCGCCGACCCGGATATGCCGGCGTGGAGCGCGATCCATCCGGTTGTGCGCCCCATAGTTTCCACCACCATTACGCGGCTGTGGCTTTCCGCGGTCGAGTGGAGCTTGTCGAGCGCGTCGGTTGCCGTTGCTACCGCGGTGTCGAACCCAAAGGTCAGGAGGGTGGCCGAGAGGTCGTTGTCGATCGTTTTTGGGACGCCGACGACCGGTATCCCTTTACGGCAAAGCCTGTTGGCGATTTCGAGAGAACCGTCGCCTCCTATGGCTACCAGCGCGTCAAACCCGTGCCGCCGGAACGCTTCGATGATCTCGTCCGAGCGGTCTACCGCGACGATCTCGCCGTTCTTGTTGACCGGATACTCAAAGGGGTTTCCATGGTTGGTTGTCCCAAGGATCGTTCCGCCCTGATTCAAGATTCCGCGCACGCTGTCGCGCGTCAGAGGGATCAGCCCTTCCTCCGGAGTCATATTGAGCAGTCCGACATAGCCTTGCCGGATGCCTACTACTTCCCAGCCAAGGCGGAGAGCGGAAAGTGTTACGGCGCGAATAACAGCATTTAACCCCGGTGCGTCACCACCTCCGGTGTTCACGGCAATCTTCCGGATATTCATCGCGGCTCCTCCGTTGCTGAATTCTGTTATCTTGATGATATATGAAAATTTTCTGTTAGTGGTTGGAAGTATGTAGTTGATTTGTTGAGTTTAACCAGATTCTTGTTCCGGATAAAAACTGTTTTGTTTTTTACCTGGAACATTTAAAGCGCATAAGGTCGGTCAATGCGGATCAAGGAGGTTCAATATGAAAAAAGACGGTTTCTATGCGGAGATCCGGCATGGCACGGAACCTTTGTGGAGATCGATACTTGGTCATCCTTTCGTGCGGGGTATAGGGGATGGTTCTCTTGCGCGGGACCGCTTTGAGTTCTACCTTAAGCAGGACTATGTTTATCTGATTGATTTCAGCAGGGTGTTCGGGCTGGCTGCCGTGAAGTCCTCCGCGCTTTCGGACATGGGGTTTTTCGCAACGCTGATGAATTCAACGTTGAACAGCGAGATGGAGCTTCATCGGAGAACGTGCGCCGCTTTCGGGATTTCCCGTGAGGCGCTCGAGGATACGCGCAAGGCGATGATTACATCAGCGTATACCGATTATCTGGTCCGTACCTGCCTCGAAGGCGATCTGGCCGACATTCTCGCGGTGCTGGTGCCGTGCGCCTGCGGTTACGCGGAGATCGGAAGCGCTTTGAAGGCAAATGGCCTTCCGGACAACGCGTTTTACAAGGACTGGATCGAGACGTATTCCTCTGATGAGTTCGTGGGGTTTGCCGACATGCTTATAGAACGGCTGAATGTTCATGCCGAAGGCGCTCCGGAGCGTCTCAAAGAACGGTGGCGCCGCCTGTATGAGTTGAGCGCCCGCTATGAATACCTGTTTTTTGACATGAGCTGGAAGATGGAGGAGTGGTCATGAGCAAGCTATCGTGTCCTCAAGCATGGCGTTTATATGTCGTCACGGACGAAAATCTGAGCAAAGGGCGGTCCCACGTCGAGGTGGCGCGGCGCGCGATCCTGGGCGGAGCCGACGTGATTCAGTTACGGGACAAGACCGCTCCATCCGGCGAGTTGTACCGGATTGCCGTTGCGTTGAAGAAGCTTTGCCTGGATACAAAAGTGCCGCTTATCATAAACGACCGGCTTGATATCGCGCTGGCGGTCGATGCTGACGGACTTCATGTGGGCCAGGACGACATGCCGGCTTCTGTGGCGCGGCGGCTTCTTGGTCCCGGAAAGCTCCTTGGGGTTTCCACCGAGACGCCGGAGGAGGCTCTTCTGGCGGAGAAGGAAGGCGCGGATTACATAGGCGTCGGGCCGATATTTGAGGCGCGCGGGACCAAGGCGGACGCGGGGAGCCCCAAAGGGACGATAATGATTTCCCCAATTCGGGAGAAGTGCCGCTTGCCGATCGTTGCGATAGGCGGGATCAAGTCTGGCAACGCCCGGAGCGTGCTGGAGGCGGGGGCGACATCGGTGGCGGTCGTATCCGACATCGTGGCGGCGGACGATATAGAGCGGGCGGCGCGCGGGATAAAAGCGCTGCTTATATAAGGAGCAAGAAGACGTTGAGAAATACCCGGAAAACCGTTGGAGAAGTCGGCGAGTTCAACCTGATTGACCGGATCCGCAAAATTCTTCCTGTTTCCGGAAACAGGGATCTGATCGTTGATATAGGGGACGACACCGCTGTGATCCGCATAGACCGGAAAAGAGCGCTGCTGCTTACCTGCGACATCCAGGTGGAGGGACGCCATTTCCTGTTTGACCGGACCACGCCGTACCGGATTGGCCGCCGCTCCATGGCGGTGAACTTGAGCGACATTGCCTCTATGGGTGGAAAGCCGACGTACGCGCTGGTTTCCCTTGGACTGCCGGCGGACATGCCTGTGGAAAGCTTTCACCGCATGTTTGAGGGGATGCGGGACGAGATGTCGGTCTTTGGGGCTTATATAATCGGGGGAAACCTGGCAAGGACAAAAGATGAGCTGGTCATCGATGTCACCATGGTTGGAGAGGTCGAAGCGTCGCGCGTGCTTACCCGCTCCAAAGTCCGGCCAGGAGATCGTATTTTCGTTACCGGGATGCTGGGAGCGTCGGGCGCCGGAATGGAAGCGCTTCGGGTATACGGGAAGAAAGTGCCTCGTAAATACGCGGAGCTGGTGAAGCGGCATGTTCTTCCGTCGCCGCGGGTGGAGATGGGGATAAGGATCGGGCGGTCTGGAATAGCCTCCGGCATGATTGATTTAAGCGACGGGGTGGCGGGAGATCTGTACCACATCTGTGAGAAGAGCGGCGTGGGCGCGGAGATCCACGAAGCGTGTCTGCCGCTGCCGGAGCATATAGCCGAAATCGCCGAAAAGTGCGGCCGGTCAGTGCGTGACATCGCTCTCCACAACGGCGAAGACTACGAACTGCTCTTTACTGTGCCCCCCGATGTGCCGGAACGCAAAATAAGGGCTCTTCCTGGAAACACTGGAGTGCCGGTGACGGAGATAGGTATGATCGTGGAGAAGCGAGCCGGGTACCGCCTGGTGGACGCGCTGGGGAAGAAGACGCGTTTGCGTCCCGCGGGCTGGGATCATTTCCGGAAAGAATAATAGGTTCCAAAGAAAGGGGATCGTGATGAAGAAGGCGCTGACCATTGCGGGATCGGACAGCGGGGGCGGCGCGGGTATTCAGGCTGACCTCAAGACGTTTACGGCATTTGGCGTCTATGGCATGTCCGTCATTACCGCGCTTACGGCCCAAAACACG
>Ga0082212_10009279_pt1 | contig 12699 bp, 12 predicted proteins | sample TergutNt197P3_FD_71548 | JGI IMG/M metagenome (GOLD analysis project Ga0082212, IMG submission 71548) | Neocapritermes taracua P3 segment gut microbial communities from Petit-Saut dam, French Guiana - Nt197 P3 | ecosystem: Host-associated > Arthropoda: Insects > Digestive system > Gut ... | reverse complement strand
CGGCGCGGGGATGCCGGGGATCCCCGCCGTGACCAACAAGAAAGCCGTTGAGTTGGGGATCGCCGCCGCGTTGCTGACAAACAGCGAAATCGCGTCTGTCATGACATTTGACAAGAAAAACTACTTTTATCCCGATTTACCGGCCGGATACCAAATCACGCAGTTTTTCGCGCCGATCTGCAAAAACGGCTTTGTGGACATCGAAACCCGGCAGGGCAAAAAGCGTATCACGCTGAAACAGATACACATCGAGGAGGACGCCGGGAAGCTGGTCCATGACGCGCGGGCCGGGGCGGCGCTGGCGGATTTCAACCGCACATCCGTGCCGCTGATCGAGATCGTCTCCAACCCCGATTTCCGCACCGCGGAGGAGGTCGTGGCGTATCTGGAAAAACTGCGCGGCCTGCTGAGTTTCGCCAATGTCTCGGATTGCCGGATGCAGGAGGGTTCGATGCGGTGCGACGTCAACCTGTCCGTGCGCCCGTCCGGGTCCGAAACGCTGGGCACGCGCACCGAAATGAAGAACATGAACTCGCTGAAAGCGATTGCCGCCGCCATTGCCTTTGAATCGGAACGCCACATCCACGCCTTGGAAACCGGCTCCGAAACGCTGGTGCAGGAGACGCGCCGCTGGGACGACGCGCGCGGCGAGAGTTTTGCCATGCGCGAGAAGGAAGACGCCACGGACTACCGCTATTTCCCCAACCCCGAGTTGGTCCCCATCGTCATTGACAAGGCGTGGATCGAACAGGTCAGGGCGTCGCTTCCCGAGACGGCGGAAGCGAAATACGCGCGCCTGACCGGGGAGCTGGGCCTGCCGGACTACGACGCCCGGCAAATCACCGCCAGCCGCAACCTGTCGCGTATTTTTGACGAGACGACGCGCCTTTTTGGCAAGCCCAAGGACGCCGCCAACTGGATATTGGTCGACTTGCTGGGGATCACTAAGGGCAACGGCAAGACCGAAGACGACATCGTGATCGACTGCGAAAAATTCGCCAAGGTCATGCGTCTGGTCGATGATAAAACCGTCAACCGCAATGTCGGCAAAAAAATCTTGATCCAAGTTTTAGAAAACGGCATAGACCCGGACGAATATGTAAAAGAGCAAAACCTCGGCTTGGTCACCGACGCCGGCGCGATCCTGGCCGCCGTTTGCGCAGTCCTGGCCGCGCATGAAAAATCCGTCCTTGAATACAAGGACGGAAATGAAAAGGTCGTCGGGTTCTTTATGGGCCAGATCATGCGCGAGCTGAAAGGGAAAGCCGACCCGGAAGCGGTGCGCGCGGCGCTGATGGAGAAGCTGCGCTAAACCGCCGGGGCCGTCTCGATCCCGTTATCGGTCCTGAAAAATTTTGTTGAGCTGGCCGGGCTTTGGATTCTATTCGACTCCGGCCCGATCACGATATGTACGCCGGGATAGGCGGTCCCCTGGATGACCACGGTCCCATAGCCCAAGGACTGCATACGCTCCAACAGCGTCGCCTTCTCCTCGGTCAGGTCGGTGTGCCGGTGGCGCAGCGTTTGCAGCGTGAACAGTACCTTGTTGTACTCCTCCTGACGCGCCGGGTCCAGACGCCCGCGCTCCTTGAGCTGGGCCATGATCTCCGCCACGCGGGTCACTTCGTTCAGACGCTTGTTCAATTGCAGCTCCTCGGCGGGGATCGCTTTGGCGCGCGCGCTGACGCTGGGGTCGCTGCCCACTTCGATCAGCGTCTCAAAGCCGGCCATGCGGCTGCCCGCGTCGCGCACGATGACCTCGTGGCGCACATGCAGCGTGCCGCCGATGATGGTGGAGCGGCCGACCATGCGGACCGACCCGCCGCAGCGGATATGGCTGTGGTATAAGCGGTCTGTTTCGAGGTCGCCGTCCACGGAGACGCGCCCGTGGTGGATATGCTTGCATTGCAGGCTGCCGCCCGCGACAAGCTCGCTCTTTTCGTTGCCGATGTAGCCGTCGGCGATCACGACGGAGGCGCCGGCGTAGATGCTGCCCCCCTCGACGCAGCCGCGCACCGTGACGCTGCCGTCGGCACGGACGGTGAAGCCGCTCTTTACGTTGCCCAGCACGACCACGTTGCCTACGAACGTGATGTTGCCGGTCGAGGTGTCGACGTCGCGCTCCACAGTGTACGTGTTCTGGACCATGACACGCCCCGAGGCGTCGCGCGTCACCTGCCCGTCCAGCATGGAAATCATGACCAGGCCCGTCTCGTCAAGCCCGGTGTTTTTCCCGACCATCATGCGCGGCGTCTTGCCGGGTTTTGCCGGGATATCCTTGCCCAGCACGTCCATGCCGGGCTGGCCGGGGTCGCCGCGGGAGAGTGTGGCCAGCCGGTCGCCCTTGCGGACGTTGGCCAGGCCCCCAAGCTCCTTGTAATCCACGGTCCCGTCGGCGCGAAGCTGGGGCCGTTTTTCAAATTCGGTGGAAAAATGGTAGTCGATATGCCCGTCCTTGCCGTGGATGGGATCCTTAGCCCGCGCGAAAATGATAGAGTTGTTGTATTCGGGATGGGCGTCCTGGCGCGTTAAGACGTCTTCCTGGATGCCATACATCACACCCATCTTGGCGATGGCGTCCCGCAGCATTTCGGGCGTGACGACGCGGCCCCCGTACTGCGGCGGCGTGACAATGAACGCCGCGTTCCGCTTGTCTTTGCTGACGGCTACGGTCACGGTCCCGTCAACGGGCGGCGGCGTGTCAACCTCCGGTATGATCGGTTCGTCAAGGTATGGGTTCATAATTGTCGGCTCGTCCTCTCAGTAGGCTAAACAGGGTCCAGCTCCCCGATCAGGCTTCGTCGATCCCCCAAAACAGGTCGTCGTACGGGTCATAGGCGCCGCCGGAAAACAGTCCCCCAAACATATCCATCGCGGGCGCAAAAAGCTCCATCCAGTCGCTCTCGGACAGGGTAAGGATGTCTTTCGCGCCGGAGACATACGCGGGCGCGGCGACGGAAGAGATTTTCTCCGCGGTCACGGACAAGTTCAGGATGATCCGTTCCATGTCGCCAAAACTGTCTGTGTAGGTGATCTCCGACAGCCCGAAGGAGACTTTGTTCGGCGTGGCGCGATAGTTGCCGTTCAGCGAGATCATCTCGCCGCCGATTTGAAGCAGCGCGGAGAGGTTGTTTGAGGATTGCTCGGGGTTCCAGTTCAGGGTCAGGGTCCCCAGCTGTTCCGTGCCGCCGTCTTCGGTCATAAAGAGGGAGGCGTGATGTACATGGCCGCCGGAGGGGGTGTAGGTGTATGTACCCTTCACGTCTATGCGGCCGTCCTCTATACCGTTTTCATAGACGGTGAGGGCGGCTTCCCAAGAGGCGAGAGGTTTCTTGGCGTCCTGCGTTTCCGCGTACAGCAGCGCGCGGAAGAAATCGCCGTCTCCGGCAAAGGATATGTCGGCGGATAGGCAGCGCGTGCCGTCCCTATCATAGTACACATACATCGTCGCTTCCAGGTTCGCGGCATTCATACCGTCTTCCAATCCCTTGAGCGTGTCTTCTAGGCCCGAGGAGGCGAAGACGGACGTGGGGCCGTCGGCGCCGCCGACCATATCCAGGATGGAGAACATAGCCTCTTCCATCGACTCCATTTGAAACTCCATCAGGTCGCGGACCAAGGCGACGATCGCTTCGCGGGGGATATGGACGGCTACACAGTCCAGCACCGCGCCGGACGGCGTTTCCTGCTTTTTCAGTTCCTCGTAGACAAGGGCGTCCAAAAACGCGTCATACAGCCGGTTCAGCCGTTCCTGCTGGGCGGTGGTGTCGGGTACGGCATAATTTTGCTGGGCGTCGATCAGCGCGTCCAGCATTTCCTTATCCTCTTCCGTCAGCTGATACATCTCGCCAAGATAGGAGCTGTTCCATTGCTTTGTGATGTTTTTCAAGTCGACGGACAGAGCCTTATCCAGCAGGGACGGGACGGACAGGTAAGCGGCGGTGTCCTCTGTGTACACGGAACCCTTGACGGACATGCCGGACGTCTCTAGTAACAAATCGACCAAAGCCTTTTTGGCCTTGGGGTCGGACTGCACCGAAAGGTCGAGTAAGACGTCTTCAATATTCATGGAGAATGTGACGCGGCTGGCTTCGCCGGTCAGCGAGGACAGGGTATCCAGCCCGAACAGGGAAACGGAGGACTGAGCGGCTAGGCTTTCGGCGGTTTTCCGCAGCGTCTGCTCCACCCGGTCGGCGGGCGCGACGGGCCGCAGCCAAAAAAACGCGGCGGCGGCTCCCGCCACGATCACAAGCGACGCGGCGATGCCGACAATCAGCTTCATCGGGCTTTTGCGTTGTTCGGCCATGGCCGGCGCGCGGGCATTCTGCGCGGCGGCCATCACGATTTCCGGCGGCGCTTGCCGGGCGACTTCATCCGGCGGCGTAAGGCCCGGAGGGACCGTCATTTGCGGGGAAACCGCCGGGGCGTCCGCCGCCGGATCATAGACCGACGGAAACACCGGGGCTGCTGCTGCCTGCGATGGTTCTGTCCCTGCCGGATCGTACATCGACGGGAACACCGGTGTGTCTGTTTCCTGCGTGGAAATCTCCGCTTCCTGCGGCGCTGCCGCTGCCGCCTGCGGATCGTATCTCGACGGGTCAGGCGGCATCTCCTGCGGAAGCGGCTGGGCGGAATATGGCTGCTGCGGGTAAGACTGGGCCGGCGTCAGCGGCGGCGCCTCGGACCCTTGGTAGAGGTCCGAGCCGCAGCTGGCGCAGAATTTTGCGTATGGGGCGACCGGCGTACCGCATTTAGGACAAAAGTTCATCTGGATGATCCCCCTCTTATAATCTATAGAAACTATAATGATCCTATTTATCAGCATAACACATCCCGCACAATCCGTCAATCAAAATAAAGCCCAATATTTTTTTCTTCCCGCTATTGACAACCCCAAAAATAGGCGCTATAATTATATCGGTATCCGATATAACGGAAAGGGATATACCGGAGGTGGATACAATGCCAATGGAACACATCGCCCTGACCGAGGCGGTGTACTATATCTTACTGTCATTGTACACCCCTCTGCACGGGTACGGCATCATGCAGAAGGTCGAGGGGCTGTCCGGCGGGCGGGTGCGCCTGGCCGCCGGGACGCTGTACGGCGCGCTGAACACCATGCTGGAAAAGCGGTGGATACGTGCCTTGCCCGAAATCAGCGGCGACCGGAAAAAGGAGTACGAGATCACCGAACGGGGCCGGGAAGTAGCCGGCGCGGAGTTGGCGCGGCTGCAAGAGCTGGCGCGCAACGGGGAAGACATCATCGAAGGGAGGGGAGCGAAATGAGACGCACAGTTTGGAAGCCATTCTGGCTGTGGGATTTTGACAAAGAAGAGGCGTGGCTGAATGAAATGGCAAGCGCCGGACTGCATATTACCGGCGTCAGCTATCCGTTCCGTTTCGTGTTTGAGGAGGGAATGCCGGGCGCGTACGCCGTCAAGCTGGAGATGCTGGACCGCTGGCCCTCCCATCCCGAAAGCGTTCGGTACATCCGCTTTGTGGAAGAAACCGGCGCGGAGTACATCGGCTCGATCGTCAGATTTGTGTATTTCCGCAAAAAGACGGACGCCGGGGGCTTTGACCTGTTCTCAGACCTCGACTCGCGGATCAGGCATCTGAACCGCATCCTGCTGATGGCCGGATTTCTATGTCTGCTGCAGGTGATGAACACGGTCAATTTCTTTCTTCGTTTTTTCGTCCGCTGGCCGGACTTGGCCCGTGAAGACATGGCCGTGCCTATGGTAATGCTGTTCCCCTTGGTGGCGATGGCGGCGCTGATCCTATACGGCTTTGTCATAGTCGCACTGAAAAAGCGGGAATTGAAAAAAGACCGCGCGCTGCATGAATAAGAAAGGAGAACTACAATGAACAAAAAGCGTTTTGAACTTGGCTTTGGGCTGTGCTTTGCGGTGGTGATACTTACCGTAACGATCCTGTTCCTGTTTTTGGTGGCGGCCCCGCTGCAAGACCGGCTTGGCCTGCTCGGGATGGGGATCACGGAGCTTGGCTTGCTGGTCATCGCGCTGACCGGGGGCCTGCTGGTGAAGGGCGGCCTGAAAACCGGGCTGAAAGAGATATTCCCGCTGAAACGACCCCGTTTCGCGGAGTTCCGGGGCAGCGCGTATATTTACACCGGCGTGTATCTCTTCAGCATTGGCGTGTCGGCTTTGCTGATGTATTTGTTTCCGGGCATGAGTGAGGTCAGCGGCGCGATCAGCGACTTTTTCTCCGAGGGCGGCTGGATGCTGTTTGTCACCGTGTCGCTGCTGCCGGGGATATGCGAGGAGGCCCTGTTCCGGGGCACGATCCAGTCCGCGTTCCGCGGCGTAAACAGCACGGCGGCGAAGGTAGCGACCGTGGGCGTCCTGTTCGGGGTCTTCCATCTGGACCTATACCGCTTTTGGCCCACAATGATCTTGGGGCTAGGCTTTACTTACATCATGATCAAAACGGGGAATTTGCTGTATACGGTCTTCTTCCACGCGCTGCACAATTTCTTCTCAATTTTGCCGATCCTGCTGCGCCCCGTGCCGTTGAGCGCACAGGGTGATCTGATAGAGGCGGTCGGCAGCCCGTTCGGCAATGCCGCGATGATCGCGGGCGCGGCCGTGCTGTTCTTCTCTATTGGCCTGCTGTTCCTGCGGCTCGGCGTCCGGCGTCTGAATGGTAAAAACGCCGGACAGGGCGATAAGAAAGCCAACAAAACCGCGTTTATTACCGCCTGCTGTGTGACGGCCTTCGCCGGGTTTATCATGGTCGGGGCCGGGGTGGTATCGTCGGTGACCGGGACGGTGTTTGAAACGAATATCACGATAACGGTGGACGAAGAATTTGTCGACGCGCAGGACTTTGAGGTGACGGCGGCGGGGACCTATCAAATTTCGATGTATGTAAAAGGGGAAAGCGCGCGGGGCTCGGTACGGATCGTTGACTCACAAGGGACGGAGGTATACAACCAATCGGGGATACAGCTTACCGCAAACTTTCCGACATATCTGACGCCGGGGACGTATACCTGCACCATCACCCTGACGCCGCCGGAGACGGGAGAAGAGGCCGAGACCAAAGTCGGGGTCTTGATCAAAAGATAGTTGCAATTCCGAAAATTCTGTGATAAGGTAAATCAGATTTAACAACGAAAGGCAGGACGACCATGCTTGAAATCAAAGAACTGACCAAGCGCTTCCCGCTGGGCCGCAAGCAGCGCGAAAAGCAGGGCAAGGCCGAAGTCGTCGCCGTGGACGCGCTGACCATCAGCGTGACGGGCGGCGAGGTGTTCGGGCTGCTGGGGGCCAACGGCGCTGGCAAGACCACGACCCTGCGCATGATCGCCACGATGCTGACGCCCTCCGGCGGGACGGCGGCGGTAGGCGGGCACGATATCCTGCGCGAGCCGGACGAGGTGCGGCGGCTGACCGGGCTGCTGTTCGGCGGCGACACCGGGCTGTACGACCGCCTGACCGCGCGGGAGAACATACGCTACTTCGCGCGGCTGAACGACATCAGCGACGCCGAATCCGGCCCGCGCATCCAAGGCTTGGCCGAGGCTTTCCGCTTCACCGAGTACCTGGACCGCGCGGCGGGCAAGCTCTCGAAGGGCAACCGGCAAAAGATCAGCTTCGCGCGGGCGATCATCCACGACCCGTCGCTGATGCTGTTCGACGAGCCGGTGCTGGGGCTGGACGTGACGGCCCGCAAGGAAGCCGAGGATTTCATTTTGAAATGCCGCGACGCCGGAAAAACGATCGTCCTCAGCGACCACAACCTGAACCTGGTGGAACGCCTCTGCACCCGCATCGGCATTTTGGCCGACGGCAAGCTTCTGGCTGTCGGCACGAATGAAGACCTATGCGCGGCGCACGGCTGCGACACGCTGGAGCAGGTATTCTTCAAATTGGCGGGGGAGACAGAGTAATGGGTAAGTATACTAAAGTCATATTTTTCAAAGAAATGCTGGACAGCTTCCGGGACCGCAGGACGATCCTGACCTCGCTCTTGCTGCCGCTGCTGCTGTACCCGATGATGTTCACGCTGATGAATTTTGGGTTGTCCGGCATGATCGAAGGCGTGGAGGAACGGACCACCGTCGCCGTCACCGGCAGCGGGGCCGGCGCCGTACGCGGCATCCTCGCGCTGAACCCGAACCTGACCATTACGGACAGCGATGACCCCGTAGAGGCCCTGAAAAACGGCGAGGTCACGCTCGCTTTGCGCGCCGAGCAGGTCCCGGACGGCAAGCTGAACGTGGAGATCATCTACGACGATAAGAAAAACGATTCCACGATGGCCGTCAATATGGTCGGCAGCTTGATCAGCCAATACGGGCAGTTCGCCGTTGAGCAGTCGCTGGCCGAGCTGGGCATCAGCCTGACCGAGCTGAACCCCGTCACGCAGACCCATAAGACGCTCGTAGAGGAAACCGGCGAGGGCGACGGCGGCAGCGCCGGCATGATGGTGTCCATGATGGTCCCGATGCTGATCGTGATCCTGCTGGCCACCGGCGGCATGGCGATCGCCGGGGACCTCTTCGCCGGGGAGAAGGAGCGCAAGACGATGGAGCCGCTGCTCTGCACGCGGGCCGGGCGCAGCTCGATCCTGACGGGCAAGCTGCTGGCGGTCACGGTCTTCGCCCTGCTGAATGTCGTCGCCTCAACGGTGGGGATGGGGGTATCCTTCTTGATGGCCCCCGACCTGTTCAACATTTCCGACGCGGCGGACGGTGCGGCGCAGGCGCTGAGCATCCCCATTCCGGTATTGCTTCTGACCGTCGGGCTGGCGCTGCTGATGGCGCTGGTGTTCTCCGGCATCCATGTGCTTGTCTCGACCTACGCGCGCACCTCGAAAGAGTCGGCCACCTACGGCACGTTCATCATGCTGGCTAGTTACCTGCCCGCTTTCGGCACGATGTTCATGGGCGCGGGGGATATCCAGGACTGGATGATGTTTGTGCCTGTCCTGAACGTCGCCGGGGCATTGAAGATGGTCCTTGGCGGGATCACGAACAACTACCTGTTTTTGCTCGGTTCCATCGGCGTCAGCGCGGTGTTTCTGGCGGCGATCATGGCGGCCGCGCGCTGGATGTTCACCAAGGAAACCATTATGCTGCGCTCCTGATGGGCTTGAAGTTTTCCCGTCTGGTCGTCTACGCCGGGCACTACGGCTCCGGCAAGACCACATTGGCGATCCAGACCGCGCTGGATTTGCGGGCGCGGGGCAAGCGCGTCCTGCTGGCCGATTTGGATATCGTCAACCCCTACTTCCGCACGCATGACCACCGGGCGCGTCTGGAGGCGGCGGGGGTCCGGCTGATCGTTTCGGCTTACGCGGGGACTAACGCCGAATTGCCGGGCTTTCCGCCCGAGGCCGCCGCCGCGTTCGACGACGCGGAGGCTTGCGCCGTGTTCGACGTCGGCGGCGACGACCGCGGCGCGCTGGCGCTGGGGCGCTACGCCGCGCGTCTGAACGCGGAGGCCCCGGCCGTTTTGATGGTCGTCAACGCCTACCGCCCGCTGACGGCCCGCCCCGAGCAGGTCGCCGAGATCCGGCAGGAGATCGAACGGGCTTCCCGTGTGCGGTTTACGGGTTTGGTCAACAACTCGAACCTGGGCGCGGGTACGACGGCGCGGGATGTTCTGGACACTTGCCGTTATATCCAGCGCGCCGGCGAAGCGACCGGGCTGCCGCTGGCGTTTACGGCGGCCAAGGCGGGCGTCGCGGAGGGGCTGGACGGGCCGGTGATGGCGATCGGATGATTTTTTCGGCACACGAAGCGGGGAGCGGTCACGCCCTCCGCTTTTTGATTTCCGGTTGGCATGGATATAATTGCCATGCTTTGTGCAAACTGTCTACAAAGGGCCGGAAAAGAAAAAACGAAAACTTATCCATTTTTATGCTTGTGTTTTGGGCCAAGGTAATATATACTAATATCATGGGAAGTGTTTTTCGGAGGTGTAAGTTCCAGATGTTTGAAATCGGCGACAAGATCGTCCATCCTATGCACGGAGCCGGCGTGATCGAGAATATCATCACCCAAAAGGTCGAAGGGACAAGCCGTGAATACTACGTCGTGAAGATACCGCTGGGCGGGATGATGGTCATGATCCCCATCTCCAACAGCGACGAGATCGGCGTGCGCGCCATCATCGACAGCACGCGGGCCGGGGAGATCATCGAGAGCTTACCCGCCATTGAGATCGAGCAGAACCAGAACTGGAACCGCCGCTACCGCGAAAACATGCTCCGCATCCGCAGCGGGGATTTGACCGAGGTCTGCAAGGTCGTCAAGAGCCTGATGGCCCGCGAACGCCAGCGCGGCCTGTCCACCGGAGAACGCCGGATGCTCCACTCGGCCAAGCAGATATTGATATCCGAGATCACGCTGGCCCAAAGCGCGACTTATGAGGACGTGGAAGCGCGGATCGACGCGCAATTGGCGTAAGCCTGCCGCATGGGGCTGTTCAGCCGGAAAAAACCCGCCCCTAAACCGGGTGTCACACAAAAACCAAAGGCTCGCTCAAAAGGCGGGCCTATTGTTTCCGCCGTCGTGGCGGCGGCGGGCAGCGGCACGCGCATGGGCGGCACGGACAAGCTCGGCGCGGTCGTGGCGGGCAAACCCTTGCTGGCGCACACGCTGCTGGCACTGGACGCTCATGAGGACGTCACCGAGATCATCGTCGTCACGCGTGAGGACGCGCTGGAGACCGTGGCTGATTTGTGCGCCGCCCACGGCTTCTCCAAAGTCGTGAAGGTCGTCAAAGGCGGCGCGACGCGCGTGGAGAGCGTGCTGCGGGGGCTGGCGGAGTGCCATCCCGCAGCCCGGCTGGCCGCCATCCACGACGGCGCGCGGCCCTGCGTGCCCGCCGGGGTGATCACGGAAGTGATCCGCACCGCGCTCCGCACCGGCGCGGCGGCCCCGGGGCTGGCCCCGGTCGATACGCTGAAAATCCTGTCGCCGGACGGGCGCACCGTCGCGTCGACGCCCGACCGCTCCGGTTTTGTACATATCCAGACGCCGCAGTGCTTTTACCCGCAGCTGGCCAAGGCCGCGCTGACGCGCGCGCGGCGGGACGGGCTCCAGCCCACCGACGACTGCGCCGCCGTCGAGGCGCTGGGCGTCCAGGTATGGGTCACCCCCGGCGACCCGGACAATTTCAAAGTGACCGTACTCGGCGACCTCGAACGCGCGGAGGTGATCCTTCAAAGACGGTGGTGGGGAGGCGGCGGGCTGTGACGGGGCTTGATTTCCGCGTCGGGCAAGGCTATGACGTCCACCGGCTTGTGGAAGGCCGCCCTCTGGTGCTGGGCGGCGTGGTAATCCCGCATACGCACGGCTTGCTGGGCCATTCGGACGCCGACGCGCTGACCCACGCGCTGATGGACGCGCTGCTGGGCGCGGCGGGTTTTGGCGATATCGGCGGGATGTTCCCCGACACCGATCCAAAATGGAGCGGCGCGGACAGCTTGGTGCTGCTCCGCGCCGTTTGTGAGCGTTTATCGGGCTATGAGGTCGTCAACGCCGACTGCACGGTCATCGCGCAGGCCCCGAAGCTGGCCCCGTACCGGGAAGCCATGCGCGCCAACCTCGCCGATGCGCTGGGTATCCCCCCGGAGCGCGTGAACGTCAAATTCACGACGGAGGAAGGGCTGGGGTTCACCGGAGCGGGGCAGGGGATCGCGGCCAATGCGGTAGCGCTGGTCAGGGCTAAAGAAGCGCGTTAGCCGACATGGGTGTATCTTGACCCGTCGTGGATGGTGGGGGTCACGCCCTTGGCCTCGAACAGCTGAGATACGGTCACGAACCGGTAGCCCTGCTCCAGAAGCCCGGGGATGATGATGTCCAGCGCGTCGGCGGAGAGGTCGTTTCCGTCAAAGTCATGCAGCAGGATGATCGTGCCGTCCTGCACCTGGTCGAGTACGCGGCCGGCGCGGTATTCGATCTCCTCTTCGTCGGTGGGCTTGTTGGAGGTCCAGTCGTTGGCCATGACGCCTTCGATGAACGGGACGCCGATGACCTCAAACATCGTGGCGCTTGTGGCCAGGTACGGAGCGCGGAAAAACGCCGGGCGCACGCCGATGACCTGCTCCACGGTGTCGCTGGTAAACTCGAACTCCGCTTTGACCTCGCCGGCGTCCATGCCGTTCATGGAAGTGTGCGTCTTGGAGTGGTTGGCGATCTCGCAGCCCATGTCATAGGCGCGGCGCGTGACGTCGGCGACAGGCTCCAAAATCTCGCCGTTCCGGTAAAAACGCTGGCCGACCACGAAAAACGACGCGACAACGCCGTGGGCCTCGAGCTTATCCAACACTTTGGTGGTCGTGCCCGGACTGGGGCCGTCGTCAAAGGTCAGCGCGACGTATTTCGGTTCCGGCGTAGGTTCCGGTGTGGGCGTGGGTTCGGGGGTCGGTGTCGGCTCGGGCTCGGGTGTGGGTTCCGGCGACGGCTCCGGTATCGGCGTCGCGGCGGCGGGTGTGGAAGTGGCCGGGGAGCAGGCCGTCACAAGGCCCAGAAGCAGGGCCGCTGTTAATATGATGGTGATCGCTTTCATATGTATTCCTCCTATGCGTTTTCTTTGAGTATATCACGGAGTTGATGGATAGACAAGTGGGGGCCAACGCCCGCATTGGATTGTTAAAATATAGGAAATCATAGCGCGCTTGCTTGCTTTTGATAAGCAAGTCTGGTAAAATCACTATAAA
>Ga0082212_10009278_pt1 | contig 12700 bp, 9 predicted proteins | sample TergutNt197P3_FD_71548 | JGI IMG/M metagenome (GOLD analysis project Ga0082212, IMG submission 71548) | Neocapritermes taracua P3 segment gut microbial communities from Petit-Saut dam, French Guiana - Nt197 P3 | ecosystem: Host-associated > Arthropoda: Insects > Digestive system > Gut ... | reverse complement strand
GAGTATCAATATCTCGAACACAATATCAAATTTACGCAATACGCTTATGATCTGGATGTAAAAGACGTAAAGATTCTTGATTTTCCGGCGAGCAATATGCTGGCCGCGGATGACATCGTCAATAACGCGAATGTCATCAACAATATTCGTATCAACGACTATGAACCGGCCCAGATATTTTACAATTCCACGCAGAGCATCCGGCAGTACTATACTTTCAACAGGGTAAGCGTAGACCGCTATATGATCAACGGGGATTATACGCAGACATTTATTACCGCGCGTGAAATCGACGAGACAAAGTTCCCGCAGGAATGGCTCAACCTGCATATCAAGTACACACACGGATATGGGCTTGTCATGTCGCGGGTCGACAAAGTGACGGAGAGCGGGCAGCCCGATACTCTGATCAAAAATATCCCGCCGGAATCGTCTGTCGAGGAGATAGACGAGATATCGCGGCCCGAAATATATTTCGGTGAAAAGACAAACAACTATATCGTTGTCGGCACCGATGTGAAGGAGTTTGACTACCCGCTCGGCGCAAGCAATAAAGAAACGATGTACGAAGCGGATAGCGGCGTCAGGATGAACATATTCAATCGCTTGATGTTCTCGCTTCGCGAGAGCGACATACGGCTGCTCTTCTCGTCCAATATCAACAGCGATAGCCGCATCATCGTCAATCGTAATATTACCGACAGGGTACGCACCATCATGCCTTTCCTCGAATACACAGATCCGTATATGGTCACAGCGGAAGGAAAACTCTACTGGATTATTGACGCCTATACGACAAGCAAGCAATATCCGTATTCGGAACCGTACAGTCTCGCGAGCAATGAGTCGACGAATTACAACTATATCAGGAACTCTGTCAAGGTCGTTATCGACGCTTATACGGGGGATACGGGATTTTATCTTATCGACACGTCGGATCCTGTAGCTTTGACGATGAGCAAGATATATCCCGACCTCTTCCGCTCGATGGACGATCTGGACAAACTTTGCCCGGGAGTCAAGCCGCATATCCGCTACCCGTCGACCATGCTCAGGATTCAGGCCGAGGTCTACAAGAGGTATCACGTCAATGACATCACCGTGTTCTTCCAGGGTGAAGACCGCTGGGATATCGCTCGCGAATTGGTAGGCGCTGGCGAAGACGAATCCGCGATGGACCCTCATTACTATATGATTAATATACCGGGAGCGGATGATATCGAATTCATCAACTCGATCCCCTACACGCCAAAGGACAGGGTCAATATGATCGCGCTTTTGGTGGCGCGTAACGATGCTGATAACTATGGTGAGCTTGTCTTGTATCAATTGCCGAAAGACAGGAATATCATGGGGCCGAGCCAGATAGACGCGCAGATTTCGCAGCAACCGATGATTGCGCAGGACTTCGCTCTTTGGGAAAGCTCAGGGACGTCTTACAGGCGCGGCAACATGTTTGTCATCCCGATAGAGGATTCTATCATGTACGTGGAACCTATATACTTGCGTGCGAGCAACGCTTCCCTGCCCGAGGTCAAGCGCGTGATCATCTATTATAAAGATAAGATCGCGTATAAGGAAACGCTGTATGAGGCGCTCGACGAAATATGGCCAGGTGTTGCCGACTCGCTGTCCGGAGTTGTGGCTGCCGGACCGGCGCCGCCGGATACGGTTGCTCCGCCTGCCACGACCACGACGCCGCCTGACACAGGGACAACGACGCCTGTTACACCGCCGGACGATCAGGGCCAGGGTACGGGTATCGACGACCTTACGCCAGGGGAGTTGGCCGCGCGCGCGCAGGATGTACTCGATCGCGCGGAACGGGCGCAGCGAAGCGGCGATTGGGCAGCTTATGGAGAAGCGCAGGAAGAACTGAAACAAATCATCCAAAGGCTCAATGAATTGATCACGCAAGCAAACTGATGCTGGATATAAAGCGTATAAGAGAAGATTTTGAAAACGTACTTGCCGCGGTGGAGAGCCGCGGCAAGGGCGATTTTGGCTTGCGTGAGGCTTTGGAAGCAGATAAAAAACGGCGCGCGTTGATGGCGGAAACCGAGCAAATGAGAGCCCGCCAAAATGCGGTGTCGAAGGAAATACCACGCATCAAAAAAGAAGGCGGAGACACGGGCGGCTTGCTCGATGAAATGAAGATATTGTCCGGGCAGGCAAAGGAAATGGAGTCTGTTCTTGCCGGGCTTGATGAGGAATTGAAGGAAAAGCTGCTCGGCATCCCAAATACCCCGGACGCTTCCGTACCGGTCGGCGAGGATGACAGCTCCAATGTGGAGATTCGGAAAGTTGGCAAACCAAGGGTGTTTGATTTCGAGCCCAAGCCCCACTGGGAAACAGGCGTAAGCCTCGATATCCTGGATTTCGAGCGTGCGGCAAAGATCGCGGGGACGCGTTTCATCGTAAGCAAAGGAGCCGGCGCGAGGCTTGAGAGGGCCGTCATCAATTTTATGCTCGACCTGCACACGCGCGAGCACGGATATACAGAAATACTCCCTCCTTTTATGATCAACCGCGCGTCGATGACGGGGACCGGACAGCTGCCGAAATTCGAAGATGATATGTTTCATGTGCCGTCCAAGGACTTTTTCCTCGCTCCGACGGCCGAAGTCCCGCTGACAAACCTGTTCATGGACGAGATACTCGATGGCGGCAATTTGCCGATTTATTACACGGCATATACTCCATGTTTCCGAAAGGAAGCAGGTTCAGCAGGCCGCGATACGCGGGGTCTTATACGCGTGCATCAGTTCAACAAAGTGGAGTTGGTGAAGTTCGTCCGGCCCGAAGACAGCTGGGAAGAACTCGAGTCTCTTACTGCCGCGGCGGAGGAAGTATTGAAGAGGCTCGCCCTGCCGTATCGTGTGGTCACCCTGTCGACCGGCGATATGGGTTTTGCTTCCGCCAAAACATACGATATAGAAGTATGGATGCCGAGCTACGATCGTTATGTCGAAATCAGCTCATGCAGCAATTTTTTGGATTTTCAGGCACGCCGTGCGGGTATTCGCTTCAGGAGAAAACCCGGGGACAAACCGGAACACTTACACACGCTCAACGGCTCCGGCCTCGCGGTTGGCCGCACCGTAGCGGCAATACTTGAAAACTTTCAGCAGGCGGACGGTTCAGTGACCATCCCGGACGCCTTGCGGCCATATACCGGCTCCGGTATCATCAGCAGCTGACACAAAACACTACAACAACTCCATTACAGCCTCGATCTCTTCAAGTGTGGTTTTCCATGTGGTGACGAAGCGTATAGGCGTGCCTCGCTCACTCTTCGCCGCCCATACTTCAAACAATACATGTTCCTGCAGGCGCCGCAATGTCCCGTCGTCCACAAAGAGGAATACCTGATTCGATACCGTATCCGCGAGCAATTGTACTCCCGCGTGGACGAGCTTGTCCGAAAGCAGCGCGGCCATGGCGTTCGCGTGCCGGGCCAGTTCGAAATACAGGCCGTCTTCGAGGATGGCGCGAAACTGGATGCCCAGCAAAAACCCCTTCGACATCAGCCCACCACGCTGTTTGATCAAATACCGAAACTCCGAAGTCAGTGCCGGGTCACAAATCACCAGGGCTTCACCGAATAAAAGCCCGTTTTTTGTCCCGCCTATGTAGAAAATATCGGCAAAAGACGCTATTTCCGGCAGCGTGAAGTCGCATGCGGGCGACTCCAGCGCGTGGCCCAGCCTTGCCCCGTCAATGAAGAGAAACAAACCACACTCATCGCATACATCGCGCAAGGCCCTCATCTCCTCGCGCCCGTATACAGTACCGAGCTCCGTAGTCTGCGAGATATATAGTAGTCTTGGCTTGACCATATGCTCATCTGTATGCGCCAATACCGCCCTGCGGACCGCTTCGGGGCGGGCTTTGCCGTCATCGGAAAAAACGGTCACGACCTTGTGCCCGGTGGCCTCGACCGCTCCCGTTTCATGCATACAGATATGCGCGGATACCGGCGCTATTACCGCTTCGTGCGGCCGCAGAAAGGCCGCCAGCGCCGTCAGGTTTGTGATGGTCCCGCTTGGCAGAAAAAACACATCGGCGTCCGGCAGGCCGATAAGCCCGCGAATCGACCCGGCCGCGGCGAAACATTCTTCGTCCAGACCATATCCGACGTAGCGATTCTCCGCGGCTTCCCGCAACGCGTCGATCACCCGCGGATGGGCGGTATAATTGTAATCATTCATTAAGTTTATCATTTTCACCACTTCTTTCTGTTACCATCCCAATGATAACACGTTTTGTATGGTAGAATTGAACCATGATCGACTTGAGTCAAATAAAATATGAAATGAACGGGCTGAGGGATCAGCTCGCGGAACTCGCGAACCAGATAGGCGTATCCGCGCGCAAAGACCGTCTGTCCGAATTGACAGAGCAGAGCGAGCAGCAGGACTTTTGGCAGGATCACGAAGCGGCGAGCGCTCTCCTGAAAGAGAAAAAAGCGATTGAAACAAAATTGAACGCCTACGAGCGGCTAAAGTCTGAATTCGAAGACCTCGAGGTGATGATAGAGCTCGCGGAGGAGGAGACAAACGAGGGTCTGGATGAAGAGGCGGCTTCGGCTCACGCGAAATTTGTCAAAAGCCTTGATACTATGAGGATAGCGAATCTGCTCGATGGACCGCAGGATCGGTCCAACGCGATAGTTACCGTACAATCGGGCGCGGGCGGTACAGACGCGCAGGATTGGGCTGAAATGCTTTTGAGAATGTATACGCGCTGGGCCGATTCAAAAGATTACAAGGTCAAAATCTGGGAAGTGCAGGCGGCCGATGAAGCCGGCATCAAAAGCGCGACTTTTACGGTTGAAGGTGAAAACGCGTATGGATATTTAAAGGCCGAAGACGGTATTCATCGCCTGGTGCGTATTTCGCCTTTCAACGCGCAGGGCAAAAGGCAGACGAGTTTCGCTTCCATTGAGGTGATGCCTGAGATGGATGACAACGTGACCGTCGAGATCGCGGACGGGGATTTGCGTATCGATACCTACCGCTCTTCGGGCGCGGGCGGCCAGCATGTCAACAAGACGGACAGCGCGGTCAGGATAACTCATCTGCCGACGAATATTGTCGTCACATGCCAAAATGAGCGTTCGCAGCATCAGAACAAAGATGTCGCGATGCGTATCCTCAAGTCAAAACTGCTCGAATTGGCAGTGCGGGAGCATAAAGACAACCTCAGCGAGCTCAAGGGCGATCACAGCCAAATAGCCTGGGGGCACCAAATACGCTCTTATGTATTTCACCCGTATTCGCTGGTAAAAGATTTGAGGACCGATGCGGAAACCGGAAATGTACAGGCCGTGATGGACGGCGATATTGATTTGTTTATCAATGAGAAGCTGAAGATGCGGGATGCCTGATACTCGAAAACTATCAAAAGTCAACGCGGTTCTTTTCGATCTCGACGGAACGATATTGGACTCAAACGGGCTGATTGCCGAGTCGTGGCGGCATACAAGTGTGGCGCTGACCGGACGGGTATTATCGGATGACGATATATATTCCACGTTCGGGGAAATACTGTTAGAGTCGATGAAAAGGCTCCTCCCCGAGGCAGACGCGGAAAAGGGCAGAGATTTTTATCGGGATTACCAACGCAGTATCTATCTGGATCGTATCAAACTATTCGACGGGACCGAAGAAGTAGTGCGAAAACTCAGAGCCGCGGGGTTCAAAACCGCAATCGTGACGAGCCGCCTGAAACCATCTACTTATGTGGCGCTTGACCATTTTAGGGTCACCGGGCTCTTTGACGTCATAATAACAGCGAGTGACACAGAAAAATTCAAACCGGATCCGGCGCCGGTTTTGATGACGCTGGACTTGCTGGGAAGCGAACCGGAAGAAGCGTTTTTTATCGGAGATACAAATCACGACCTGGAAGCTGGGCAGGCTGCGGGCGTTACAACAGCGCTCGTGAACTGGTCTGTCGCGCTTCCTCCCGAAAAACGAACAGGAGATCCGGCGCCGGACTTTGTAATTGAAAGCCTACTCGACATACCCAAGCTTCTGGGAGTGTAGTAAAATGAGTGAGTACTCTATCGCGACGATATAATTGAGGGAGGCACAAAAATGATATACATACATCTTGCCGAAGGATTTGAAGAGATTGAAGCGCTTACGATAGTCGACTTGCTGCGCCGCGCCGAAATAGAGGCCGAAACCGTTTCGGTCACGGGGCATCTGATCGTCACCGGCGCTCATGGGGTAAAAGTCGTAGCCGATATTTTATTTGAAGACGCTGTATATTCGGATTGCGAGATGATAGTGCTCCCGGGCGGCTTACCGGGGTCAACAAATCTCGACGCGCATGAAGGACTCAAGGAAAAAATATATTCTTTCTACAAACAGGGGAAGTGGCTCGCCGCTATCTGCGCGGCGCCGCTTGTCTTCGGGCACGCGGGCGTACTGAAAGGCAGGAAAGCCACATGCTATCCCGGCATGGAGGGCGAACTCGAAGGCGCCGAATGTGTGGAGGATATTGTTGTCTCAGACGGGGGCGTCATCACTTCGCGCGGCCCCGCGACGGCAATGGCTTTCGCACTGAAAATAATAGAAGAGCTGCGGGGAAAGGAAGCCTCGGACGATATCGCGAGCGGTCTTCTTTACCACGGATAGGCCAAATATGGGGATTCAAGTAAAAATCCATAAAGAACCGGGCGCGGACGCGATAGAACGCGAAGTCACAAGCGGGACAACAATTGAAGAGCTGATAGGCGAATACCGCTCGCATATGCCGTACCGTATCATGACAGCGAGGGTGGATGGCGACGACGTACCTCTCACATATGAAATTACGAACGAGCGCGATATAGTTTTTTGTGACATCAGGGACAATACCGCGAACCGCGCGTTTCAGCGCGGGCTTACGATGCTTTTTCTCAAAGCCGTCCAGGATATATATAGGAGCCGGGCAAGGGCTATGATTCACAATGCCGTCAACCGCGGGCTTTATATCACAATAGAGTTTACAGGGCAGGACAATGAAAGCCGCAGAATTACCGAAGAAGAGCTGCGCCTGCTCGAAAGGCAAATGTGGAAGCTGGTCGACGCCAATATAGAGATCAAGGCCTTGGGCGGGAACAGTTACAAACTCGGCAGGTACACGAATACTTTCTATGGACTCATGCCTCCGCGAACCGGCTATCTATGCCCCTTTGCGCTTGAGACGACACATGAGGGCGTGCTCCTGAGATTTCCGCATGTTTCGGACCCGAACAAATTGGCCATATACCGCAAGGATGCGAAAATATTTTCAGCGTATGAGGAGGAAAAAGCCTTTCTAAAAGCGATGCGTCTAAATTATATCGATGAATTGAACAGGCAGATAGAAAAGGGCGCCGCTCCGGACATCATACGAATGGCCGAATACCGCCACGCGAAGCGCATTGACGAAATTACAGAAAAGATCATCGATTCAAACAAACGCTGTGTCCTTATCGCGGGCCCGTCTTCATCGGGCAAGACGACTTTCTCAAACAGGCTTATTGAAGCTATCGGCAAGCGCGGCTTACCGCCGCCGCTATACCTCGGGACAGACGATTATTTTATCGACCGTGAATTTACTCCGCGTGACAAAAAAGGCAATCCCAATTATGAGGGGCTTGACGCGGTGGATGTCGGGCTCTTTATCCGGAATATAGAAGGATTGTTGTCGAACAAGTACGTAGACTTGCCAAGATATGATTTTATCGAGGGGCACAAATTATTCGGTGAGCGCAAATGCAGGCTCAAGAAAAACCAGATTATTGTCGTTGAGGGAATTCACGCGCTCAATAAAAAAATGAGCGTTGGCATAGATGACGATGTCAAGTTTAAGATATATATCAGCCCGCTCACCCAGCTCAATATCGATGACCACAACCGTGTGCCCTCAACCGATGTGAGGATAATCCGGCGTATGATTCGCGACTACCGGACACGCGGGCGTTCGGTCGGTGACACGATACGCCTGTGGCCGCAGGTCCGCGCAGGAGAGCCGGTCAATATTTTTCCGTACAACAATGAAGCGGACGAGGTTTTCAATTCAACGCTCATATACGAATTGCCTGTGATGAAGGAAATCATCCTGCCTTTGCTCGAGGAGATAAAACCCGGAGACGCCGTATATGGGCACGCGGAGTGGATTCGTCTCTTCATTTCCCTGTTCGCGCCAATCAATGAAACGGACTCGATTCCGCCTGAGTCCATATTGCGGGAATTCATAGGCTGACTATAGGGCGCTTCAACAATAATACATTTACATGACATTTTCGCTGATACGTTGAAAGGTGAAATCGGCGCAAATACAATATCCGTATGACAAAAAACACGAGAATTGCTTTGTTTGTCAGCATTGACGTCGCCTGTTTTATCGTCTCCTATATGTTGGCGTGTCTTATAGCGGGCGTTGATTTCGCTTTAAGTTTTCTGATACTCGTCGGGGTCAAGTATTTGGCGATGTTTCTTTCCTCTGTTTATAAAATAATGTTTGAGTACGCGGGCATGCGGGATTTCCAGAAAATCGCGCTATCGCTTGTCGCGTGCACGCTTGCCTCGGTAACTCTGGCGGCCATTATCGGTATAGAGACCGCGTTGCTAAATCAGATGATAGTGTTTTCATTTGTCTTTGATATGGTTTTTGTAATTAGTGTGCGGATAGTGTATGTGAGGCAGACGCAGACTCGAATGGCGCAGGATGATGAGACGGAAGAAAACGAAGGCGGCCGTAGTCTGAGGAGGATTTATACGCCGCGGAACAAGGCGGCCGACAAAGCCCGTGTCATGATTGTCGGCAAAGAGCGCGCGGCGGCGGATTTGATAGCCGAAATGCAGGCGGGGGAAGGCATTTCAAGAAAGCCCGAAATCATTATCGACGATGAGCGCTCCCATGACGGCGATACGCTTCTTGGAGTCGAAATAGCCACTGGGCGAAAAGAAATAAGGCTTCGCGCGAGACAGATGAAAATAGATGAGATCATAGTGGCAAAACCCTACGCGAATAAGCGCCAGACGGCGGCGCTGCTCAGGGAATGTGTAAAAACCCGCGCGCGGATCAGCATGCTTCCGCTCAGGAGGAAGGGGGAGTCGGGCGAGGCTACGCCGGCTTTCACGCTTGCGGAGCTTCGCGAACCAACGATAAAGGATTTGCTTGGCAGGGATCTGCCTCGCGTGGATCACCGCGAAATAGGGGATCAGCTGAGAGGGAGAGTGGTTCTTGTCACGGGCGGCGCGGGCGTATACGGCGCGGAGCTTTGCAGGAGGATCATCAGATACAGGCCGCGCAGGCTCGTCACGCTCGATATTGATGAAGACGGGCTCGAAATGCTGACGGCTGAGCTGGCCAGATATCGTACCGCCGAAACAGAGTTTCGGGCTATTGTCGCCAATGTGCGCGACGCTGTTATGATGCGCAGGGTTTTCAACGCTTTTCGACCGCATATTGTCTTTCACGCAGCCGAGTTGAAACAGATACCTCTGGCCCAGATTTTTCCGAGGGAGACATTCCTGACAAATGTTGTGGGACTAAAAACCACCTGCGACCTTGCCGCGGAGTATACAGCCGATAAGTTTATCCTGTGCAGTACCGTGCGAGCGTCGGCGCCGATGAGTGTGTTCGCGGAGTGTAAGCGCGCGGCGGAACTCTATATAACCGAGAAAAATGAAAAATCGCAAACCGTATACGCGGCCGTACGCTTTCCGAATCTCATCGAGGGGCGGGGAAATGTGATCGCGCTTTTTGAAAAACAGCTGGAGCAGGGCGGGCCTCTTACTCTCACCGACAAAGATATCCTGCGGCGGTTTATAAGCGCGGAAGAGGCGGCGTTATTGACTGTGCTCGCCTCAGCGAAAGCGAAAGGCGGCGAAATCTTCGAAGCCGGCCCGGGCGAAGCTATGAGCATCAGCGATTTGGCCATGTCGATGATTCGTCTGGCCGGTAAGATGCCCGGAGATGATATCGCCATCGAAAACACGCAGCTCAGGCCCGGCGAGCGGCTTTTCGATGAAGTGGAGGCGAGACTTTCGCGCGGCGCCGAGCCCGGCGCCGAACCTATATGGCTTGCCGAAGAAAACAGCGGAATGAAACTCCCGCATTGGCATGTTATTTGGAGCAAGGATCCAAACCAGATGGACGACGCCGCGGTGATGGAAGTGCTGCGCCTGATTTTTCCTACGTACAAAATGAGAACCGCGGAAAACATGACGCGAGGGGAGAGGATTGAAGATGAATAAGCAAATAGAAGTAATATATGAGGTTGACAGATTCGTGCTTGAAGAAGCGGAAAAATTAACGGCCACCGCGGACGCGATACACCGTGATCTGAATGAAAAGAAATGGGATTTCACCGGGTGGGTGGGATATGCCGAGACTTTTCCGGAGGAGGAAATCGCGAAAATTTATCAAACAGCCGATGAAATCGCCGCGCGGTGCAAGTACTTTGTCGTAATCGGGATAGGCGGTTCCTATCTTGGAGCACGGGCCGCCCTTTCGTTTATCGACCGTCAGGACAGCTTCAAAAACGAGGGGCGTCCGGAAGTCGTGTTCGCCGGCTTCAATTTGAGCGGGACTTATCACGCGAACCTGATTGACAAAATCAAAGACAGCGATATTTGCCTGTTGATCATAAGCAAATCCGGAGGCACGCTCGAGCCTTCGCTCGCGTTCTCCGCGCTCAAAGAACTGCTCAGGGAAAAATACGGGCATGAAGAGGCCATGTCGCGCGTCTACGCCATCACCGATAAAAAAACGGGCAAGCTCAGGCAGGAAGCCATAGCCAATAAGTATAAAGTATTCGATTTACCTACTGATATCGGGGGGCGCTTCTCGGTTCTGACCCCTGTCGGCCTCTTGCCGCTCGCGGTAGCGGGCGTTGATATCCGCGCGATGCGACAAGGCGCGGCCGCCGCGAATACAGAGCCGATGACCGACAGCGCGAAAAGGCTTGCCTGCGTTCGCTCGGTACTGGAAGGGCAAAAAGATGTTCAGGCGATTTGCTTTTTTGACCCTTCGGCCGGCGACTTCGCGGCCTGGCTGCAGCAGCTCTTCGGTGAAAGCGAAGGGAAGGACGGGCGGGGCGTACTTCCTGTCAGCGTGGGAATCAGCCGCGACTTACATTCTCTGGGCCAGTTTTTGCAGGAAGGGAAACAGATCTTTTATGAAACCCTGTTGTACGCCGCGGAGCCCACCCGCGATATCGAGATAGAGAGTTCTGACGCGGGCGCCTACGCGGGCCGCGCGTACAGCGAGTTCAACAAGGCCGTGCTCGAAGGCATGGTAAAAGCTCATCGCGATGCGGGCGTACCCGTCATACGCGTGTATTATCCGGATAACAGCGCGTATTCATTCGGGGCTCTCGTCTATTTCTTTGAACTATGCTGCGCATTCACCGGCCTGCTCATGGGAATAGACCCCTTCGACCAACCCGGCGTCGAAGCATATAAGCGTGGGATGCTGGAATACCTCGAAGGCGAAAAATGACAACGCGACAGGAGCGAAAAACCCATATCGTTGCGAAGTTCAGCGAAATAGTTAATAATTGACTGTAAGCGATAGCAAAATGATTTAAGGAGGAAGATCAGAATGAAAAAAATAGGTATCATTGGCGGGGGCACCATGGGCGCGGGCATCATCCAGGTATTCGCGGCGAGCGGGTTTGAAGTCGTGTATTCGGGCACTGTTTCGGGGGTAATAGAAAGAGGCTACAATACCGTCGATAAAAACCTGAGCAAACTTGTCGCCAAAGAGAAGATGACGGAGGAAGACAAAGCCGGCATACTGGGGCGTATCAGTTACAGTAAAGACCTTTCCATCGTCGCGGACGCCGATTTGATAGTCGAATCGATAGCGGAGAATATCGACGTCAAAAAACCGCTCTTCGCGGAGCTTGACAAAATTACCGGTCCGGACACGATTCTGGCAACCAATACTTCGGCCATATCTATTACCGAGATCGCGAACGCGACCGGGCGCCCTGACAAGGTAATCGGTATGCACTTCTTCAATCCGGCGCCTGTGATGAAGCTACTGGAGGTCATTCGCGGCCTGATGACGTCGGATGAAACCGAGGCAGCCATTCTGGACATGGCGGAGAAAATCGGCAAGACGGCCGTGAAAGTCGCCGAAGCGCCGGGCTTCATCGTAAACCGTATCCTTATTCCGATGATCAATGAAGGCATCGGTATTTACGCTGAGGGCGTCGCGTCAGCAGAAGATATTGACGAGGCCATGAAACTCGGAGCGAATCATCCGATCGGGCCGCTCGCGCTCGGCGATCTTGTAGGGCTCGATGTGTGTCTCGCTGTCATGGAAACGCTTAACTCCGAGTTTGGCGACCCGAAATACCGGCCGCATCCGCTGCTCGTCAAAATGGTGCGCGGGAATAAACTCGGACGCAAGACCGGAGAAGGATTCTTTAAGTATTGACGGAAACAAGGGTACAGAGACGGGAAAGAGAGCGCCGGGAAGAAGCTAAACGGGAGCTTGAGTTTGAGCGTGAGGTTGAACGGGAGGTAGAGCGCAGGGAGAAGGCGCGCAAGCGGACGGCGCGAAACTCGCGTACAGGCCGCGTTCGTGAAATTGAGCAGGAACTTGAGTATGAGTACCGGCGCGAAGAGGAAGAGCGAAGGAAAAAGCGCCGGAACCGCGGCGCGCTTATCGCGCTGATTATAGTACTTATTCTGTGCGTTCTTGG
>Ga0082212_10009277_pt1 | contig 12701 bp, 8 predicted proteins | sample TergutNt197P3_FD_71548 | JGI IMG/M metagenome (GOLD analysis project Ga0082212, IMG submission 71548) | Neocapritermes taracua P3 segment gut microbial communities from Petit-Saut dam, French Guiana - Nt197 P3 | ecosystem: Host-associated > Arthropoda: Insects > Digestive system > Gut ... | reverse complement strand
TATCTCCAGTCTGCGCCGGATGGCCTCATCCAGACGCGCCTCATCGATCCGTCCGTCCTGTACCGCTCGGATCACGCCGTCAATCGCGGCCGGCAGATCCTCCGGCATCAGGATGACATCGCAGCCGGCCGACAGGGCCAGCACGGCGGCTTCGCCGGACGCCCAACGCCCCGTGACGGCGCTCATTCGCATGGCGTCGGTGATTACCAATCCGTCAAAACCCAGCTCGCCCCGCAGAAAACCGGTCACGATCTCATACGACAGGCTGCCCGGCGTGTCTTCGCCGGTCACGGCGGGCAGGGCAATGTGTCCCACCATGACCACCCGCGCGCCGGCGGCAATCCCGGCTGAGAAGGGCGGCCACTCTACCCCCCGCAAATGGGTCAGGTCATAAGACAGGGAGGCCGCGCCGGTATGGCTGTCTCCGGTTGTGCCGCCATGACCGGGGAAGTGCTTCAGACAGGGCTGCACGCCGCCGTCCAGCAGGCCGCCCACGGCGCCCGGCACAAGGTCGGATACGGTTTCCGCGTCCTTCCCGAAGGCGCGGTTGCCGATGACGGTGTTGTCCGGCTGGGTCAGCACGTCGCAGACCGGGGCCAGATCCAGATTAAAGCCCCACTCGCGCAAGCGGGCGCCCATGGCGGACAGCGCGTCATGGACGGCCCGCCTGTCCGTGAATGTACCCATGGCCGGCGTCTTGGGGCATGCGCCGATGCCGCCCAAGCGGTCCACCCGGCCGCCCTCCTGATCCACAGCGATGAACAGCGGCAGAGGCGCTGCCGCATGCAGGGCGGCAGTCAGACTTTTGAGCTGCTCCGGCCCGGTAATGTTGCGGCCGTGGGTGCGGCTTTCCACGTCATAATCAAACAGGATCACCCCACCGACGCGGCCGGCGCGGATATGTTCCAGCATGCTTCCCAGATCCGGCCCGGGCGCGGCGGCGTCCGCCCCGTGAAAGCCAATCAGGATCATCTGGCCGATCATGGCGTCCGTATCCGCCGCTCTGCCGGGCAATGCCGCCAGGCAGAAAAAAACTGCCGAAAGCAGGCCAATCGCCGATTTCCAACCCCCACTCAACGGTCACGCCCCTGGCCAGGCTACGCGGCTGGTCATTATACAGTGAATGCGCATTCTTTCTATGACTCCACAAATCACCCTTTATCAGCCCAGACGATTTGTCTTCGAATCACGCGCAAAACGGATATGTTCCACCTTTTCATACGGCTCCGCGCGCAGGTCAATCAACGCGTAGCCGTTGGCGCGCAGCGCGTCCGGCGCCAGCAGCAGATCCGCCGCGGCGGCCTCATCAAGCACATACAGCATTTCACCGCCTTCCGCCGCATATTTCTGCCCATAACTGATAGGCACATCGCTGTGCACATCACCAAGCAGCGCTTCCGCCACTGGATTCGCCTTGCGCGCGCCGTTGGCCAGCAACAGAACCGTTCCGGCCTTATAGACCAATTCCGCCCCCATGGAGACGGCGTATTGCGGACTTTCCTCCCGTGAGGCGAAATTACCGTCCTGGATCGCGTTTTCAATGGTATTATCGTCAAGTTTGACCAACAACATGGAATTCCCGGCAAAGGGAATGCCGCTTTCATGGAAGGCCACATGCCCGCGGCCGCCTACGCCGATAATTTGCAAATCAATGCCTCCCGCAGCCTCGATCGCGCGCTGGTACGCGTCCAAGATATTTTCCTTGAGTTCCCGCAGGTAGCCCGTGGCCCGCCCGTTGATGAACACAGCCTTGCCGTGCCCTGTACCCTGCATTTCATAGTACTCAGGGTGGGCGGCAAGCTCCTTGACAAGTTTCGCCTGTTCCACCAAGACTCCGTACGGCACGGATATCTCAAGAAATTTATCCTGAAGCAGGGCGAAAAATTCGGCAATCATAAAATAGCCGTAAGAATTGCAGTTCAAAGCGCGCTGCTGCGCATGCTCTCCCGGCAGGCCGATGTATTCGTCAAGGTTGAAACTGCGCGTCCGGCGGGCGTCAATCCGCTTGCTGTTAAAGGCTTTCGCCAGATGCTTGTACATACCCGTGGGCGAATTGCCCGTGGCCAGACCAAGAATACATTCCGGCTTGCGCGCCTGGCAGGCCTTGATGCGTTCCTCGGCAAGCGTTGCGGCAACCTGGCTCATTTGATCAAAATCTTTCGTCACATATATTGTCAGCATGGGATATCTCCAGCGTCTGATGTTTTACGGTCTATGCGCGGCATTGCCGCATAAATTCCGGCCATTGCCGCGCCAGTTCCTTTACAGCGCGCGCCCGGTGGCTGCGGACATTTTTTTCCGCCGGCGTTAATTCTGCAGCCCGCAAGCCTGTTTCCGGATCCGTGAACAGCGGATCGTAGCCAAAGCCGTTTGCGCCTTTCGCTTCCCAGCCGATAACCCCTGCCCATACTCCCTCGGCCAACATATGGCGCCCATCGGGCAGACAGGCGGCAATAGCGCATATAAAACGCGCCGTGCGACAGGCATCCGGCACAGCGCTCAGTTCGTTCAGAAGCTTTTCATTATTACGCAGATCTGTCGCCACATGACCCGGTTCCACGCTGTAGCGCGCTGAGTAGACGCCGGGAGCGCCCCCCAATGCGTCCACCTCAAGCCCTGAATCATCCGCCAGAGCAAGGCAGCCGGTCGCTTTCGCCACTGCCTGAGCCTTGATCAGGGCATTTTCCGCAAATGTCGCGCCTGTTTCCTCGATTTCCGGCAAATCCGGAAACGAATCAAGACCCATTATCTCCATCTCTCCAAAACGTGACAACAGCGTGCGGAATTCCACAATCTTTCCCGCATTCCGGGTCGCCAGAACAAGCGTACGCATGGCGCGATATTCGCCTCATCCCGGGCTGGCGTCAAGAACGAAAGAAGGTCTTGTTGCGGCGGAGACATATTCTTCCGGAAAAGCCCCCCCGGATTGATGCGGCGGAGGGGCGGATTCCGACTATGTGTAGGCGTTCGCCAGTTCGACGACACAGGCGACTTCCTCATCCGTCAACACCGGCGACATGGGCAGGGAAAGCGCCTCGGCATGAATTTTTTCCGTCACCGGGTAGGAGCGATCCGCCCATTCCGCATAGGCCCGTTGCTTATGCGGAGGCGTCGGATAGTGGATTTGCGTCTGCACGCCGTTTGCCGCCAGGTATTCGCGCAAATGATCGCGCTCGGGCGTGCGCACGACAAAGAGGTGCCAGACATGCCCTTCCTCGAAAGTGGCGACCGGCAGAAGAATGCGCGGGTTGACGATTCGTTCGCGATACTGGCGGGCGATTTCACGGCGCTTGCGGTTATCCTCGTCCAGGTGCATCAGCTTCACGTCAAGGACGGCCGCCTGGATTTCATCCAGGCGCGAATTCACGCCCTTATGGAGGTGTACATACTTGACCTCGGAACCGTAATTGGCAAGCGCCTTCACAACTGTATACAGATTCAAATCGTTAGTGGTCACGGCGCCGCCGTCGCCCAGACAGCCGAGATTTTTGCCGGGGTAGAAGGAAAAGGCTGCGGCATCGCCCAGGTTGCCCGCGCGTTTTCCTCGGTACAGCGCGCCGTGCGCCTGCGCGGCATCTTCAATGATCTTCAGCCCGTATCGCGTGGCCACATTCTGGATCCGCTCCATGTCCGCCACCTGCCCGTACAGATGAACCACCATGATCGCCCTGGTGTTCGCGCTGATTTTTTCCTCAACCAAATCCGGGGAGAGGTTGAAGGTTTCCGGGTCAGGCTCTACCAGCACCGGCGTGCAGCCGTTCTGGGAAATGGCAAGCATACTGGCGATATATGTATTGGCTGGCACGATGATTTCATCACCCGGCCCGAAACCGTATGCCTTGATGATGAGGTTCAGGGCGTCCAGCCCGTTAGCCACGCCCAGAGCGTACTGTGTGCCGCAATAGGCGGCGAAATTCCGGCAAAACGACTCATTGCGCTCACCCAGGAGATACCAGCCGGAATCAAGCACCTCGCGCACAGCCTCGTTGATTTCCGAGCGAAAACGCCCGTTCACCTTGTGCAGATCAAGGAATTTGATCATCGTTTATGAACCCCATTGCCCGGCCTTCATGCTGCCGGGCAATTCATCGCAATTTCTGATGCAGCCGCTTCCGAACATTGCCGACCGGTAAGATTGCTTTTTTTATGCCATGTATAGCATCAATTAGCCAGCGCCGATCCGGATCAATTCCGGCCCGAGCAACAGCGCCGCGCCGAGACACCAGAGCGGCCAGAGCATGATTGGCCGCAAAAAGCCGAACGCCCGCACTCCAATGCGAAGCAGGAGTATGCCTTTGATCCAGAAAAAAAACACATCCGCAAATATCCCGGCCATGCCCATGAGGCCGATGCAGGCCGCCAGACCCCAGGGAACAAAGCACACTGCGACGACTGCCGAGAAAACCAGGCTCTGCATGGCCGACGCGTCAAGCCGCGCGCCTGCCAGCAGGCAGAGGAACAAACACGCGAGACCCATGCTTTGCGGCAGCATTGCAGTTTCCCACAGAGGCATGGCCGCATACGTGCCGAAGTTCAGCACGCTGCCGGGAATGCCCCGCAACCAGGCGTAACCGACGATCACGGCGATTGTCAGCGTCAAAAGCGTTGCCGCTGCTCCGGAAGAACGGTATAATGAAAGGGCGGATGCCCTTCTCCCGGCAGAGCAGAGCAGAGAAGCCCAGAACAGGGCCATGCAGGCCGCCCCACTCCAGGAGGCGTTAAAAAACGGCGGCAGGCCGCCGGGCGGAATACAGAGGAAGCAAGCCAAGGCAACAGCACTTGCGCAGCAACGGCGCGCTGTTCCGCCCTGTTGCCGATTTTTTTCAAAGCACGAACGAAACCAGACCACCGTGAGCTGCGCCGCGAGGCACGCGCAACCCATGTATGCAAACAAAGAAAACGCCGTCAGCGCCGGAGAAAATTCATGAACAAGCATTCCGGCCGCTCCTTCGACGCGCTGGCGCGCCTGATGCGGACTGTTCCCCTGTTGTGCGCATTCGCCCTGCTTTCCTTCACAAGCGTCATTGCCTGGCCCGTGGACATTCTGGAAATTCGCCTTGCCGCCCCGCCTTCTTCAGAGGAACAAACGCTTGTTTTTTCCGCCCCGGCCCCGTTGGGGTTTGCCTGTCAAACCCGTATGCTGCATTCCGTGCAGCTCACGCCCGTCATTGACGTCTATCGAGTGCAGGAAGGACGCATCTGGGCCTGGCAGGAACGTATCATGTCCCACAACGCCGGCCTACCCTCGCTTGCGCCCAGGCGCGGGCGGTTCATTTCCGATCCGCCCTGGATGATCATGGAAGGAGGAGGCGTTTCCTGGCGCGAGATATACTACCGGGTGGGCACGGAACATTCGGGACGAAACGAATTGTGCGCCCCGCCGGGCGCGTGGGCTGACCTGTGGCGGCTCTTTCCCGGCCAACGGCTGATCTTTTTCGTGAACAGGAATATCTTATTCGCGGCCATGCGCGGGGCACGCGGTCTTCACGTTCGCCAGGCTGACCTGTAGCTGCCGGACAAGACGCCGCACATACGCATCTTTGACGCCCGGACGATCTTCTTCCGGATACCTGAAAAAACCTTCGCCCGTTTTCAGGCCCAGCCGTTTTGCCGCGCAAAGTCTTGTGAGCAATGAATTTGCTCCGGGGGAGGCATCAAGTTCCTTGCACAGGTTGCCGCTGATATTGGCGATGATATCAAGGCCGGTCATATCCAGCATGGTGACGGCTCCGGTGGTGGCCCAGCGAAAAGCCGGCCCGAAGGCCAGCACGGCATCCAGATCCTCTTTGTCGGCAATGCCGTTTTCAAGCTGCCAGAGTATTTCGCGCCAGACAGCCATCTGGATGCGATTGGCCGACAGGCCGGCCGCTTCTTTTTTGATGCGCACGGGCGTTTTGCCGATGCTGATGTAAAACTCCCTGATGCTGGCCATGACGGCCTCATCTGTTTCCGGCAGGGAGAGAAGCTCCACCAGGGGCATGATCTCGGGTGGGTTGAAGTAGTGAGCCATCAGAGAACGTTTCTTGCGCGCTTTTGACAATACGTCACAGATCTCGGACAGTTTCAGGCTTGAGCTGTTGCTGACGAACAGGGTCTTGGCCGGGGCCAGAGAATCGGCTTTCCTGAAGATGCCCTGTTTGACGGCCAGTGTCTCCGGCAGGGCCTCAATGACCATATCCACATCCGCCAGAGCGCTTTCAAGGCTGGTATGGGTCTGAATATTTTTTCGGGTACGGACAGCGACGGCTTCATCGATCAGACCTTCCTCCAAAAAAACATTCAGGCTGACGTCGATGTTGGCGATCCCTTTTTGCAGAATCGCCTCACTGACGTCCATGAGATGCGCCCGGATGTCATGCCGGCCGAAATCAAGGGCCAGCCCGTACCCCATGGTGCCTGCGCCGAGTATGGCAACGCTTCGTATCATTGGCAGACCTTTTTATCTGGAGCTTCCCCATCACGCCTGCGCTTCAAGCAAAGCCTGAAGGAACGGCATGACCTGGCTTTGAGCGGGCAGGGTATATCCGGCCGCGGTGGAGAAGCGGCCGACCTTGATGGTGACGGCCTCCGGCGGCAGAATCGTGAACATGTCCTCGTCTGTGGTGTCGTCGCCTATCGCCAGGATGAAATCGTAGCTGTCCTGCTCCACCCGCCGCCGGGCTTCCGTGCCCTTGTGGTACCCGGCAGGCTTGATTTCAACGATCTTGTTCCCGTGCATGATCTCCAGGCCAAGCCGGGAACAGGGGCCGACCAGTGCACGCATAAGCTGCATGATCCGCAGATCCGCCAGCCAGTGATCCACCTGTCGGTAGTGCCAGACCAGGGCGGTTTTCTTTTCCTCAATGGCCGAACGTGGCGTCTTGTCCTGAATGTGTTCCAGAATGCCGCGTATCTCGTCATTCCAGAGGGTGTCCGAGTTTCCCTGCCAGACACCATGCTCCTTGAAAAACACGCCGTGCTCGGCGGTCAGTCCGATGCTCAGCTCGCCGAGCCAGTTGTCCAGCGTGGTCTTGTCCCGGCCGCTGCACACCACGACGGCATTGCGCTTATCCGTGGCCAACGCGTGCAGCATGGCGCGCAGGGCCGGAGTGGGCCGGGCCATGGCAGGATCCAGCTCAAGAGGAGCCAGGGTGCCGTCATAATCCAATAAGAGCAGGCGCCGTCTGGCATTGGCATAGGCCTGCCGGATCTGTCGCAGCGTATCCGCATCCAGGTATTTTTCCGCCAGTTTGCTATTGCGCCGCCTCACCTCCAAAAGTTCGGAGATGAAGTCGTCGGCCCAGCGGCGCACGGTCTGGCGGGCAAGGCTCTTTTGCATCTTCCTGAGCACGGCCAGTTGTTCCTCGTCCGTCATGGTCAGGGCTTTACGAATGGCCTCCTCGATCTGCCGGGTGTCCATAGGATTGACGATGATGGCATCGGCCAGTTCCGCGGCGGCGCCGGCCATTTCGCTCAGAATCAGGACGCCGGGGCGGTCGCGCTTGGCGGCCACATATTCCTTGGCCACCAAATTCATGCCGTCGCGCAGGGGCGTGACCAGGGCGATGTCTGCGATGGTGTACATGGCCAAAAGCTCGGGATAGGAAAACGCGCGGTAGAAATACTGCACCGGCGTCCAGCCTACCGCGGAATACGCGCCGTTGATGGCGCCGATGGTCATGTCAATCCGTGTTTTCAGGTCCGCATACCTGTCCACGCTGTCGCGGGAGGGCGCCACCACCATGAGCAAGGAAACCTTGCCCCGGTACTCCGGATGACGTTCGAGAAAAGCGGCAAAGCCCTCCAGGCGGAACAGAATGCCCTTGCTGTAATCCAGGCGGTCCACCGACAGGATGATCTTGCTGTCCCCGGCGCGTTGCTTCAGTTTTTGGGTAAAGGAGCGCATTGCCGGCTGGGTGACGGCATGATGGTACATTTCATAGTTGATGCCCATGGGAAAGGCGTCGAACCGGACCACCCGGTTTTCCAACTGCACTTCGTCCATTTGGCATTCGAGATGCAAAACCCGGTACAGGGTGCTGATGAAGTGGCGCACGTAGTCGTGGGTATGAAAGCCGATGAGATCCGCGCCTATGAGTCCGCGCAGCAGTTCCGCCCGTTCGGGCAGAGAGCGGAACAATTCGTAGGATGGGAAGGGAATGTGGTGGAAATAGCCGATGCAGGCGTCCGGCAGTTGATCCCGGATCAAGGCGGGCAGGAGCATGAGGTGGTAGTCGTGGATCCAGATCACGTCGCCCGGCCGGATGATTTTCAGCGCCTCATGGCAGAAGAGTTCGTTGACTTCCCTGTAGGCTTTCCAGTATTTTTCGTCTTGGGTGATGTAGCTGAAAAAATAGTGGCACAGCGGCCATAATGTGCTGTTGCAGTATCCCTCGTAAAAATATTGAACGTGATCCAGGTTCAGGAAAACGGGGTGGAGCAGCCTCCTCTCCAGGCGGGTTCTGATATCCCGTTGCGTTTTTGTTTCTTCCACATGCAAGCCGGGCCAGCCCAGCCAGTGCAGTTCCCCGCGCGTATCCAAAGAAGCCAGCCCGGTGGCCAGGCCGCCGCTGCTGCGGGCAATGCGTGCTTTGCCCTCCCTGTTCGTGAGCGTAATGGGAAGCCGGTTGGAAATGACGATATAGCGCATGCAGTTTACCTGCTTTCGCGGACGCAAAGGCGCAAGCTTTCATCCGCATTGCCATCACTATAAACGCATTTTCCCCATGGCGCAACACTTGACGGGACATCGCGGAACGCAAAAACGCGGAGAACATCATGGGCGACAATCTGGATTTTGGCGTAATCGGCAATTGCAAGACCGCCGCCCTGGTATCCAGGGAGGGCAGTATTGATTGGTTGTGCTTTCCGGATTTCGACAGCCCGGCTATTTTCGCCCGTCTGCTGGACCAGGACAGGGGCGGCTGCTTCGGCTTCCTTGTAGCCGAGGACTACGCCTGCACCCAGGCATATCTGCCGGACACCAACATCCTGCGCACCTGCTTCGCCTCGCCGCGCGGTTCGTTTGAAGTGCTGGACTTTATGCCGCGCTACCGCACATCCGGCTCATCGGGACACTACATGCCGCCGGAAATTTACCGGCTGATCCGCCCGCTCGGCGGCACGCCCGGCTTCCGCATCGCCTATGAGCCGGCCATGAATTACGCCCGCAAAAAGCCGGTGCATGTCAAGATCAAGGACTGCCTGCGCACGGCGGCACACGACGATAACGACGACAACGTCTACCTGTATTCCAGCTTCGAACCCGACGTGATTCTCGAAGGGCGCGAGATCACGCTGGAGCGGGACGAATTTTTGCTGCTCTCGTACCACCAGAAGCTCATCAACATCAATCTTGAACGGGTGAACCTGGAACTGGAACGCACCAAGGTGTATTGGCTGAACTGGTCCAACCGCTCGGTCAAGTTCGAAAAATACGAGAACCTGGTAATCCGCAGCCTGCTGGTGCTGAAGCTGATGAGCTACGATCACACCGGGGCCATCCTGGCCGCTTTGACCACCAGCATTCCCGAAGCCATCGGAGAAGAGCGCAACTGGGACTACCGGTACTGCTGGTTGCGCGACGCCTCCATGTCCATCACCACGCTGCTGCGTTTGGGACACCGGAACGCGGCCCGGCGTTTTCTGCGTTTTGTCAAGAGCATCGCGCGTTCAAAGCACGACACCTTCCAAATCATGTATGGCATCCGGGGGGAGCGCACACTCACGGAAGAGACGCTGGATCACCTGTCGGGCTACGCGGATTCCAGGCCCGTACGCATCGGCAACGCGGCGTATACGCAAAAGCAGAATGACGCGCTCGGCTATTTGCTGGACGTGATCCATGCTTATTACCGCTTTTTCCCCGGCACCCTGGACGACATTGAGGAAATGTGGGAAATCGTGAAAAAAATGGCCAAGATCGTCATGACCGACTGGCGCCTCCCTGACCAGAGCATCTGGGAATTCAGAGAGAAGCGGGAGCACTTTGTCTTTTCCAAGGTCATGTGCTGGGTGGCCCTGGATCGGGCCGCGCGGATCGCCTCGTTGCTCGGCCGCTCTTCGTATGAAGGCCGGGTTCGGGAGCAGGCGGACGCTATCCGCGAGGAGGTGTTCACCAAGGGCTGGAATCCGAAAATTCAGAGTTTCTCCCAGTACTACGGCAGCGGAGAGGTGGACGCCTCACTCCTGCTCATGGAGCAATACGGCTTCATTGATGCCGGCGACGAGCGCTACGTCAGGACCGTGGACCGAATCAGGCAGGAACTGTTCCACAACGGCCTCCTGTACCGCTACAAAAACCGCGACGATTTCGGCGTGCCGCGTTCGGCTTTTACCATCTGCACCTTCTGGCTGGCGCGAGCGCTCTACGTGACCGGACGGCAGGAGGAGGCTGTGGCCCTGTTTGACGAAGTTATCACATACTGCAACCATGTGGGGCTATTCAGCGAAGACCTGGATTTTGACACCAAGCGCCAGCTTGGCAACTTTCCCCAGGCCTATTCGCATCTGGCCCTGATCAACGTGGTGGAACTCATTTCCCAAAGGAGCTTCTGGTCCACCTTCATCCGGGCCTGATATGGTCAGGCGGGGAAGGACGCTTTGGAGCTCGCTTCCGTTGCGGCATCCGCTGATGAGGGGAAGGCTCGGGGGCCAACCACGCCTAGTCGGCCATGCGCGCGAGGCATACCCGAACCTCTCCCCTCACAAAGGGAGTATAGCTTGTAGCCAGGCTGCATGATGTTGCATGGGCAACGCTTTTGGGGTTTTTGGCGCATTCACCTTGTAATATGCAGGTTATTATGCTGACATATTTTGATAAAAAATATCACAAAAAGCTGGGCCAGGAGTGCAGAAAACTTCGCTTTCTCATGCTATGCCTCGTGAGAAAGATATAACACAACTCAATAATTAACGCAGCTAGAGCCTTTGGATTTGAGCAAGGGGATGAGCATCCGGGAACGCCATGCGTACCTGACAGGATTTGATGGTATCAATCCTGCATGGCAAAAAGCCACCGGCAAAAACTGTCAAAAGGAAAGATGCCTTGCCAGCTCCAGCCAGAACACCCCCCGAAGCGCATGACGCAGCCATCCGGTACGGCGTGCTTTCCCGCTTGCTTCCGGCCTGCGTCTTTTTGCTGGCGCTCTGTGTGTTGGTGACGGTGCTGTACGGAAACGGCTACGGTTCCCTGCCGCCTGCCGAGCAGCGCTACAGCAGGGCGAAAAACGAACTGGACAGTTTGCGCGCCGGGGACGCCCGCGCCGCGTTACGAGAGAATTGGCTGCGCGTGGCGCAGGAATTTCAGGCCATCTATGACCTGGACCCGAAATGGGCCAATCGCCCGGCAGCGCTTTTCCGCAAGGGCGAGACCCTGCGCGAGCTTGCCCGGCGCTCGGGCAGCCAGCGTGATTACCAGTACGCGGCGGCCACGTTTGAAGAAGTGGCCATGCGCCACGCGGAAAGCCGCCTGGCCGGCGATGCGCTGTTGAACTCGGCTGACATCAAGGCAAATTTTTTGGGCGATTCCGCGGGCGCTCTGCGCCTGCTGACGCGCATCCGCACGCAATACGCTCATGGCGGCGCGTTGCCGCGGGCGCTTGAACTGGAACGCACGATCACAGCGCGAGGCGCGCCCAAAGAAGCCTCCCAGCCCAGGCAATCTCAGCCCGCTCTCCGCAAAAAAGGCGGAAAACTGACGCGCATAGCCTGGAAAACGCTCGATGCGAACCAGGTGCAAATTGTCGTGGAGCTTGACCGCAGCGTAAGCTGGCAAGTCCGCCAGGCGCAGGCGCAGAAGACGGCGGCGCCCGCGTCCCTGGTGCTGGAACTGCGGGATGCGGTTCCCGTTGACCAGATACGCGGCGGCGCCCGCGTGACGGGCAGCCCATTGAACGCCGTGCGCGTTGATGCCGCTTCCAGGGAACAAACCCGGCTGTTCTTCGACTTTGCCCGTTTTGCCCGCTACGAGACGCGGGTGGAGCAACAACCATTCAGGATCATTCTGGATGTGCTTGCGCAGGACGGCAAGGCGGCGCGCAACGGCGTTTCCGAAAAAAAGCAGGGCAACAAGGCGCAGGCGGTCGTCAATGCGGCGGGCCAGCCGAACGCGCCGGTTCTGGCTGCCGTGGCGCCCAGGGATCTGGCTTCACAGTTGGGCCTCACCGTGCAAAGCGTCTTTATTGACGCGGGCCACGGCGGCAAGGATCCCGGCACAAGCCATAATGGTATTGTGGAGCGGGAAGTGGCGCTGGACGTGGCCAGACGGGTTGGAAGGCTTTTGCGGAACCGGGGCATTGACGTTCAGTACAGCCGCGAAAAAGACATCCATGTTTCCCTGGATGAGCGCACGCACATGGCCAACAAGGCCAGGGCGGATCTGTTTGTTTCCCTCCATGTCAACGCTGCCGCCGATGCGCAGGTTTCCGGCTTTGAAACGTATTACCTGGATATCGCCAACAATACGGAAGCGGCGCGCCTGGCGACCATGGAGAACGCCGGCAGCGATAAAAAAATGGGCGATCTGACGGCCATTCTGACGGATTTCATGCTCAGCGCGCGGACGCAGGAGTCACGGCAATTGGCCCGGACTCTGCAACACGCCGCCCTTGCACGCCTGGGCAAACAGCGCTATGTGACCAGGGACGGCGGCGTCAAGGCCGCCCCGTTGCATGTGCTGATCGGGACCGGCATGCCCGCGGTGCTGGTGGAGCTTGGGTATT
>Ga0082212_10009276_pt1 | contig 12703 bp, 8 predicted proteins | sample TergutNt197P3_FD_71548 | JGI IMG/M metagenome (GOLD analysis project Ga0082212, IMG submission 71548) | Neocapritermes taracua P3 segment gut microbial communities from Petit-Saut dam, French Guiana - Nt197 P3 | ecosystem: Host-associated > Arthropoda: Insects > Digestive system > Gut ... | reverse complement strand
GTGGTATGAGCAAACAAAAAACGGTCGAATTTGAAAAACTGGCAAACAAATAGGCAGTTTACGTGTTTTGGGCAATGAAAAATTCGGTGTTTTTCAAAACCCGTGAACGGTTACGTTATATTGATGATTTGACCTATATTCGAGGAACGTACAATAATCATTATAATAATGAACAGTTTGGCACCATCGGCACTCTAAACGTTGCCGTCAACGCAGGAGGAACTAACTGGGGAGATGTCGGAACGGCAAATGTAAGCAATAACGGCTTGATAAACAACAGAATTGACACGACAATCAACACGGTAAATCTGTTCGGCGGCACCGTTAACAATGCCGGAACAATTGTCGGCATGAACTACACGAATGGAACTTATAACGGTCAGTACAATAATCAATCAGGTTCCGTCGGTACGTTAACATTAGCCGGTGATTTTGCCAGCAATATGGGAGATTGGGGAAGTATTGGTAAACTGGAATTTGCCGAAAACGGTTCGGGGTTCATGACCATTTCCGCTTTTGCCGATGGTGCGACTCCCGGTTTTTCTGAAAGCATCAACGCGGATTATGTCTCTTTTGCCCACGCCAATCTTTCGCTCAATATGAGCGGTTTTGACGTTCTTGACGACAACTTGGTGGCTTCCTTTTTTACGGCATTCGGATTTGACAACAGATTCTCCCTTGATCTGCTTCTCGGCGAGATGTTCGGCGGTGCCGATGTCAATGGAACAATGGAACTCAATTCCTTTGAAGTTGTTTTCGGCGCGAATTCCTTTTGGATTTTCGATAATGGCGGATTGGCAATGGATTGGATTTTCAATGCCGTGACTGGTTATGTCATTTACAACGAAGATGGTGGCGTAACCGTGCCGGAACCGGCAACGCTATTCATGTTAAGTTTCGGATTGGTCATCGGGCTGGTACATCGCCGCCAACGGAAATAGTAGCGAGCGCAATTTACATGTTGCCGGAACCTCCTTGACATCACACACGGATACCTTACAATCCGTTGAAACGTCGTCGGAACTCCATCGGTTCATCGTGCCGGATTTTGATATACTCTACGAAGAAGGACCCTGTTTGGCAATCAACAAACCGGCAGGGTTACTAACGCAAGCACCACGCTGGGTCGATTCCCTCGAACGCCGAATCAAAAAATATCTCTGCGAAACAGAAGGACGACCTGAAAACGGGTATCTCGGCATTCCACACCGCTTGGATCGTCCCGTTTCGGGAGTCATTCTCTTCGGCAAACATTCGCGGGCAGCACATCGGCTTTCCAAACAATTTGAAAAGCGGGAAGTCCAAAAACGGTACTGGGCGGTCGTTGCCGGAATAGTCGAACCGCAAACCTGTACGTGGATTGATTTTATGCGAAAAATTCCCGATGTCCCGCGGGGGGAAATCGTTCCCGAAGACCATCCCGATGCCCGAAAAGGTGTTTTGCATTACACGGTACTGCAATCACTTTCCTATCAAAATACTTCGGCAACACTGTTGGAAATCGAACTCGAAACCGGACGGATGCACCAAATCCGGTTGCAATCATCTATTCGCAACTTTCCCATTCTCGGCGATGCGATGTACGGTTCGACGATTCCATTCGGCGAACAATTTGAAGACGAGCGTTGCCGGTCGATTGCATTGCATGCGGTGTCGATTTCCTTTTGCGATCCGATGACTCGAAAGCCGGTTACGTTATGTGCGCCGTTGCCGGAGCCGTGGAAGCATTTTACGCCAAGTATAGAGTGTCTTAAATTTTGCGGTGAGCAAAAAGAATGATATTTCCGTTTGCATTACTTTTCATTACCACCGATCATCGTTTCCACGCCCATTTCCAGCGATGGAATTTCCCGGCAACGGACGACCGCCGTGATGACCGTTCCCGGTTGCGGAACACGAGAAAGCGGACGAAACTTTTGCACATGTTCCCCATACGGAGGAACATCACGGAACAGTAATTCACTCTGTTGCTTGCCGTCTTCCGCTATCCAATCGACAAAAAATGACAACGGTTTGTCGGCGTGATTGCGGACGATCAATCGAATCTCCGGCGGTTCATTTTTGAGTGATTCCAACGAAATAAAATACGGTTCCAATCGTGCCCAAATGGAATCGACACCGAATCCGACACCGTTGCCCAACTCCGAAGAAGCGTAAGGAAAAAGCGTTGCAAGAATTTTGCGACGCTCCTTCAAAGCATTGACCATGTAGTTAATTCGCTCTTCGTCGAATTCGAACAGTGGCGAAACGTGTTGATTGACCAAGAGCGGCGGCGGTTCCATCTTGCGGATTTTTTCAAGACAGAAAAGGTATCCCTCATCATCACCGGGAAAATTGCGGTTCCAAAGGCAATAGTCGTCAATGCCGGTCGGCGTAAAAGAGTCGCCGATAACGAAAATGGGACGTTCCTCTCCTTTGACGATGTGCAACGCTCCGTGATAGAGCGTTTGACCGGGAAAGAAATGGGACGTGAGTGTGAACTCGTGCCACTTCATCGTTTGAAAATGCTGCGTCTTGAATTCCTGCGAATCGCGGCACGGCATGTGGAAGTTGTCCCGATACTCCAAAATCGGTGCCATATTTTCGTCGCAGTAAATCGGGCATTGGAATTTTTCCGCAATCGCCGGCACCACGCCGGTATGATCCCAATGGTAATGCGTGATGTAAATTCCTTCGACCGAGCGGATCGTGCCGTCTGCAACCAGTTTGTCGAGATGTTCGGCAGTTGCTTTGCCGACGCTGTCGATCACGAATGCCGACTTGTTTTCCGAAACGATGATTCGAGTCGTCGCAAATTCGAGAAACCACGGCGGCTTTTCGTACAATTTCGCCTGCGGCATTCGGCGAACATCATCGGGTTGAATGTCCGGCTTCCCGGAAAACAAACGTGCCGCCGGTGTCATCGAATCGGGAAAGTACCACCACAACGCACTCGTGTCGAGATAGTTTTCATAAACGGCACGCAAACGACCTATCAGTTTATCAATGGCTTCGTTCGGATTGTCGATGACGGGTCCCCGAGCGGGAATCAACCGATCCGGTTTGAGTGCCTTAATTTTTTCGAGGCTGGCAATCACTTGGAGTCCCCGTGCCATGTAGCCGTGATAGATACCGACATTCGGTACCGGCATCGCATCCTGCAAATCGTAAAGATTGACTAACTGCCCATCGCCGTAGATCAAGTTGCCGCAAAAGACGGTACGTTTGCCGCCGATATCCACGTAATACGAAACGCTGTTCCGTGTCATGCCCGGCGTATCGATGACGTGAATCCGGTTCCGTTGCGGATCAAGAATGTCTCCTTCGGCAACGCCGATGACTTGTGCATTTTCCGGCTTGGCAACCGGAATGAGCGAGATGCCCGCCTCTTCGCTGAATCGTCCCTTTTCCGCGTGTTGTTTCCAATAGAAGCCGAGCGGATCGGCAACGTATTGTTCTTCGTTTTTGCCGATGTAGTAAATCTCAACCGGCTTACCGGCTAAATTGTCGCGGCGAAAATCGCACGACAGTTGGTAGGTTTTTTCATCGGTACCGCGTCCCTGAACAATGTTGTGATCGTGATGGCGTAGCACCGTCAAGTGATCGCTCAACTGGAGTTCTTCCGCCAATGAAAGACCACAGAAAACGGCAAACAAACAACATGATGTCAATAATCGTAACATGATTTTGAGTGGGGTTATGCCAGACAACGGACACGATTGCCATACCGCCGGAGCTTCGGCTCCCTATACTTCATAACACTAGTAAGTAAGAATTTTCCTTGTGAACTTTGTATTTCCTTTGTGTCCTTCGTGGTAAAAAATTTCCCACAAAGGACGCAATAAAAAAATATCAATTCTGCTTCTGCTGTTGCGGTCGCTGTCGTCCTTGTCTTTGTCCCTGTTGCCCTTGCTGTTGCGGGTGCGGTTCTGGTTTCAATGTCACATAATGATCCTCAAATTCCTTCTTGTATTTCATCAAGTTCGTAAACCGAGTGGCAGGAACAATTCCCTTACGATCATTCTACAAGATGTTCTAAATTTTTTCAAGTCGGCGATGAGACAAGAAGAGTCATCGATTCCGCCGCATTGGCATCGTTCTCACTCTCTACGGAAAAAATTAGGCAGCACTCTTTTGGCATGATTTGTGGTAGAATAAAAAGCAGTCGCTGATGCGAAGGTTTCACAAAGAAGAAAGGTATTTTATTGACGTGATACAGTCCATCGAAAATATCCTTCGGGTTTTAGATCACACAAACAGCAGGACGATTACGGTATTTGGCGATTACTGTTTGGACAAATACTTGTACATTGATCCTGCTCGCGACGAGGATTCGGTAGAAACCGGTATGACCGCTTATCAAGTGGTCGGGAAGAAAGTATATCCCGGTGCCGCAGGAACAGTTACCAATAATCTGCGGTCGCTGGGAGTCAACGTGATCTGCGTCGGATTGCTCGGCGAAGACGGCGAAGGATACGATCTCCTCAAATGTTTGGAACAAATCGGTGCCGACACTTCGTTGATGGTGCAATCGGCAAATATTCCGACAAATACATACATGAAACCGATGCGGGGCGGTATCGACGGGACACATTCGGAAATGAATCGTATCGACATCCGCAGTTTCAAAGAAACGTCTAGCGTGTTGGAAGATCGGCTGATCGCAAATGTGCGTAAAGCATTAGAAGTGTCACATGGTGTCGTCATCATCGAACAGTTTTTACAACGTAACTATTCAGTGGTAACGGATCGTGTGCGTGACGAACTTGCCGAATGGACACGGCGTTTTCCCGAAAAGTTTTTTTTTGCGGATTCACGCGGATTTGCCGAATGCTACCGAAATATTATTATCAAATGCAACCAATTTGAGTTGCCGGGAGAAGCAACGGAAGACGTTGACGATGAAAGTATCATCATAGATCGGGCACGGAATCTTCTTGCAACGAATGGTCGTGCTGTGGTTGTTACCATCGGAGCGAATGGGGCATTTGTTTTTGAGCGGGACGCGATAGAGCGTATTCCGGCATTTCAAGTGGGGGGTCAATTGGATATTGTCGGAGCGGGCGACGCAACGAATGCAGGGACAATTTTGGGACTCACGTTAGGTCTCACGCTATCAGAAGCGGTACTGCTGGGTGGCTGCGTTTCGTCGATCACAATTCAGCAGATCGGCGTTACCGGCACTGCCAGCATCGAGCAAGTGAAAGAGCGGTTACAGCGGACAAAGACGTGAAAAATTGAATGAACAACACATTCGCAGAATCGGCAAGCAACAATCACAGGTGGTTGCCGACCTCGTAAAACTTTCGCTTTGCTTCTTCACTCTTTTCCAGTCCTTGATGCTGAATGAAATAGAGTAGCACGCGACCATTTCTCGTGTTCACGACTGCTTCGGTTCCGAGTGCACCGCCGTGTCCGAACTCGCCATTGTTCGTTGTTACGCCCAATCCGTAAGGCACATTCAGCGAACCGGTGTGTCGGGCTTGAATCGTCTTTACGGCGGCTTCCGAAAGGATGCGCTTGCCGTTGAATTCACCGTTGCCTTGAAGCATCTGGAAAAATTTGACCAAATCGTTCGGCGTTGAAAACAGTCCGCCGCCCGGCTCGGCATAACGCACCTTGTGATCCGGCAACGATGCTGTGAAATCCGCAAAACCTGCCCGCGCAGGAACAAGTTTCGATCTTCCCCTATCCAGCGAATACGCCGTCGCCAATCGTTTCCGTTGCCCATCATTAGGAAAGAAGGTCGTTTCCGTCATACCGAGTGGCTCGAAAATTCGTTTTTCCAAAAAATCCTCGAAGGGCATTCCGGCAACCCGCTCCACAGCGGCACCGGCAAGATTGATACCAATGTTGGAATAATGGTACGCCGTCCCCGGCTGCGTCCGCATCGGTGTCATCACGGCAGTTGTTACGAATTGAGACATCGGCAACGAGTCGATTCTGTGTTTCGATTGAAACGGTGTCAAAAATTCAAAACCGGCAGTGTGGCTTAACAACATTTCCAATGTAATCGGTTTATCGACGGGTACAAGAACCGTGCGGTTGCCCTCTTTCTCGGCAACGACTTTGAGGTCAGCCAACTCCGGCAAGTATTTTGTGATCGGTTCGGTGAGCGACAATTTTCCTTCATCGACAAGAATCATCACGGCAACTGCCGTAACCGGCTTCGTTTGCGAGGCAATCCAAAAGACGGTGTCGGACTTCATCGGTCGCTCGGATTCAACGTCGGCATAACCGAGCGTATCGACTTGCAACACGGTATCCTTGTCGGCAATGATCGTAACGATGCCGGGCAATTCGCCGTTTTTGATATAAGGTTCGAGCGTTTCCGCAACGGGAAACTTCTCCGCCGCCGTGAGGACAAGTGGAAAGAGAAAAAGCACGCAAAAAATGGTAAATCGTTTCATGAGAACTCCTTAAATAATCGATTCGACGACATATTGTACCACAAATATAGGTGTGTCGCTGTAAGCCGAAAAAATTTTACATGTTCACATGATGGTGTGGAAATATGTGTATTTTTTGCGGAAAAATTTGGCTGAAAAGACAGGCACTCGCCCGCAGCGCAAGTGTCCTTCTGCCAGCACTTCGGCAACAAAGCCGCAGTCCGTTAGTGAGAGCGATATGTATTGAAACAAAAGCCAATGCTGAGTCTGGTTTCTGCTACCAGCTATTCCTCCTGCCGAATCACCTGTACCGCATCGGCAATCACGTATCCCGTCGTACCCGCATTGGAAACCGTTACCACAGCTTCTTTCGCAAACTCGAACGTTCCCAACGATACGAACAATTTGTCAATAGGCGGCGAAACCGTCTGATCGACATTGACCACCGTGTCGCCGTCCCGATGCCGAATGTGCACCGGCACCGCTTTTGAACGATTGCCGTCTTGACTGTACGCCAACCGGACTTCGTAATGTCCCGACTCGGCAAGCGGAATCGTAAACGTCACGCTCTTTTCCCCCTTCCCTTCGTTGCCGTCATGAAGATACCGCGAACCAACAAACGGTTGCCGAGCAGTTGATTCTGTCCACTCGCCTTTAATCGTTGCATTAACATCATCCTGCACCAAGCCGGTCAAATCTTTGACCGCAATGCCGAGCGTCGGTGCATCCTTCGGTTCATAGACCAACCGCTGACCATCGGCAAGGAGCCGCTCCTTCAATTTGGCGTAATCGACATCCTGTACCGCAACTTTATCGTCAATCGCAAAGACCGCCGCCGTTGCCGCACTTTGACCGAGAATCATGAAGACCGGCTCCATCCGCACCGAGCCGAACGCAATGTGCGATGTACCGACGCAAACCGAAACGGTCAAGTTCGTACACTCCGCCTTCTTCGGAAGCAACGAACCGAAGTCAATCCCGTAAGGTTGTTTCGGCGAAACACCGATGTCCCCTTCGTTTTGGACGTATCCCTCTGCCGTGATGTATCGCCGGATATTGTGCGAATCGAGAGCATACGAACCCATTCCGACGGGATGCGGCGGTGTGCGTTTGCCGAGACAATCGTTTTCCGTTGTAATGTATTCGCCGACCAACCGCCGAGCCTCCCGAATGTAAAGTTGATGCGACCAGTTGCTGTTGTCAAGAAATTCATCTTTCGCCAAGCCCCATTGACTCATCTTACTGCGAACATCTTCGGGAACGCGCGGATCATTCGCAATGAAATACAATAATCCCTGCTGATACCGGACGTGTTCGGCAATGATCTCCTTGCGGCGTTCGTAAGACGCTTCGGGATAGTCGTAATTCTCGCCGATGAAGTCGAAACTGAAAGGACCGTGATTGTTCGTGTCCGTTTTTAGGTTCGGGATCATGTCGAACTTGTCGAACGTTTCCCGCCAGCCGTAATCGAAAACGCGGAGCATCAATTCGTAGTCCGCCGGATCGTATCCTGCCGGTTTGGGAAACGGCACCCGATTCGCTGGATTGCGTGTCAAACATGTTCGAAAACAGTACGCTTGTACCCGGTCATCGGCTTCACCGCGAATGCCCGGCGGATCGGCGGAGACGTATTTGACCAATCCGCTGCTCGGATCGCCCGGCACTTTGTACGGATCGACCGCTCCCGGCTTGAACCAATGCCGATGATGCAAAATGCCGACCTGATTGCCGTTGTACGTTTCGCCGTACTGCGAATTCGCTTCCCGACCGACGTGATAACTCACACCGGCAGTTGCCATCAAGTCCCCTTCGTAAGTTGCGTCAATGAATTGTTTTCCTTCGTAAGTTTTACCGTCGAGTGTTGTGATCGAAACAATTTGCGTACCGGTTTTTTTGACCCCTTTTTCCCTGTCGAGCAACACTTCACGCACGACGGGAATTTGCATTTCAGTGACCCATTCATCGAAGACCGACTCGGCAATATGCGGTTCGAATATCCACATCGTTTGATCGTCGTGAACCATCGCTTTCGTGCCTTGTCCTTGATTGGCGTAAGTTTCCTTTTTCTCCCAACGCCAAGCGTCGTCGTTTTGATATTTTTTGTAAATGCGGTGATAGAACTCGCGGGAGAGTCCGCCGATTGATGATGTGTTGCCGGAGTCGGTAAAACCGAGTCCCCCGCTGGTGAGTCCGCCGAGGTGTTTGTCCGGCGAAACTACAATTACGGATTTTCCCATCTTTTTGACTTGTACCGCTGCCGTAATTGCCGACGAGGTGCCGCCGTAGATGACCACGTCGTAGGTTTCGGCGAAAAGTGTTGTCGAAATAAAAATGAAAAGAAATGCGAGGGTAAAATGTTTCATGGTGGTTTCTCTATAGGATAAATTTCGTGGCGCACAAGAATATCGCATGTCAACGGAGTTTATGCAAGAGAGGTGGCATCTGTTCATCATGCTTGCGAAGATGTGGGACGAGCCAGTCCGCAACTCGTCCCATCCCTTTTTCTATGTCCTGTGGTACAATACATGCCATTGACCGTTGTGTGCCAAGACATGAAAACATCGATTACCAGAGAAGGGGTTTTTTATCTGTGCATTGTCTTTGCTGTTCTCATCGGCTCACTGATGCGGGAAGTCAATACGATGCTGTTGCTTGCCTCTTTTTTGTTTGCCCCCGCCGTCCTCGCCTTTCGCATGGGACGACGCACAATAAAAGAAATTACCGTCCAACGCATCATACCGGCACAGTTTTTTGCGGGAGAATCCTTCATCATCGGAATTGAAGTCACCAATCCGCGACCTCGCAAACGGCTCTCCCTCTCCTGCTGGGGACTCATTGTGATCGACCAAATCCGCCGACTCCGCGAAGATGTATCCGCCTTCTCGGAAAAACCTTACGAACCCGCCGTTTATTTCAGTTGCGTTCCTAATGGACAAACCCGGCAACAATCTTATGCGGGTTGCTTGCCGCAACGAGGACGCTACCAATTCGAGCAAGTCCAAATTGCAACCCGATTCCCCTTCGGATTCTTTCGGAACAGATACACTAAAATGCCGAACCAAAAAATGAGCGATTTTTTTGTCTATCCGAAAATCGGTAAACTGTCGAACCGTTGGAAATCCCGACGGCAAAAAGTGAACGAAGGTTTGCAACGGTTACATTATCAACCGAGTCGGCACATCGGCGACTTTTTGGGAGTACGCCCTTGGCAACATGGCGATACCAAAAAGGAAATTCACTGGAGGGCTTCCGCAAAACATCAATCTCCTGTCGTTCGGCAGTACGAATTGCACCAAAACCAAGACTGTACGGTCATTCTCGATCTGTATTACGACGGGGATTGGAATGATTCCCTACAGGAAAGTTTTGAACTGGCGGTCAGTTTTGCGGCAACATTGGTTTCCGATTTGGCACGCCGGAGCGAAGGATACCTCTTTTTCGCCACGAACAGAACCCCAGAAGATTCGGTTTATGCTCCATTGGGGATTCCGGTGCAGGATCAAGTCTTACGGCTTCTAACGGTTGCCGCCCCGGGCAAACAGGACAATTTGGGAGAAACGTTGTTGCAAATTCCTGCACATCATCAATCGGAGATCATTTTTGTAACGATCAATCCGATTGACATTCAGGCATCGCCGAGACTTCGGGAACTCAGCGAAGATTCCCGGTATCGGGGATTGTTAAAACGGTTTCACGTCGTCAACACATCCGATGAATCCCTGACGGAGATTTTTAGTGTTTGAATTTTTCGCACCCCCGTTCCACGCGAAGACAGGGAATACACTTGACTTTTTTCGGCGATTTGCTAGAATTCTATGCTCTCCTTACACTATCAGAACCCGAAATATGGATAGCAAACATCGGCACGAGTTGGAACAAAATGAGTTGGCAAAGTGGATCGTACACCAATACGAAGATTGGATCAAACCCAATAGTAGTTGGCTTGGTTATGCAATTCTGGGATTGCTCATCGTCCTTGCCGTCATTGTCACAACGATGAAAGTGAATGCGTGGAACACCAATGCAGCATGGAAACAGTTTTACGTTGCCCTCCATTCGGAGAATCCGAATGTGGAATTGGAACTTGTTGCCAACTCGACCGGCGGTGTTGTCGGCACCCATGCCCGACTGGCACTGGCGCAGCGGCAACTCATCGAAGGAAGTTCTGAGGCGTTTTTCGACAGAGCGAAAGCCATTACAATTTTGGAACAAGCCGTTACCTCGTTTCAGCAAACGCAAAAGGCGGCGAGCGATGCAATGATTTTACAGCAGGCGGGCTTCGGACTGGGACAGTGCTGGGAAACGCTGGCAACAGTACGCGTCGGCGATGACCTTGCCAAAGCCGAAGAAGAGTACAAAAAGGTAGTTGAGCGTTGGGAAACCGGCTTTATGAAGCAACGTGCTCAAAAACAATTGGCATGGATTCAGCAACCCGCAACGGTTATGTTTATTACACGACTGGCGGAAAAAGTACCGGAAATGTCGCCGGGAACGCTCGATTTCAGCGGCGTAAAAATTGATCCCACTGATCCCTTTTTCCCCGGTGAAGTCAGCGGAGGAGGATTTGATTTGGACAGCATGTTCAATCAGAGGACGGTCATTGAAGAACCAAAATCCGACACGGAAACCGAGTCAGAACAAGATGAGTCGGAAGCAGAAGCCAGTGAACCCGCCCCAACGGAAGAGACGAATACGGAATAACAGACAACCCATCCCTATGCGTTCGCCTAAGCACGAGGTCATTCAAGGGGCAAACCTTGTCGAAAAAAGACTCACTTCTGCCGTTTGGCGACATTCGTTTTCATGAACGCCAAGACATCCTTGGCGAGTTGGTCTTCGCTTTCGTACATTCTCCGCCAGATTTTCGTGGCGGCTGTCAGTTTCGGTAACGCCAACCCAAACGCTTCACAGCAAAGGATACTGTCGTAACCGATCTCGTGCAACGTGTCGAACGTTTCGTCCCAATGCACCATTCCGGTGCCGGGCGTACTTCGGTCAGACTCCGAAATGTGAACATGGAAAAGCATGTCCTTCACGGAAGTAATCGCTTCGCGTGTCGATTTCTCTTCGATGTTAGCGTGAAACGTATCGTACATCACACCGCAAGCCGGATGATTAACTTCCTTCACGAACCGTTTGGCATCTGCCATACAGTTCAAAAAATAGCACTCGAACCGATTGAGGGCTTCGAGAGCGATTTTCACGCCGACTTTACCTGCATGTTCCGCCGCTTCCCGCATGCCGTCGAGTGCCCAATTCCATTCATCTTTCGTGGGACCATTGCCGGTGAAGATTCCGAGTGCTTGCGTGGCATGTCCTGCCATCACACTGCAACCGGCGGCGGCGCAGCAATCGAGAATCTGTTTGATCGAGTCGGTCGCGTGCCGACGAATCTTCGGGTCGGAACTAATGAGATGGTCTTCGGGACCAAACGCACAGGTTCCTGACCGGGAGAGTCCGAGATTATCCAATGCTTTTCCCCAAACGGCGGCATTGGCGACATCACGATCAAACATCGGCAGTTCGACGGTATCGAAGCCGATGGACTTCATCTTATCGAGGAGCGGCAATTTATCTTGACTGAGTGTGTCTGTCCAAAGCAATAGGTTAATGCAGTATTTCATAATGGTTCTTTTTGAAAATGGAGGGAGAATCGTTGATAGGAGTCCAATTCTACACATCCTCAATTGTAGTCCATTTTGGCATGCGATGCAATGGGGAACAGAATCGTTGCGTCCGCCGCTCTTGGGTGTCCCCTCTCTCCCTCTGGAAGAGGGTTCTTCAACAATGGAATGAAAGTGTCGCCAAGGCATGGAAGCCATGATCTGCGAAAAAACATACTGCCCCTCGTTCTGACATACATTATATCGGCAATTTGCCGATCCTTCAATCGTTTTTATCGCAATCTTACGATTGCGGCTCCGTGAACATTCGCTGCGATTGCTCCAAGAACGTATCCCGCGTCCGTGTAATTTCTTTTCCTGCCGTCAAACATAAATCAATCGCCAATGCCTCTACACGTTGACGCAATTCTTCGATTGCAGCCTTGAAACTGTCAGGATACGGAATACTATACAAGTCTCTATTCGGATAATCTTTGCCGAATTTTTTCTTGTACGTTTTATTGACCGCATCATAACTCGTCCGGTACTGATACAAGCCGAGCCAAACGCCATGTCCATATTGTGTGTCTAATTTTTTCCACTTTACAATTTTGGTTCTCTAGCAGAATTTGTGGGTGTAATTTAGGTTTTTTTAGGCATTTTCAACAGAGAATATATGGTTTAGAGTTCCGCCATCGAGCGTTGCTTTCCGGCGGCTTCTCCGTTGGTTCG
>Ga0082212_10009275_pt1 | contig 12704 bp, 4 predicted proteins | sample TergutNt197P3_FD_71548 | JGI IMG/M metagenome (GOLD analysis project Ga0082212, IMG submission 71548) | Neocapritermes taracua P3 segment gut microbial communities from Petit-Saut dam, French Guiana - Nt197 P3 | ecosystem: Host-associated > Arthropoda: Insects > Digestive system > Gut ... | reverse complement strand
GAAGACGGCGCGGAAATATTGTTCGACGACATTAAGGAAACACTTTCGATAGAAGACGGAATCGAGAGAATTAAGCGTCGAAAAGTAAAAGTAAAGCGTTTGGACGATGATTTGCCTAAAATCAAAGATACTTATCTTGAATTTTTAAAGAATGGGAAGGTATGAGGGTGACAAAAATAAAATCTCAGGAAATATACTCTTCTATGAGAATTGATGGAAGTTTCCATTTATCTCATGCCGTATTATTTGAAAAAAGTATTAAAGAGAGAGGCTACAAACCATTTTCTGATTTTTCAGATAAAATCTTTACAGCAGGAAGAAGTAAAAGAATATACACTCAAAAAGAATTGGGATACCCATATCTTAGCAATTCAAATGTAATAGCGCAAAATCCATTTTTGAATTGTAAATATAATTCAAAAAAATATGGTTATGATGAGAGTGCATTCTTGAAAGAAGGAATGATTTTAACAGGACGGGTAGGAGCTATCGCCCAAACTGCTTATGTTACGAAAGAATTTGAAGAAAAACAAGCAATGGGTTCGGATAATATCATAAGAATTGTAGCAAAAAATTCTAAAATTAGTGGGTTTTTATATGCTTTTTTAAGTTCTAATATTGGAAGAACTCTTTTATGGAAATTGGCAACAGGAGGGGTTCAGCCATATATTACAGAAGATATGATTGCAAATATTCCCGTCCCAATCTTCCCTGCCCACAAACAAGAAGAAATTCATAATTTGATCGTGGAATCTGCTGATTTAAGAGTGGAGGCGAATAGGTTGTTGGAAGAGGCAAAGTTTATTTTGAAAAAGGAAGCAAACCTTTCTGACTTAACAGTAGATAATTATGAGTATTTTGGACCTCGCTCAAATAGAAATGTATCTTGTTTTGTCAAGAATAATAAAAGCGTTGACACAACTACAATTAACGCTTTCAATCATTCAAAGCGTATTTCAGATACAATACACAGGGTTAAGGCTATTATCCCTACATTACCTTTGGAAGATTTTTTAGATAATAAAAAGTTTTTTTCAACAGGGTCTTTTCCACGTATAGAAGTTGAAAAAGGAATAAAGCTTATAAATCAATCTGATATTTTTGATGTGATAATAAAAGGTAAAAATATTTCACGACGAAAAGTCAATACAGGCAATCTTACTGAATATGGCGAAGTGTTAATCGCCGGAGTTGGAACTTTAGGCGAAAACGAAACATTTTGTCGAGTGATTTTTGCCAATGAAGATTTAGAAGGTCAATTAGTTTCGGGCGAATTTATAAGAATGAAGACAAATGAAAAAGTTTTTTCAGGCTATTTATTTACATGGTTAAGCACTGATTATGGATTTCGTTTTATTCGTTCTACCCATTCAGGGACAAAACTCTGTAGGCCGATACAAAAGTTATTATTAAAAATACCTGTTCCAATTTTGGAAAAAACAATAATGGAAAATATCCATAATATGGTTACCGATGCGCATACTATGCGATTTCAAGCTAACAACAAAGAATCCCAAGCCATTCACCTTATAGAAAAAGAAATCGAATCATGGCAACAATTGTAAGAATTAGATATGGCGGCAACGCTGCGAATGTGGGCGAGGAGCGATTACTGGAATTTCTGAAAGTAAACCTTCCCGATGATTATTTCATTATTCCCAATGCGGAACTGGCCAATAAAAATCCGCGTGGTCAGGTGCAGTTTTTGGAATACGATTGTTTGGTGGTCAGCCCGCACGGCATCTACAATATCGAAAACAAAGACTGGGCAGGTCGCTTAGAAGGCGACGACAATATGTGGTACCTGAACGACTGCGAACGCCGTAACCCGCATAAAACCGCAGGTTTCAAGTCGCGTGTGTTGAACAGTATTTTAAAATCGCATGAACCGTCGTGGGGGCGCGTCTGGATTGACAGTTTGGTTACGCTGTCGAACCGTCGTCAAAACAAGTCGGGCTTGTATGGTTCATGCTTGAGCGCCACCTATTTGTTGGACGAAAAACTGATTCGTTATCTTACTTCGCCCGAAGCCATCGATAAAACAGAACGTTGTGTTGCCGATATTTATGTCGCCGTCAAAGATTTTATTACCGGCGCATTAAGTCGCCGCACCCCCAATCAGCGCAAAGAAATCAAGGGATATGAAATCATTGAAGTCCTGCAACAGGACAAATGTTTCACCGAATACCTGTGTCGCGCCAAAGGTATCGCATCTGCACAGAAAAAGCGCGTCAAAGAATATACGCTCGACCTGACCGGGCTGAGCATGGAGGAACTGCAAAATCGTGAAAGGCAAATCCAAAACCAGTACCGCGCCTTAAGCCTTATCAAGTCAAGCCCGTTTATTCTGAATGTACAATTCGATATTGATGAAGAGAGCCGAAATTTCTATGAGATTACGGAGTTTTTAGACGAAACATCCTTACGCGCCGAACTTAGGCGCAAGACATTTACATTAGATGAAAAGTTGAAAATCATCTACAACATTATCGAAGCGCTGAAAGTAGCGCACGAAGCCAATGTGTTCCACCGCGATCTGAATCCCGAAAATATTTATCTTTCAAACGGATATGCTTCGCTGGGCAACTTCGGCAAATCTTACTTTCAAGACCATAACGATTTGGGATATACCGTTGCCGTGACGTTAGACGAGCACAATGCAACGGCTTATCATGCTTTTGAGCTGTTAGCCAAAGATGCTTCGCGTGCAACCGACCTTTATTCGCTGGGAGTGTTGACGTATGAACTGTTTACCAATCAGACGCCTTTCAATTCACCCTTCGAGCTAAACAACTTAGGCGGTCGCCTTCCTGCCGACCGGATGCCCACAGCTATCAACCCGCAATTACCCGACTGGTTGGATGAATTATGCCAACATACCATTTTGCGCGATGACAGTGAGCGATGGGATAATGTGGAAGAGTTCGAACTGTTTTTGAAGAGCGCTATCACACAACCGCAGGCGCCTCAAAGGCAGTTTGCCTATCCTGCCTCGTTTGAAGAGTATCAACCGGGCGCTACTGCAGGCGATTATACATTATACGAAGTACTGGGAACCGGCGGGTATTCGCGTGTTTTCAAAGCTAAACATTCATTTCAGGGAGAGACGTTCAAGGCGATTAAGATTTTTAACGAAAGTATCAATAGTCAAACGGTCATTGACGAATATAAAGCGCTAAGCAGATTAAGCCATCCCAATATTGTACGGTTTGAACACAATGGCAGCCTGCCCAACGGACAATTATTTACCCAGATGGAGTATTTGGACGGAAATAATCTGCATATTTACACGAAAAGCGAATTGAAACTGCCATTACAACGCGTATTTCAGGTAGCCAAAGAAATTTTGGATGCGCTTGTATATATGCAAAATTTAAGTCCGACAGTACTGCATCGCGACATAAAACCACAGAATATCGTTTGGGACAAACAGGAACGTTTTGTGCTGGTTGATTTCAATGTGGCTTCAGCCGATTCGGTAGATACCCAGCATGTAGGCACTTATCCATATATTGCTCCCGACCTGATCCGAAGCGCCACCAAAGTGGATTGGGATAGCAGCGCCGATACTTTTGCTTTGGGAATTACGCTTTATGAGTTGGTTTGCAGGAAACATCCGTGGAACCGTCGGCAACCTGCAAACGGCATCGAGCCTTTTAATCCTGCGGATTTTAATCATTTGATTTCTGCACAATTTTCCGCCTTTCTTTTGAAAGCGGTTGCCTACAACAGGGCCGACCGGTTTGCAACTGCTTTGGAAATGCAAAGCGCACTATTGACGATTGGAGAAAACGGAATATTAAAACAGGAGGAGAAAACTTATCCGGTAGAAATATTTACGGAAAGTGAAAAAGGCAATATGGTCGATTACTTGAACTCGTTATATAGCCAAAGTCGCTATGGAAATGCAGGTACCCGTACCGGATATACGCAAAGCGCTTATGATGTGTTGACTTATACTGAAACGAAACTTGACACCCAATTGTTAAATGCCATTTTAGACGGCACCTTCCGACTGATTATCATCACCGGCAATGCCGGCGACGGTAAAACGGCTTTTATCAAACAGATAGAGAAAAAAGCGGAGAATATGGTTCGTTTAGAAAACCGGAATGGCGCCCGGTTTACGATCAATGGAATTGATTATCAGAGTAATTATGACGGTTCGCAGGACGAAGAAGAAAGAGCCAACAACGACGTGTTGGCCGATTTTTTCCGCCCGTTTGAAAACGTCGCCAATTTCTGGTCGGTCGATCAGGGCAGGATCATTGCCATTAATGAAGGGCGATTGGTCGATTTTTTGCAAAGTTCAGGTAATTTCAATCATTTATCGGACGTCATTGACGATTATTTTTACAACGAAGGTCATGCCGAATTACCGCAGGGACTAATGATTATCAACCTCAATTTACGGTCGGTCACTGCTGCCGAAGAGGACGGCGACAGTTTATTTCGCAGTCAAGTAAAGAGACTGACCCGTCCCGACCTTTGGTTGCAATGCGCCGATTGCCCTTTAGCCCAAAGTTGTTTCATCCGCTATAATACTACGACATTAAATGATTCGGCTGCCGGAAATGAAGTAATCAAACGGATGGAATGGTTGATTCGCACGGTGGGTTTCAAGCGCGAACTGCATATTACCATGCGTGATTTGCGCTCATTTATCGCATATATGATAAGCCGCGATTGCTCGTGCGACGATGTGTCAAAATTACTTCGCGAACATGCCGACAGTCCTGAAAAATATTGGCAGTATTACTATTTTAACATCACATCGTCCGACTGTTTGCAATCGGGCGACCGCCTAATCAAGTTGTTGCAGGAGACAGACATAGCCGACGTCGCCATTCCTTCTATCGACAGGGATTTATATTTCGGCCTCCATTCGACCAAAGAATATATTGACTTTGCGGAAAGAAACCATGAACTGTTAGACGAATTTAATCGTTTCAAAATGCTGATTCCGGCGCATGAACAAAATGCCGAATCGATTGCCGCGCTGAAAATGCGCCACAAAAGTTTTGTCCGTCATCAATATTTTGAAGGCAAATTCAAATTCACGAAACGCCTGCCTTATCAGTCGTTGGAAGATTTTTTACGTATCTTATCCCGCGACGACACGAAAATGGAAGAAGCCAAGCACAGCTTAGCCGTTGCCATTTCGATAAGCGAGGGTTGTTCGGATAAGGAATTGTCGGCGCATCATCTGATATTATCGTCAACCAGGGTGAACGATCCCATCAGCAAGTCGTACCGGCGTTTCCCGTTAGAAGAGTTTGAACTGTTTGTCAATACGACCAATCATTTGGTACAATTCATCGAATATGAAAGCGACAGCTTGATATTCAAGCATAAAACAGATAAAAACATACGGTTGACCGTTTCTTTGGATTTGTTTGAAATGCTACATTTCATCGAACAGGGATTCAGTCCTTCGGTAAACGATTTGAAAGGCAAGTTTGTCGAACTTCAAATTTTTAAGAATTTGCTGGAGAACAAACCCTATCGTGAAGTCATTGTGACTAAAAACAATAAAGATTTCTTCCGAATCTCACTGGAAACCGGAAATAAAATAGTTCTTTCACCACTCTAAAAAAAGTATGATATGGCAATAAAATTGGATAAAAAAGAGTCAGTATTTCGCAACGAATTAACCTTTGCAGCAGATGCAAAAGCTGTTAATCTGGATAATACATTGACCAATCTGTTCATGATGCTTCGTTACGATGGAAAGCGGGTAAAAACAGGAAGAGGCCGGGACGTGAAATTCTATGAGTTGGATGTTTTAAAAAAATATTTGGTGACGCTGGAAGAAAATGGAGATGTAAGTGGTTTCACTGACAATCCGGACGCTGCCAACGATTGGTTGCGCAGTAATCTGGTAACGATGGTTTTTCGTGGCAACTTGCCTAAAGAGCGAATTGCTTCCTTACGCCCTATTCACTTAGAAAGTTATAAAATAAGAAACCCGCGTCATACACGCGACTACAATACGGCCGACCAAGTGTATCTGATGCTTCGCAAACGTCCTGAAATATTGCATGAATTAACATCCTATTTTATGAAAGGATGGGATAAGGATACAAAAGTCATAACCAACGACCGGCAATTGGACGTGGACAGTGTCGGCATCCTTCAATTAATCAAAAACATCAGGGCGGAACATTTGGAGAGTCGAAACGAGATAAACCGGATTAGACCGGTACTCGAAAAACAGGCCGACCTCTTCTGTGAAGATGTGCATCGACTATTGGTTTACAGGGAAGTGATACCGCGCAATGTGTTTATTGAATATCTAAAAACCTTGACAGGCTTCCATTTATCGTTATATACTCAAAAATTAATCCATTTGTTGCCTGTCATGCTCAGGGAAAAAACAACAACCGTACAGGACAACTGGTCGATTATCGTAGATGTAACCGGTAAATTAGATAGCGAAGTAGCGCGGTTTGCCTGTGCAGATATGGAAAAAACCATGAATGGTTTATATGATTATTTTAGAGCTACGCTTCAAGTCAACGCACTTCAAATGCGCCTTGAATTTTCCGGGAGAACATTGGAAAGTATTGACGAACTGCTTGTGTTGTATGGTAGTCCGCCCGACGGATTCGATGATTTCTATGAAGCAAAATTGAGCCTGATATTGAATAACCTGGAAGAAGAAGACATACCTTCCGTATTTGATAATATTCAATACGAAAAGACAGGTTTTGACAAGTATGTACAAGTTTTGTTGAAGGCAAAGGGAGCCTATCAATACAAATATTATATTCAGTTTCTGGATAATATATCCATGAAAAATTCGGAATACGGATTTTTGGCCGACGGAAGAAGCCGCAGGCATCCCCGAAGAGCAACAATTGGTTCCAAATTATTGGAAACATTAGTACAGTTGCTGGTATTGGAACCTGCCCCGAATACTACTACCGGTTTTCGAGCACGCGCGCTGTCGATCGAAGAATTAATGGAAAAATTGAGAACACGGTATGGGATAATTATCAATGGATTAAATGAAGAGCGTTTTTCCGGCGCCGACGTGCAGACGCATGCCGCCTTCAAAGAAAATGTAGACGCCTTTAAAAACAAGTTGCGTCAGATAGGGTTTTATACCGATCTGAGCGATGCTTATATTTTACAGAAAATCAGACCCCGTTACAAATTTGAAAAATAAAAGCTATGGAACTTACAAATTTATACTATCAACGATTTCTAAACTTACTTTTAGACGATTACCATCAGGAATTTGAACAGGCCAAAAAAGGGCATTGCATGAAAATTACCGGACTGGCTTTGAGGGAATTGACAATTCTTCGGGAAATGATTAACGATCTGTTTCCTGATATTCAAGTCTATATACTGTCGGAAAACACGAATGATACGGCGTATATTACAGCCACCAAACTCATTGAACTGAGGAATGAACCGACTGCGCCTTTGCTTATCCTCATACCTTCCAACAGCAGAACATCAACGGAAGATTCATACGGGAACGCAACGTTTAAGAATTTGAACATCAATCATTTAAACAGAAGCCTGATAGACAGCCTGAAAAACAGTATTCCTGCTGCTAATAAAAGTTCTTTCGCAGAGATTTTTGAATACCTGAAGATACAAAAAATCGAAACGATTCAATATATCTATTTTATGCTGGAAATAGCAACCAACGACTTTGCGGCCGAAGCAATCGGTAATGCACTGCACCATCTTTCGCTCATACCCGACAGCAAGCTGATGATTGATTTTGCACAAATAAGGCAACGCTTGATGTTCAACATCAAGTGTATCGAAACGCTTGCCGATTTCAGCCAGACCATTTCCGACAGGATAGCGGTTTTGCCCATTGAGCCCAAAACGATTCAAACTGAAATCGCGCATTTTTTGAAAACGGAAACCGAACTGAAAAATAAAGCCGAAATATGTTGGCAATTGGCGGAAAAATATCCGCATTTAAATTTCGCAAATTGGCCGATACCGGATATTGACAACAAACAGACGATATTAGTTGCAGTGGATAGCATGTCTTTTAATAATTTCAAGGAGCAGGAAGGCAACTATAAGCTTATCATCGTTCCGGGAAAAACGACAAAGATCAAGCTGACGATCTCAACCACCCCGGCTCCAAAAGATATAAAAGAATTGAAATATTTCAGAATCGTGCTCTGGGCAATCGATGGTTGGAGTCAAGTGCTGGAAGTGAAGAAAACAAAGGTCACCGAAGGACCGAGAAGCGTCAGAAAAGTAACGGTCGAACTGTCGGAAAATATTGTAGAGGAAGGCACCTACTTTTTGCGCGTTTTTGCAGAAGACGAAAACGGGGCCATACTCAATACGCAAGACCCATTCAAAATCATGCAGATTGAAGATACGTTTAAGCAACAGCAAGAATTGAATCGGGAGGAATTTCAATACCGCCACCAAGTCAAGTATTTCAGCGATACCGAAGATTTTTATATTAACATCGGTCAGGAAGACGAAGTAGAAGGCGAAAGCGCACAGCGAAAAGACAAATTAGATAATGCGTTGCAGGCCTTTTTTAAATATCGGATTGAACAGATACGAAACAACCGCGAGCCTGATTTTCCCAAATTGATCAATGAGTCCGGCGTCTTCCTAAAAAATTTCCAAAATAGTTTGCAAGGAACTTACTACCTCAAATATTCGTCGAATCACAATTATCAGATTAATATTTCCAAAAAACTTTATGACCTCGAACACTGTTTTCTGAAACATGCCGGTTCTTTGGGACATATCGAGGCCGTATTGGGAGGGAACCCGACCGACACAAAATTTCAGTCGCTTCAATTTATTGCGCTCAACGAATACCGGCTGATTCCCGATACACTGTTAAAACTGAGAATGAGATTATTTGAAGCTATTCAGCTATCCGCGCCCGATTCCGGCGGTATTTTTGAAACCTTTGATATGTATCAGCACATTGATTTGCTTCGCGAATATATCATCGCCTTTGAACAGTGGACGCGCAGTTTGCTCAACAATCTTTCCGATCCGTCTGCCGAAAATGAGGGACAACGGTACGAAATACGGAATGTGATCATTGCCATTCAGAATATAGACGTCGCGACCGTTCAAACAAAGCTGCCTGACGGGAAAGACATTTCCGTCAAACTAATATCGCCGCTTCATCCGTTACGATTGGCATGGTATCTTAACTTGTACGATGTGTTTACCGATTGGGAAAACAAAACAAGAGAAAACGTTGCCTGTAAATGGAGTAAGAATCTGGATCAAATATTTTTGGGAGAAATTTTCCCTGAAACAGGGACGCTCGTATTACCAGACATTTATAACAGCGAGTATTACCAGTATGCAGGCGAATTGACATTCGGTTGGGGCGTCTATTCGAAGCCTGTACAAACTGAAAATGAAGCCTCTGCTTCAAATGCGCGACATATAAAGATATATCTATCCTCATTACTGAATATTTCAAACGAGTACAGAATAGATACAGATGTAAATCAGACGCTTATCATGCGGCATTTGAAAAATTACATACTCCAACACCCCTATACGGAAACGCTTGTTATCAATCTGTTTAATGTTGGCGACGCTTATGTTTTCACCAATGCCTTAATAGAATTGGAGAAGCAGCGTGATTTTAAAAAACTGAAGTACGAACTGCGTTTATTTTCGGAGGACGATGTGATACAACCCGGCGAAGCATTGAGGTATTTGCTGAATCCGGAATCCAATATCTCCGAAGAAGCCGAAGTTTTTTCTCAGCCCTCAGTCAACCGACTATTTCCGAAGTTGCGTTTTTCAATAAACAAAGTGTCCGATTTCGTTCATCATACCAAAAAATATGGCGCGCATTTAAGTTTTCTGATTAATCCGTTTCCGGTAAAGACCACTTTGGCGAGACCTGAGGCCAACAGAAAATCTTTTTTCTTTCATTCGCTTGTCAGCAGACAAGTTGTATCGGTTTCCGAAAGAAGTAACAACGTCAGTTGGAACAAGTATTTTTCCAAAAATCATAACGAAACCGACTTTGCTGCTACCACAGTTGATCTATTTGCCAACATGCAGGCTTTTGTAGCCAATACGATTGCAGCAGGCGTCACGCAGTCGGTACCGGCAACCAATCTTGAACTGAAAGAACAGGATAAGTTTTTACTGTCGTTCATTCATGATGTTTCGGATTGGGTAATTACGTTCGACAAAAATATGGGACCCGAGATTTTTGATTTACCCGGCAGGCCGGGCGAAATACCATTCTTGTTAGATTTTATTCCGGGTCAGGAACTAACAGGTATTGCCTCCTATCTGACAACCCGTCCCACATCCGAAATAACCGGCTTGTTAGGCCCTCATTTTGCTGCATTTGGCATCGATCCGAGGAAGGACGAAGAGACATTAAAAATGCTTTTAGAAGATTTACGTACCGTGAGCAGTTCGTTGATACTTCAACTCAATTCAACCGAAAACAAAGCATTTGAAGTATTGGGAACGGCTTTTACCAAAAGGGTTCTGGATAAAAAAGGAATATTGGAAAACGCTTTCCTGATACCTATAGATTTGCATAAGGACCTGTTCGACCAATTGCCGGGCGAAAACAAAAAGCGAGCCGACAATTTGCTTGTAAAAATCGAACCTGTCACGCGAACCATTACTTTTTCAATTATTGAAATCAAATGCAGGACTTCGTTAAGCGAATCGGAACGTTCTCACTTAATCGAAACCATGCAGGAGCAAATTGCAAATACGATCGACGCTTTACGTTTTCACTTTGATATGGCCTATCAAAATCCTGACCGGTTAGACCGTGAATTAAAAACGCTTGAACTAAAATCGTTGTTAGAGTTCTATATCAACAGGGCTACGCGCTATAACCTGCTATTACCCCAAACACAGCAAGATTATTTGGATTTTTTGGAAGGATTGAGTGAAGGTTATGAGGTTCAATTTAAAAAAATGGGAATCATCTATGATTTTTCACAGGAAAAACCGCAACTCAAAGAAGTTTTTGATGAAAATACGATATTTTTCACTTTCGGGAATAGCGTGATTGCAGATATTTTAGACCCGGATTCCGATTTGAATACTGCCCGTTTGGAACGACATATAGATGATGTTGATTTTCGGAGTGCGTTTGATGATGGTGTATTGTCGCATTATATTAATGAATCTTCGGGTAATAACAGTATTGTTGCCGATAATCAAAGCGGTGCATTAATTACTCAGGGTAAGCTTGTTACTCCGGATGTGCAGGATGTGCAGGAAATACCGGATAATCTGTCGCTTCATTCCGAAGAATCGGAATCAACATCCACAACGATACCTCGCGCAAATACGGCAACTGCTTTGGTACCGCCTTACGACATAATGATTGGAAAATCGGATGGAAGCAGTCAATATGGCATTCTGGGAAAAGTTTCCGTAAATAATAAGGTTGTTGCATTGGATTTAAGCGAAACAAATACCATCAGTTTATTTGGAGTGCAAGGCGCAGGGAAAAGTTATACCATAGGGACTGTCAGCGAAATGGTATTGAAGCATTTCGACAAGATTAATAATTTACCGGGCGCTTTAGCCGGAGTGATTTTTCATTATAGCGAAAGCATGGACTATGCGCCTGAATTTACCTCAATGATTCACAAAAACGATAAGCAAAGCGAACTGCTGAAACTTAAAAACGAATATGGAGCGGAACCTTCTTCTATAGACGATGTGATATTACTAACGCCACGCGATAAAATTGAAGAGCGTAAAACAGCATATCCCTCCATAAACGTGTATCCTATATCATTTAATTCGAATGAACTGAACGTACAGGATTGGATGTTTTTGCTGGGGGCAATCGGAAACGATTCAACATATATCAAACAATTGAAGGCCATAATGAAGAGTTTACGCGCTAATATCACTTTGGACGGATTGAAAAACAGCGTGGATAACGCTACCTTATTGTCTAATAATCAGAAGATGTTGGCAGCGCAACGATTACAATTTGCGAGCGAATATATTGATGATAGTTTTAAGCTGTGTGATTTATTAAAACCTGGACGCTTGATTATCGTTGACTTACGCGACGAATTTATTGAAAAAGACGAAGCGCTCGGCTTGTTTGTTGTGATGCTTAATATTTTTTCCGGCATAAAAACAATAGATAATCAGCCGTTTAACAAGTTCATTGTATTTGATGAAGCGCATAAATACATGGACAATAAAGATCTTACGCGAAGTATAGTGACAGCCATTCGTGAAATGCGGCATAAAGGCGTATCCATCATGATTGCAAGCCAGGACCCTCCCAGCCTGCCGAATGAGATTATCGAACTGAGCAGTATCGTTTTGTTACATAAATTCAATAGCCCGCAATGGCTTAAACATATTCAAAGATCAATCGCACAATTAGCTACATTGACCCCTGCCGATCTATCTTCGCTGAACCCCGGAGAGGCTTTTCTTTGGGCAACAAAATCGTCGGACAAGCCATTGACAAGCCGTCCGGTAAGAATTTCTACCCGTCCACGGGTAACAAAACATGGCGGCGAAACTGTTAAGGCGATATAAATAGTTTCTTTTCTTTTCTATCTCTGAAAAATTGCTTTTCTTTGCATAAAAAATCAATCCGTTATGAATACCAAACGCAAACTTCGCTTTTTTAACACGACCGGCCCCTGCGATCCGGATAAACATTATATGCTTCCACCCAAAGACAGGTTAGTGGGCGCGCAATTATCCCG
>Ga0082212_10009274_pt1 | contig 12704 bp, 5 predicted proteins | sample TergutNt197P3_FD_71548 | JGI IMG/M metagenome (GOLD analysis project Ga0082212, IMG submission 71548) | Neocapritermes taracua P3 segment gut microbial communities from Petit-Saut dam, French Guiana - Nt197 P3 | ecosystem: Host-associated > Arthropoda: Insects > Digestive system > Gut ... | reverse complement strand
GCAGGAGACGCGCCCCTCCTCCAGCATACGCGCAAGCGCGCTGCGGGAGTGCGTCCCACAGCGCGCTAAGAGCGTGTCTATACGTTCCCCGCTGTCGGACGGCGGCGCGATAAGCGTCCATTTCATGGCTCGTTTGCGGGACGTCTATACGCCTTTGAAAACAGGATGAAAGAACAGAACGTCACGCCGCCCAGCGTCAGCGCCGCGTCGGCGATGTTGAAGGTGGCGAAACGGACGAACTCGGGGTGGAACATGTCGATCACATAGCCTTGGAACAGGCGGTCGAGCAGGTTGCCGGTTGTCCCGGCCAGCATCAGCACGACGGACGCCATGACTAATTTGTTTCCCCGCAGATGCCTGTCGAACCGCACCAGCAGCAATAACGCGATCACCACCGCCGCGCCTAACCACACGAAGAACCAGCGGCCGCCCTCCAGCACGCTGAAGGCCGCGCCCGTGTTCTCGGTGTACGTCAGGCGTATAACGCCCGGTATCAGCGGCACGTCGGCGGCCCCTTTGATGTTGGCCGCGCACCACGACTTGAGCAGCATGTCGGCCCCGACAATGGCCGCGTATCCCAACGCGCTGAACAGCCCCAGATATACCCTTTTTGACCCGGGTTTCATCTCAGTTCAGCACCGACGCGCAGCGCGGGCACAGGCCGGCGTTCGCGCCCTGGGCGGCGTCCTCGGAGTAGTTCCAGCAGCGCGGGCATTTCTCGCCCGCCGCGAACTCCACGCCGATTTTGACCGGGATTTGGCCTTGGCCTTCCCCGGCACCCCCCGCGCCCGCGCCGGTCGCGGTCTTCACCTGCGACACGATCAGCAGGGCCGGGAGCGAGTCTTGGGCGGCGTTCAAGAAGTCTGCCCACTCGCCGCTTGCCGTCAGCGTGACGGCGGCCTCCAAGGACTTGCCGATGGTCTTGGCGGCGCGGTGTTTTTCGAGTTCCGCGTTCACGGCGTCCCGCAGGGCGGTCACTTTTTCCCAATAGGCCGCGTCCTGTTGGCTCAACTCCAGCGACGGGTCGTATTCGGGCATGTCGTTTAAGAACACGCTCCGCGCGTCCATGCCGGGGGTCTTGGCCGTGTGGGAGTATATCTCCTCGGCGGTGAAGCATAAAATCGGGGCCATCAGGCGCGTCAGCCCGCCGAGTACGCGGTACAGCGCGGTCTGGGCGGCGCGGCGCGGAAGCCCGTCCTTCTTCTCGCAGTACAGGCGGTCTTTCAGCACGTCCAAGTAGAAGTTGGACAGATCGGTGACGCAGAAGTTGTGCAGGCCGTTGAAAACCGGGTGGAACGAGTAGCGCTCGTAACTCTCCAGCACGGTCTTGACCAGCGTGTTGAGCCGCCACAGCGCCCACTTGTCGAGCGGTTCCAACTTATCGTACGGCACGGCGTCGTTCACCGGGTCGAAGTCCGACAGGTTGCCCAGCAGGAACCGCGCGGTGTTGCGCATCTTGAGGTAGACCTCGGACAGCTGGCCGAACATGGCCATCGAGACGCGCACGTCCTCGTGGTAGTTGCCGGACGCCGCCCACAGGCGCAGCAAGTCCGCGCCGTACCGGTTGATCACCTCGGACGGTTCCATGCCGTTGCCCAGCGACTTGGACATCTTCCTGCCGTCGCCGTCCACCACCCAGCCGTTGCACACCACGCTCTTATACGGCGCCTGGTCATAAGCGGCCACCGAGGTCAGTATGGACGACTGGAACCATCCGCGGAACTGGTCGCCGCCCTCCAGGTACATGTCGGCCGGCCACCTCTGGCCGGGACGTTCCAAAACCGATGCGTGCGACGTTCCCGAGTCAAACCAGACGTCCATTATGTCTGTCTCCTTGGTGAACGACGAACATCCGCAGCCGCAAACCGAGCCTTTTGGCAATATCTCCGCCGCGTCGTTCTCAAACCATGCGTTGGAGCCTTTTTCTCTGAACAAACCGGCCACGGCCTTGAACGTGTCCGCGTTGTAATACGGCTTGCCGCAGTCCTCACAGAAGAATATGGGTATGGGCACGCCCCACTTGCGCTGGCGCGAGATGCACCAGTCGGCGCGTTCGCGCACCATGGCGGTCAGGCGTTCGCGGCCCCACGCGGGATACCACGCGATTTTGCCGATCTCCTCACACACGCGGTCCTTGATTGCGTCCACCGACGCAAACCACTGCTCGGTGGCGCGGAACAGCACCGGGTTTTTACAGCGCCAGCAGTGGGCGTAGCTGTGTTCGATGCGGCGGCGCGCCAGCAGCGCGCCGCTGTTCTCCAATTCATCGAGTATGGCGCCCGACGCCTTCTCATAGAAAAGCCCCTCGAACCGCCCGGCGTCGGCGGTCATGACGCCCTTGCCGTCCACCGGGGTGACCACCGGCAGGCCGTACGCCTTGCCGATCACGAAGTCTTCCGCGCCGTGTCCGGGCGCGGTGTGTACGCAGCCGGTACCCTCCTCGGCGGTGACGTGATCGCCCACCATGATCAGGCTGTCCCTGTCCATGAACGGGTGACGCGCGGTCATGCGGTCGAAATCCACGCCCTTGAGCGTGGCGAGAACCTTCACATCGTCCAAACCCGCCGCCTCGCGCACGCGCGGCAGTAACGCCTCGGCGATGATATAGGTTTCATTTCCCGTCCGGGCCAGCGCGTAGTCCAAGTCCGGGTTCAGGCTGATGCCGAAATTCCCGGGCAGCGTCCACGCGGTGGTGGTCCAGATGACGAAATACAGTTTATCGAGCGGCGCGTACTGGGCCAGCAGCCCATTGTCGTCGGCCACCCGGAATTTGACGTAGATTGACTCGTTGCCCACATTCTGGTACTCGATCTCGGCCTCAGCCAGCGCCGTCCGGTGGTGCGGGCACCAGTAGACCGGCTTTAAGCCCTTGTAGATGTAGCCCTTCATGGCCATCGCGCCGAACACCTCGACCTGCTTGGCCTCGAAAGACGGCGTGCAGGTGATATAGGGTTCGGCCCAGTCGCCCACACAGCCTAAGCGCTTGAAACTCCCGCGCTGGCTGTCCACGCTTTTTTCGGCGTACTCCCTGCATTTGTCGCGGAAGGCGTTGGCGTCGTCAGCCGTCGCCTTCTTGCTCTTCAGGACGGCGTTCTCAATGGGCAGCCCGTGGGTGTCCCAGCCGGGTATGAACGGCGCGTGGAACCCCGACATGCTCTTGTAGCGCACGATAAAGTCTTTCAGCACCTTGTTGAGCGCCGTGCCCATGTGAATATCGGCGTTGGCGTAGGGCGGGCCGTCGTGCAGGATGAACAGCGGCCTGTCCTTGGTGCGCTCGAGCATCAGCCCGTAGTTGTCCCGCTCCTCCCACGCCTCGAGCTGTTCCGGTTCGCGCTTGGGCAGACCGGCGCGCATGGGGAACCCGGTCTTGGGCAGATGGATGGTATCATTATAATCGGTCGCCACTTCAAGCCCCCCTGTTTTTATCCGTCGTAGCCGGAATAGCCGTCGTACCGGTCGTACTCGTCGTAGTCGCCGTAACCGTCGTCGTAGTATTCCTGCTCCACCTCGAGTTCAAAGTCACGGTACTGCTCCATGCCCGAACCCGCGGGAATCAGTTTGCCGATGATGACGTTCTCCTTCAGCCCCAGCAGGCGGTCAACCTTGCCTTTAATGGCCGCCTCGGTCAGCACGCGCGTGGTCTCCTGGAACGACGCGGCGGACAGGAACGAGTCGGTGGCCAACGACGCCTTGGTGATGCCAAGCAGCATGGGCGAACAGTCCGCCAATTCTAATTCGGACTCGCCCGCGTCTATGCGCTTCCGCACCTCCGCGTTGGCGTCCTCGTATTCAAAGAGGTCAACGGTGGAACCGATCAGCAGGTCGGTGTCGCCCGCGGACTCCACCTTGACCTTGCGCATCATTTGGCGCGCGATGACCTCTATATGCTTGTCGTTGATGTCAACGCCCTGCTGGCGGTAGACGTGCTGGACTTCCTGTATCAGGTAGTTGTGGACGGCGGACGCGCCGCGCAGGGCCAGTATATCGTGCGGGTTGAGCGTGCCGTCGGTCAGTTCCTGGCCCATTTCGACCCTGCCGCCCTCGCCGATCTTCATTCCGAACGACGACGCGACGTTGTAAGTGCGCGTCTCGTTTGTCTCTTCGTTGCGTACCACGATGGTCTTGCCCGCGCCCCTGCGCGGTTCCTCGACGGTGACCGTGCCGCTGATCTCGGACAGGGTGGCCACGCGCTTGGGCTTGCGCGCCTCAAACAACTCCTCGACGCGCGGGAGGCCCTGCGTGATGTCGTCGCCCGCCACGCCGCCGAGGTGGAAGGTGCGCATGGTGAGCTGGGTGCCCGGCTCGCCGATGGACTGTGCCGCGATGATGCCCACCGACTCGCCCACGCTGATGGTCTTGCCGGTGGCCAAGTCGGTGCCGTAGCACTTGGCGCACACGCCGTGCCGCGCCTTGCAGGTGAGCAAACTGCGGATGGTGACTTCCTTGACGCCCGCCTCTATGATCACGCGGGCCGCGTCGTCGTCCATCAGCGTCCCGGCGGGGTATATCTCCGCGCCGTCCGGGCCGATAACGGCCTCGGCGGTGTAACGCCCGGCCAGGCGGTCGGCCAACGGCTCGATTACGCCGCCGTCCTCCGCGATCTCGCACACCATTATGCCGTCCGGCGTCCCGCAGTCGTTGGAGCGTATGATGACGTCCTGCGAGACGTCCACTAAGCGGCGGGTGAGGTAACCCGAGTCGGCGGTGCGCAGGGCGGTGTCGGCCAGGCCCTTGCGCGCTCCGCGCGACGAGATGAAGTATTCAAGCACGTTGAGGCCCTCGCGGAAGTTGGCCTTTATGGGTATCTCGATGGTTTTGCCCGCCGTGTTGGCCATCAGGCCGCGCATACCGGCGAGCTGGCGTATCTGGTTCATCGAGCCGCGCGCGCCCGAGTGCGCCATCATAAAGATGGGGTTGAACTGGTCGAGGTTGGCGCGCATGGCTTTGGTGACCTTATCGGTGGTTTCGGCCCACTCCTCGACGACTAAGCGGTAACGCTCCTCGTTGGTGATGAAGCCGCGCCTGTATTCGCGGTCGATTTGCGCCACCTTGCTCTCGGCCTCGGCAACCAAGCCCTTTTTCTCGTCCGGCACCACCATGTCCGAAATGGATATGGTGACCGCGCCGCGCGTGGAATATTTGAAGCCCAGCGTCTTTATGTCGTCCAAGAGTTTGGCGGACTTGGTAAAGCCGTGTACTTTGATACAGCGTTCGATAAGGCGTCCCAAGTCCTTGTTGGTCACCACGTCGTCCGACTCGAGTTTGAGCGCGTTTTCGGGGATTTCACGGTTCACGAACCCCAAGTCCTGCGGTATGGCCTCGTTGAACACCAGCCGCCCGACGGTCGCGTCAATCAGACCGGTGACTTTAACGCCGTTGACCTCGCGCGACATGCGCACTTTTATGGGCGCGTGGATGCCCAGCATACCCGAGTCATAGGCCATAAGCGCCTCGTTGGTGCTGCTGTACAGGCTGCCCGCGCCCGGCTCTTTGGGGTTCACCACGGTCAGGTAATAAGCGCCCAGCACCATATCCTGCGTGGGCACGGTGACCGGTTTGCCGTCCTTGGGGTGCAGCAGGTTGTTGGCCGACAGCATCAGGAACCGCGCCTCGGCCTGCGCCTCGGCGGACAGCGGGATGTGGACGGCCATCTGGTCGCCGTCGAAGTCGGCGTTGTACGCGGTACACACTAACGGGTGCAGTTTGAGCGCGCGGCCCTCGACCAAAACCGGCTCGAACGCCTGGATGCCTAATCTGTGCAGTGTGGGCGCGCGGTTGAGCAGCACCGGGTGTTCCTTGATGACCTCTTCCAAGGCGTCCCAAACCTCGGTGCGGGCGCGCTCCACCATTTTCTTGGCCGATTTGATGTTGTTGGCCACCGCGCCCTCGACTAATTTCTTCATGACGAACGGCTTGAACAGTTCCAGCGCCATCTCCTTGGGTAGGCCGCACTGGTAGAGTTTCAGTTCCGGGCCGACCACGATGACCGAGCGGCCCGAGTAGTCCACGCGCTTGCCCAGCAGGTTCTGGCGGAAACGCCCCTGCTTGCCCTTGAGCATGTCGGACAGCGATTTTAGGGCGCGGTTGTTCGGCCCGGTGACCGGGCGGCCCCTGCGGCCGTTGTCGATCAGCGCGTCCACGGCCTCCTGGAGCATACGCTTCTCGTTGCGCACGATAATATCCGGGGCCTTTAGCTGTATCAGCCTTTTCAGGCGGTTGTTGCGGTTGATGACCCGGCGGTACAGGTCGTTGAGGTCGGATGTGGCGAAACGCCCGCCGTCCAACTGCACCATCGGGCGTATCTCGGGCGGTATCACCGGCAGGGCCTCCATGATCATCCACTCGGGGCGGTTTCCCGACGCGCGGAACGCCTCGGCCACCTCGAGCCGCTTGATAATGCGCATACGCTTCTGGCCCGACGAGTCTTTCAGTTCGGCGCGCAGTTCGGAGGACAGTCCTTCGATGTCGATGCGCTCCAGTATGTCGCGCACGGCCTCGGCGCCCATGCCGGCCACGAATGAATCGCCGTATTTTTCGATCATTTCACGGTATTCTTTGTCGTTGAGTATCTGCTTCTCGGCCAAGGGTGTGTCGCCCGGGTCGATCACGATATACGACGCGAAGTAAAGCACCTTCTCAAGCAGTCGCGGCGACATGTCCAAGATCAGGCCCATGCGCGACGGGATGCCCTTGAAGTACCAGATGTGCGAAACCGGCGCGGCCAGTTCGATGTGTCCTAAGCGTTCGCGGCGCACCTTGGAGCGCGTGACCTCCACGCCGCAGCGGTCGCATACCTTGCCCTTGTAACGTATCTTCTTATATTTGCCGCAGTGGCACTCCCAGTCCTTCTGCGGGCCGAATATGCGTTCGCAGAACAGGCCGTCGCGCTCGGGTTTCAGTGTGCGGTAGTTGATGGTTTCGGGTTTCTTGACCTCTCCGTATGACCACTCGCGTATCATGTCCGGGGATGCGAGTCCTATCTTGATGGATTCAAAAGCCGCGTAGCTCATCTGTTCAAATCCTTTCACAATCATTCAGCGGGCGCGCGGGACGCGGGCGCGGTTTTTATTCTTCCGCTTCGTCGTCCTCGTCCTGTTCGTCGGCGACGTCTTCCATGACCGCGTTTTCGTAAAGGTCGTCGGCCTCGTCGTCCGGGAATTCCTCTTCCTCCTCGTCGAAGTTGAAGCCCTTCACGGCGTCGTCGATGTTCTCTATGCTGTAGCCGTGGGTGGACATGTCGCGGTCCTCGACGTATTTCTCATCCGGTTCTGACTCGACCGAGCGCGCGAAGCTGTCGTCCTCTTCCTCGTCGCGCAGGGTGATCTCACCGCCGTGCTTGTCCAAGACGCGCATGTTCAGGCCCAGCGACTGCAATTCCTTGACCAACACCCTGAACGACTCCGGCACCCCGGGCTTGGGCACGTTGTGGCCCTTGACTATGGCCTCATAGGTCTTGACGCGCCCCACGATGTCGTCCGATTTGACGGTCAGTATCTCCTGGAGCGTATAGGCCGCGCCGTAGGCGTACAGCGCCCACACCTCCATTTCGCCGAACCGCTGGCCGCCGAACTGCGCCTTGCCGCCCAGCGGCTGCTGGGTGACCAACGAGTACGGGCCGGTCGAGCGCGCGTGTATCTTGTCGTCCACCAAGTGGGCCAACTTTAAGAAGTAGACGTAGCCCACCGTCACCGGGTTGTCGAACGGCTGGCCGGTGCGCCCGTCGTAGAGGACGCTCTTGCCGTTACGGTCTAACCCGGCCAGTTCGAGCGTGTTTTCTATGTCGATCTCGTTGGCGCCGTCGAATATGGGCGTGGCGATCTTCCAGCCCAATTTGTGCGCCGCCATGCCCAAGTGGACTTCCAGCACCTGGCCGATGTTCATACGCGACGGCACGCCCAGCGGGTTAACCACAATATCGAGCGGCGTCCCGTCCGGCAGGAACGGCATGTCCTCCTGCGGCATGATGCGCGAAATGACGCCCTTGTTGCCGTGGCGCCCGGCCATCTTGTCGCCCACCGAGATTTTGCGCTTCTGCGCGATATAACAGCGCACCACCATATTGACGCCCGGCGACAACTCGTCGCCGTTCTCGCGCGTGAACACCTTCACGTCCACGATGATGCCGCTCTCGCCGTGCGGGACGCGCAGCGACGTGTCGCGCACTTCGCGGGCCTTCTCGCCGAATATGGCGCGCAGCAGCCGCTCCTCTGGTGTCAGCTCGGTCTCGCCCTTGGGCGTGACCTTGCCCACCAGTATGTCGCCTGAACGCACTTCCGCGCCGATGCGTATGATGCCGCGCGCGTCCAAGTCCTTGAGCGCGTCGTCGCCCACGTTGGGGATGTCGCGCGTGATCTCCTCGCGGCCCAGTTTGGTGTCGCGCGCCTCGGTCTCGTATTCCTCGATGTGTATAGAGGTGAAAACGTCGTCGCGCACCAACCGCTCGTTGATCAGTATGGCGTCCTCGTAGTTGTAGCCCTCCCACGTCATGAAGCCGATCAGCACGTTGCGCCCCAGCGATATTTCGCCCTGGCACGTGGAGGGGCCGTCCACCAGCGCGTCGCCCTTGCTGACCCTGCGCCCAATGTCCACGATGGGGCGCTGGTTGACGCATGTGCCTTGGTTGGAGCGGACGAATTTGATTATTTTATAGACCTTCTCGCCTAAATTGTCGTATTGCACGGTGAGGTGCGACGCCGTGACGCGCGTGACTGTCCCGTCGTCCTCGGCGGTCAGCACCACGCCCGAGTCCACCGCGGCGGCGTGTTCGATGCCGGTGGCCACGATGGGCTGCTCGGGAATCAGCAGCGGCACGGCCTGACGCTGCATGTTCGAGCCCATCAGCGCGCGGTTGGCGTCGTCGTTCTCCAGGAACGGGATCATGGCGGTGGCCACCGACACCATCATTTTGGGCGACACGTCCACATAATCGACGCTGGCCCGGTCAACCTCGATGATCTCGCGGCAGCGGGCGGTGACGCGCTCACGCGCGAAACGCCCCTCCTCATCCAAAGGTTCGTTTGCCTGCGCGATGACGTACTCATCCTCCATGTCGGCGGTCATGTAGACCACCTCGTCGGTGAGCTGGCGGGTTCCGGGATCGACCTTGCGGTACGGGGCCTCGATGAAGCCGTAATCATTGATGCGCGCGTAGGTGGCCAAATACGAGATCAGGCCGATGTTGGGGCCTTCCGGCGTCTCTATGGGGCACAAACGCCCGTAGTGGCTGTAGTGGACGTCGCGCACCTCGAAGTTGGCGCGTTCGCGGGACAGTCCGCCCGGGCCCAGCGCCGACATGCGGCGCTTGTGCGTCAGCTCGGCCAGCGGATTGGTCTGATCCATGAACTGCGACAGCGGCGAGGAGCCGAAGAATTCCTTGATAGCCGCGGTCACCGGCCTGATATTGATCAGCGACTGCGGCGTGATGATGTCCAAGTCCTGAACGGTCATGCGTTCGCGTATGACGCGCTCCATGCGCGAGAAGCCGATCCTGAACTGGTTTTGCAGCAGTTCGCCCACGCTTCTCAGGCGGCGGTTGCCCAAATGGTCGATGTCGTCGGGCACGCCCACGCCCTCGGCCAAACTGTTGAGGTAGTTCATGGACGACAGGATGTCCTCGGGCAGGATGTGCTTGGGTATCAGGGCGTCTATGCGCTCCTTTACCGCTTCCTTCAACTCTCCGGCGGGCGTGTTCTCTATGATCTCGCGCAGGACGCTGAACTTCACGCGCTCGTTAACGCCGATCTCGGCGGGGTCGAAGTCCACGAAACCGCCCAGGTTGACCATGCCGTTGCTGAACACGATCACCGGCTTGCCGTCGATGTCGAGCGTCATGCGTGTGACGCCCCTGTCCTCAAGTTCGCGGGCGCTCTCACGGGTGAGGGCGTCGCCGGCGTTGGCCAAAATCTCGCCGGTCATGGGATCGGTCGCGGGTTCCATCAGCTTGCGCCCGGCCACGCGCGGCGCCAACGCCAGCTTGCGGTTGATCTTATAGCGTCCCACCATCGAGAAATCGTAGCGTTTAACGTCAAAAAACAGGTTGTTGAGCAGTGTTTTGGCGGACTCCACCGTGGGCGGTTCGCCCGGCCTGAGACGGCGGTATATCTCCATCAGCGCCTCTTCCTCGGTGGTCGAGACGTCTTTGGCCAGCGTGGCTAAGATGCGGGCGTCCTCTCCGAACATCTCCTTGATCTGGCTGTCGGAGTGCAGGCCGACGGCCCGCATGAGCGCGGTGGCGGGCTGTTTGCGGTTCTTGTCGATGCGGACGTAAAACACGTCGTTGATGTCGGTCTCGTATTCGAGCCACGCGCCCCGGTACGGGATGACCGTGCTGGAGTAGACCGGGTTGTCCGACCCGTCGGACGTGCGCTCGAAGTAGACGCCCGGGCTGCGGACGATCTGCGACACGATGACGCGCTCCGCGCCGTTGATGATAAAGGTGCCTCCCGGCGTCATAAGCGGGAAGTCACCCATGAAAACGTGCTGTTCCTTGATCTCCTCGTTCTCGCGGTTACGGAGGCGCACCAGCACGCGCAGCGGCGCGGCGTATGTGGCGTCGCGTTCCTTGCACTCCTCGATGGAATACTTGGGCTTGTCGTCCAGTTCATAGTCGATGAAACTCAACTCCAAGTTGCCCGTGTAGTCCGAGATAGACGAAACGTCGCGGAACACCTGCCTCAGCCCGGTCTCAAGGAACCATCTGTAGGAATTTTTCTGTACCTCGATCAGGTTCGGCATGTGCAGCGCGCCGTCCAACCTTGCGTAACTCTTGCGCGTGGTGTAACCGCATTGCATGTCTTTTACCATCGCAGCGCTCGTCCCCCTTGTTTTTTCTTTATTCGACACGCCCGGCGTCGTTGTGTAATATCGCGCCGAGGGTATTGTTTTTGCGTGTAAATTCTGCTATGCTGGTTGTATCAATGTCCTAAGCTGAATCGGGGTCTGGGGGCGCTTTGCCTTTTCAGACAAAGAGTCAGTTTAGGATTATATCATGGGAAAATATAGTTGTCAAGCAAAATTTTTCAAAAATATAAAAATTTGTAAAAAAGCACTTGACGGATGCCGCCGCGTTGTGTTAGAATTCATTTCTGCGCGGTTGCCGCCGCGCAAATACAGGAAAAGAGGAGGTGGTTGCATTGGCGAATATCAAGTCTGCCAAGAAGCGGGTGTCGGTCATAGCCGCGAAGAGCGCGCGCAACCGCAGTGAGAAGTCCAGATTAAAAACAAGCATCAAGAAGGCTTCCGCCGCCGCGGCGGAAGGCGACAAGGCTTCGGCGGCCGCCGCCTTCAAAGCCGCGCAGTCGTCCATAGACAAGGCGGCCTCGCACGGCATTTTACACAAAAACACCGCCGCGCGCCGCAAAAGAAAACTTGCCAGGCAGCTCGCCGCCGTAGAGTAGACTTCGATAAGCCGGCAGCCCCCGCGGCCCGAAAGGGCGCGGGGGCTGTTTTTTTCATGCCTTTCCGTATCCGGCTCTCTGCCCAATAACCGAACCGACAGACAAGTAAAAAATTGGAAATAAAATGTATTGCCAAATATTCAGCGGAGTGCTACAATACAATAGAGGTATTGGCTTTTCACGAGAAGGGCCAATCAGTGAAGTGAGTTTCATATTGAGCGGAGGGAACGCGTCATGAAGAAGCAAAGGTTATGGTACAAGAACCCGCGGCGTATGGGGACGCTTATTTTGGCGGCCTTGTTTATTTTTACGGCGGTGTGGCAGGTCATCCCGTTTAACCTGTCCGCGTCGGCGGGAGAGCCGGCTTTCACCATCGTCCGCCCGAGCAGCGGCGCGATCGACTATCCGTTTTCAACAACAAATCCCACATACATAAGCGTCGGAACGCTCGGGTACAACGACGGCGCGTTCTGGGACTCGCGGTTTGTGGTGGCGGCGGACGCGAGTTCGACCAGGCATATCGCGTTCTGCGCCGACTACACCAAGACGCCGCCCACAGATCAGGACGACCATTTGGTGTACGCGTCCGGCCAAACGGCGGCGGCGCTGGCCGTCGCGCTGGCCAGCCCGGTTTACGGGGCGAAACTCAGCCTGGACGAGTTCCGCACGCTGTTCAACGTCAGCGGCATTTCCGATTCACAGCGGCTGCTGATTATGAGCTGCTTCGTGTGGTCGCTCTACGGCAACATGCCGGACGTGACCTCCCCGTCGTCATGGACGGGTAAATTCACAACGCTCTACGACGAGCTGTCAACCGCGGGCGCGGTCAGCCATTACTCGAACGTCGCCCAGCGGATTCTCGACATGGTGGACGCGTACGGCAGCCTTACCGGCCATGACGGCATCGCTTGGCTGAACGCCGAGTATGACGACACCAACGGTCTGGTGGTCACGCGCGGAAACCAGAAGTCCTCCGTGGGTTTCGCGTATCCGTCGGGGAATGTCAGCCTGTCTTTCACGCCCGCCTCCGGCAAGAGCGTGACGGTGGTCAGAACAAGCGGCGCCACCACTACCACCACCACCTATACAGCCGCGGCCTCCTTCGAGATCGGCTTGACCGATAAGATTTTTGTGTACAGCTCCGACGGCAGCCCGGTGACGCTGTCCGTCAGCGAATTGACAACGTCCGCGCTGGTTCTGGTCAACGGAAGCATCCAGAGCCATCTGCTGGCTAACACGACGAATACGGAGTACCAAGACTTGATCACGGGCTATGCCCAGTTTGGACGCCCGTCGGTGACAGTTCCC